>Ga0181573_10002724_pt1 | contig 16225 bp, 14 predicted proteins | sample 101ome_25_FD_148643 | JGI IMG/M metagenome (GOLD analysis project Ga0181573, IMG submission 148643) | Coastal salt marsh microbial communities from the Groves Creek Marsh, Skidaway Island, Georgia - 101409BT metaG (spades assembly) | ecosystem: Environmental > Aquatic > Marine > Intertidal zone... | reverse complement strand
AGGTGCTTACCCGGAGCCCAGTCCGCGTTTGCAGGGTCCCACCGTCGGGGTCCATTTCCCCGCTTAGGATCTTGAGGAGCGTAGACTTGCCAGCCCCGTTGCGCCCGATGAGGCAAACCCGCTCCCCCAGCTCCAGAGCAAAGCTCGCGTCCTTCAAGATTGCACGGTCACCAAAGTGGATGGAGAGCGCGTCACAACGAACCAAGCTCATAGAGAAGACCTAAGAGGGGTATGGCCGGGAAGAGAACCGGCAGACTGCTTTGGAAGACGGGCTTATGGGAACCGGAGTGTAACAATTCTAGGAGTTTTCGGGAGGCGCACTTCGTGCGACGCTTATGGGCGATTAATTCACCGTGGAGAGAGACATGAGCGAAGAACAAGCGATCATCGTAGAGCGCCGGGGGCGCGTGATGGTGATCACCCTGAACCGACCCGACGCCATGAATGCCATCAATGGCGCCCTGTCCAATGGGCTCTGGAATGCCATCCAGGAGCTGGACAGCGACGACAGCCTGGTGGCCGGCGTCATCACGGGTAGCGGCCGCGCCTTTTGCGCTGGCATGGATTTGAAAGCCTTTGCCCGCGGTGAGGACATCGGACCCCTGAACAAGTTCGTTCGCAGCGGCGCTGAAAAGCCCCTCATCGCGGCGGTAAACGGCTTCGCCCTCGCCGGCGGCTGCGAAATCATGCTCACCTGCGACCTCATCGTTGCGGCCAAGGGCGCGAAGATTGGCATTCGGGAGGTGAAGGTGGGCCTCTTCGCCGCCGCTGGGGGCGTGTTCCGCCTGCCCGCGCGGGTGGGCTACGCCAAGGCCATGGAAATGGCCCTGACCGGAGAGCCCATCACGGCGGAGGAAGCCATGGATGCGGGCATGCTCAGCGCCCTCACGGAGCCCGGCGAAGCCCTGGACGCCGCCGTCGCGTTGGCAGAGCGCATTGCCGAAAACGCCCCCCTGGCCGTGAAGGCCTCCAAGAGTCTCGTCCGCTCGGCGGCCATGGGCATCGAAGAAGACAAGCTCTGGGAAATGCAGATCCCCTGGCAGCAGAAGGTCTTCACCTCCAACGATGCCAAGGAAGGGCCGAAGGCCTTCGCAGAGAAGCGGGCCCCGAACTGGACCGGGACCTGAGCGGCCTTCAGGCCAAGAAGAAGGGGCGCCGCGGCGCCCCTTTTTTTCGCCCTCAGCCGACGCTAGAGAGGATCCCCCCCGAGCACCGCTGGGGTTTCACAGTAGGTCGTGAGGATATGGCGCTGATGCGCTTCGATGCGCGGTGACATCACTTCTGCCACCGCCGGCAGCTTTGCGTTGGCCTCGAAGAACTGCAGCATGCCTTGGTTTTGCTTCGTGACGGGCATGATGGTGGGGGGCACGGGGCAGACAGCCATGCTCATGGTGGCCCAGTAGATATCCGCCGCGGAGAGCGCATCCCCCACCAGATAGGCCGAGCCACGAGCTTCCTGAGCCGCGAGGCGCTCATCCAATAGCCTAAGCACGGCGGCCACCTTGCCGGGGGCCGCGGCGCTCGCCGCTTCGCTGTACCCGTACTTCCGACCCAGCGGTCCATCGTTCAGGATACGCATGTTCCACACCAGCCCGTCCTCGGCAAGGATGATGGCACAGAGGCCATAAACCTCGGCCCGCAGCGCGTAATCGTCAGGAATCAACTTCGGGCTGTCCGGGACGCCGATCTCCTCGGCCAGGGCCAGCTGTTCGGTCCACACGTTCCGGGGCCGCTCTTCGTTGTGAAACATCGTAGGCAAGCTGGTTTGGCTAGTGAGCTCGTAGAGCCGGGTCTGCCGGTCCTGCCCCGTCACCTTATCGATGCCCATCATGGGATGAAGAGCCCGAATGATGGGGATGCGCTTCACGTAGCAAAGGTTCTTCAGCGCCTCGGCATAGAGCGCCTGGAGCCCGGGAATGAAGGTAATTCGCGTGCCCGTCTTCATGGCCGCGGCGTCTTCAAGAGAAATGAATTCTAGTGCCGTCATTGCTTCGCTCCCCCTCGTTTTGGAAGTCCCGCCCTAGCGGAAGACTACCGTTTTATTGTCGTAGACGAAGACCCGGTGCTCGGCGTGCAGGCGGACGGCCCGGGCCAGAGCCATAGTTTCCGTATCACGCCCCGCTGTGGCCAACATTTTGGGCGTATAGGTGTGGTCCACAGGCTGCACGGCCTGTTCAATAATCGGACCTTCGTCGAGGTCTGCCGTGACGTAGTGCGCTGTCGCCCCAATCAACTTCACCCCCCGCTCATGGGCCTGATGATAGGGCTTTGCCCCCTTAAAGCCCGGCAGGAAGGAGTGATGGATATTGATGGCGCGGCCGTAGAGGAAGTCACAGAGATCGTCGGAAAGGATCTGCATATAGCGTGCAAGCACCACCAGCTCGGTCCCCGTCTCCTGGATGATCGCCTTCAGGGCGTGCTCCTGCGCGGCCTTTCGCTCCGGCGACACCGGTAGGTAGATGAAGCGGATCCCTTCCCGTTCGACATCGCCGCGGCAGGTGAGGTGGTTCGACACCACGGCGGTCACCTCGATGGGGAGCTCCCCCTTTCGAATCCGGTAGAGCAGATCGGACAGGCAGTGATCGATCTTGCTCACCATGATGAGGGTCTTCAGGGGCTCGGCGTTACGATGAAAGGCCCACTCCATGGAGAAGGCCTCGGCGACGGTTGGGAACCCCGTCTCTAGAGTCTCGAGGGTGCTGTCGCCCTCCGTGATCCGCCCCACGGCGCGAAGAAAGAAGCGCCCGGAACACTCGTCATCGAACTGGTGAAGCTCGGAGAGGTAGCAGCCCCGATCAAAAAGGTAGGTGGTCACCGCGGCCACGATCCCGCTGCTCGCGGGGCAGGTCACGGTCAAAGTGAAGTCGTCGGCCATGGCCGGAAGTTCCTTAGCAAAGGCGGCGGCGATTATGGGGGAGCAGCTCCCCAGGGTCACGGCCTTCTAGGACCGCAGGCGTCCCAGAAGTCCGCCCAGGCCCAGGACAACAAATCCCGCGAACACCCCCACCGCCCCTTCGAGCAGCATGGAGAGCAAAAAGGCGCCGGCGCCGACGAGGGCCCCCTCAAGCCCGTGCGCAAGGACCGGCACGCCGTGCAGCAAGATGCTACCCCCAACCAAAAACATCGCTGCCGTTCCCAGGACGGACAGGGCGCGCATGAGCCAGGGGGCAAAGGCCAGGATGGCTCGACCGAGGACCTGAGCCACGGTGGAGCTCTTCGCCTTGAGAAGCGCCAGGCCAAGATCATCAAGCGTCACAATGGCGGCGACCAAGCCGTAAACGCCAACGGTCGCCGCGATGGCCACCAGCGAGAGGGTGACGGCGCGGGGCACGAGGGGCAGGGCCTGAACCGTTCCCAGCACGATCACGACAATTTCCGCGGAAAGGATGAAGTCTGTGCGGATCGCCCCGCGAATCTGCGCCCTTTCCGCCGCGAGCAGCGCTGCCTCGCCCTCCCGCGCGGCAGAGGACACTGCCTTTCGATGGTCCTGCTCCCCTTCCCTGTCCCGTCCCCAAAGGCTCGCAAGCTTCCCTGCGCCCTCGTAGCAGAGGAATAGCCCCCCAAGCATCAGGAGGGGCGTCACCAGCATCGGCAGAAAGGCGCTCAACAGCAGCGCCAGAGGCACCAGAATGAGCTTATTGAGAAAGGAGCCCCGGGCTACGGCCCAGACCACGGGCAGCTCTCGCCGCGCATCAACACCGCTGACCTGTTCCGCATTCAGGGCCAGATCATCACCGAGCACCCCGGCGCTCTTCTTGACGGCCACCTTGGAGTAGACCGCGACGTCGTCCAAAAGCGTCGTGATGTCATCCAGCAGTGCCAGCAAGCCCGTGGCTGCCATGGGGCGGTCTCCCTCTACGCATGGAATCGCGGGTTTCCTTCCCAAGCTACCACCGGCGCGGTTCGCCCATCAAAGGACTATTCGCGCGGGTCCAAAATGTAACCTTAACTTCTCACCTCTGAGGTGAGAGGTTTGCGTTACATTTTCAGGAGATCAGTTCACGGGCGAATGGATTCCGCTTGCGGGCATGCTGACGGGCATCATCATCCCCGTCGCTGTCTTTATCTGGCAGTACTATGAAGGAAAGAGAAAGCGGGAAACCGCGCTGGAAATTGCCAAGCACCTCGAGGATCCACGGAAGGTCGAGGAGCTGCTTCGGCTATTTGAGGAGCGCAAGGGCGAGCCTATCGACTACCGCCGCGGAGGCGTGATTACCCTAACCGTCGGCATCGGGCTCTACCTCCTCGGCGCCACCGCCCTCGGGCCCCTGCTCAAGGGGGCTGGCCTACTCCTGGGGACCATTGGGATCGGCACCTTCGTCGCCGGCACCCTCTTCCCCAACACCGGCGCCGAACTCACCAGCGCCGTGGAACGCTACGAGGAGCCGTAGCCTTGGGACGGCACCACGCGAAGCTCTTAAATACGCTGGAGGCGCGGCGAAAGGCCGCCGGCCTAACCCAGCAAGCGCTTTCGGAAGCGGCGGACGTCTCGCGCAAAAGTATCAATGCCATTGAGAACGGTGTGTACATCCCATCCACGGTCCTGGCGCTCAAAATCGCCAGGACCCTAGGATGTACGGTGGAAGCGCTGTTTGCCTTGCCCGAGGGCTAAGGCCTACTCCCACTCGATGGTGGCTGGCGGCTTCGAGCTCACGTCATAGGTGACGCGGGAGATGCCAGAAATCTCATTGATAATGCGGTTGGAAACGGTTTCCAGGAGCTCGTAGGGCAGATGGGCCCAGCGGGCCGTCATAAAGTCGATAGTTTCCACGGCGCGCAGCGCGACAACGTATTCATAGCGCCGCGCATCGCCCACCACGCCCACGGATTTCACGGGCATGAATACGGTGAAGGCCTGGCTCACCTTTTCGTACCATCCGGCGGCGCGGAGCTCTTCGATAAAGATTGCATCCGCCTCCCGCAGGAGATCGGCGTAGGGCTTCTTGATTTCCCCGAGGATGCGCACGCCCAGGCCCGGGCCGGGGAAGGGATGGCGGAAGATCAGCCGTTCTGGCAAGCCCAAGGCCAGGCCGATGCGCCGAACCTCATCCTTGAACAGCTCCCGCAGCGGCTCCACCAGCTCAAGCTTCATGCGCTCCGGCAGGCCGCCCACGTTGTGGTGGGACTTGATGACGTGAGCCTTGCCAAACTTGGAGGCCGCGGATTCGATCACGTCGGGGTAGATGGTGCCCTGAGCGAGGAAGGCCACGCCCTCAAGCTTGGCCGCTTCCCGCTCGAAAACCTCGATGAAGGTCTCGCCAATAATCTTCCGCTTGCGCTCCGGATCGCTTTCCCCGGCCAGCTTGCCAAGAAACTCGTCTTCCGCGTCCACGCGAATAATGTTCAGGGCAAGGCTGTCATCGGCGGCCTGGCGAAAGGCCTCCATGACCTCGTCCCCTTCCTTAAGGCGAAGCAGGCCGTTGTCCACGAAAACGCAGACGAGCTGATCGCCGATCGCGCGGTGCAGCAGGGCCGCCACCACGGAGGAATCCACCCCCCCGGAAAGGCCCAGCAGCACCTTGCCCGACCCCACCTGCTGGCGCACGGTCTCGATGGCGTCGTCCACGATATTCGCAGCGGTCCACAGCGCCTGGCAGCCGCACACGTCCCTGAGGAAGCGGCGAAGCATGGCCTGCCCCTGCTTCGTATGGGTGACCTCAGGATGAAACTGCACGCCATAGAATTGGCGCGTCGGGTCGGCCATGGCCGCGATGGGCGCATTGGGCGATTGGCCACTGTGCTGGAAGCCCGGCGGCAGGGCGGACACCCGGTCCCCATGGCTCATCCACACGTCGTATTCGGCGTCCCCGTGATCCACGGGATCGCCGAGGAAGGCGTCCGCCGCGATCCGGGTCACACGGGCGTGGCCAAACTCGCGCTCGTCCGAGGGCTCCACCGCGCCGCCCAGCTGAAGCGCCATGGTTTGCATGCCATAGCAAATGCCCAGCACAGGCACGCCCAGCTCAAAAACGATGCCCGGCGCCCGGGGCGTTTCTTCCAGGGTCACGCTTTCGGGCCCCCCGGAGAGGATGATGCCGCGCGGCGCCCGGCTGACGATTTCCGCCTCGGGCACATCAAAGGGCAGGATTTCGCAAAAGACCCCGAGCTCCCGCACCCGGCGCGCGATGAGCTGGGTGTATTGGGATCCAAAATCGAGGACCAGGATCCGCTCCTGGTGAATGTCGTGGCTCATGGTCGCTCTCGTTTAGCCCTAGCGGGTCGGGTAGTTCGGCGCTTCCTTCGTGATGCTCACCCCGTGCACGTGGCTTTCCGCCATGCTCGCCGAGGTCACCTGCACGAACTGAGGGCGGGTGCGCATGACGGTCATGTCCGGAGATCCGGTGTAGCCCATGGAAGCCCGAAGGCCGCCCATGAGCTGATGCACGATGCTGCCCATGGCGCCCTTGTAGGGCACGCGGCCCTCGATGCCTTCCGGCACTAGCTTGGACGCGTCCCGCTCCGTGCCCTGGAAGTAACGGTCCGAGGAGCCGTGGGCCTGATCCATCGCGCCAAGGGACCCCATGCCCCTATAGGCCTTGTAGGTCCGGCCCTGGTAAAGCTCCACTTCCCCGGGCGCTTCATCCGTGCCAGCAAAGAGGCTACCCACCATGACCGCGTGGGCCCCGGCGACGATGGCCTTGGCCAGGTCTCCGGAATAGCGCACGCCGCCATCGGCAATCACGGAGACGTCCGTATCCGCCAGCGCCGCGGCCACGTTGGCCACCGCCGTAACCTGGGGCACGCCAATACCCGTCACGATGCGGGTGGTGCAGATCGAGCCCGGACCAATGCCCACCTTCACCGCATCGGCGCCGGCGTCCACCAGCGCCCGGGCGGCGTCAGCGGTGGCGATATTGCCGCCAATCACGTCCAGCTGGGGATAGGTTGCCTTCAGCCAGCGCACCCGGTCGAGCACGCCCTTTGAGTGACCGTGAGCCGTATCCACCACGATGATGTCCACGCCCGCTTCCACCAGGGCGGCAACCCGCGCTTCCGTCTCCGCGGAGGTGCCCACGCTGGCGCCGACGCGAAGCCGACCCTGGCTGTCCTTGCAGGCCCGGGGATACATCTGAGCCTTGTTGATGTCCTTCACCGTGATCAGGCCCCGAAGCTCAAAGGCATCGTTGGTCACCAGCACCTTTTCGATGCGATGGCGATGGAGCAGATCGCGAACCACATCCTCCGCCGCATCCTCCGGCACCGTAACGAGCTTCTCCTTCGGGGTCATGATCTCGCTGACCTTGGTTTCGAGATCCGGCTCGAAGCGCACGTCCCGGGAGGTCACGATGCCGAGAAGATCATTGCCGCGCACCACGGGTACGCCGGAAATGGCGTGTTCCCGGGTCAGCTCAAGGAGCTGGCGCACCGTTGCTTCCGGAGCGATGGTGATGGGATCGCGAATCACGCCGCTCTCGAACTTTTTCACCAGGCGCACTTCCCGGGCCTGCCGTTCGATGGGCATGTTCTTATGGATGATGCCGATGCCCCCTTCCTGGGCCATGGCGATGGCCAGGCGCGCTTCCGTCACCGTGTCCATGGCGGCGGAAAGCAGGGGAATGTTGAGGCGGATATTGCGCGTCAGCTGCGTCGTTAGATCTACCTGCGAGGGCAACACATCGGAGAAGGCAGGCAGGAGCAGAACGTCGTCAAAGGTGAGCGCGTCGTGGGCAATTCGAAGCATCGCGAGGCCCCCAAAAAGGTAAGCGCGCAATGCTACGCCGACGGGCCTTGGAAGGCAAAAAGGACAACGCCGAAAGCCCCTTCCGAGGCCCAAGGGGAAGGGTGCTAGCATGGGCGTCATGAGCATTGCCGCGCGCCCCCAAACGCCCTACACCCCGAGCCGCCTTAACCACGAGGTGCAGGTGGCGCTGGAGAACCAATTCGGCTTGATCCAGATCGAGGGGGAGATCTCCAACTTCTCCCGTCCGGCCTCAGGCCACTGGTACTTCACCCTGAAAGATTCTAAGGCCCAGGTGCGCTGCGCCATGTTCCGAGGGCGCAACGCCCGGGTGCGCTGCGAGGTCCGCAATGGGCTCCAGGTACAGCTTCGGGCCCGGGTGAGCCTCTACCCCGATCGGGGAGAATTCCAGCTCATCGTCGATAGCCTCGAGCCGGCGGGGGAAGGCGCCCTGCGCCTCGCCTATGAGGCGCTGCGGAAGCAGCTCGAGGGCGAGGGCCTCTTTGCCGCCGAGCGCAAGCGCCCCCTGCCGGCGCTGCCTCGGCACATTGCCCTGATCACCTCAGCAACCGGCGCCGCGATTCAGGATCTCTTCACCGTGCTGGGACGACGCTGGCCCGCCGCCCAGCTCACCCTGCTGCCCACGTCCGTACAGGGGGAGCGGGCCCCAGGAGAAATCGTTGCCGCCTTCGATCGCCTTCGGCGCTGGTGCGACGACGATCCCGCCGGCGCACCGGATTTAGTCATTACGGGCCGCGGTGGCGGCAGCCTCGAAGACCTATGGGCCTTTAATGACGAGCGCGTCGCCCGGGCCATCGTCGCCTGCCCACGCCCCGTGGTGGCCGCGGTCGGCCATGAAAGCGACGTCAGCATCGCGGACTTTGTGGCTGACCTGCGAGCCCCGACGCCCTCGGCGGCGGCGGAGCTGGCCACCCCAGACCGGGACGCCCTCGCCCATAGCGTGGCGCGCCAGACTGGCCGCCTGCGCCGGAGCCTTCGCCTCGCCTTCCAGCAGCAGCGCGAGCGCCTGCGCCACCTTCGCGGCCGGCTTCAAGATCCTCGGCCCCGCCTGAATCATTTGTCGCAGCGCCTCGACGGCCTGGAGGGGCAGCTCCACAGTGCCCTGCGCTACGGGCAGCAAACCCGGCGCCAGCAGCTCACCGCCCTCGAGCAGCGGCTGCGAGCCGCCTCTCCCGTGCAGCGTCTTACCCGCGCGAAGGATCGCACCGGCGCCCTGACCCAACGGTTGCGTCGAGCCTCACCCCTAGACCCCATCGCCGCGGGCCAGCAGCAGGTCGCCCAGGCAGAGACGGCCCTGCGCGATGCCCTCGCCCACCGTCAGGAACGCTTGGCGCAGCGCCTGGCCTTAGCCGCCCAGGGACTCCAGCTCCAAAGCCCCCTAGGCACGGTGGCGCGCGGCTACGCCGTGCTCACTACCGAGCCCGAGCCCGGAAAGCGCTTTGGCACGGTGGTCAAAAGCCCGGATGCGGTGGCCCCCGGCACCCGGCTCCAGGCGACCCTCGCCGGGGGCACCCTTGCAGTGATTACGGAGGGGCCCCTAGTCCCCTCCGAGCCATAAAAAAGGCCCCGGGCGCTGCCGCGGCCGGGGCCCTGAAGCCTTCGAAGGGCTTAGTTGGAAATGCTACGCACGTCGATCTGGTAGACCGCCAGCGTGCCGCTGACCTCGTTGCTCACGAGGAGAAGCGCATTACCCGAGGGGCTGTCCTCAGCGGACACAAAGTGCGTGATCTCCGGCCCCAGATCCGTGACCCCCGCATCAAGATCGGCATCCGCCAGGGTGAAGTCCCGGTCATTCACGTACTGCACGAACTCCGCGCGCTCCGGCTCCGTGATGTCATAGACCATCACCCCGCCGACCCGCTCGAGATTGATGAAGGCGTAGGTGCGGCCCTCAATGACCGCCAGTTCCACCCCTTCCGGCTCCGGGCCCTTATCATCGGAGCGATCGTCGCCCGCGTTGCTGTCATTGCTGGCGTTGAATCCCGCCGGATTACGTTCGGCGGTGATGCGCTCAAAGTCATTCCCAGAATCAAACACCAAGGTTTGAGACTCGGCATTGAAGATGGAGAAGGAGCGGGCCCCAAAGGCGTAGAGCGCCTCATAGGTGCAATTTTGCGGCTCCGTCCCGGTCGCATCGCAGTTCGCGCCGGTGACCCCAAGGTCCGTAATGATCTTCAACCGACCAAGAGCTTCGTCCTCAAGAAAATCAGTGGAATCCACATCCCCATCTTGATCGTAGTCGGCGCCGAAGCTCAGCACGTCCGCGAGCGGCAGATCGATGCTGTTAGTGCCGCCGATGTCCTTAATCCGAAGCTCATCGATGTGCGCCGCGTAATCCCGGGAATCCCCCTCGTTGGCGGTCACCACGTAGGGCACCCCATTCACCGTGTAGGTGGCCACGGAATCGGGCATGTAGACGCCATAGACGGGCCAGTTACGAATATTGATGACGTCGTCGCGGTTGCTGACGTCCAGCTCGTTGCCCGGACTCCGGTGATCCTTGAAGCCCAGGGCCCAAACGTCGGTTAGAGTGCCCGTCGCGAGGTCTACCTCCGCAATGGCGTTGTTTTCCTGAAGGGAAACATAGGCGGTGGCGCTGTTGTCGCTAATGGCCACGTATTCCGGCTCAAGGGCTGCGGCGATGTCTCCACCGGGGCCGGAGATGCGAACACCTGGGATATCGGCGGCGGCCAGCCCATCAAAAGTCACGGCGGTCACGTTGGCGGCGGTGACGGTGGAGGCACCCCCAGAAATATCAATGACGCTGATAGAGCCATCGGGGTCTACGGTGTAGTCATCGCTAGGCTGGCCCTCATTCGCCACCACAACCGTATTGCCATCGGGAGAAATGGCGACGGAGTCGGGCAGCGCGCCCACTTCGACCGCGGCGAGGAAGGAGCCATCGGACGCTTGGTAGAAAGCGGCGTAGCCGTTGTTCGTTTCCGGTTCGGCGGCGATCACTGCCACCATGGTGTTGCTTGCGCTGTGAATCGCGACACTGTTGACGGCGCCAAGATCCGCGGCTGCGATGCCGTCGATGGCCGCAGCCACGTCAGCGGCGACATTGAGCTCTTCGACGAAGGTCGGATTCGCCGGCGCAGCCAGGCTATAGATATCGACGCCGCCGGCCTGCGCATTCACCACAAAGGCTTGCCCGGTAGAGGGATCGAAATCGACGATCTCCGCAGCAGAGCCGTCAAAAGCCGCGTCAGGGTTAAAGCCGCGACCCAGGAAAGAGAGGGAGATGGCGGTGCGGGAAGCGTCCACCCCATCGGCGCCGGCGGCGCCCGTTGCCCCTGCGGGACCGGTCGCACCAGGGGTGCCATCATCCCCTTCACAGCCGGCCAGGACGAAGCTGGCACAGATCATGGCGGCCGCGAGGCCTTTCATTTTTAAGTTCATAAGGGCTCCTTCGGGTGGGTGGGCATAATTCGCCTGCCACCATGGAGCGCCAAGGTGAAAATCTCGTGATCGTTCGCTTACAGCGACCTGACAGTTTTATGAAGGGCGCATGACAGCTAGCGCTTATTCTTCTTGATGTGCTTCATGAGCCGCTGCCGCTTGCGCTGCTGCCGAGGGGTCAACGTATTACGACGGCCGGCGAAGGGGTTCTCGGACCCCTTAAAGCCCACCACCAGGGGCGTCCCCACCAGCTTAAAGTGCTCCCGGAAACGCTTTTCTAAGAAGCGAATGTAGGCCTGAGGCAAATGCTCCGTTTGGTTGCCGTGGATGATAATCCGCGGCGGCCGGTGCCCCCCCTGGTGCGCGTAGCGCAGCTTGATGCGCCGGCCCTGGTGCAGCGGCGGCGCATGCTCCTGTACGGCGCTTTCCAGCACCGCGGTGAGCTTTGGCGTGGGCATCTTACGCATGGCGCTGTCCCAGGCCTCGGCCACGGCCCCATAGAGCGTTCCCACGCCCGTGCCGTGCTTGGCGGAGATGAAGTGGATTCGTAGCCAGGGAATGAAGTTCAGCCGGCGCCCCAGCGTATCTTTCACCCGGGCGCGGTCATCGGGGGTCATGCCGTCCCACTTGTTGACGGCCAGCACCACGGCCCGGCCGTATTCGAGCACCGTACCCAGCAGGTGCAGATCCTGCTCCACCAGCCCTTCCCGGGCATCAATGAGCAGCACCACCACGCCCGCAGCGTCGATTGCCGCCAGCGTCTTCACGATGCTGAACTTTTCGACCGAATCGCTCACCTTGCCGCGACGGCGCACCCCCGCCGTATCGACCAGCGTATAGCGCTGGCCGTCACGCTCATAGGGAATGAAGATGCTGTCCCGGGTGGTGCCCGCCTGATCGAAGACCACCACCCGCTCTTCCCCAAGCATGCGATTGATGAGCGTCGACTTGCCGACGTTAGGGCGGCCCACGACGCTGACCACGAGACCTCGGGCCGCCTCTTCCTCTTCCGTCAACGCTTCGGGGAACAGGTTACCGATGGTGTCTTCCAGGGCGCGCAAGCCCCGGCCATGGGCGGCGGAAATGGGGAGGGGCTCTCCAAAGCCCAGGCTAGCGAACTCCGCGAGGGCCGCGTCGTCACCAACCCCGTCCACCTTGTTCACAATGAGGTGCGCTTCCCGGCCCATGCGACGAAGCTGTTCCGCTATCAGCTCATCGCCGGCGGTCAGGCCCGCCCGCCCATCCACCAAAAACAGCACCCGATCCGCCTCTTCCACGGCCTGCAGCGTTTGCTGAGCCATGGCGCTATCGATGCCCACCTCTTCCCCGGACAGGCCCCCGGTATCGATCAGGACCAGACGGCGGCCGGCCAACAGCGCCGTCCCGTACTGGCGATCCCGGGTGAGCCCGGGCAAATCGGCCACAAGCGCGTCTCGGCTTCGGGTCAGGCGGTTAAATAACGTCGATTTCCCCACATTGGGGCGGCCCACAAGGGCCAGGGTGCCGGTCATGGACGGGGGCTCACGGTGAGGCTTCGAAGCGCAGGGCCTGGAGGCGCCCACGGTTGCTGTATACGTAGAACACGTCGCCATCGCCCAGGGGCGCAAGGCGCACGCCCTTGCGATCGACGCGGCGCCGCGCAAGAGGGCGACCGTCTGCCTGCGCGAAGAGGTGCACGTAGCCTTCCTCATCGGCGACCAGGAGATTCGCCCCGGCCACCGCCGGCCCGGTGACGCCCCGGCGGGCAAGGCCAGGCTGCTGCCAGCTCACCACGCCGTCGTTCTGATCGAGGGCAAAAATGGATCCGGCATCGTCGGTGACGAAGACAGCGCCATAGCCCTCCGCCAGGGCACCGTAGCTTGAGAGCGGGCGCTCCCAGAGCGCTTGCCCATCCTGAAGGCGAAGCGCCTTCACCGCGCCCTGATAACCCACCACGAAGACCACGCCGCCCTTGAGCAGGGGCGTAGAGTCCACGTCCGCGATGCGCTCAAGCTCGCTTCGCCCCGCGGGCAAGCCCACGGCGTTTTCCCAAAGCACCTGCCCATTGCTCGCCCGCAGCGTGACCAGACGCCCGCTGGCAAAGCCACCGAGGGCGAAGCCGCCGCTCAAGATGGGCGCACTGCCCCCGCGGAGGGTCAGCACGGGCACCTGGGTGTCATAGGACCAAAGGCGAGCCCCATCGGAGCGGTTCAACGCGGTCAGACGACCATCGCTGGTGAGCACCAGCACGAGGTCCCGGTTGACCGCCGGAGGACTCAATATTTCCGAAGACAGCTGGGCAGTCCAAAGCGACTCCCCGTCGTCGGCCCGAAGGGCATGGACCACGCCGTCTCGCGTCCCGAGGAGCACGGTGTAGCCGTCCGCGCCCACGCCGCCGGTGACGAAGCTGCCGTTGTCGTTATCCCGAGCCAGGAAATTCAACTTCGACGCCCAGTTGCCATCCGGTGCCCCGATACGGGCCCGCCAACGCAGTTCGCCGTCGCTCAGCGCGCGTGCTTCCACCACGCCGTAGGCGTCGGCGACATACAGCGTGTCGTCCACCAGCGCCGGGCGCAGCCGGGTGTAGCGCTTACCCTGCCCATCCCCCACCTGCACGGACCACAGTTCCCGAAGCGCCCCCTCGGGCTCAAAGGTCATGAGGGGCATGGGTTCGAGGTCGGGATTCTTATCCTTCCCAAACCAGCTGCAGCCCCCAAGGACCCCGAGGGTTAGGGCGATGATTCCTGCCAGGGCAAGGCCCTTCCGCATTAAGGTCACGAGGGATCGTCTTCCGTCGCTGCCGCTGCACCGGCGTTTTCCGCGGGGAGCGCATCCAGTTTCATGGAGACGATGGGCAAGGCCCCCTCCCCTGCCGCCAGGGCCGCCGCGTAGGCGGCCCGGGCCTCCGCAAAGGCCCCCAGGCTCGCCAGCGCATCCCCGCGGAGCTCCGCAACCCCGGCCAGGGTCTCGCCCTGGCGAATCGTTTCCAGATAGCGAAGCGCTGCCTCCGCGCCGCCCTCTCCCGCCAGAGCAATGCGGGCTAACCGGAGGCGAACCACGTCCTTCAGGGCTTCCGTGGGCGCAAGGGTGAGCCCCGTCTCCAGCGCGGCCTTGGCTGCGGTCAAATCGCCCGCTTCCACCGCATCCCGGGCATTGCCCAGGGCAAGGAAGAGCGCATAGGCCGTGTCGCCATGGGCTTCCGTTAGGCGCGCGGCCTCCACCGCCGCATCGGCTTCCCGGCCTTCAGCAAGGGCCTCCTGATAGCGATAAAAGGCCGTGGACGCCGCCTCGGCGGTCTCCACCTGATGAGCCTCGTAGCTGCGCCAACCCAGTACGCCGCCCAGGGCGACCACTACGCCCACCACCAGCGAAACGCCATAGCGCGCCCAGGTGCGCTGAATCAGTTCGACGAGTTCCTCGTCGCTCTCTACGTCGGTCACCGCGCCTATCTCCTTGTTGAACCGTTAGTGCTATTCGGCGAAGGCAAGCCTTCGCGCCAATGATCCACCAGGGCTGGCAGGGTCCAGGTGGTTTGCTCCGCGTCCCCCTCTCGAAGAGGCTTCACGGCCACCGTGCCCTCGGCGATTTCCGTTTCCCCGAGAATCAGCGCATAGCGCGCGCCACTGGCGTCGGCCTTCTTAAACCGCGCCTTTGCCTTGCCTCCACTGCAATGCACCTGAACCGTGAGCCCCGGAAGCGCCTGACGAAGGCGCTGCCCAAGGGCCAGCGCTTCTGCGCTGTGCGCCTCATCCAAGGCCAGCACATAAACATCGAGGGGCGCCACCTCGGCGGGGCCTGCGCCGAGGGCCTCCACCAGCAGGGTCAGCCGCTCCAGCCCCATGGCAAAGCCAATGCCTGGGGTGGAACGTCCGCCAAGCCGCTCCACGAGGCCATCATAGCGCCCTCCGCCGCAGACCGTCCCCTGCGCACCCAAGGCGGTGGTGGTCCACTCGAAGACCGTATGGGTGTAGTAGTCGAGGCCCCGAACGATGCGCGGATTCACCACGTAGGGAATGGCCAGCGCATCCAAATAGCGGCGCAGCGCATCAAAATGGGCCTGGGAAGTGTCATCTAGGCAAGTCGCAAGGTCCGGCGCATCGGCAAGGAGCGCCTGGGTTTCCGGAACCTTCGAATCCAGGATGCGCAGCGGGTTACGTTCGAGGCGGCGCAGGCTGTCCTCGTCGAGCTGGTCCGCTAGGGGCCGAAGGTAGGCGAGGAGCGCCTCCCGGTAGGCCGCTCGGGACTCGGGGGAGCCCAGCGTATTGAGCTCCAGGGTCAGGGCGTCCTGAATCCCCAGCTCGCTCCAAAAGTCGGCGCACAGGCCCAGGAGCTCCGCATCGATGGCGGGGCCGGCAAAGCCAAAGCACTCCACCCCCAGCTGCTCAAACTGTCGGTAGCGCCCCTTCTGAGGCCGCTCATAACGAAACATGGGGCCCTGATACCAAAGGCGCTGCGTTTGGTTGTAGAGCAGGCCGTGCTCTTCGCAGAGGCGGACACAGCCGGCGGTGCCTTCCGGGCGAAGGGTGAGGGACTCGCCGCTTCGGTCCTCGAAGGTATACATCTCCTTCTCGACGATGTCCGTGCCGTCCCCCACGCCTCGGGCAAACAGCGCTGTTGCCTCCACGAGGGGCATGCGAACGTGCGCGTACCCGTAGCGGGCCAGCATCGCCTTGAGCCGGTCTTCGACCCAAAGGCGCATAGCGCTGGCGTCGGGCAGGACGTCGGGCATGCCCCGGATAGATTGGATTCTGGCCATGAGCTGTCTTTCTGCAAAGGTGCGCCTCGAGGGCGCACCGGGACTAACCGCGGGCGATCAGGGAAGCGGCCTGCGCTTCCTCGGCGCGCACCTTATCTTCAATGCGCGCCCGAATCACCCGTTCAAGGTGATCGGCGATGCTTTCGTTATCCAGGCGCTCGGAAGGCTTACCCTCCCGGTAGAGCACGCTTTGGTGATTCGAGCCCGTGACCCCGAGGTCCGCCTTCAGCGCTTCCCCAGGACCATTCACCACACAGCCGATCACGGCCACGTCGAGGGGCACGGTGACATCTTCAAGGCGGCGCTCGAGTTCATTCATGGTGCCAATGACGTCGAAGTTCTGTCGCGAGCAGCTGGGGCAGGCAACGAAGTTGATGCCCCGGGTCCGC
>Ga0181573_10002723_pt1 | contig 16234 bp, 13 predicted proteins | sample 101ome_25_FD_148643 | JGI IMG/M metagenome (GOLD analysis project Ga0181573, IMG submission 148643) | Coastal salt marsh microbial communities from the Groves Creek Marsh, Skidaway Island, Georgia - 101409BT metaG (spades assembly) | ecosystem: Environmental > Aquatic > Marine > Intertidal zone... | reverse complement strand
CGACAATGTCGAAGTCTCGCCGTGCGGCATACTGGTACCCCAGCTTCTGATTGCCTCCGTACCCTTGATTGTAGGGAGTCTCGAACACTTCGAGGATCGGGATTTCGGCCTTGAGAGACCGCGCCACATCGACGGTGTCATCTCGGCTCGAGTCGTCGATCACGTAGATGCTGGCCAGACAGTCGAGGAGCGGTTCGGGGATCCGGCGCAGGGTCTCCTCGATGAGACTTTCAGCGTTGAATGCGACGACGAAGACTGCGACGCGCTGCGAGCGCGCGACATTGAGTGCCGCCTGAACCTCGTCGGATGTCGGTGCGGGGGACTGGCCCTTCGGGATTCCGTCCATCGGCGAAAGGTGCGGCCAACGCAGAAGTGCGCCAAGGCGGTTAGACTCCCTGAGCCGAGCCAAGGACGGGTGGACGCCCGCCCGCGCCCCTGCCTACTTTCGAGTACGTGAGCAATCAGTCCCCCCCGATCCTGACCGCCGTGGCACGCCATGCCGCCCTGATCGGGGTGCTGGTCACGGCGGCTGCGCTTCGCCTTCCCGGCCTCGGCGACTGGTGGCTCAATCCGGACGAGGGGATTTACTACTCGATCCTCACACGCGCGGATTTCAGTGACTTCGCTCGGGAGGTAGCCGAGAACGCCCATCCGCCCCTGTACTACCTGCTGCTCAGGGGCATCCGGATCCTCACGTGGGATTTCGTCTGGCTCAGGGGTTTTTCGGTGGTATGCGGCGTTGTCGCGGTCGCGGGAGCGTGGGCGGTGTCGAAGCGACTCTCCGGTGGGGGTGCGAGGGGGACTGTGGCGGCGCTGTTTGCCGGACTTCTCGTCGCTTTTTCCCCGGGCGCCGTCGAGATGTCGCGCGTCATGCGCCCTTACATGCTGCTGCTGGCGTTGCTGAGTTGGGCCTTGTACTTCCTTCTGAAGGAACTGGACTCGTCACCTGCCGGGCCAGCTGATCCTGAGTCGGGCCAAGCAGGGGAGACCACGGGGCTTGGGACCGTCGCGTGTGCGCTCCTTCTCTGCCTCGCCATCCTCACACACTACTCCTCGCTCTTCGCGCTCGGCGTCTTCGGGGCTCTCCTTCTGCACGATGGGCTGGTGCATGGGTTCGAGCGTCTTGTCTGGCGGCGACTGGCTGGTGCGCTCGCAGTTCCCGTCGCGCTGCTCGGCGTGCTCTGGGTGACGCACCTGCGAATCGTATCCGGGAGTGGACTCGCAACGGAGGCGCTGGAAGGCTGGTTACGAGGGTACATGATCGATGGTCCAGACGGGGTCTGGCGGAGTCTGCTCGGATATCAGAGGCTCGCGGCTCCGATCTGGTTCCGCGGTCCGGCGGCCGTCGCATTGGTGCTTGCTCTCGCATACGCTGCACTACGACGGGAGTGGCGTCCGCTCATTGCGGGCGCCTCGGCGGTGGCGATCGCGGCCGGTGCTGCGGCGCTGCACGTTTATCCGTTCGGTGCAACGCGACATTCCATCTGGTTGATCACGTTCACCGCGCCGTTGGTCGGGTGGCTGTGTGCCGCGTTGCTGGACACGAAGCCCGGTGTGCGGGTTCTACCGGGAGTGCTGTTCCTCGGACTCATGACCGGGATGGGTGGACCGCTCGGCGCCTTGCTTGGCGTCAGGCATACGCCGTGGGCTCCGGATGACTTGATCCTTCGGCGCTCGGGACTGGCCACGGTGCTGCCCCTGCTCAGCAGGAACGCGCCGCCCGAACTCGTCGTCGTTCCGGAGCAGACGTTCTACTTGCTTCTGCCTCTTTGGGCACAGGAACGTGAGGCAGCGACGTTTTCGGCCGACGGTTCGGCGTTCCACTTCCGGTGGGGTGATCGGCGCGTTCTGGTCAGTCGTTACTGGGATTTCAGCGCACGACCGGGGGCGGCGTCCGGCGAGGCACTCATCGCCGACGGTCGATTCGCCGCCGATATCGGCAGGTTTCTGGAGTCATCGGACAGGGCCTTTCCCGAACTGGGCATCTCGGGTCGGGCCGAAGGGTTGATTGTCGTGGGAGGGTGGGTGACCGGGTTCGTCGACGAGCTGAAAAACCTCCATGAGGTGCGCCCTCTGATCCGCTCGGGACGCGAAGTGCCTGGGCTTCAGGCTTTCGTAGTCGACCTCGACGCGCTCGCTTCCGCGGTCGAACGTCCTTAACGGGGCCAGTGACCGCTACGGTGAGGAATCCCGGACATCGTTGCCGATTCGCGGCCGCTGGAACGGCCCGCTGACGCCGGCGATGAAGCGGAGACCGGGCAGCCCATGCGGTCCGGGTCCGACGCGTCGGTCATACTCCTCCCGTCTGGCGTCGGCGGGCGACAGGATATGTCGTTGGAGTCGCGGTAGAGGAATCCGGGCGTGTGCACGTCGTTCGGCCACTCACGATGGAAAATCTCGGTCGTAGAGCCAGCGACGGGCGGCACAAGCCAACTCCAGTCCCCGCAAACCTGTCGACCATCTCGCGCCTCCTGATCGGCGAAGGTGATGAATTCCCGCGACACGGAGTGATGGTCGACGATTCGAACACCCGCCGCCCTGAAACTGTGAAGGACCGCCGTGTTCAGTTCGACCAGGGCACGATCCTTCCACAGGGTTTCCGGCCTCGTCGTGTCCAGATTCATGCGGCTCGCGATCTGCGGAAGGGCGTTGTAACGATGCTCGTCAGACAGATTCCGGGCACCGATCTCCGCCCCCATGAACCAGCCGTTGAACGGTGCTGCCGTGTAATCGATGCCGCCGATGGAGAGCGTCATGTCCGATACGATCGGAACGGCGTACCATCGGAGACTCAGCTGCTCGAACCAGCTGAAGACGGGGTGGGTGAGGGGCACCTCGAGTGCTTCGCCCTCGGGCCATTCGAACCACTCAGGGTCAAACCCGGGGAGGTCCACGACCACCGGAAGCAGGTCGAAGTCTGTCCCAGCGCCACGCCACCCGAGGGACTCGCACATCTTCGTGAAGTCGCGCTCATCCGGGTCGCCCCGCCCGTCTGCGTCATGACCGTATCCTGCGTACCGAATCAACTTGCTGTTGAGGATTCGGGGAGGATGATCCTGCGATGGATGCGACGGAGGCAAAATCGCGATGGCGGGCTGGATTCGCCCCCGATTCGTCGCAAACGAGACATAGGTCCGTAGTGCGTCGAACGCCTCGGCAGGAGTCTCAACGGACCGATAGTCCAGCACTCGGAGCGAGCGCCACGGAAGCCGCCCGACGCAGCGGTTGCTGTTTCGCCAGGCGACGCGTGCACCGAACACGAGTTCGGCATGTGAGTGAGTGTATGTACCCTCTGTCTCGAACTGTGCCCGGATCTCCTCGAGTCGCCTCGAAAACTTGAACCGGTGACGGCCGCCCTGTTCGCGCTCGAAGAGCCGGAGAAACTCCTCCGCCTCTTCGAGAATGGATCGCTTGTCGGAATCTGCTCGGTGCATTCTGATGGTTCGGTCGGGCGCATGTAGCGCGCGTTGCTACCCACGTGCCCCCTGCGGGATTCATGACACTGGGATCGTGAAACAGAGGGCCTGAAACGATGAGTCTCCCGGTATGCACATCGACCATGTTGCTTCCGTCTGCCGTCTGATTCAGAGTTTCGGGACTGATGCCTCGTTCTGCTCAGCATCAGCGATCGCGCGGAGGAGCGAATGATTCGGGCACTGAGAACATCGGGATGGGGGCGTTTCACGGAGGCCGTCACGATCGTCGGCTCCATTCTCCTCGCCTTCGCGATTGACGCGTGGTGGCAGCGGCAGGGCGAGGTGCGGGTGGAGCGGGAGATGATATCGGCGATGGGAGCGGAGGTTGAGCTCAACCGGATGAGTCTTCTGCCTGTAATCGAGGAGCACGAGGCGATCCTCGATCGCATCGATCGCTTTATGCGGTCTTCCCCGGAGGCATTGGCCACGACACCCGAAGACAGCGTACTCCCGATGGTCGCGGCCTTGCCGAATGGCAATGCCTTCAACCCCGTGCTCGAAACCTCGCGAACTCTGGCAGAGGCGACGGTACTGACCCCTTCCGGTGTGGAGGCACGATCGATGGCGAGTGCATCCGTTCGCCTGTGGGATGAAGTGCACGAGGATGACGAGCTGTTTCGCGAACTCAGGGCCAATGTGCGGATTCACCTTGCTTCGTACGCAGTGGCGGGAGCTGCTCAGGGCCGCTCCTGGCTGGGGCCGATGGTTGCCCGCGAAGGTGCGGAGGTTCTATCGGCGCTTCGTCAGGATGTCACACTGATGCAGCTTCTCATTCACAAGGCGCACGCTCAGGCGACCTACGTCATGGAGCTCCGGCAGTGGCTCGAAACCCTCGACGCGCTGGGAGCGGCACTCGCCCCGACTGAGTAACGGAGCCGCTCCGACGGGTCATCTGCCTTCGAACACACCGATCGATGTGAGGCATAGGGTCCAGAGTGCGAGTGTCGGGACGAGAATGACCGTTCGGAGCAGGAAAATGAGCAGCAGATCGCGGACGCGAATGGGTACATCCTTGAACAAGTCCAGCATCATCGGGCCCACGGAGCTGAAGAAGATCAGCTGGCTGATCGAGAGAACGCAGACGAAAAAGCGTGCGGGTGCTGACGCGCCCTCCACGAGGAGTGCCGGCACGTACATTTCCGTGATGCCGGCAAGGATCGCGGGCGCAATCTGCTCGGCGTCCGGAAGTCCGAGGATCTGAAGGGCGGGCACGAGCGGTCGACCCAGCAGAGCGAACGCCGGGGTGTGCTCGGCGAGAGCTGTCGCGAGCGAGCCCACGGTCAGGATCGTGCCCAACAGCGTTGCCGCCAGCAGAGTTCCGTCGACGAGCCCCCGTCCCGCAAGATTCAAGAGAGGCGGAGCCCGCTCGGCTCGCTCCAGGGCGCGCTGCCACCCCTCGTGCCAGATGGAGGTCCCCGTTGCCGCTGCCCTCTTCCGGTCGCCGGTGTCGATCACCACGTCGGGAACGCCGGCTACAGGGCTGATCACCACGTCGGGAACGCCGGCCGCAGGGCTGATCCGAGCCTGGATCGCGGCCAGGGCATAGACCGCCACGAAGTACGTGGCAAAAATGAGCGGAAACAGGTCGAGGAGATCCAGCGTGCTCGCGACCACGCCGACGAAGCCGATACTCACAGTCGAGAATCCGGTGACCACGATGAAGGTTTCGCGGCGCGTATACGTTCCATCAGTGAAGAGCTGGTGGGTCAGGTAGAGTCCGACGGAATACGATCCCAGCCACGACATGAGGTCATCGAGGGCAGCCCGTCCGGGCAGGTGGAAGACGGGCCGCATCAGGGGGCGCATCCAGGTGCCGACGAGTTCAAGCAGCCCGTAGCCGGCAACAAGGTTGAGGGCCATCGCTCCGATCGGGACGAGAATGCCGACCGCCGTGACCAGTTTGGACCAGAGGAAGCCTCCGACGGCTGGACCGGTCAGCCACGACGGGCCGAGGCCTCCCAGAACGAGGACCGCAATCGCGAGGCCGGTCACCCGAATGGCGGTCAGTACCGGACCCGCCCGAAAGAGGGCCCAACGCGGTCCCTCGCCCCTGAGCGGGATCAGGGACGCAAGGGCGCCACCGGTGACGAGTGTGAGACACCAGACGGTAACGAACCCCGGTGCGCGGGTCTGCAGCCCGGTCACAAGCACATCGAATGCGATCGTCCATCGTCCGTCGACCGGAATCGGGAGAACGAACGCCCCGATTCCCAGCACGGCGGACAGAACAAGACGGAGCTGCGGCATCGAGCTTCTCGACGTGGGAGCCGGGGCGTGTCCACGCGCGGACTGGACCCCTGAGGTTACGATCTGCGCTCCGTGCGCTCAAGCGTGTGACAAACGTGGCCGGAACGAAGTCGGCGGAGGCCTCACTCAGGCCCATCAGAGGGCCGTTTTGACGTTTTTTTGACACCCGATCCTTATCGTAGCGCCTGTTCGGACTCACCCGCAGCGAGGCGGACCGTCACGCTGATGCGGCTTGCCGGTGTGGTTGGGTCGTGGGGGGCTTAACCGGTCGCCAGAGCCGAGGAGGGTGAGGGTTCGTGCGCAACGTGTTTGAAATCGTGGGCTTCGCTGCCGTGGCGCTTCTGCTCTTCGGCCTGACCGTACTGGCGTTCGGCGCGTGACTGTCGCGGCGATCTTCGGGCCAGGGCCGGTGATTCCGCCGGTGTGACCTTCGGGGGTCAGCGGATCGGCAGCGTTCCGACGAACTGCTCGTCCCCGGGCAGTCGGCTGACTCGGACCGGCACCCCGTCTGCAAGGGAGCGTGCCACCACTTCCCGGTCTCCGAAGGCGTCCGAGTAGTAGATCACGAACGATCCGTCGCCCGAAAAATGGCATCCGGCCTGCCGCCCGGGTTCGTCTTCCTGCGGGAGGATCATTCGTCCTCGCGTACGCATGACACGCACGTCCGAGGCGAAATGGCCCTGCTCCTCCGACTGCCAGCAGAAGTGCATGCCGTCCGGTGAGACCGTCGCCTCGTAGTCGTTCCAATCGTTTCGAGTCAGGATTTCTTCGGACCCCGTGGCCGGGTCGACGACGATCAGTTCCAGTGACCCGTCCTCCTCGTCTCCCTGCGGTCCTCGGGCGAGCAGGATCTGATCACCGTCGAACCAGGAGGCTTGCACTTCGTCGATCAGGCTGTTGGTTCCGAAGATGGTCGCTCCGGTCTGGGGGTCGATGACCTTGGTCCCCATGATGCCGCGGTCATTCGGACCCACGACCAACCAGCCCGACTCGCCGACAGCCCGCAGGCGATCACCCGCCGGAATGGATGCGGTCAGCGTAGTGGCGCGGAGTGGATCGAAAAGGGTCCAATCGCCCTCCTCCGCGGACAGGACAATCAGTGTCCTTCCGCCGTGGGAAATGGTCTGACCGGTGGGGTCGTTCAAGGGTAGTGGGGTTCCGACAAGGTTCCCGCGAGTGCGCACATTGGGGTAGCGTCGCCACTCGATGCGGCCGTCGGAGATCACGGATAGAAGGATTGAGTCTCCATCCGCCGTGTTCACGAGGCGACCATCGCACACCGGGTCCTCTCCGCGACGAACGAACATGGCGGTGTCGGCCGAAATACGCTCCACGCCGAAGGCCCGGCCCCAACGATAGTACTGCGGAGCCCCCCCCCGTGCCGAGCAGAACACGATGTCTTCGGACAGCGTGGCCAGCGGTGCGGGCCCACTCGATCTCGTAGACAGGAGTCCCGTGAGCGCGACGAGCGCAAGGCTCGCGGCGGCCCAGATCGCATGCGTCGACCATGGGGCGTGACCGCCACCGGGCATCAAAGCCGCGTCCTTGTCGTGCACTCCCGCCACATCCGGGTCGACCTGGATGATGTGACCCACGCTTTCGAATGCCGCCTGCAGGGTTGTCACAGCGGGACGCCTGAAGACCTTCTCCTCCTCGCCGACGAGGAGAAGCGTCACACCATCGCCGCCATAGCGCGCGATCGCCCGGGCCAGAAGGGTCGCTGTTGACTGGTGCAGCTCCGTCGCAGAGACAACCACCACGATGGCCTGTTCATGAGTCGCCTCGTCCAGCGCGTCGGCCAGGGCGTTCATCACGGAAAGCTGAGGCCCCTCGCTGTCGAGGTCGAACGGTACGTCGTGGAGCAGCCGTCGACTGAGCTTGTCCGTGGCCGAGTCCACCCCGGCTCCTCCACGCAGCTTGAGGAGGGCAGCCAGGAGGTGGCCCAACTGCCGCTGTTCGGGAAGGCTGATGAGACTCGGGGCCGTCCGGTCGGGAAGATCGGCAAGGGCGGACTCGATCGAGCGAAGCGTCCAGCCCGGTTCGGACTCCATGACGAGCGTGCACGCGGCCCGAAGCCCTCGACGCGCCCGAAAAACGATCGACTGGAGGGCGTCCACGCCGACCCGCCGATCGGCCCAGCCCAGTCCGGCTGTGTCCGAGCCTCGAATATCTCTGCGGAGGGCGACCTCCGATATTCCTGCGCGGACTCCCTGCGCGAGCGCGGACTCCACCCTTGCCGTATCTCCTTCCTTCAGAGCCTGCCGAGCCTCTGCGAGGACGGCGCTGTGGAGGCGCCGCAGGGTCGCGTCATACCAACGCTCCCACGCGTGCTGCACACCGGGAGGTGAAGAAATTGGCTCCGTGTGCGACAGAGGACCGCGCACCAGGCCGATCCCTGATCGATGATCGAGCTCCGTGAAGAGCTCGATCATCTCCCACGTATCCGATGTGCAGATCGACCTGTCGAGCGCCACCCACGTCGTGTCGGGAAATGGGTCGGAGCCAAGCAAGCCGCGAATCGACGAGAGTGCCTGACGGAACGACCGCTGGGCGGACTTCTCGGGTGCGTCCGGCCAGAGCGCTTGAAGGATCTGTTCCCTCGGTAGGCCGGCCTCCGCGTATACCAGTAACTTCAACAGGTATGTCAGCTTTCCGGACGGAATCCGAATGTCCCTCCCGTCGGGCCCTGTAACGCGAAACGGGCCCAGTACATCGATGCGGATCTTGCCCATGGCTGACTGGATGTGTCTCGGGGGGGATGGCTCTTGGTTGGAGGCTGAGCCGAAACTGACGAGCACGTCAAAGAAACGTCAATAAGCCTGATTTGGAGCATGCGTTCCGCGTTGGCCCGGGCGCGCGCGTGCCGCTCGTCATGGACGAGGACGCTCGGAGGATGTCAGGCCGCACGCACATGCAGCCGCAGCAGCGCGCCGGTGTCGGCGAAGATCGTCAATGCCGAGAGGCCCCCGTCAGAGGCCTTGTGGAGCTTCGCGGATCCCCTCTCGCCCCGGCGCTGGCGGATCGAACGTTGCCGAGGCAGAATCGTCTGTCGTCGGGCACGCTGCGGGTGAACCTTCGGAGCAGGTGAGTGCGTCGTGAGAGCTGAACACATCATCGCAACCCTTGGTCTCGAGCCCCATCCGGAGGAGGGCGGCTTCTACCGTGAGACCTATCGATCGGCTGACAGCTTCGAGCCGGGCGGTCTGTTCGCGGGTTCGAGGTCGTGCGGCACCGCCATTTACTTCCTCCTCACTCCGTCGACGTTTTCCGAGATGCATCGACTCCCGGGTGACGAGCTTTTCCACTTTTACCTGGGTGATCCCGTGGACATGCTCCTCCTCCACCCGGAGGGTGTCTCGGAGGAGGTGACTCTGACGAACGATCTGGCTCTGGGTCGACCCCAGGTGGTGGTGCCCGGCGGGGTTTGGCAGGGCTCTCGATTACGGCGTGGCGGGGCGTTTGCTCTACTCGGAACGACGATGGGCCCCGGATTCGAGTTCCCGGACTACGAACGCGGCACGTCGGCGTTGCTGGAGTCGCATCCTGAACACGCGGCCACGATTTCCAGCCTGCTCAGGAAGGATTTGGCTGGCAGCTCTGACGGAGCGTACTGAATGGGTCCACCACAGACCGGGTTGCGGCGACCGAGTCCGCTGCTCCTCATGAGTGCCGTGCTGACCGGGACGCTTGCCGGCTCCGCATCTCTGGGAGCCCAGGAGCATGAGCGCGCGTATGAGCAGCTCGTGAACGAGTTCTTCCTGCTGGGGGCGGTGTATCCGCAGGAGCGAGGTGAGATTCAGCTGACGACCTATCCTCGGATCGAGTTCGACGAGGGCTATCGGTCCGTGTTACCCGTAGCCTTTGAAGTCGGACTCACGGACCGGTGGCAGGTCGAGGCCGAGTGGATCCCTCTGGCCGTCCGTCACCCGAAGGGTCTCGCGCGCCGATCCGGTGTCGGTGACGTGGAACTCGAGACTCAGTATTCCCTCATGAATGTCGGGGGATCGGACACGCACCTCGCGTTCGGCGTGGGCATGACGCTTCCTGTGGGGTCCGAGGAAGCCGGGGGTTCCGGGGGAGAGACGGAGGTCGAACCGTCGCTTCTGGTCGCCCGGGATTTCCGGAGTGGAGCGCGCGTCGGACAGCTGTTCGGCCAGATCTCATTGGGGCTTCCCGGCCTCGGTGAGGAGACGGATGCTCTGGCGAGTTCCACGCCGGAGACTCGGGAACTCGTCCTCGGGTTGGGTTACGTCGCGGGAGTGGGGCGGGCGCGCTGGATCGCCGAGCTGAGCTGGGCTTCGGACGAGTGGGATGGTGGGGAGAATTCCGAACTCCTGATTGCGCCGGGGCTCGTGTGGGATCTCCCGGACTCGTGGGAGCTTGGCGTTGGCCTCCCGATCGGCTTCGGAGGCGATGCGGCCCCGTTCGCGATCTCGCTGTTTCTTCTGTACGAATTCGAACTGGCCGACGACTGAGTATCGGGAGCGAGTGACCTTCTACCGGGGCCGCCGCCCGTCGAGTTCGTCCATGGTGAAGCTGACACTCACCACATAGGGCTCCTCACCTTCCGTCCAGTGGCCGTACGTCGTGGTCAGGAAGCTGCCGTCACCGAGAAGCTCGAGGCCTGGATATGCCGCATCCCACGGGTCGGTGTTGTCCATGAGGCGCACCCGATAGGCTCCGGGCGTCCCGTCGGTCAGGTCGTCCCATGAGCCGACCCAAGCGACCCAGTCCCCTCGAGTGGGACTGGCTTCGGCCATGTCGCGATACGTGACCACGAGTCGCCCGTCGGGGGCATACCGGGCGGTATGTCGATCTCCGGTCAGGGTCCTCGGAAGCTCACGAGGACGGGACCACGTCTCCCCGTCGTCCGACGAAAAGACGACGAACGATTCCCGGGTCCGGGAGTTCTCACGGAGGAGAAGTGCCAGTGTCGACCCGTCGGGCGACACGACGAGCCCGGGTTCACAGAGATCCACGTCCTCCCGTTCGGCGAGCACCCAGGGTTCGCTCCACGTTTCGCCGGCGTCGGAGGACCTCGTCGCGAAGACCCTGAATATGCCGGCCTCACCCGAGCCATCCAGAAATCGGCCGTCATCGTGAAAGAACGCGAGAAGATCTCCGTTCTGCTGACGATGAAGCGAGGCCATGGCGACGATTCCCCCGAAGTCGCCGATGGGCTCGAGCTCGGACCAGCTTTGCCCGAGATCATCGGACAGGGCTCGGCGGATGGGATAGAGGCCCGAAAAGAGGATCAGCCGGGTATCTCCCGACGGACGATCGACGCGAAACAGGGTGGGTACCTCCTGAGAGGTCGCCCACGATTCCGGGACCGGCAGGCGGTTGCTCCAGCTTCGACCGCCGTCGCTACTCCGTTTGTACACGATCGGGCCGCTCCCGTGACCCTTCGGATACACCGTCAGCACGGTGCCGTCCGGCAGGAGTTGGGTGGTCGGGTGTCCGAGGTACTGCCCGGGTTCACGGTCGACAACGACCTGGCGGTGGCTCTCGTGAGCGAGGTCGACCAGCGGAAGCCCGAAGAGGCTGCGATGGGCACGCTGGAGCTCTGATTCGACGCGCTGCCGGTCGACATCTTCGCCGGTGCCACAAGCCCCCTGGACGATGAGGGTGCTGGCCAACCACAGTCGAAGAGAGGACTTCATCCGCCTTCCAGATGCACGTGTCTCATCCACATACCATCAACTTCGGTTCATCCACGTCATCGACAGCTGAAGCACGGTCGCGACGGAAACCCAGGCGAGGTATGGAGCCTGCGCAATCGCCACCCAGCGGTAGTAGTGCCAGATCGCGACGATCATCCAGATGATCGTGACCCAGACGATCGCGATGTCGACCGAGGCGAGGGGCAGGTTTCGGAGTCCGAACTGAATCGGAGTGAAGATCAGGTTGGAGATGAGATTGATGGCGAACGGCAGGGCCACGCTGCGTGGGACGCCGCCACGGGCTACCTGCAGGAAGACGAAGCCGAAGGTCACGATGATGATCGGGTAGATGATCTGCCACATCAGTCCGATGAATTCCGGCTCGGGCGTCCACGACGGCTTTCTCAGCGCGTCGTACCAGTCGCGAAACTCCATCGTCTCCGATCCGTCCCTGTCGTTCAGAGGAGAAGTGACCGGTAAAGCTACGGTCGAGGGCGCCGACGAGCGACGCGCTGCTCCCACGGTCGGCCTGATCGGGCGGTGAGGAGGTTCAGGGTCGGGGGCGCTGTGGAGGAGAGGAATGCGCCATACTGTATCCATGATGCTCCCGCGCGTTCAGGGCTGTCGACGTTGGCCGGGTGGTCTTATCTCGTTCGCCGGGTTCACCAGTGTCCGGGTCACCCTCGAGGCTTCGGGGCGCAGCTGGATCCGAAGATCCCGGGAAGTCTTCGTCGACGGTTGGCTGGTGGGTTCAGACCACGCAGTCGGACGGACCTGCAACGCGAGGGACGGGTCGACGTCGTCCGGACGGGTCAGCGGACGTGGGCTGAACGTCCGCGACGCATTTCGGTGACGATGGTTTCAGGAGGAGAGGATGGTTGACCGGCAACGCCTGGACCGGCGGACGTTCATCGCCCGGGGCTCCGCGGCCGCGGCTGCTGTGATGCCGCTCGCGCTTCTTGCCCGGGTCGAGGGTGAGGCAGGCAGTGACACACGACAGGAAGACTGGGTGCGGCGCGCACGGGCTGAGATTCCGGCGGCGACCGAAAGTCGGTACTTCCAGACCGGCGGCATCGGACCCTCAACCCGTTCCGCGATCGACACCGTGGTCGAACGCCTCGAGTTTCAGAACCGCGGGCCTGCCGACCCGCGTTACTCGGCCGAGATGGCAGAAATCGAACCGGAGTTGAGGAGCTATCTCGCGTCGACCTTCGGCGTGGGCCCGAACGGGGTGGCCCTGACGCACAGCACCTCGGAAGGGATCAGTATCGCGGCATGGGCCCGGAACTGGGCGGCGGGCGATGAAGTGATCCTGAGCAATCAGGAGCACCCGGCCAACGTGATCCCGTGGTACGTGCTGCGGGATCGATTCGGGATCGTCATTCGCGAGATCGACCTCGATGCCGGCACCCATCTGCTCGACGAAGTCCGCGGAGTTTTGACGTCGAAGACGCGCATGGTCAGCCTGAGTCATGTCTCGCGCAACAATGGCAGAGCGCTCCGCAGCGGAGAGTCGGCCGAGCTCGCCGAGCTCCTTCGTGAACGAGGCATCATCTACCATCTCGACGGGGCACAGGGCCCCGGGTGCGTGCCGATGGACTTCGAAGCACTCGGCTGCGACGCCTACAGCACCTGCGGTCACAAATGGCTTCTGGGGCCCAAGGGCACAGGTGCCTTCTTCGTGCGGGACGACGCGCTCGACCGAATCCAGCTGTCGTGGGCCGGCAGTCACAGCCACGCCACGATGGACTACGAAGGATCGTATTCGCTGCTTCCCTCGGCGGCGCGATACGAGTTCGGGACGCGCGCACTCGCCGACTTTGCGGGGTTCCATCATGCGGTGTCGTGGATGGATGATCTGGGCTTCGAGCGGGTTTTGAACCGCATTCAGGATCTCGTCTCATTCGCGGTCGAGCGGGTCGACGCCCACCCGGATCTGACGCTTACGTCCCCCCGTGATGCAGCGGATCGCTCGGGCGTCTTCGTCCTCCGTCTGCCTCAAGGCTGTGACGCCTTCGATGTGTACAACGATCTTGCGGATGAACCGAGAATTCTCGCGTCCCCGGTGCGGCGTGAGCGCGATCTGCGGCTCGCGATCCACTTCTTCAACACGGAGGAGGAGATCGCTGCCGCGATGCAGGCCATCACGAGGATCTGCTAGTGGAGCCGCCATACCGTCTCGTCGCACGAACGCCATCACGGCTGAGCGCGACGCACGCCTGCAGTGGCGGTTGAAACCGGCGTGCCTTCGCGAACCTTCTGGGGGTAACCGATGACGGCTCCGATTGCCGTTCGAACAGCCCGGCCCTCGTACGCACTCATCGTGAATCCCGCAGCAGGTACCGGGGCGGGAAGAGCTCGCGCAGAGACCTTGAGCCGTGCCTTGTCGGCCGATCACCGCGTCGAAGTGCTCGAGACGAGAGGTCGCGGAGACGCCACGCACCTCGCGCAGGCCCAGGGGGGGCGGTTCGACCGGGTGATCGCCATTGGAGGGGACGGAACGCTGAACGAGGTTCTTGCCGGCGTGCTGAAGATCGGAACGTCCGCCGATACGCGGCCCGGGCTCGGGTTCCTGCCGGGAGGAACGGCGAACGTCGCGGCCCGAGCCCTCGGTTTTGTCTCCGAGCCGGAGGAGCTCGCACGAGCTTTACCCGGGATGCCCGCCCGCCCGGTGGACGTCGGAGTCGTTGACATCGACGGAGTCGAGAGGCCCTTCCTTTTATGGTGCGGCGCGGGTCTGGATGCGGTCGTCATTCGTGAGCTCAACGCCTCCCGAACCGGGCACATGGGGGTGTTCGGTCTCGTGAGAAACGCCCCTCGAGTGCTCGGTAGCGTCGTGCGCTACGGGGAGCGGACGATAGGCGTAGAGGTCGACGGGGTGGAGACATCTCCTGCCGCGAGTGTGATCCTCGCCAACGTCGGCGTGATGGCCTTCGGTGCGACGGTCCATCCGCGCGCGTCCCCGTTCGACGGTGTGGTCGACGTCGTGTTGGTGGAGCGGGCCGGGGCGACGAGCGCACTTGCCTGCGCCGCCCGGATGCTATGGTCGAGTCTGACCGCGTCTCCCGGGGTGTCGCACTGCACGGCCAGGAAGGTCACCCTTCGAGCCGCCGATGCCGTTCCCGTGCAGGTCGACGGTGAACCGGCAGGGAATCTCCCGGTCGACGTTCGCATGGCACCTGCCGCCGTGCGGCTCCTGGTTCCCTCGTCCGCGATTTGTAGTCGGGCCGGACCCGACGCAAGTTGAACCGACTCCCGGTGGTCGACCCTCTCATCAAGCGAATGAACTCCTCCCCCGCACCGGTTCGAACCGGTTCTCGAAGGCTGCGCGGATGACCAGTCTGAGAGGAAAACTCCTCATCTCGAGCGGGGCGCTGTACGACCCCAATTTCCGCCACACCGTGGTGCTCGTCGGAGAGCACACGGTCGACGGGGCCCTGGGCGTCATTTTGAACCGGCCGCTGAAGGTGACGGTGGACCAGGCTGTTCCGGCGCTCGGCGCCTTCGCGGGTGGTGGCGCGGTCCTGTATCAGGGTGGGCCCGTGCAACCCGAGAGTCCCGTCATGCTGGCGGAGTTCGAGGACGTCTCGGGCGCCGATCTCCACGTGTTCGGCTCCGTCGGTTTTCTGGTTGGAGATGTCTCGGACCCGATCGAAGGTCGCGTTCGTCGGGCGCGCGTCTATGCCGGGTACTCGGGATGGGCCTCCGGGCAGCTGGAGGAGGAGATCGCCGAGGATTCGTGGATCGTCGACGCAGCGCGGACGGACGACGTGTTCACGGAGACCCCCGAGTTGCTGTGGAGTCATGCGCTGCGCCGCATGGGACCCGCATACGAACGGCTCTCCCGGATGCCGTTCGATCCGTCGATGAACTGATCCAGCGCGAGGTGTACGAGAGACACATGGTACGTGCGAAGAAGCGGCCGGGGATCGTGGCGAGATGGGGCGCGAGGGCGAAGCCAACGAGTGGGGGAGCCCTGGCGGTCCTGCTGCTCACCGGGTGTGGCGGCGATGACCGGGTGATGCCCGAGCCGGTGATCCAGCCCCCGTTTTCCGGCACAATCTTCATCGACCCCGACATCATCACGGATGCCGACCCGACCACGTTTGAGGGCCTCGTATACGCGGGGCAGGCCCCACGGACGATGTTCGACCGGCGAGTCGACGGTTGGGTCACCCTCGATCCCTTTCTCTTCGATGCCACCTTCAGCGACGGATTGACCATCGAAGTGCAGGTGAACCCCGAGTTTGCCGCGGTGTCGTCCGCAGAAACCGAGGCACGTTTCTATGCCGATGCTGTGGGACGCCTGCCCGCTCCGCTGCGGCAGGATGTCGAGACGATGTGGATTCATCAGGGCGTCGAGCTGTACGGGGGTGGGAACCGCAACATCCTGATCCACACGGGCCAGACCGCGGAATACCTCCGCCTCGGGATCCTCGAGGAAACCCTGGTCCACGAGGCTGCCCACTCTTCACTCGACGGTCGGTACGCAAGGTCGCCAGGCTGGCTGGACGCCCAGTCCGCAGACCCCACCTTCATCTCGACCTACGCCCGCGACTACCCCGATCGAGAGGACATCGCGGAAAGTTTCGGGCCTTACCTCGCCGTCCGGCACCGGGCCGACCGAATCACTTCAGCCTTGCGCTCCCAGATCGAGCAGGCGATCCCGAACCGCATCGCGTTCTTCGACTCCCTCGGCCTCGACATGGCGCCGATCACTCCACACTGAGGGCTCAACCCGGACCTCCCGGGGGCCGCGGGCCGGACCATCCGGTCCGCCCGCAGCCGATGACTCGATTCGGGCTCCGACGTTAGGGGGATACCCGATCAGCGTCCCCGGGTGGGGAT
>Ga0181573_10002722_pt1 | contig 16237 bp, 11 predicted proteins | sample 101ome_25_FD_148643 | JGI IMG/M metagenome (GOLD analysis project Ga0181573, IMG submission 148643) | Coastal salt marsh microbial communities from the Groves Creek Marsh, Skidaway Island, Georgia - 101409BT metaG (spades assembly) | ecosystem: Environmental > Aquatic > Marine > Intertidal zone... | reverse complement strand
TCGGCGTCGTCGGACCCATCCTCGGCGATGAGCCTCCGGAGCCATGCGCCCACGCCGGCCCTTCGCCTGTGCCGGTCCGCGGCGGACCCGCGCGGGGCGCCGTCGGGCGCGTCCCCGAACAGCACGGCGAGGAGGTCCCACGCCGCCGCCTCGGCGCGAAGCTCCGCGGCGGGCGTCGCGCGCGGGTCCGACTTGTTCAATCGCAATCGTTCAATCGCCGAGAGGTGCGCGGCGCACAGACTCGGGAGCTGAAGGCGCGTGCACCTGAACCTGAGCAAGGGGCCGTGCGTGCCGTCCGCGGAAGGGGCGTCGTCGGACATCGAATCGTCGGACATCGAATCGTTCAAACCCGCGGATGGGGCGTCCAAACCGCCCGAATCTCGACCGGGCGTGCGCGGCCCCCCCGGGATCATCGCGCGATCGCCGCCAGCCCCCGCGCGGACGGTGCGCGCGAGCGCAATCTCCAGCGCGGCGCGCTTGGCGTCCACGTCGCCGCCCCCCGCGGTGGGCGCGAACCTCTCGAGGACGACGGTAGCGTTTGGGGCGTGCGGCGCCCCCTCGTTCGCTGACGCGGCGGCGAGCGATTGAACCCCGCCGGATCGAAACGCGTCCGCCGCGGTTCGTCGCCCCGCGTGGATCAGCCGTCCCCCGGGTCCCCACCCTGCACGGAACGAGCCGCCGTGGAACGACTGCGCGTCGGTGAGGAGCTGGGGTTGGGTCAGTCTCGGCCTGGGCGGGAGGTTCGATCCGACCCGGCGGGCGCGAGACGCGTCGAGTGCTGCAATGGCGATGGCGTACGCGGTTTGCATCGGGGGTTCGCGTCGCTTGGCGCCCTGCTGCTGCTGCTGCTGATGCTGAGGATGCTGATGCTGATGATGGTGGGAAGGAGGAGGAGGAGGATGATGAGGAGGAGGAGCGGGGGGCTGCTGATCGTGTCCCTGTCCCTGTCCGCGACCCTGTCCCTGTACGCGACCCTGTGCCTGTCCATGACCCTGTCCCTGTCCCCGCGGGGGCTCGACGGAGGGCTGGAAGCCGAACGCGCCGCGCCCTGACGCGGTCGGGATGTTCATCGTCGGGGGCGCGAAGAGCTCGGACGCGGCGGCGGACGCGAACGCCGGGCGGCGGGGCGCGCCCCCCCGTGCGGATGCGGACGAATGCCTCGTCGCGTCGAGCGCGCCGCCGAACACGATCCGCCCGGGCGTCGGCGCGCCATCCTCGTGGGCCGGCGCGGGAGTCTCGAGTCGGGGTTGGGCGGGTTCCGGGAGCGGTTCCACCGCCGCGGCGACCCCCGCGTCCCTCTCGCCCACGGCGGTGATGCCGTCGTCTTCCATGCCGTCGTCGTTCTCGAGCTCGGGTGCGGGATCTGAGGAGGTGGGGATCGCAGCGAACCCGCCGACGCCCGACGGCATCTCGTCGTCGTCGTCGTCGCTGTCGCTGCCATCGAGGTCGATGCCGTACTTGATCACGTGCTCTGCGGGGCGCGACATGGTCGTGATCCACCCGTGAGCGCCGCCTGCTCTGTCGCGGTCGCCGGAGCGCGCGGCGCCCCAACGGATTTTCAAAATACACGGCCCGGCTCAGCAGCTCGGCTTCTGTTGTTTGTTGGGCCACAGATCTTGGCGCACGAGATGGCGGGCGAGCGGGTTATCCAATGGACGGCGATCCCGTCCTTCCCAAATGCGATCGCGTGCGAGAAGAAGAGCGTCGCGGACATCACCCCGGACGCCTTCGAGCGCGACTACGTCCACAGGGCCATCCCGTGCGTCCTCACGGACGTCAACGCCGAGTGGCCGTGTCGCGCCCGATGGTCGCTCGACTTCTTCGCGCGAGAGCACGGCGACTTGGAGGTTTCCGTGGACGACGGGAGCAAAGAGAAGATGCGAACGACGATGCGGGAGTACATCGAGCGGTTCGAGGATTTCGCGCGCGACGCGGAGGCATCCGCGGCGCGGGATCCCGCGGGAAGACCCGGCGGCCCGGTCCCGTACCTGCGAACGTGGAACTTCGAGGACGACGCTCCCGAGCTGAGCGACGGATTCCCGCACGATTCGCCTTACTTTCGCGACTTTTTCCAAACGCTCAAGCCGACATGGAGGCCGCCGTTCACCTGGCTGTTCCTCGGGCCGCGGGGCGCCGCCACGCGGCTGCACGTGGACGTCTGGCACACCGACGCCTGGCTCACCATGATCCGCGGATCCAAAAAGTTTGTCATGTTCCACCCGGCGCACCTGCCGCACATACACGACGAGGCCACCGGGACGTACGTCGACCTCCACGCCCCGGACTTGACCAAGTTCCCGCGCTTCCGCGACGCCACGCCGATCGAGTTCACGCTGGAGGAAGGGGAGACGGTTTACATTCCTCGAAAGTGGCCGCACTACGCGGTGTCGCTCGATCACGGAGTCAGTCTGACGGTCAACTTCGCGTCCGCCGCTAACCGCCGGGGCGTGGTGGACCGCTGCGTGGCGTACGCCAACAGGCGGGACGCGTGCGAGCACGTGCTGGGGCGGGCGCTGCGGGCGAGCGATAACGCGATGAAGTTTTGCGTGCACGGCGGGGAGGTGAACAAGAACCTGGCGGCGTCTATCTTGGGCGTGGACGCGGAAGAGTTGGATCGGCGGATGAGGGCGCGGCGTTTGGAGCGGTTGAGGGCGGAGGCCGAGGAGGCTGAGAGGGCCGAGGAGGCGGAGGAGGAGGAGGAGGCGGTGGAAGAGGCGGGGGAGTCGGTGGCGCCGCGGGCTGTTCCCGCGTGATGAGAGTGCGACCCTCGGTTGAACAAATTTCACAGTGATGACGAGTCTCACAAATCGCCTCGGACACATCAGTCAACGAACGCACCACCGGCCTTTCGCCATGCCGATGCGGGGTCCGAAGGTGGGCCCCAGCCCGGCGAAGCTGGTGGACGCGACGCCACCGGAGGCTGCGGCGGAGATACCGTCCACGTGGCGCGCGGCGATTCGCAGCGCGGACGCGGAGACGTCCACGGATCCGGTGTCGCGGCGCAACGTCAGGTGCGATACGCGGATTTGAAAACCGGCACCGCCTCGCCCCATCCTCCTCCTCGCCCCCGTCTCACGAACTCCCCGACCTCGCCCGAAACGCAGGATCCAATCGTACGCCAGGTCGGACTCGGAGTGTCAGACCGAGGGGTGGCTCGCGGGCGCGACGGCGACGGGCGCCGCGGACGTCCTCAACGATCTCCCCGGCTTCCTTCGCCGCGCGGTGCCCGCCATGGTGGCCGCGCTCGAGGAGAACGAGCGCAGCGCGACGTTCGGATGGGACCTATCGTCCGCCGCCGACGCGACGGGGCTGGACGACCCGGCGAGCTGTTCCGTCGCCCCGATGCACTCGCTCTCCCCGTACGACCCCGACGCGATGGAGCCGACACGAGAGCGACGCGATGGAGCCGACGGAGGTGGCGGGTTCCCGTGGGCGGATCTGCGACCGACGGGCGTCAGCTGGAACGCGTCCGGGTACTCCCTCGCGGTGTCGTACGGCAGGTTCGACGTCACCGGCTGGTGCGACTCCCCCGGGGCGCTCTGCGTGTGGAACCTGCGACGCGCGGACGTGGACCCGGGGCGACCGCACGTCGTCATGGAGACCTCGTCGTGTTTGCAGTGCGTGGCGTTTCATCCGACGAATCCGGGCGTCGTCGCCGCGGGATCGCTCGACGGCGAGGTGATGGTCTGGGACCTTGCCGTCGCCGACGGTGTGGACGCGAAGGTTAAGGTCGGGGGGGTACCCGCGGGGGGTGCAGACGGTGGGGTGCCGAGGGGTGCCGAGCGCGGGAAGGGCGGGGCCCCCAAGATGGGCGACGCGTTGATTGGTAAGAGCGAGGTGAGCGACGCGTCGCACAGGGAGCCGGTGACGTGCGTCGGATGGATGCGGTCAAGTAACGGTCAAGTAACGGCCGGCCCGCTCGAGAAGGTCGGGACCGGCGCACACGACGACGGCGGCGATGACTACGAGCTCGTGAGCGCGGGAGGGGACGGCCGCGTGCTGGTGTGGGACGCGAGCGACGCGTCGCATCCCGCGTACGGCTACGAGCTCGCGTCCGCCAACGAGGGCGGATCGGGCGCGATGACGACGTGGGGGGTCTCGAGCGCGGCGTTTTCGCCAACCTGCGCGCGACACGGAGTGGGTGGTTTAGAGCCCGGTTCGTTCTACGCGGGATCGGACGGCGGGCCGGTGTTCAGGTGCAAAACCTCGCACTCGCGCTCGCGCTCGCGGACGACGCGAGAATTTCGCGACAAATTGCGCGACTCGGGCGTCGCGCCCCCGATGTATTCGCCCGTCAAACAGACGCACGACGGCCACAAGGGCGCGACGCACGCGGTGTGCGTCAACCCTCACGACGCGCGGGTCTTCGCGACGTGCGGCGGCGACGGTGCCCTGCGGGTGTACACGCGCTACGCGAGCGGAGGGGTGGTGAGCGCGACGCCCGCGCCGGGGGCGCTGTTCGCCGCGAGTTGGTCGCCGACGAGGCCGGCGCTGATCGCGTGCGGCGGCGTCGGCGGGAGGGTGTGCCTCTACGACCTCACGGCGACGGGCGGGGAGGACGTGCAGCCCACGGAGCAGTTCAGGGCGTGCGACGCGGGCACGGACGTCCAGGCCATCGCGTTCAATTCGGCGTTGCCCGAGTACCTGGCCACGGCGGATGCGCGATTCGTGCGGGTGTGGGAGCTCGGCGCGGGGTTAACGACGGAGAGGGCCGGGGAGAGGCGGGTCATCGACGCCATCGCCGGGGCGGAGACCGCGGTGGAGGCGGCCGCGGCGCTCGACGCGGCCAAGGCTTCGAGGCGATAGCGGCGACGGCGGATGAGCCGTCGATGAGCCGTCGACGTCGACGCAATCAAACCGGGGGTTTTATTTATAAAAGTAGTCACCGCTCTTACTCTCGCGAGTCCCGCCGCCGCGCCGAGGCGTCCACCTCGGCTCCCCAAACCCCGAGTGTATGTAGTGCGGGTCCTCACAGCGCCCTTCGCAGGCGCGCCGACTCGTACCCTCGCAGCGGCGGCGGCGGCGACGACCTCGACCCCGGCCTGCCGCTCGCCGAGGCGCCCGCGGCGTATTTGAGCCTTCGAGCGTTATCGTCGTCCGCGACGTCCCTGTTGAGCGCCTCGACGCCAAAGTCGTCGGGTCCCCCCCTCGGTCTGGGCTGACCCGCGTACGCCCTCCCGCCCAGCCGCAGGTCGTCCTTCGCCTTGGCCAGGTACGGATCCGACGACGGTTCAAAGCCGAGTTTCTCGCCCGTCTCGGCGTGGTAGGGCAATCCGCCCATCTGCGCCACGAGGAGCCTGTGGAGGCCCTCGATCGCGCCCTCGATGCGCTCTATGCGGTGCGAGTGCGACTTGAGCGCGTCGATCACCGAGGTTTGGAACTTCTTCAGGTTGGCGTTCTGCTCGCCGAGCTTATCCCGCGTCTTCTCCGCGGACTCCTTGAACGAGTTCGCCACCTGCGCGAGCACGATGCTCTGCTGCTGCACCTGCTTCTGCACCAGCTCAAACTTATCGCCGCCGATTTCGGCTTCGACAAGCCGCGGCGCCTCGACGATCGCGTCGTCGTCGTCGTCCTTGAGCGAGTTGAGCGAGCCGCCGCGCGAGAGTCTCGCCTCGTCCTCCTTGCGCCGCTCCTGCTGCAGGATGACGTCCCACTTGGCCTTGACGCGCTTGTTTTCCTCGTCCCAGAGATCTATCCGCCCTATGCCCTCCAGCCCGAGCCTCTGCGTGGATTTGCGGGACCACGTGAGCTGCTCGATGAACTCGTCCATCACGTTGCGCGCGAGCAGAGGGTGGTGTTCCTCGACGACGTCCATCAGGTCCTGCTTGGACAGGACGATCAAGTTGACGATTTTATCGTACGGCCTGGTGCACAGCACGCCGCGACAGTACCCGAGCGCCACGCCGGGGTTGATGAGCGCGCCGGGCGGCATGAGGCACCCGGCGCCCGGGTCGTCGTTGTCGTAGTTGGCGTCGGATATTTTCTCGTTGTACGCCTTCGTGTCGACGTCGCCGGTGTCCTCGAGCAGGTCCTCCTCCCTCGCGGCCACCGCGACGCGGCCCTCGGCGACGATGAAGATGTTTTCGACAAACTCGTTGGTCATGCTGAGGGGGGTGTCGCGCGTGTACCGTTTGGGGTACATTCTTCGGCACATAAACTCCACAAACATCTCGTTGGGCATGACGGTCCCGGAGAAGGCGTCGATGATGACGCTGCCGTATACAAAGTAGTTTACGTCGGTGCGAATCACATCAGGAAGCCCCGCGATGACCTCGTTGTTCCCGAACGAGTCGTCCTTCTCGTTCTTGTAGTAGGTGTTGATGCGGACGATGAGCGACCGGGGGATCTTCTTCTCCTCGATGAACCGACGAAGGGCGAGTTTCCTTCTCACCTCGATGTTCTCACCGCTGTTGGGCTCCAAAACGCTGGCCACCTTCGAGATTATCGTCGAGAAGACAAACCCACCGAGCAGCATGACGAAGCACGCGACGACGCGCTCGGAGATGGTGGTTGGCACGACGTTTCCGTACCCCACGGTGGTCACAGTCTGTACGGCCCAGTACACGGCGCCTATGTACATCTCCCAGTGGATGCTCTCGATTCCGCTGTGGTCCTCGCGCTCAAAGTTGTACTGACTGCCGTACAAGCACGCCATCCAGTGCGAGATGAACATCAGCGACAACAGCAGTTTGCTCATGGAGAAGAACAGGTGGTACTTCAGGATGAACTCGTCGAGGAAGCTGAAGATGATGTGCTGCACCCTCGGAAGGTGGCCCAGCTTCAGGAGCCGGAACAGGCGGATCACCGTGAACGCGCGCATCACGTGATGGTCCACGCCTTTGACGACGTGATCCCCGCACGGATCATTGGCGAGCGACCAGGAGCACACCGCGATGTTCTGCGCGTTTCGCTTGACGTACTCGACCGGCAGGATGGCCAGCAGGTCGGGCAGGAACCAGGTTCGGAGGTAGTGCGAGCGAATCTCCTCGAGGTCGGTGACGTAACGCACGTCGTCGCCATCGTCGACCTTCTCCCAGTACGCGGTGTGGAAGCACATCACGAAGTCGGCCCAGTAGTAGAGGTCGATGATAAACTCGAACCAGTACCAGCCGCCCATCGCGGGCAGGTCGAAGGCGAGTCGATACGGCACAGTGTACGCGATGTAGACGAGGACGATGAAGTTGAAGTGGCCGTCCCAGTAGCGCCTCCACTCGGCGCTGGGGTGCATGACCATCTTATCGATGGCGCCGTCGCCGCGCTCCTGTGCCTTCATGGCCTCGGCGATCTGGCTGGCCTTCTGTTCGAAGCCCTTGACCGCGGCGACGGAGGACTGATGCGCGCCCTCTCGCCCCTCGACGCGCGAGATGGCTCGGGAGAGCTGCGCCGCCTTGGGGGCGCCGTCGCCCAGGACGCTGTCGTCGTCCTCGGTGGCTTCGCCGACGGATTCGAACGAAGGGCCTGCGGCGGTGGGGACGGCGGGTGAGGGGCGACGTCGACGGGAACGGGGCGAGGGGCGGCGCGGACCCCCGCATCGGTTTTGGAGGGAAAATCGCGAAAACCACAGTGCCAACAGACGGGGCGGATCCAAACGCGTGGGAGGGCGTTCGCGCACCTCGCCTGTGGTTCCTCTGGACCATCTCGCGTTCCCGCGGGGGCGAACGACCGCGCCCGTCAGACGGAGACGTCCCGCCGTTGAGGGAGCGCCTCGGCTTGGTCGCCGAAGACATGGCGTATCCGCGTGTCGGTCGTGTGCGCCAACACCCGCGAGTTCGACGCCACTGGCTGGGTGACGCGAGTGGAGCCGGCAGTTGGAAATCATCATCACGCGCCGCGCGCTGATGACCAAGCGGACGGGGGTTCAGCTCGTCCACGTGGGCGATTCGCGGCGACACTTCGCGCGACACGACGCGCATGAGGACCCGAGGGTTGCTCGCCGCGGCGCGATCGCTGGCCACGGCGACGCGGAGACGCGCCGTCGAGCGTGGGTCGAGGTGCGCTCTCCTCTCGACCGCGCCACCCCGCGCGCGCGACGCTTCATCCCCGCCTTCGCCCCCCCCGCCCTCGGCACCTCCCCGACCCTCACTCACCCTCGACTCCCCCCCGTCTCCCCTTCCAGGACCGAGTCTTGGCGTCCGTGGGTGACGGCGCCCCCGACCGACGTGCACCGCGTCGAATCGTGGAACCGCGCGGGAATCGCCACGAGCGCCGCCGCGCGCGAGGCGGCCGAGGCTGGCGTCGAGGATCTGGACGCGAAGAAGAGCGACGGCATCACCCTCACCGACGCGTGCGTGCGCAGGCTCCGCGAGCTCGCCGCCGAGGACCCCGCCGCGTCCATCCTGCGCGTCGCCGTGGACGGCGGCGGGTGCAGCGGGTACCAGTACACCTTCTCGCTGGACACCGAGCCGGCGCCGAGGGACAGGGTGTTCGACGTCGGCGGCGCGAGGGTGGCGGTGGATGAGATCTCGTTCGAGTTTGTCAAGGGCGCGACGGTGGACTACGTGGAGGAGATGATCCGGTCGTCGTTCGCCATCGCCGACAACCCCAACGCGGAGAGCGGGTGCGGCTGCGGGTCGTCCTTCGTGGCCAAGTAGATAAATCTTACGAAGGTATCATGGAGACGAGGGCTGGGTTTGGTGTTACTCCTGCTCCCTCTCGCGCTTGACTCCCCCCCGTCTTTGTCGCGCGCGCCAGCTCGCGGCGTTGACGATCGCCGCGAGCTTCGCCGCGGACCCGATCGGCGACGGCGGCCCCCACTCGGGCCTCGCGATGCCCCGTTCCCACAACGCGGCGTCGGCGTCGTCTCCCTTTTTGGGGAAGAACACGAGCTTGTACACGAAGGAGAACCTCGCCCTACCTCCCGCCGCGCGCGTCGGGGGCGAGACCCTGTGCGTCACGTCCTGGTCCATCAACACCACCCGTCCCGGCCGCGGCCGGACCGTCGCGCCGATGCCCGAGCCCACGTCCATGAAGTGCGTCTCCCCGCCCCAATCGTTCTCGTTCCATTCCGAGTTTACGTAGACGACGGCGCTGACGAAGAGGGGCTTACCGGGCTCGCCGTTGACGTGGTCGCCGTACGTTCGCACCCACGCGCACGAATCCGGAAACGAGCTCGGGTCCGCGTCCAGGTGCCACCTGTACTCGTCGCCGTGGACCGCCGCGTTGGCCACGAACGCGTCGCATCGAAACCGACCCGCGTCGTCAAAGTCGTCGGATTTGAGAAATCGTCGTCGTCGTCTTCTTACCTCGTCGTCGTCGTCGTCGTCGTCGCCCGCCCTGAGCGCGTCGGCGGGCATGTGGCACACGATCCAGTCGGGGTACAACGCTCGCAGCCGCGCGTGAAACTCGTCCAAGCCGCCCGTCGTCGGCTCGACGCCTTCTTCGCGCTGAGTCATCGTCCGGACCAGCCGATCCATCGACTCTTTCCTCAGACCGTAGGTTGGCTTCGCGAGCGCGTCGTCGGCGGTTCGGCGCTCCCACAGGGATTCCCTCGGCCGAACGCCTAAAGCCGTTTGTTCGTCCTCGGCATCCACACCTAAACGCTCTCTGATCCAACGCAGCGCCGTTTCGTCAATCAGGCCGTCGAGCGCGACGACGCGCGCCACGGACGCTCGGCATCCCCGGGGCGCCCCGGGCAGCGAGCCGAGATCCCGCACGTTCGCCGAGGCGGGAACGAACGCGGCGTCGAGGGTGAGATTCGCCGCCACCTTGACGTGCGATGGCGTCCAATCATGCGAGAAGCCCACCGTCGTCTCGTCCCGATTCGTCAGCAACGGTCGCGCGAGCGGCGGCAGCTCGCCGCCCTCCATGCGCGCCGCGAGATGTGGTGATTCATTCAATCACGAACTCGGACGTTTGTATTTCGTTTCATCGGCGAGCGAACGAGCGAACGAGAGAGCGAGAGAGCGAGAGCGGGACAACTTCGACGAAACAACTCAACTTCGACACTCGCGAAGCGTCTATCATATGGGCATCGATCAGCAAGCCCTCTTGGCCACGATGTCCGCCTCCATCGCCGCCGCCTGCTCCGCGGACACCATCCTCGGCGTCCCCTCCGGCGGATCGCTGCACATCTCCGGTCCGATGCTCGCGTCGTCCACCATCGTGAAGCACGGCACGTCCTTGTACTTGCCCTCCTTGTACGCGTGGATCTTGCCCACGCCGTCGAGGAAGGGCAGCGACACCATCGCCGCGAACTCGTGAACCTTCGCCCCGAGCTGGTCCACCAGGTCGAACCCCGCCAGCGCGGTGCCGCCGGTGGCGATGAGGTCGTCCACGAGCACCACCCTGTCCCCGGCGCGAACGGAACCGAGACGCATCACCGTCTCGTCCGTCGAGTACTCGGTGACGTACTTCCCGGAGGTGACGAGTACGCCCGGGAGCTTACCCGCCTTGCGGATCATCACGAACGGGATCTTGAGCGCGAGGGCGATGGGCGGGCCGAAGAGGAACCCGCGCGCGTCAAAGCCGGCGATGTGCGTGGGCCCGGTCTCTCCCTGCGCCCTGTACCTCTCGACGAAGAAATCGACGACGAGCTGGAACACCGCCGGATCCTCGGTGATGCCGGAGACGTCGTAGAAGGACGGGACGTCGTGCGGGGAGTACTTCGGGCCGTACCACGGCAGGGACTTGGCGATCCGCTTGACCTGGTCGTCGGACTGGTCGAGGCAGAAGTGTTGGCTCCCGAGCGCGACGACGGCGGGGAGATTGGCGGGCATCTGGCGCCGAATAGGGTCCCCTTCGCGGAGGTAGTGGTGGTGGGAGGTGTGGGGGTGGCGGCGGTGCTTGTGTCGGACCGGCGCGTGGATCGGTTGGCGACGTTTACGCTGGAACCTGGCGCAAAGATGACGGGATTAAAAGATCGTCAGTCGGTGGGTCGATCGCGATCGTCTCGGACGGGCCGAGACGGACGAGCGCGGGAAGGGTCGGCTCGGACGTCCGGAGAGAAACGGGCGGGGTTTGACGTCCGGGACGGCGTCCGGCCGGTCCGGGCGACCGCTCGCCCGAGCGCGTGCCTCCCGACCTACGGGGAGGCTCGATCTCCGCCGCGGTGCCTTCTCTCCGGCGCGGCGCGGTGCGGCGCGGCAGACTTCCGCGACCGCCGGTCGGGCCGCGCGAGCGCCCGGTCCGCGAGGGATACGGGGACGGGCGCGGGTGGTGCGCGGGGTCGGGGCTCACCTCGATCGAGACTGCGTGGGTTGCGGTGTCGCGCGGGTGCGAGTGGCGGTGGGGGCCATCCGATCGCGGACTCAGCGACTCTTCGCCGCTCGAGCTGTCGAGGTCGCGCGCTCCGCAGGGCGGGAGGACCGCGGGAGGAGACTGAGACTGAGAGTCGCACACGGGCAAAGTTCCATTTGGCATTTGGATTTGGCTTTTGACGGTGATATTTTCCCCAATCCACTTTTCCCGTGAGAAAGTCACTTTCCTCGGCGCGCGTGCTATCCAACGCCGTCATGAGCCTCGCCCGGGCGACGACCGCGGAGATCTGGTCGCCCCGGCCTCCCGCCACCATTCGGCGGCCCTCCTCGCGCCGCCGCGGAGGAGCGCCGGTACCCCGCGCCGCCGCGGAGGAGCGCGCCGCGAGCGTCGTCCCCATCCCCACGCTGGAGGAGTCCACGCGCGACGCCGTCCCACTCGCGGAGGCGATGGGACCCGGCGGCCCCCCGGGAGCGGCGGTGTTCGCGCTGCTCGTGCACGGCGGGACGCGCGTGCACTACGTGGGCGTCGCGAAGGACGCGTCGCGGGCGCTCGCCGCGGCCGCGAGCGCCACGGTCGCGGCGGACGCGACGGGGGACGTCACGGTGGCGTGGGCGAACCTGCCCAAGTCGTCGCGGAAACCCGCGCTCCAGGCGGCGTGGAGGTCGTGGCTCGGCGGGGTGGGGTACGCGCCGGAGGGTAACGCGATGGCGGCCCGCGCCGCCGCCGCCGCCGTCGAACCTCCGACGTCACCCTCGTCGTCCCCGTCCTCGTCGTCCCCATCCTCGTCGTCCCCATCCCCGTCATCCCCGTCATCCCCGGACGAAGCCGCCGCCGCCGTCGCCTACGCCGCGGTGTCCGAGGAAGCCGTCGCGCGGCTGTGCGACGACGGCTTCGTGGTGCTGGACGACGTCCTCCCCGCGGACGTCCTCGCGGCGTGCCTGGACGCCGCGAACGCTCTCAAACGGTCGCGCAAGACGGTGAACGTCGGGCAGGAGGGACGCGACGATTCCATCGCCGTGCTCGCCGGCGACGACTTACCGAACCTCGAGGGGACCGCCCTGGCCGGCCTGTCGCCGTGCGCGAGGACGCTGCTCGCGGTGCCCGCGGTGCTGCGCAGGCGCCACGCGGAGATGACGGCGGCGGCGGATGTGCGGGATGAGGATGGGCAACCTATCGGAACGGGACGGCCGAGTAGCGACGAGTCACCGTCCCCGGGATCGTCCGCGTCGTCGTCGTCGTCGTCCGGCCGAGCCGAGGAAACCATGCGCCGCCTGGCGACGGCGACCGCGCCGGACAGGTTGATGCTCGCCAATTACCCCGGCGACGGCGCCCGGTACGTGGCGCACCTCGACAACGACCCGGAAGACCCGAGGCACTCGGAGGGTGAGCCCGGTTTGCGCGCGCGCGACAGGGCGGTGACGGCGATTTTGTACCTCAACCCCGACTGGGAGGAATCGCACGGGGGGTGCCTGCGGGTGCGTTTGGAGGGGACCGGGGCCCCGACGGTCGACGTGGCGCCCAGCGCGGGGCGGATGGTGCTGTTCGACTGCAGGAGGATCGTGCACGAGGTGCTGCCGTCGCACTCGTCGAGGTGGGCGATGACGGCGTGGATAAACGATTGACAAAGGCGATTTACTCCTAGTGATTCGACAGTCAGTGTTACAACGCACCGGCAGTGGTAAATGCTAGACAAATTACCGAGGAGGGCGCCGCCGCTCGAGCGCTTCGAGCGCGTCACCCTCGTAAGCCCCGCAGGTTAAGACAGGTTTTATGCGTGTTTGTTTTGCTAAGCGGGTCGTCCGCGCCGCCGTGGGTCCCTCAGCTCCCATCAGCCCCGGCGCGAGGACGGGTCGTCGTGGAACGTACCGGACCCCTGCTGGTGGGACGGCGCGCCGGGCACCATCCACGGCGGCGGCATGAAACCGGCTGGATTCAAAGGCGGCGACCCGTACGGCAGTCCCGGGTATCCCGCCGATTGGAACCCCTGCTGCATATAACTCGCCGCCGCGTTCATCGCCGCCGCGTTCATGTTGTTCATGTTCATCGCCGCCGCCTCCTCCGACCCGCCGGGCGCTCCGGCGTTTCCACCGTGGGCGCCCGGGGGTGGTCCAAATCCACCCGCCGCTCCCGCCGCGCCCATGTAGCTCATGAATTGCGCCGTCGCCGCCATCTGCGCGTGAAACGCCTCCGCGTCGGCTTGATTCACCCCCGCGCCGAGGTTTTGAAAGGACGGCGTCGGCATCCCGGGCGTCGGCATCCCGGGCGGGACCCCCGCGTGCATCTGCTCGATGGTGGGCGAGAACGACGGCATGATCGCCGCGGACGCCGCGGCGGACGCGCCGGGGTACTGGAACGGGTGCACCCTCCGCATGATATCCGCGGGCAACGGCGCCGACGGCGGGACGCCCGCGAGTCGCTTCAGGTACAAGCGGTACTTCTGCAGGTGGCTCGCCACGTTCTCGCGCGTCATCCCCTCCACGTTCATCAGCTGCAGGATGGTCTTCGGCACCGCGTTCTTGATCCCCAGGTGGTTCACCGCGTTCATGAAGCGCATGTGGAGCTCGGGCGTCCACACCAGCCGCGGCTTCTTCGGCTGCTTGCCGCCGCCGCCGCCGTGGACGTCGTCATCGTCGGCGGCGGTCGTGGCGTCGCCGTTGGTCTTGTGACGTTCGGTGTCGTCGTCGTCGTCCCGGGGCGCAATCTGGGGGACGGGGGAGAGGAGAGCGACGGTGAGCACGAGTTGGAGATATTTTTTCTTGACAGCCTGGTGAGCGGCGGTGCGAGCGATCGGCGGGCGCGTGTGGGACGAGACGAGACGGCGCGACGGGGCGACGCGATCGAGGAAAGCGGCCGCACGGAGGGGTATCGGGATGGACGACGCGTCGAACACGCCGCCGAGGCCGTCGAGGGCGCGAGGGTATCCACCGACGACCCTCGGCGCGCGTCTTCCGGCACCCTCGCCGGTTGCGGTTGGAACAACAACGAAGCGGAGGAGGAAAAACAGCGTCGAAAGATGGCGCACGGGAAGGCGGCGTTCCGGGCGTCGACACTCACCTCCGGGGATCCCGACTCCTCGTTCGTGCGGTCGGACATTAAGACGGGGTCCCAAATCACCCTCCCGGCCTATCGATGACCGCTTCGACGCGCCGTAAACCCCGCGTCGGCGTCGACGACGGGTGGCTCCGGCACGCTCGATCGAGCGAGCTCGGGCGAAGAAAACGCCGGGTGGTGCGGAAAACGCCGGACGTTTTCGCGCGTCGGGGTCGCGGCCTTTCTCGCAAGGGCGCGCCTCCGTGCGGGTGTCTCGTGTCGGACCTGCGTACCCCGGGTCCCGTCACTTGGTCATCCTCGACCCCTCCTCTCTCACTCCAAGTAAGCCTTTATGTGTGCAGGTATGAGCCGGATGAGGCGCGCAATCGCGAAGTCGAGCTCCGCTCTCCCTCCCCACGTGGGAGCGAACAGCACTGTAAAAGGAGACTGAAAAATCTGCCAAATGTGCGGGCGAGCCAATAAAAGCTCGCGGAACCAGATACGAAGCCAATCACCGACCGCCAGCCCGAGTGGGCGCCAAAATCTCGACGGGCTGGCAGTTCGGGCAGATAAATCGAGGTGAAACTTCCCCAAACCAATTGCTCTAACAGATTCGTGCGAAATATCTAAATACCGCGAAAATAAGGTAAACGGGTGGTCATTTCGTATGGGTGCTAGTCAGAGGCTACTCCCCGTCTACTCCCCGTCTACTCCCCGGCTACTCCCCGGCTACTCCCCGGCTACCCCCCGTCTGCCAAGTGTTACTCCCCGCCGCTCGCCGCGACCTCCGCGTCCCGCTCCGCGCGCCTCTGCATCCGCTCCCTCTGTATCCGATCGCGTTCCTCCCTCGCCTCACTCGCCAGGCGCACGTCCTCGATGAACGCGTTTGTCCGTTCGATCGCCTCGTTGACGCGACAAGCCTCCAGCCGGTGCACCGGAGACGCGCGCGATATGACGCTCTCCAGTAGAGTCCCGCCGAGTCCGTGGGGCAGCGCGCGAAGGCACAGCTCCGCGTTCGACGCCGTCCGCGCGAGGGGCGGTAAACCAGCCTTGGCTCGTTCCAGCGCTCGTTTTTGGTGCTCCAGACGCGCGCGTTCCATCGCGCGAAACACCGGCAGCTCGCGCGGAAAGGGCGCGAACCGCGCGTTCTCCTTGAGCCGCCACCGCTCGTCCCTCGTACCCCACAGGCGCTCGCACTGCGCGCGGCTCAAACCCCACAGCCGAGTTTCGCCACCCCCGGAGGTTGAGGTTTCGTCCGCGGTCCCGGCGGCGACGACGGTGGCGTCGTTCGGGGTGTTGAACATCGTCGGTATCTCCCCCGCGACGTACCCGCGCCCGACGCGTCCGACGAGTTCATGATACACACCCGTCGCCGACCGGTCACGGTGCGGGTCCGCCCGCGACCTGTACAGCGACAGTTCGCCCCGCTCGAGCACGCACAAACCCCAGCACTCGCCCCCTTCCTCCGCGAGTAGGTCACCTCGTCGCAACGACAGCTCGCGCATCTCCGCGATCGCCTTGTCCAGCGTCGCGTCCTCCGCGCCCTCGAACGCGAGAGAGTCTCTCAGCGCCGAGCGAATCTTCTCGCGTCGAACCGAGCCGCGGGGAGCGGAGGATGGGTCAGGGACGGGGCCGCCCGGCGTACCCACGGGGCACGCGCCGGCTCGCCACGGCGCGTCGCCGTCGGCGTCGGGGTCCGCGAGGATGCCCATGGCGACGAGGTCCTCGTCGGTGATGACCTCGTCGGGTCGAGCCGCCGCGTCGGATCGATCGACGCGATCGAACAACGACGCGCGAAGCGCCCTCGCCTTTTCGTGTCGCTCGAGCGATCGCGCGACGTACGCCGATCGCGCCGCGTGCGCGCGCAGGCGGTCGAGACGCACGGCGATGCACTCCGTCGGGGCGATCCTCGCGACCGCGTCGGTCACCGCCGTCCATCCCCGGGACGAGAGACGCCCCTCGGAGACGCCATCCCCATCCCCGTTCTTCCCATCCCCGTCTGTGAAAACCA
>Ga0181573_10002721_pt1 | contig 16240 bp, 10 predicted proteins | sample 101ome_25_FD_148643 | JGI IMG/M metagenome (GOLD analysis project Ga0181573, IMG submission 148643) | Coastal salt marsh microbial communities from the Groves Creek Marsh, Skidaway Island, Georgia - 101409BT metaG (spades assembly) | ecosystem: Environmental > Aquatic > Marine > Intertidal zone... | reverse complement strand
ATGAGTAAGCTGCTTCGACTCCACACGTCGACGTCGGGGACGAGTACGACTCCTCCTCGTACGACCGTCGTCACGTATGCTGCGGCGAGCAACGGGGGACCGAACAACGCCAACGCCAACGCCAACAGGTCGTCGGGCTCGCTCCTGACCCTGTTCTCGCAGAACCCGCTGCAGTTTGGGCCGCGACTTGTCGCCGGGGCCCTGTCGACGGTCCTGGAGGAGGGCATCGCGGCGCCGCAGAGGGACCTGGAGCGTCTCCAGCTGATCGTCAACTCGGACGCCGACGACAAGCAGGAGCAGATTGTGGCAGAGATTGAGGATCGCATCTCGCAGTTCGTTTCCCTCGGGACGGAGAAGGAGAGTGAGCTGATGGCATCGCTGCCGCTCCCTGACGGTATCCGGGAGATGCTGCAGACGGGAGAGGCGGGGGCAAGCGGCGGCCGGAGCAAGCCGCTGGCCACGTGGACAGTCACGACAAGCACCGACACGATGGACGGCGTCGAGGAGGTTGACGAGTATGTGACACCGGAGGTGACGGCGAGCGGGCAGGCGGCGAGCGAGCTGAGCCAGATCCAGGCCGCGGTGGCGGTGCTCAGGGAGAACATCGAGGCGCTCAAGACGAACGAGGACGACTCCAAGGTCGGCTTGCTCAAGCTGAACATTCGGGAGGCGGCGAGCACGGTGAGGCAGAAGCTCGACCAGCAGCAGATGACTACCGGCTCGTCGGACGTCAACTCGGCGCTGATGGAGGCGAAGGCGCTGCTGACAGAGGTCGAGACGCTCTAGTCTTTCGTTATGTGAGTACCGCTTGTAATGTTACTTGGTAGGAAGGACGTGGGTCGGTTTGCGGTGATTGGGCGTGTGGTGGCGGCGGCGGTGGTGGTGGTGGTTGTTATGCGTCGGTGCTCGAGTATCCGGTGAGTCTCGACCAGGAGGACTGGTAGGAGAGCAGGAATCCGGCCGCGGCGCCCAGGCTTGCCGCCACGAGCGCCGTCGGGCGGGCGACGTTGCCACCGAGCCGAGCAAACGCCGGCGAGGGGTTTCCGCTCGCGAAGGCGCCGATCGGGTATCCTAATGCGCCCAGGACGGCCGGCATGCCCCACTCCTTGAGCGTAAAGTTGCCGACTGCCAGGACAGAGGGAAGCGGGCGAGTGAGGGAAAAGGGGGAAATCAGCGCGCGTGGCGTTCCAATCGGCGCCTGGTTCAGCCAATCAGATGGTGTGTCGTCCATACGACGTCCTCGGCCGGTGGCGTCGGCAGAGGATGCCGGGCGCGGCGGGGAGACGCGATGATGCGTGAACCGAGAATGAGTCGCGGGCGGGGAAAGCGCTCGCGCTCTGGAGGGGGTATGCAGGTATGCAGGCACGCACCTGTTTGCGAGAAGTCTGGCGCTGCGTCTGTCACCGCTGATCGCGGCGGGGTATGAATCACGCCCATCGTGAGAGAGAAAACGAACAAAATTTGCGGGTGGTACTCACTGAGTCAATCGATTGGTCGGATCCGTGCGCCTCGCACCCTATCTCGCTCGCTCGCTCGCTCGCTCGCCCGCTGTTACGCGCGCCTGCCGACGGGGCAACGCCAGCAGGATCGGCAGACGAGCCCGTCGACGCTGTCGCGACTCGGCGGCAAGACGCGGCGGCGATGCCGAATCGGCCTTTCGCTCGAAAGGAGCCACACTTGATCCGTGGAGGTCGCTCGGCAACTTCGAGGATCGTTCGAGTGCTTGCCTCCAGAGCCTCCTCCTCCTCCTCCACACACACCTCCTCATTGCCACACGGCAGCCACACATAACTGGCGACGCTTCGACCCCACGCCCCCACTCTTCCCACTCTAAAACATCTTCCCGTCGCGTCATCAATTCAGGAAAAATGATCTCTGCTGCACTCGTCGCTGTGGTTCTGGCTCTCGGTGCGTGCTTGTCTCTCTTCTCGCTGTCGTGCGTGGAAAATTTCAAGATCTGTCCCCGCTGAACTCTCAACGAGGACGGTAGCACGCGCCGCCGGCCTCGCCACGCCGTAAAGAATGGCTCTTTCGTTGCATTGACGCGCCGTGATGCCGTGGAGCGGGTCGCCGAGCACGAACGCGGTGGATCGAATCTTCGACTTCTCACTGTTCCCCGCTTTCTCGTCTTGTTTGCAGCCACCCCCACCAACGCTGTCACCGTTGGTGATATGGTCCGTGGGTACGTTGCGTTTTTGCCGCGCTGACGCTCGGAATTCTCGTCCGAGTTGCTACGTCCGAATCGCCACAGATTCACGAGGCAGTTGCGACTGACCACTCGTGCTCGCTCACGACGACCACGCTCGCTCGCTCGCAGAATCTCCGCCAGCTGCCCGGATGTCGCCACCGCTCTCGGATCCGGGGATTTCTCCACCCTTGCGGCCCTCCTCACCGCCGCTGCGGATGTGGAGCTCCCGGAGGTTGATGGCAAGAAGGAGGTCATCGTCGCCCCGACCAACGCCGCCTTCGAAGCCCTGCTGGCGAGCGCCGGCATGACCGCCGAGGAGTTCATCGCTTCCCCTCTGTTCGGCCCGACCCTTCTCACCCACGTCGGTGTGGCCACCAACAACGGTGCCTCTACCGCCCAGACTTTCGCTGGATCGACGATGCGCTTCTTCGGCGGTGACACCGCCAACTTGGCGACCACCGATAAGCTCTCGCTGGTGTCGATCCCTCCCGGCACTACGGCGACCTATGCCACCGTCCAGGGCCCGATGAACAAGGTTCCGGTCGTGACGACGATCAACTGCGACGGAAACAAGTACGTCATGGTCGCTAACGATGTCCTCAAGCCGAAGGAGGCTGGATCCAGCGTCGCCGCGGCCCCGGACGCCACGGACGTGCCGATTATGGCTGAGGCGCCCTCGGTCGTGCCGATTATGGCTGAGGCGCCCACGGTCGTGCCGATTATGGCTGAGGCGCCCTCGGTCGTCGCCCCGGCCCCGGAGGCCGTCGTCATCTCGGCCCCGGTCCCCGAGGCCCCGGCGGTCCCCGAGACCCCGGCAGTCCCCCCGCCGGTCGTCCCCATCGTGAGCGCTGCCTCGTCGATCAAGGTCGCCGCCGCCTCGGCCGCTGCCGTCGTCGCCGCCGCCTTTATGTAATGTGGTCTCCATCTCACGACGCGGCATCCGCGTCGTCTCGAGGCCGGTACTTTTCGATTGTATCGGCGTCTGAATAAGCTGTAAAGAAGATTTCTTACACCCAAAGCCCCTACATGTTTTGGGACGGCGGCGCCTGATATCCACCCTCTTCAGCCCGCATGAGGTCGTCCTCGTACTGCTGCTTGGCCTTCTCCCATTTGTCGGGACAGCAACACTTGAACACCAGGTTGAACGGCAGGCACAGGAGCCACATCACAAAGGCGATGACCACCACGATGAGCAGGAGCGGGATGAGAACGATGACCAACAGCAGGGCGATCACCTGCCCGAGGATTTTAATCTCGAGGATCTTCTGCAACCATGCCGGGATCTGCACCGGGCGCATGGCGTTGCTGGCCTCCCACTCCGCGTACGTCTTCTCCCCCTCCGTGCCCTTTGCCGAGTCGTCAATGTACGCATCGTAGAGCGTCTTCTTGAGAGGATTCATCAGGGTATCCTTGGCCTGGTTGAGCGTGGCGCTGGCCTCGCCGGCACCGGCAGAGGCGCACTTGTCCGGGTGAACGAGGCGAGAGAGCCGCAGGTAGTTGTACCTGGAGAACGAGCGAGGCGTGAGTGAGCGTCGAGCGCAGAGCGTGCAGAGCGCGGCGAGACGTACTTGATCTCGGCCTCGTCCGACTTGGCGGTCACCTTCAAGACCTGGAGAACGAGCGGAGCGCGTAGCGCGTAGCGTGAGTGAGCGTTGAGTCTGGCGTGCGAAGAGCGACCGCACGTCGGTCGAGTTTAGATACCGACCACGTAGTAGTTCGTCTTGTGGGACAGGATTCGGGTGACCTCTTGCTCTGCAGAGCCAAACGTCGCCTCCCTGCCCACCATCGACACGTGCTTCGTGAGCTTACGCTCGACTTCATCGGGTTCGGTCGCAACTCCGTCAGCCATACTGTTGAGTTTTTTGAATTTGCGCGATCTAGATCGCAGGACCGGAGAGAGAGTCTGCGCTACCAACAACAACGGACACCCACTACTACGTCGTAACGTTACATCGAGCGCTATATTGTGGGGACGTCGCTCCAGCTGACGTATCCTTCTGCCCGGTTCCGAAGCAGCAGCCAGACGATCCGCATATGATACAGCCCCGGGATCAGCGCCAACACGCCGCAAAAGAAGAGCCCCAGCATCCCGGTCAGACCCTCCGTCACGTAGAGCACCATGCCCGACACGAGCATCCCCGTGCCAATGAAGGTCAGGACGATGGCCAAGATGGCCGCATTTCTCTTGTCCTGTGGTATGGACTGCCAGTCCCGTACGAACTGGTCGATCATCCTGGTCGGTCCACGGTCAACTCCCCGAGACGGGTTGAGGCTACGTTTTCTCGGCCTCGGCTCGCTCACACCCGTGTCGCCGTCTGTGTCCCTGTCGCTCTGTCGCTCGCTTGCTTGTCCGCCGGGCCGGGCTATTGTTGTGGCGGAGCGAACTTTTCAATATTGAATTCAGTGGACGACGATGTGTGGGACGAACAGGAGCCTCACCGCGGTCACCTACATAGACGCAGAGTCCCTCTTCTTCGATGACGAGGACGACTCGGCGCGGAACCTCGCGAGCTACAACGTGGTGCGTCGTCAAGGACGACTTCGTCATGCTTGCTCGTTCCCTCCCTCACTCCTCGTTCTCTCGTACTCTGGTTCTCTCGTTCCTCTCCTCACAGGCGACCGGCAAGCTGCACGTCTATCTGGACACGCAGCAAGGCGGCAAGGTGGCGACGGTCAGCGCACGCGACGGCCTGCTGAAGGGGTCGCCGACGCCGGACAGCGTGACGTACTCGATCGTACCGTTGGACGCGAATCCGATTGATGCGAGCAGATTCGTGGTGAACAAAACAGAGACGGTCGGGATTGTCGCCGGGAAGACGCTCGGTGATGCTGATACGCTCGCGGTGCGGGTGTTGTACCTCGGGAAGAGGGACGTCGCGAACAGAGAGGTGCCGAGCGTGGACCTCGACCCGGCTCTGTTTGGGTCTTTTCCGGGCCTGGATATCCTCGACTTGCAGTTTCATCCGGACAGCGAACAGCATGTGGTGGTTCTGACGTCGGATCGTACGCTGCGGGTGTACGACGTTGAGGAGTCTCGATGCGGGCTGCCGGCCGAGCAGACGTTCGAGTTGCGTGGGAGGAAGCGGGTCTTCCTGGGAGACGGCGACGACGACGATGACGAAGATGGGCTGGACGGGGTGCTGCGGGACCCCGTGCCGGTTTCGTTTGCCTTTGGCGGGAGCAGCGGGGGACGGGACGGGGGCAAGACGGCCTCCCCCTCGACGTCGACCTCGCTCTCGTCGGCGTCGGCGTGGAGCCGACTCGCGGTCCTGGTGCTCATGTCGGACGGCGAGGTGCGCCCGCTGTGTCCGGTGGCGCCGTTCGGGGCCAGGTACTCTGGTAGATTCGTGGCGAGCCTTTTGCCGGAGGACGACGACTTCGGCCTGGGTGCGGGCGGGCGGCACGCAGAGTCGAGGGATCTGGCCCGAATCTGGGCGTTCAAGGCGTTTGGCGTGGACGATTGTCGGAACGTCGAGAAGAAGCGGAGGTATGTCGTCGCGCCCCACGCACTCGAGTCGCACGTCGCCAAGTTTCCCGAGTGGGGCGTGCGGATCCGGTCAAACGGGCCGGGGGACGCCTCGACATCCATCACAGAGTTCCGGGGCATCCACACGTGGCCGATCGCTCCGTCCGCCGTGGGCATCCTGGAGACGTCGACGGGAGGGCGAGTGCGCGCGGGTGTCTTGCTCGGCGACGTCGTGCCGGCGTGGACCCTGAATCCGCCGCAGTGCGTGTTCCACGGGGAGGACATCGTAGCAGTTCGGTCGCAATGCGTCCAACCGAAAATATTTGCCCCGTCCGGGCAGGACGGCGCGAGTTTGGGGAACTCGACGAGCCACGCGCGGAACGTCAACGCCAACGCCAACCTTAATCACGTCATCATCGACGACATTGCGCTCGACGGCGAGGACGTCACGGGGGTGTTCCGCGACCCCGCCAACCCGACGTCGTTTGTCGTCGCCCAGCAGCTGGCTGCGCACGTCGTCTCGCTTCCTTGGATATCGGCCTTGGATGGCGAGCTACCGGACGCGCTCCCGCTCGCGACGGTCACGGAGCTCATGCGGGCGGAGCCTGAGAGCCCGGTCGTGTGCCACGCCCTGCTCGGCGACAAGCTGAGCGGCTCGGCCCTGTTCAGCATCCTGTCGGACGGCACGCAGGTGGTCCACAGGATTGTCAACAGAGTCGATATCCCCGGTCTCATCGGGGCCGCGGGCGACGCGGATGGTGCGGATGGTGCAGATGACGCGAACGACGGAAAGGCGCCAGATGCCGTGGACGCCAGTATGAAGGCAGGGACGGTGACGACGGTGACGACCGCCGCCAACGCATCGCTGCTCGCCAGTCACGTCAAGGAGATGTACGCGCCCATTCTGTCGGCGCCGGACATGCGCCGGAGGACGTTTGCGGCCGCAGAGGCGGCCGAGTCGCCCGATAACCTCGGCGCGTTCGTGGAGAGCGTGAGCGATCTCCGGTCGCAGCACGTGGCCTTCTGTCACAAGGCCCACCACACCATCAGACAGCGCGTCCAGCACCTCGAGGCCGAGGTCCTGGACCAGCTCTCTCGAGTCAAGGAGATAACCTCCCTGTTGCACCGCGTGGAAAAGAAGCAGAGCGAGCTCAAATACCTGGAGGAAAAGACAAAGTGGATGGCGGGCAACGTGGCCGACCGCGTCCAGCTGCTCGGAGAGCTCTACTGGGCCGCGCCCAAGCCGAAGAGCGACGAAGAGAAGCGGTTCCAACACATTGAGCTGCCGCTGCTCGAGTCGAGCACGGCGGTCCTCGAAACGGAGGTGAACCTGCTCCGCTCGATGGCGTCCAGGCTCAGCGGCAGCGTCCGCGGCGGAGCTCAGGCCGGCGGCCACGGGTCGGCGGCGGCGAGGATGGGCACGCGGATGGGAGACTTGCGGCACATCCGAGAGAAGCTCGAAGACCACCAGGAGGCAATCCGACGGGAGTGTGGGCGGCTGCAGGTCATCGAGAAGTCGATCCGATGATCGCCGGCCTGATCCTGATATTCAATAGACGTCGACCGGAGCTTTTTTGCACTTCACGTTGCAAATACACGTTACGAGTCCACAGAAAAGGTATGAATACAATCATGATGAGCACCGCGTCGCAAATGACGATGTGTTCGATCCACGCGCGGAGTTTGCATTCCGCTCGACCTCGCCGGACCCTGCACCACCACCTCGACCTCGCCACCGGACCGAAGCTCCACGCCCGTCGCCGCGGCTTGGTCGCCGCTGCCGCTACAGACGAGGTGGACGAGGATCTGTGGCAGTTCAAGGACCGGAAGGGGTGGTACGAGGCCAAGTTCAGCGCCAGCGACATGCCAGACTGGAACCCGATGACGTACCTCTCCAGCGCCGACGTCGGTCCTGGGCTCAAAGAGCTGACGTTCGAGTACGAGACCTCCCGAGAACTCGTGCCGCTGCGAAATGCGTACAAGCACGTCGGTCAATACGCGCAGATCCGGGTCAACGGCATGGAAGAGGTCGTCGTGCCGACGTCCACGTCCCCCATCAGCCCCGGCTCCATCAAAAAGTCGCTTCTCCGGGTCCGGAACGATCTCTGCGCCGACGAGCAGAAAGTAGAGCGCGATCCCGTCACCGAGCCCCAGCGACTGACGCTCCTGGTGACCCAGGAGGAGTGCCCGGAGCTCTACAAGGGGACCATCAGCGATCTGTACGAGATCGGCCCGTTCTCCGGCACGGGTCTGAACTTTGGGCCCATTCGGGCCGTGTTTCGCTTCCCAACAATTGTCATGTTTGCCGACAACGCCGGTATCGCGACGGCCAGGGCGCTCATCAGGTCCGAGTACCTCCAGCCCGGCCTCCGAGCCGCGGTGCACCTCTACTACAAGGCACAGAACAAGGCGTCCATGCTCTATCAGGACGAATTTGACGAGTTTGAGGAGAAGTTTGGCGTCAAGGTCTTGACGTCGACGAGGGACACCTTCCAGGAGATGTTCGACGACGACTACACGCTCGAGTACGAGCCAGAGTCGACTGCGGCGATCATCCTGACGGGCCGAGAGCCGAACGAGGCAGAGGAGGAAGCCTTGGAGGCGTGCAAGGCCGCAGAGATCACTACATTGGTCCAACAGACGGTCGAGCGGCCAGAGACCGAGTGGCTTTCGTCCGTCGGGGACATGAGTTGACGACTGGTCGTGTTTGTACTGTACTGCTGCTGTTGCTGTTGCTTTTTTTTACCGCTCCCCTCCATTCAGACCTTTCCGTTCATCTGCTCCATCATCTCCTCGTCAAAGTACTTGGTCACATTGATCGAGTCGCTGAGACCTTTCCGGCGGCGTGTCTTGACGACAAAGTCCCTCGCGAGCGCCTGCATGGGCGACGGCTCCAGCGGCCGCAGCACGACGCTGTCGTCCAACGGATCGCCGGGAATGATCGCCCAGTGATCGAAGGTCGACAAGCAAAACGCCTGTCCCTGCGTCTGGACACGCACGTCGGTCTCAAAGCCGAACGACTCGATGACGGGCAGGTAGGCCGTGACAATCACGATGGGGGTGCCCGGCTTGGGCACGTCTGCCGTCACGTGACCGCGACGCTTGGCGAGGATCGTGTAGACGACCGAGATGCAGTCCGTCGGAGACTGAATCTCGACGTAGTACACGGGCTCCATGAGCCTCGGGCTGGCCATCAGGAACGCAGAGTAGCAAACCCGGCGGGCGGTGGGGATGATCTGGCCGCCGCCGCGGGCGAGGGGCTCCGGGGCGACAACGGCGTCCGTGAGCTTGAACTTGACGCTTCGCATCGGCTCGTCGCACAGAGGACCCTCTCTGGCGCCCCACTGGAACCCCTGCACCACGCTGCTCCTGATGGCGTTGACGAGCGACTTGTCCACCTCTGACGGAAGCGTGTCGTCCAGAAACACGTTGGGCCCGTTCGAGTCCGGGGCAAACGCCCAACAGCTGCGAGCAGCCATGACGTCCCAGCCGTACGAGTCCTGGAAGAATCCCGCGACCCGCTTCTTGGGCCAGTCGAGCGACACCAGCTCCCCGCGCTCAATGTCCTCGGCGAGACCCTTGTCCAGTGGCTCGGCGATGATCGTCAGCCTGTTCTTCCTGTTGGACGTGTCAGCAAAGCACTTGAGGCTGCTCGTCTCGACCACCGTCTCGCAGAAGGACACGACCGGGTCGGCGACCTTGACCTCGACATCGCTGTAGAGCTCGCGAAGGTCCTTCATCGCCGAGTCCAGGTACAGCTCGCCCGTGCCGAAAATCGTGTGCTCGCCGCTCTCCTCCACCTTTGTCGTCAGCGCGGGATAGGACCGGTTAATCTTCCGGAGCCCCTCCACCATCTTGGGCAGCTCGCCGGGATTGAGCGGCTCGGTGGCAATCTTCACCACCGCCTTTCCCCCGAGCTGCAACGGCCTGAACACGTACATGTCCTCCTCCGTAAACTCGCTGACGATCGTCGCCGTCTTGAAAATCGTCTCGTCCACGCCCTCGAGCAGCACCCACCCCCCGGCCGAAGCCCGATCGAGAGGCACCCGGTACCTGGCCTGATACTTCCAAATGTTCGAGACCCTCCCCACCACGCTATCCTCCTCGTCGTCGGGCGTATACGACTCTCCCAGCACCCGCACCGCATCCCCAACCTTGACCGTCCCGCTCACGATCCTCGCAAACGCGTCAAACCCAGAGCAGTCACTCTTCGGGAACATCTTCGCCACATACATGCACAGCGGCCCCTCCGCATCGCACATCTTCATCCGCCGCACCGTCTCTGAATCTTGCGGACCCGTATACAACAGCTCCACCCGCCGCGCCGTCGCCTCCTTCGCCGACGGCACGTGCCGCACCAACATATCCACAATCCCACCCGAATCCCCAAACGCATTCGTAAACACCTCCTTCAGCAACGGCTTCACGTCCGACTCATACGCCCGATCCTCCAACCACACGCCGAGATCCTCCTCCACCACCTCCCTCGCCACCCGCACGTCCTCCCCGATCACCTGCGAGAATATCTTGTACAGCGGCTCCATCACCCACTGCACAAACGACCGCTCAACGCCATCTCCGTTGCTCTTCTCCCGCACAAACCGCCTCGTCCCCGCCTCAAACCAGACATCCCCCCACAGCCGCTTCGCGAGCTCCTTCGGATCCAACTTTGAGTCGCCCGCCGCCATCTCGCAATACACCCGCTCTGCCCAGCTCTCCAACGTGAACCCCCACCCATACTTTGCACTCGCAAACCCGACATTCCCCTTTCTCGGATCCAACCGCTCGTGCCCCCCCGGCCCATACGCCCCATCCAACAGCCCGTTCACCTCCTCCACCGTATGCCTCAACTTCCAATACGCGTCCCCCGGCGGCAACTTCAACTCCACCACCAACCGATCAACCTTCGTCAACACCAGCACCACCCGCTGCCCCTCCTTCGCCGCAATCCGCACCGCCTCCCTCGTCCCCATCATCACCCCCTCAGCCGCGTCAACCACCAACAAGACCCCATCCGACATTCGCACACTCGCGTGCACTTCATCCGCGAAATTCGGATGCCCCGGGGTGTCCAGCGCCGAGACCGCATACGATTTCCCCCGCGAATCCGATAAAACAAACGTCATCGGCGTGGCCTTGAGAGAAATCCCACGCGCCTTCTCATCCTTCCGAGCATCCGTGAAAAACGGACGATCAGAGGACGATGATCCCTTTGTATGCGTCTGCTCCACGAACATCCCCACCAGCGTCGTCTTGCCGTGATGCAAGTGCCCCACAACAGAAACATTCCGCACAAACTGCGGCATATTCGACAGTTCCGCGAGAAACGTATTCGAAACAACCGGCTGAACCGGCATTCCCGCGGTGGGATCCTCGATTTCAATCTGCTTGGACGTCAGCGGGGCGATAATCGGCTGCTCCAGAGGCTGCGCGTCCTCCTCCATTATCAACAGCTCTACATTTTTACTGCCGTACGTGTTCTCCGCGGTGTCGTAATAGCTGAAGAAGAAGGGTATAGGGTTCGGGTGGTCATCGTCGTGGGGTGAGTCGTCGTCGGGGGGCATTGGGGCAGGAGTCGAGTAGGAGATAGGGTGGGGAGGAATTCCTTCTTCGTCGACTCATGCAAACACATGACACGCACCGCTTGTCTTCATGCAAGACAATATCCCTGACGGCAGCTGCCGGCTGCTGTGGTGGTACCTGCCGGCGTGTACGAACGCAAGTGAGTAGTACGAGTAGAACGACCCCTTGTGATGTTCGAACGATCGACGAACAACGAACGACGATCCTCGTCCTCCTCCTCCTGAACGGAAGAGGACAACGCACAACGCACCCCTTGGTCCAGTGGTCCGTCATCCGCGTCCGCCCCGATGGCACCGGCCACATTGGCTGCATGACCGATTTCGCTGCGCACACCTCCGACCGCGTCCTCCTCACTCCCAGAGTCACTCCCTATGTAGTTACCGAACTCGTCGTATAGGTCTCCGTCCATGGTATAGGGTATACTCGGTCGTACCGAGGTAAACACGTGAAGATTCTGAATTGAAAGTTTTCTCGTCTCGGGACGGCCGTCGTTCTTCTTGCCGTCGTTGTCATCGCCAGGTCTGAGGTGATCGGTCGTGGTCAAGTGGAGATTGGCTGTGTGGTTGTTGGTGGGGGAAGGAACAGGGGAACAACGCGTGAATCGGTCGGTTCAGAACCATCTGCCTCTGTCTCCCTATCTCTATCCTCTGGGGCGGGGAGACGTCGTACTTGGACAACGACGACTACGACTACGACGACGACGAGGACGACGACGACGACGACGACGCATGGGCCAGCAGTCGTCGGACCAGTCGTCGGCGAGTGGCCACTCGGGCGGCGGGGGTGATCACCGTGATCACCGTGATCATCACGGGGGTGATACTGGGACCACGCCTGCCCCGAACGCCGCGGCCGCCAACCTCAGTAAAAGTCAGGCGGCCTCCTGGAAGGCTCGGCAGAAGAGTATGGCGCCGAAGATCCTTGCCATGGCCAAGACGCTTCTACCTGACCACCGCGATGACGGTCCCGAACTGGTCATCTTTTCGGATTTCGATACGTGTCCGGTGCCGTTGAAGATGGCGGAGAAGGCGCAGGTGGGCTTGGTGGATGAGAAGTTGGAGGCGAATCTGCGCCGGGAGCAGGCGCGGTTGGAGCGGGAGAAGGAGAAGGAGCGGGTGCGGGAGGAGAAGCGACGGATGAAGGAGGTGGAGCGGGCGTTGAAGGAGGCGCGGAAGCTGGAGGAGAAGGAGATGAAGGTGCGGTTGCGGTTGGAGAAGCAGAAGGAGCGGGATGAGAGGAAGGAGGTGGAGCGGAGGTTGAGAACAGAGCTGGGGGAGAAGCGGAGAAGGGAGGCTGGGGGGAAGCGGGGTGGTGGGGCCGGGGGGAAGGATGATGCTGATTTGGAGTGGGATGCGGTGTGTGCGTCGTGGAGGCGGGAGCATGGGATGGGGGAGGAGACGGTGTTGGTGGAGGGGGCCGTGGAGGGGTTGGCGCGGGGGCCGTGGCCGGTGGAGGGGGTGGTGTTCGACGAGGTGGATGGCACAGAGAGAGGCGGCGGCGGAGGAGGAGGAGGAGGAGGAGGAGCGGTCGTTACAACGATAACTACAACGACAACGACAACGACAACAGCGTCTGCAACGACGTTTGCAGGGGATGTGTGCACGGCGTGGGGGTTTTTGGCGTATTTTTCGTCGTTGTTGGCGATCGCGCCGCCGACGGTGGACGGGCTGGTTGCTGGGTTGCTTCCGGGGGTGCCGCCGCCGGGGTTGTTCAAGGTGTATTCGGCGCTTTTGCGGCTTCTTCAGGTGGATGCGGAGGAGAGTAAAGGGATGGTGGGGGACGACAAGGCGAGTGGTGGTCGTCACGCGGCGAGTGGGGGTGGGCACCATCACCATCCAGAGGGGGGTAAGGCTGCTGGGCGCACCCAGGGTGCTCATTCGAGTCACTCGAGGTACACAGATGCGGCGTTGTTGGAGGAGGCGTGGTCGTGGGGGTTTGATGTGGATTGTTGGCGGGCGCATATGAACGAGGCGACGTGGACGGAGATCTGTCGGCAGGTGTGTATCGCGGCGGGGTTGGGGCGGCGGCGGCCGGTTCGGAGTCGGAGTCAGAGCGGGAGGACAAAGAGTAGTGCGACGGGGGTGTGTCAGATGGGGAAGCTCGGGGAGGATATGATCGTGGTGCCAGAGACGGGGCAGGTGGAACTCAGGCTGCCGGGGAGGTTGGTGGAGAGTTCGGTCAAGGGGGCGTGCTGGATGGTTTTGAAGGATGCTGGGGTGGAGGGGCTGCATGTGGATGAGATTGCCAAGAGGATTCAGCGGACGGGGTTAAGGGATTTGAGGACGAGTAAGACGCCAGAGACGAGCGTGGCGGGGGCGATGGGACGGGACGCGCTGTTCGAGCGGCTTGCTCCAGGGACGTATGCGCTGAGTTCGGTTCTGAGGCACCATGATACGTTGTTGATGGGGGTGAAGAACGGGAACGGGATGGAGGAAGTGAAGGACGACGAGACAATGATGGACCAAGACCGCCGAGAGGAGGATCGAGAGCGTGAGGAGGGGGATGAGGAGGAACAGGAGGAGGAACAGGAGGAGGAGGAGGAGGAGGAGGAGGAGGAGGAATTCGAAGGAGAACCCTCGTGGCTGGCCAAGCTGATGGAGTCTTCGTATGAGGCGCTGTCGATGGAAGAGCGAGCGTCCATGTTGGCCGACCTCTGTCACCTGTGCATCGACAGCATGACGGTCAGGCTAACGCTGCAGCGGCGGTACGATGAGCAGCAGCGCATCAAGAGGGTCAAGCTGGACGACGATAAGGTGTTTCAGAACCTGGTGAAGGCCCGCAAGCAGGTCGAGGCTGCGGAGAAGGCTCGCAAGGACGAGCACGCGGCCAAGGTATCGGCGGCCAAGGCGGCGGCCGAGAAGGAGGGTCGGCCGTTCAAGGAGGAGGACGTCCCAGGGATGGCAGACAATAATAGTCCGACTGCTGAGGAGGCGCTGCTCGCGAAGAAGGTCGTCGAGGCAGAGGATGCGGTCAAGAAAGCGGCGCTGATGTCCGGACTGTCTGCAAAGGAGGGCACGTCCGTCACGGACAATCTCGAGGAGTTCAACAAGGAGCGGGTTGAGCGGGCACTGAAGGAGCTTCAGATGAGTCCGATCAGGATCGATCCGCTCGGAACGGACAGGCGCTGGAACAAGTACTGGCGTCTGGCTGTCAAGGGTGGCGCCGGGGGGGACGACGCTGTTCCGGTCGAGTCGGAGGTGGACAGGATCTACGTCGAGATGGCAGACGGAAGCATCAAGTATATCCCGGATGCGTCTTCCCTGGACACGTTCATCAAGTCGCTGAACGACAAGGGTCCAAGGGAGCGGGCGCTGAAGGCGTCGCTCTTGTCCATCCGCGGGTCGGTCACCATGCCGGCCGGGGCGCTGCCGGTATCGAACCCGACCTCGTCTGGTTCTATGAACGCACCTACATTGGCGTGTGACCTGACGCCTTGCGCCACGGAGGTCGTCATCTCCGAGGATGTGGAGGCCGGTTACGGGGGCGAAGCCCGGACGACCGAGGACGCCATTCGCCGGGGGATCCTGCGCGTCTGCTCGGTCCTCGACGAGTATCATGTGGTCTCGGCGTTCGATAAGGAGGCGTTCCTGGCCAGGGTGCCGGGAGCTCAGTCTCTCGTGGAGCTTCGTGCGCTCCTCGGCGATCTTGAAGGGGGCATCAAGCAGGCGTGCATCCACTCGGACTTCAAGCGGGATCCGCTCCTGGTGAAGGGCGCATGGATCCCAGTGGGATCTGAGGTTGCGACAGCCGCCCCAGGGAGCTCTTTTGCCGACCAAATGCTGTCTCCAGGCGCGAAGGGCAGTATCGCGAGCGGGACCGCGCCAAACCGAGATGCCGGACGCCTGGCCTGGTTGCCGCTCACGACCTCGTCGATTGCCCTGCGGCTGATGTCGCTAGATGCGTCCATCATCTACCGGAACGACACATGCGGCCGCCAGGTGATGCCGGGATATCGTGCAACGCAGCGGCCGTTCCCCGGGGCCATCGACAGCGTGGTTGAGAGCATGTACTGCATCAACGGCGGCCACGTCGACGCGGCGTATTTCGCTCCGTTCCCGTATCGCTTGACCTTCGGTCCGCGGATGGACTACGTATTTGACCTCGAACAGCTCAAGGAGGACATTGAGAAGGGCAGCGACGCGCCCCTCAAGCCGCTCAACCACGCCCAGGCGACGAGCATGACTGCGGCCGCGCATACGACGGGACGTTCTGGCAGAGGAGGACGTGGAGGTCGATCTGGGTCGCGCGGACGAGGTCGTGGGGGCCGAGGACGAGGCCGGGGTCGCGGGGGCCGAGGACGAGGCCGGGGTCGCGGCGTCCTCGACCTCGACCTCGACCTCGAGGACGTCAGCGCGATGGACGCTTCTGCGGGAGGGACAGAAAACTGAGCGATATTTCAACAACAGCTATAAAAGAATGAAGAGCTTGCGGTTTACTTGTTCGTTCTCTCGCGCCACGCGGAGATCCACGCGCGAACCTCCTCGTTGGGAGCGTCCGAAGCGGGGATGGAGGCGGCAGGCGTGGGGGTGGGGGCGGCGGGGATGGGGGTGGGGGGAAGAACGTCGCCGGTCTTGTCCTTCCACGCCTGGATCCACGCGCGGGCTTCCTCGACATTCCCAGACGCACCCGCGCTTGGCGCAGCGGTCGTTGGGACCTCGATCTTGGGCATCTCGACCTTGGGCATCTCGAAGGACGGCATTTTGGGCATCTCGATGGACGGGAACAGGTTCTTGACGACTGGCTCCTTGACAACGGCGGCCGGCTCCTCGGCAACGGCGGCCGGCTCCTCGGCAACGGCGGCCGGCTCCTCGGCAACGGCGGCCGGCTCCTCGGCAACGGCGGCCGGCTCCTCGGCAACGGCGGCCGGCTCCTCGGCAACGGCGGCCGGCTCCTCCACCTCGTCAGCGCCTTCTGTCTCGATCTCGTCGATGAAAGCGTAATCACTGCCTCCAAACATGTTGCGAATGCGGAATCCGCCCAGGAAACCAGCGTCTTTGGGATCC
>Ga0181573_10002719_pt1 | contig 16248 bp, 9 predicted proteins | sample 101ome_25_FD_148643 | JGI IMG/M metagenome (GOLD analysis project Ga0181573, IMG submission 148643) | Coastal salt marsh microbial communities from the Groves Creek Marsh, Skidaway Island, Georgia - 101409BT metaG (spades assembly) | ecosystem: Environmental > Aquatic > Marine > Intertidal zone... | reverse complement strand
TCGCTGCTTCCTACCCGTGGCAAAGCATTATGGAAGACTACGGCTACGTGAAGCACCACATCGTGAAGGAGGGCTATCTCGACTACGTGCCAGAGCATCCTCACGATCGTCCCACCTGGGATCTCAGTGCCGTCCTCTACGCAGTCTATCCAGATCGCAGCTACTTCGACCTTTCTCCCAAAGGCAACGTCAAGGTTAACGACGAGGGCCGCACCGATTTCTTCCCAGGAGCAAAAGGAAACGACCGCTACTTCATCATGAACGACATTCAGACCGAGAAGGTTCGGGAAGCTTTCGTCCAACTTTGCTCTGAGCCTCCTGCCGGTAAATGAAATCAATTTTTGCTCTCGCCTTCTGTGTAGGGCTCGTGCCTCCATCTTCGCCCTGCGAGTGTAGCAGGACAATCCGCGCAACGAAGGGCAGCCCGGGCCGAAGGGCACCTTCTACATTCCGATTTTAGAAACTTTTCTTCGTTTGGAATTATCGAAGTTCAATTTTGTGTTCTTGTTGAAACTTGATCAATGTAGTGAGTTGAGCCACGATCCACTTTATCTACCCTCCTCACTCATGCTCACTCGTCTGTTTTTTTCGCTTACGTTTTTTCTCGCCGAGATGGTAATTGCTGGGGAGCAAAAGCCGAATTTCGTTTTTATTCTCGCCGACGACTGCAGCTATCTCGATCTGGAGTTGTATGGGGGGCCCGCAAAAACCCCGCATCTCAACAAGCTGGCGGGCGAAGGGATGAAGTTCAATCGCTGCTAACAATCCGCCCCGATGTGTTCGCCGACGCGGCAGGCTTTGTATACCGGTCTTTTCCCTGTGAAGAGCGGAGCGTATCCGAATCATGCGCGAGCCTACGAGAATGTAAAAAGCATTCCTCACTACCTGAAGCGCGTGGGCTATCGGGTGGCTTTGGCCGGGAAAACTCACATTGATCCCAAGCCGGTATATCCTTTTGAATACATCGACGAATTTGCGGAGCCGGAAGATGAGGATGTTCCGATGATCGATGGATGGCGCTATCCGGAAGTGCGAAACTTGCTCCGCGAATCGAGCGAAGAGAAGGAACCATTCTGCTTGTTTCTCTGTTCCAATGAGCCGCACGGTCCCTACACAAAGGGCGATCCTGCTCCCTACAAAGAGGCGAAACTCAGCCCGCAACAGTTCAATTTTCACCGCGAGTCCTACGCAAAGTATCTCGCTGAAATCACTTATTTCGACGGACAGGTTGGCGAAGTGATTCGCATGCTCGAGGAACAGGGCCTGCGGGAAAATACGCTACTCATCGCCGCGACAGAACAAGGAAGCGGATTCCCATTCGGCAAATGGACTTGTTACGAAATGGGCGTGGCGAGCGGGATGATTGCCTCCTGGCCGGGAAATATTGAAGCCGGGTCCGAGACCGATGCGATTGTCGAATACACCGACATCGTTCCCACCTTTCTGGATGCAGCAGGAGCCCCCATTCCGGAAGTGCTGGATGGGCGTACACTTCTGCCTCTGCTTCGGGGCGAGACGAATCGGCACAGTCAATACAGCTACAGCTTGCAGACCACGCGAGGCGTCAACGGATACAAGGCTCCGTTCGGAGTTCGCTCCGTGGTAGGTGGCGAGTATCGCTACATTCGCAATTTGTTTCCCGAAAACGAGTTCAGCATTCCGGTGTCTCGCAACCTGATGAAAGAGACTGCATTGCTCGACGAAACGGAGAAAGCCCGCGCCGCCCGCTATTTGAACAGGCCGCCCGAAGAGTTATACCACGTGATCAAAGATCCGTATTGTCAGGAAAATCTCATCGACAAACCGGCACTACAGGAAACCAAAAATCGCCTCGCTGATGCTCTCTCTAACTGGATGGATGAGCAGGGAGACACGGGCCGAGATGTCGAATTGGATGCACACGGTCGACAGGCGAATTGGTATAAAAGGAACTGAGCGTTTCTCACTTCGGATTTCGAAAGGCTGACGGCGGCTGCCCAAGTTTCCGACGGAACAAACGCGACATCATTTCCGGCGAACCGAAGCCGGAGTTTTCGGAGATATCCCAAAGTTTGCGGTCCGATTTCTTGATTTCTTTTAAGGCGCATTGGATTCGGCGATCCAGAATTTCCTCGTAAATGGAGCGCCCGATGTATTTCACGAAAGCATCGTGCAAACGGCGTGCCGACATCGGAACCTGTGCAGAGACTTGTTCCGGTGTCAGGATTGGATCGGCAAAATGTTCGGCGATATAGCGCAGAGCCGTGGCGACATGCGGATGGCGTGTCGCGAGAATACTCGTCGATTGCCGAACATGAAGAGCCCCGCATTTCACCCGGATTGGCTCGTCGGGTGAGGAACTTCCGCTGAGCAGCTTATTCAAAAGTTCGGCTCCGCGGTAGCCATGATGAAACGCATTGTTGTCGATGCTGCTGACGGCAACCGGAGCAAGTTCGCAAATCTCGCGGCAGTTATCCACGCCTAACAGAGCGACATCTTCGGGGATGAATAAATCGGCACGAGCGCAGGCTTTCGTGACCCACTGGGTGAGGTAGTCAGCCGCTGCCATCACGCCGAAGGGGCGATCTTCGGTCGGAAGATGACGGAGTAACCAGTCGGGACTGCTGTTGCGGGTCACAAAATTGCTGGGCGCTTCGAGCAATTTTGCATCAAGCCCCAGCGCCTCTGCGGCTTCGCGAAATCCGTCAAAGCGTTCCCGATGAAAATGATTCGGTTCGTGAATGACAAATCCCAGATGCCGACACCCCAGCGCAGCAAGATGCTCCGCTCCCACTTTTCCAATTCCCGGATTGTCCTGCAAGACACGCGGCAGCTCAATGGAGGAATCATTCATCGAAAGGTCGACTGTCGGCAGGTGACGGTGGGCTTTGATGAACGCCGTCAATTTTGCATTTTTACCCGGCACATGAAGCATGCTCAGAATGCCGTCGCCGTCCCACGAGTGCGGCAACAATCCGGTATGGTAGTAAACCGTGTCGAGAATCCAATTTGCCTCAGCACCAAACTGACAAATGCCTTCCAGCATCCGCTCATCCCGATAGCAAGGGAGAAAAAGAATGTGAGGCCGGGATTTCTCTGAGGAGTGTTTTTTCAAAATCCAAGCATAGAGGCAACTGGAACATAAAAAAAGTGAGAATGTCAGTAATCGACAAGCCCTTGTCAGTGTTCGTCATTCACAGGAAGGGATGGTTTTGCTACATTAGTTAAAGTTCGGTAACTGATTTCAGGCCTTTTCGGTTTAAAAATGATTCAAAATCCCATACTTCCCGGTTTTCATCCAGACCCGTCGATCTGTCGAGTCGGGAATGACTATTACATCGCGACTTCGAGTTTCGAGTGGTTTCCCGGTGTGCCGATTCATCACTCGAAGGATCTTGTTCACTGGCAATTGCTGACTCACGCACTTGACGAGACGCGGCTTCTCGACTTGCGCGGAGTTCCGAGTTCGGGCGGGGTCTGGGCGCCTGCTTTGAGTTATCATGAGGGGCTCTTTTATTTGTGTTACACGGTGGTGCATCAGCACGAAGCAGCGACAAAAGACACGCCGAATTTCCTGACGACGGCACCTTCGATTGAAGGTCCCTGGTCTGACCCAATTCACATTAACTCATCGGGATTCGATCCTTCACTGTTCCATGCCGAAGACGGTCGAAAATACTGGCTGAACATGGTGTGGGATCACCGTCCTGAACGTCATCCGTTTCATGGGATCGCCTTACAGGAGCTGGATATGGAAACAGGCAAATTACTCGGAAAATCCGAGATCATTTTCAAAGGTAGCAATATTCAACTCACCGAAGGTCCGCATCTCTATCAGCGAAACGGCTACTACTATCTTCTCACCGCGGAAGGCGGAACGGAATACGATCACGCAGTCAGCCTCGCCCGGTCCCGTGATCTGTTGGGGCCGTATGAGGTGCATCCGCAAAATCCAGTTCTCACTTCATCGGGGCGACCTGATTTACCATTGCAGAAGTCCGGTCACGGTAGTCTCATCGAAACGCAACAGGGTGAGTGGTATATGCCACATCTTTGCGGGCGACCACTTCCCGGAACGCATCGCTGCAATCTCGGTCGCGAAACCGCAATCCAGAAAATAGAATGGCGAGACGACGATTGGTTGTATCTCGCAACGGAAGGGAATGCCCCTGCTGATGCTGTGCCCGCGCCAGACTTGGAGGCTCACCCGTGGCCAGAAGTTCCCGGGCGGCTCCCGTTCGATTCGGCCCATTACGTGACGCCGAGGCTTCCTTCCAAAAATATCATCCGTGAATCCGATTCGCTAAGATTGATTGGTGCCGAGTCGCTCGAATCGAATTTTGAGCAGGCCATGCTGGCGCGGCGACTTACCAATCACCAAACGACTGCGAAGACCTGTCTTCGCTTCGAGCCGGATTCGTTTCAACAAATGGCTGGAATCGCGGCCTACTACAATACCTATCTCTTTCACTATCTCTATCTGTCGCACGACGAATCGTTGGGCCGCTGCCTGCAGATTCATTCCTGCGACGACGGGACTTCATCCTTTCCACTCGGAGCGACCCCAGTTCCCGTTCCCGGAGGTCCGCTTTATCTTCGCGCAACCTTTGAATTTTCCGACCTCCAGTTTTCCTGGTCGACCGATGGCGAGGTCTTTGAAAAAATTGGGCCGGTGCTCGACGCTGCGATTCTGTCCGACGATCATGGGGATCACTGGGGATTCACCGGAACCTTCTTTGCACTTGCCTGCCAGGATTTAACCGGCGCAAAACAAGCTGCTGAATTCGACTTTTTAGAAATCAAAACATCATGAAAATCCAAACTCTTTTTATCGCGCTTATTGTTTCGCTGGGTGGTTTTTTGTTCGGTTTCGATGCGGGAATCATTTCAGGTGTGATGGCTTACGCCAGTCCGCATTTTGCGCTGAGCGATGCGCAAAATGGTTGGGCGACGAGTTGTCCAACTTTCATTGCGATGTTCTCAATGCTGATCGCGGGAAAGGTCAGCGACATGGTTGGTCGAAAGCCCGTCTTGATCGTTGTCGCTTTTCTTTATGCGATATCCGCGATCCTTTCCGCGTATGCCGTTTCCTACGAAATGCTCTACATCGCCCGCATGATCGGAGGTCTCGCCTTCGGTGCAGCGCTCATTATTGCGCCGACTTACATCGCCGAGATTTCCAGCGCGAAGAATCGGGGAAAACTCGTTTCGATTCAACAGCTCAACATCGTTCTGGGATTCTTCGCCGCATTTTTGAGTAATTACTTTTTCAACAAGTCGTTTACCGGAGGAGAATCGACATTTCTCACTGAGACTAACGTATGGCGCTGGATGCTCGGAGTAGAGGCTTTCCCGGCGCTTCTCTATTTTCTCTGTCTCTTTTTCGTGCCGAGAAGTCCGCGCTGGCTCTTCGCCAACAACCGGGTTGAGGAAGGAAAGAAAGTGCTGGTTCGCCTGCATGGCGAAGAAGCGGGAGAGACGGAAAGCGAAGCGATTCAAAAGAATCTTTCCGAGGAAAGTCAGGTCGGGAAATCACCCTTCTCCGATCTGCTGAAACCTGCTCTGCGATACATTCTATTCATCGGGATCGCGATAGGAATTCTTCAGCAGGCCACGGGAATCAACGCAGTCTATTTTTACGCAACCTCGATTTTCACCCAGACTGGAATCGGATCAAACTCTGCTTTCATGCAAGGCGTTTTGCTCAGTTTTACTTCCGTCGTATTTACGGTCCTGGCAATGCTCACGATCGACAAACTGGGGCGCCGTCCGCTCCTCCTCACGGGGATCGCCGGCATTGCTGTCTGCATGTTGCTTTGTGGATTCGGATTCGGCAGCGCGACCTATCAACTGACTCCGGAAAAAATCGCAGCGCTCGAGGGCGTCGACACGGCGAAGCTTGCTGAAGTTCAGGATGTCACCTTCGATTCGGATGTGGCATTCAAAAATAAAATGAAGGAACTGCTCGGGGCTCAGGCGTACGCAAAACACGAAGGAGCCATCCTCGAAGCTGGAACAGAAATGAATGCCACGATTGTCCTCGTCGGTGTGATGGGGTTCATCGCCTGCTTTGCCTTTTCTCTCGGACCAGTCATGTGGGTGATGCTGTCAGAAATGTATCCAAATAAAATTCGGGGGATGGCGATCGGTTGCGTCGGTCTCATCAACTCATTCACGGCCTGGCTCGTGACTCAGGTTTTCCCGTGGGAACTCTCAAATCTCGGCAACTCTACGACTTTCTATATCTTCGGCGGCTTCGCTCTCGTTGGATTTTTCCTCCTCTTCAAGATCCTTCCCGAGACCAAAGGAAAAACCCTCGAGCAGCTCGAATCCGAACTGGTAAAAAGCTGATCACCTAACCTTGTTACCTCATTGAACCAACTCTGTCAGAACGTTTTATCATGAAGCTACGGACACTCTTTTACCTGCTCCTTTCCCTGTTCGCATTCGTTATTGCCGAGGCGCAGGAAATCACCGGACGATTTGCTCCGCCAGCCGGAAAAGTTCTCGTGTTCGCGGGGCAGGACAATGAGTCAGTAGGCGGAACCGAAACGTATCAAAATGGCTACGTGGAAAATATTGGTATCCCCGGGGGCATCACTCATTACGTCTATTTTTCTGAAGGGTGGACCAATGCTTTCGACCGGACCTTTCCCATCGGCGAAGTCGCTGGATTGAATAAGGAAACAGAATGGGCCTCGGGGCCGATGCACCAAAAAGCGTATCTCGATTCCCCGACACTGGATCCCTGTGTCATGCATCTCTCCATTGCGATGGAGGGAAATAACGAGGACAAAGTGGCCGATGGATCTTTCGATCATCTCATCGCGGAGCTGGTGACCTTTATCAAAGAACATCCCGATCACCCGTTTCTGATTCGACCCGGTTATGAGTTCGATGGAAGCTGGAACAAATACGATCCGGAGAATTTCAAGAAAGCTTTCCGCCGCATTGTCGATGCTTTGCGGGCCGAGAAGCTTCCTAATTTTGCGATGGTGTTCGCGTCATCCAGCGACGTCAAACCGGGCCAGTTCGAGGAATACGATCCCGGCGGAGAATACTACGAGTGGGTCGGCTATTCGTGGTGGGGCGGCGAAAAGGATGCGCAGCCTGCGCTGGACTACGCCCGCAAAGTCGGCAAGCCCGTTTTCATCGCTGAGGCAACACCGCGGGGCCACTTTTTCGACGAAGAAGATCATGAGGAAATTTGGAACGGTTGGTTTACCAAATTTTTCAATCACATTGACGAGAATATCGACGTCATTCGCGCCGTCTCATACATCAATGCCGACTGGGATTCGCAGGACATGTGGGATGGCTGGGGCCAAACCAAAATCGAAACAGCTCCCTACATCAAAAAACGTTGGTTGGAAAAACTGGCTGAGCCACGATTCATCAATGCAGCAGATGAGCCTTTCAAGCAGATTGGTTTTCCGGCTGAATATGCCGAACCCAAGAAGCCGGTTGCACCCTACAATAACGCGACGCTGTCAGTGGAGATGCGGGTCGCGGATTTGCTCGGGCGAATGACGATCGAAGAAAAAGTGGGCCAGATCACAGGCTGGTGGCACTACGACGAACGAAAAATGCAGGAGGAGGGAAAAATCTTCACTCCGGAATTTTTTGCGGAGAAATGCCCCAACGGAATCGGCGAACTCGGACCGTTACACAACCTCTCAATCGAAGAGGATGCGAAACTTTACGCAGCCGTGCAGACGTATTTTCGCAAACAAACGCGCCTCGGGATTCCCGCGATTCTCCACGACGAAGCTGCTCACGGGTTCATGAAATTCGAGGCGAACTCCTTTCCTGCACCAGTGGGAATCGCTTGCAGCTGGAATCCGAAAATGATCACGGAAGTCTATGCGAAAGCAGCTCAGGAAGCTCGTTCCCGTGGCGTCTCTCATGTTCTCTCTCCGGTAGTCGATGTTTCCCGCGATCTCCGCTGGGGCCGTGTCGATGAAACACTCGGAGAGGACCCCTTTCTCGTGGGGCGTCTCGGTGCTGCCATGGTCGAAGGACTGCAAGGATCGACCGACGGGAGCATCGCCGCCGGTCATGTTGCCGCGACGCTGAAACATTTTGCAGGCTACGCTGCAACCGAAGGTGGGCGAAACCGGGCTCCGTATTTGCATGGTCCGCGCCAGCTTCTCGACAATCAGGTGGAGCCGTTTCGCCATGTCATTCGCACCGCAAAGCCCTCCTCGGTAATGGCGGCTTACAACGAAGTGGACGGTTTGCCGTGCCACATCAATCCCTGGATTCTGAACGATGTCCTTCGGGGAAACCTCGGCTTTGAAGGTCTTATTGTAAGCGACTACCAGGGGATTGATCTGATTCGCCGCTACCAGAAAATCGGGATTTCCGACGCCGATGTTGCCCGGATGGCTCTTGAGGCGGGGCTGCAACTGGAACTTCCCAACAACTTCGGTTTTCAACATCTTCCCAAAATGGTGAAGGAAGGAGCAGTCGACATTGCCCGAATTGACGATGCGGTTCGCGCTGTCCTCGATCTCAAATTTCGTCTTGGACTCTTCGAGGCTCCCGACAAGTTGGACGTGAAAAAAGCAAAAGCGCTCGCCACTTCTGAAGAAACCCGTGAACTGGCTCGCAAGGCTGCGCGGCAATCCATCGTGCTATTGAAAAACGAGGGCAACCTGCTGCCCCTGAAACCGGGCGCTCATGAATCTATCGCAGTGATCGGGCCGAATGCAGATGTCTGTCGACTTGGAAACTATTCCGGGCGTCCGCTGAAAACGGTTTCTCTGCTTCAGGGAGTCCGCAGTCTTCTCGGAGATTCTGCAAAAGTCACCCACGCCGAAGGCTGCAAGATCGCTCACAATGACACAGGCGATTCCTACGCGAACTGGCGCTACGTCGACGAGGTGGAATTCGCAACATTGGAAGACAATCAGCCGCTGATCGAAGAAGCGGTCGCAGTCGCGGAGAAGTCCGATCTCGTCATCCTCGCGCTCGGTGAAAATATTCTACTCGGCCGTGAAGCCTGGGGTGAAAATCACATTGGTGATCGAACGACCTTCGACCTAACAGAGTCACAACAGGCTCTCGCCCGCGCCGTTATCGCGACGGGAAAACCGGTCGTTCTTTTCCTTAATAACGGCAGACCCGTCGCCCTCCATGACCTCGGTGATGGTATCCCCGCAATCCTAACCGCGCACTACGCCGGTCAGGAAACCGGGACCGCCGCCGCCGGTATTCTCTTTGGGAAAACGAACCCATCAGGAAAACTTACGGTGAGCTGGCCACGTAGCGTTGGTCACATTCCCTCGCACTACAGTCAGCACGGTAGTGCTCGCGTTTTCGATTACGCAGATTCATCACGGAGTGCGGCTTATCCGTTCGGACATGGCCTTAGTTATACGACTTTTGCCTATGGAAAGCCGGAGCTGTCCGGCAGTTCGCTCAGAGCTGGTGAGTCGGTTGAAGTGAAGTTCGACGTCACAAATGCAGGCGAACGTGCTGGAACCGAAATCGCTCAATTGTATGTATCGGGAGAAGAATTTTCTATTGCCCGACCGGCGCTGGAGTTGAAAGGGTTTGCTCGCATTTTCCTCAAGCCCGCCGAGACAAAAAAAGTAACGATCACGCTCGAAGCCGATGATCTCCACTTTCATGACAAATCACTGAACCGCGTCCTTCCCAAGGGCAAATATCTGATTCGCGTCGGCGGATCCTCAACAAAACTCAGTGATCCGGTTTCGATCCGCACCCAGCCGGGCACCCCAATGAATTTTTCCGGAGCGCCCTCCGCATCCGGTGCCGCCCCGCGGAAAGACGCGATGCCTCCTGCGGAGCCAAAACCTTTAAGAAAGGGGAAACACCCTAACGTGCTTTTTGTGGCGATTGACGATTTGCGGCCAGAGTTGGGAACCTACGGCACCAAATGTATCACGCCGAATATAGACAAACTCGCCGAGACCGGAATTCGCTTCGACCGTGCTTATTGCCAGCAGGCTGTGTGCGGTGCTTCCCGGCTTTCTCTGATGGGTGGGCTCTACCCGACGCTAACTCGAGAGCAATCTTTTCATGTCAGCGGATGGCGGGAACGTCATCCTGATCTTGTCACGATGAATCAGCACTTTGGTAGTCAGGGCTACGAAACGATCGGTCTGGGAAAAATTTATCACGGTCACACCGGCAAAGGGATCGATCATGAGAACTGGTCTCGATGGATCAACGTCAACGCGCCGGATTATGCGCTTCCGGAAAATGTTGAAAATCTGAAAGCAGCACTTGAAGCGAACGAAGTGGGAACGGTACACGACCCTCCCAAGGGGCCACTCACGGAGATGGCTGACGTTCACGACTACACTTACATCGACGGAAAACGATCTCAGGAAGCGGTCGCAACCTTGAAGAAACTATCGGAGAAAAAAGACCAGCCTTTCTTTTTTGCGGTCGGACTTTCCAAGCCTCATCTCCCGTTTGTCGCCCCGAAGAAATATTGGGATCTTTATAACCGGGAAGATTTTGCTATGCCGCATAATCGAAAAATTCCTCCCGGATATCCCGAGCATGCAGCCAATCTCGCTGCTCACGAGATGCACAAGTACAGCGACTACGAAGGCGAACTTCCGACTGATTTTTCCGACGAACTGAATCGACGACTTCTTCACGGCTATGCTGCCGCGACGAGCTACGCCGATGCGTGCATCGGTCGTATCATGGATACGTTGGAAAAAACCGGGTTGGCCGAAAATACCATTGTCGTCCTTTGGGGCGATCATGGATTCAAACTGGGGGATCACAGCACTTGGGTGAAGCACACCAACTTCGAATGCGACACCCGCGTTCCGCTGATCGTTCGTGATCCGCGTATCGATGGAGGCAAGAGCACGCCGCGCTTGGTCGAGTTGATAGACCTTTATCCGACGCTCTGCGATCTGACCGGAATTCCAACGCCGTCTCATTGCCAGGGCCGCAGCTTTGCAGGATTGCTAACCGATCCCGAAGCAGGACATCGCATCGACGCCTACAGCACCTATCCTGCTTGGAAAAGTCTCGGGCACAGCATTCGTATCGGAAATTTTCGCTACACGGAATGGCATGAAGATGAAACAGGCGAAGTGATTGCAAAGGTCCTGACAAACCTCAAAGATGATCCCGGGGAAGAGACGAACGTGATCGACGAACCTAAGTTTTCCGGGCAATTGGCCGTGGCACAAGAGAGATTAGCCCTCCGAATCTCCCAGAGCACCGCAGCGAAGGCAAAGTCCGCTGTGCCCGAGACAGCACCAATTTCATCTATCATCACGATTAATCCTTCCGAAGCGAACCTCCGCCAAACAATAGACGGATTCGGCGGTTCAATCGCATTCTGGGGGACGCATGCCGACGATGAAGCGCTTGGTGCGGCAATAGAAGATCTCGACGTTTCCATCGTTCGGGCTCAGGGCGAAGTTTCCCCGGCAGGGGTCGTCGATCACAATCGCGACATCTTACAGCGGGCCATGAAGCTGAATCCTGACCTGCAGATTCTACTCACTTTCTGGCAGCCGCGGTCCGCTGAGCATCTTGAAAAGGAATACTGGCTGGATCTGGTCGAAGAGCAATACGAGCTCAAGCCTGATCTCGAAGAGCAATGGGCTGATGAACTCGTTGCCCGCATCCAGCAGTATCTCGACTGGGGCATCAACGTCACCGCCGTCGGCATTCAAAACGAATCGAACTGGTCTCATCCCGGAACGCAAACTTGCCGATGGGATCCCGAACGACTCGGAGCGTTCATCACTGAGCGGATCAAACCGCGTCTTGAAAAAATCGGGCTGGCTGATCTCGACATCGCCGCGCCCGATCTCGCTTACGTCGGTCACGAAGCTAGCGAAGTGAGACGCTTTCTACCGACGCTAACGAATTCAGATACCGATATCGCGGCCTATCATATGTACGACAGCTACGGCGGAGACATGGATGGGAGCTTTGAGAAGCTGGTTCAAAATACCCGTGAACTTGGAAGGATCAGGCACGACAACTTCCCGAAATCACGCCTCTGGATGACAGAGACCACAGGAGCCCAATGGAACAGCGACGAATGGCATACCTACGGTTGGACCCGCGAAATGACCGAGCATGACAAAGCAATCAAAGCAGCACGTTACATTCACACCACCCTCGCCGATGCAGAAGCCAATGCGTTTCTCTGGTGGGGGCTTGTCTACAGCCTGGCCCCGGAAAAAGTTACCAATCCTAACACACGACAAAAACACCGCGACGAGGGCCTCGTTCTCGTGAGCGAGGTGCAGGAAAATGCGCGACAGAAATTTCTCGAGCGTACCAGGAAATTTTATACGTTTCGACAATACTCGAACTTCATCAAGCCCGGCTACCAACGCGTTGAATTGAGAGAACCGGAAGCACTTCAAGTCTCTGCATTTCAAAGTCCTGATAGACGCAAATTGGCGGTAGTTGCGGTGAACGATACAGACAGAGGGCAAATGCTGACGCTCGAAGTGCCCCTTGAATTCAAAGTTGAAGAATCAACCCAGACAGATCAAAACCGAAGTGGCGAGTCCGTCGATGCTGGTACAATCCTTCCTCCTCGATCGGTCCGGACAGTCGTTTTTCAAAAACAGTAATTGAGCTCCTCCTGTTGCACTATCGTAGGTAGCTCCGAATCCACGTTTGCCCCTTCCAAGTAGGGCCCGATCAAAATACTTGAGCGAAGTGGTTGAACTTTACATCATGCCATTTGGTTGAAGTGCATCCATCCGCAGATGCTCAGTCTCCGAAGACGCTTTTGAAAAATGCCATCGCAGTCTCAGCCCATTTTTCTTTGGTATAGAAAACATGGCCCTCACCTTCGACAAGCTTCAATTCTGACTTCGCTCCATGTTCGCGATACTTTGCGTGAAGATCTTTCGAATTCTGAGCATCGTTAACCTTGTCATTGGTAGCATGAACGAGGAGAATCGGTGCGGAATCTCTATCCGCGCTCCAATAGGGAGACAATAATCGCAGATCTAGACCTGAGGGAAATTTGTCTATTTCTTCCTGCGGCACTTCCTCCAATTGGAGATTTCGCACGCCGGGAGCGAAAGTGGTGGCTGCCTGGATTTCCGAAGAAACGGTCAATGGAGCGGCACCTTTCTCCGGCCCTTCTAATGACGATTCGTTGCCCGTCGTAGCAAGAACTGCTGTGAGATAAGCACCTGCTGAGCCTCCTACCGCTCCGATTTTTTCGGGGTTTAAACCGTAAGTAGCAGCCAGATATCGAATCCAACGAACTGCCGCTTTCGCGTCCTGAACAGGTTCCAAATCAGATTGTATGCCGGGCCTCTTCCGGTAATCGATCGTGACTGCGGCGTAGCCTTGGCTGGCAAAATAGCCGGCGTATCCACCGAACCAGGCACGGCGATGAACCCGAAAACCACCCCCGTGAATACACAAAATTACCGGGATTTTTCCAGTGAATACCTTCGGCAGGTAAAGGTCACAGCGGAGCGGGTATCCGTTTCGTGTCGCGTAAATCATGCCTTTTTTGACTTCAACACTCGAGAGATCCGGTTCAAAGCATCGACGATCTTCGATCAATTCCATTCCTGCCAGCCAGGCTGCATTTTCGAACGATTCTTCCCAATTACTGCTTTTAAGGAAGCCGTTTTCTGTAACGCCCTTCATGAGACCTTCGAGCGACGCGCCAGGATGTTGAATCCCGGTTTTTCCATCAAGGGTTTCGAAATATCCAGCGATCCAATGCTGATAGGCATCGCGTTTTTCTGGAACGATAGCTGCCTTTTCAGTAGCCCGGAAACGTGTGAAGCTCTCGGTTTCCCGGAGCGTATCTTGATAACCGTCTTCGGCGTTCACAACTAGCATGGAAAGAGAGATAATGACGATGTGCGCGCGGTGGAAATTTAGCATTTCTTTAGGTCGTGTTATTGCTAGGAGCCTGTCGTGCTTTTAAAAGCACGAAGATGCAGCAAAGTAAAGGGAATGGCCACACTGTCTGTCAACGTTGATAGAAATACCCCGATGCTGTTACCTCCCGACCTTCGGCGCACTGATCCCGGAGACTTCGAGCCCACTCGATATCGAAAGGTCGAGGATTACACGAACAGTGTCGTCGCAATAACGTCGGTGCGCCGTTTGTCTTGGTTCTAGTCATCGAGTTACACCGTGCGGCGCTGTCGTTTCGTCAGTCAGAGCCAGAAATAGCTTTGCCTAGCATTGCGGGCATCAACCGATAGGAATTTGGTTATTCGAGAGAAGAATTCAAGCCGCTTGCGGTCCCCGGGTTGGATGGGGTGCAAGCACCCCGAGATGGTCGAGAAATTGAGGACCAAACTCGACACCTGGTGGAAAGAAGTCGGAGAAATCGCAAATGAACCGCAACGGGTTGTAATCGGACATGCTGCAGAAAACCCAATGATGCTGACGGCCTGCGAATGGCTCGATGTTTTTATTGATCAACAAAAGCAAGTTCGTCGCGCCGACCTCAAGAACGGTTGGTGGGAACTGGAAGTTGCTGAGGAGGGGGAATACGAGTTCGAGCTTCGCCGCTGGCCCAGAGGAACAGGGCTTTCTCTCCGAGATAGCTTACCCGCAACTCCTGTAACTGATGGTGAACTGGAAAAAGGCATTCCCCTCGAAATCACCACAGCCCGCATCAGAATCGGTCGATTTTTCGGAAGGAAAAAACTCCCCAAGAATGCGAATCACGCGACGTTCAGAGCACGCCTCGCAAAAGGGAAAACTCGTCTTCACACCTGGTTCGACGACTCGCGCGGACAACCGATCGTCGGGGCGTATTATGTTCATGTTAGGAAATTTTCTTAATTTCTCAATCGAAAGGGCACACCTGCAACTCTGAGCATCGCAAATGAATCGGTAGATCCCGTTTTTTCTCTTCGCTCAAAAAAGCCGTTCCCAAACTTTAGTCGGTGAGGTACAGTTTCCTACGAACCGTCGAAGCATTGTGAATCCCGACTCATCTGACCTCACCACGCATGCCCCCGCCATCGAGGCGGAAATGGCTCGCATCGCTGCATCCATCGAACCAGAGGAATTTACTACTCTGACTGGAGAGGCGGGTTTTGCCGTCCTCAGGGCTGCCATGACAATAGCAAAAGCCGATTCCATCACCGTCTGGCTCGCCGACACTGCAAATGAACATCTTGTCGTCACTCATACGGAGCCAGATCGGAATTTCAAAGGATTCAAACTTCCCACCGGTGAGGGCCTCGTGGGACTTTGTTACGCTTCTGAGCAACGCCTTTGTGAAAATCAAGTCTACCAGAACCAGGACCATTCCAAGCGAGTCGACGAAGAATTTTCGCAGATCACCTACGCAATGCTGGCGACTCCTTTCCATATCGCCGGGACTCTTCGGGGAGTACTGAGTTGCGTGCAGTTGAAAGAATCCATCGATGCCCCGGATCCGTCCGGGTTTACGGCTCGCACCATGAACCGCGTTGGTCGTCTTTCCATTGCATTGGAACGACTCGTCACTCATCGACTTCTTGTCCGCACTCTTGGACTCGAGTTATGAGCCATCGTCGCAACGCGGATGATCCGTGGCCAAACTACGCAGAGATCTCGGAGGCTCTTCGAAACGGAACCGGAAAAGGAGTCAAAGTCGCCGTGATCGACTCCGGCGTGGAAGTCTCACACCCTCGCCTCTCCGGCCTCTCGATAGCAGACTCCGTTGCCTTTGAAGAAATCGGCGGAAGCATTCAAACGCTGGAAAACCAGACCGACGATCATTTTGGCCACGGGACCGCCGTTGCCGATATCATCCACCGATTCGCGCCTGAAGCGGAAATCGGCAGTTTTCGCGTCATCGACGCTCGCAGCGTTTCCCGCTCACACTTAATTTGCGCGGGCGTCCGAGAGGCGATTCGCAGCGGCTACCACATCCTGAATTGTTCCTTTGGTTGCCGGGGAATGGCCAAGTACATCCTCCCTCACAAGGAATGGGCAGACGAAGCGTGGCTCAAAGGCATACATGTGGTTGCCGCCTGCTCCAATGCAGGAAATGATGAAGCCGAGTGGCCAGCCCATTTTGCCTCTGTTTTTGGGGTCGACCTCGCCGACACTCCCAGCGACGACATCTACTACCGACCCGATCACCTCGTGAGCTTCTCTGCCAAAGGTGAGGACGTCGAAGTTGCCTGGCTGAATGGGGGCACTCAGCTGCAAACTGGCACCAGCTTTGCCGCCCCGAGAATTTCTGCGCATATCGCCCGTCTCCTGTCCGTCTATCCCGGAACACCACCCTCGACTATGTATTCCTGGCTATCATCAGTCGCA
>Ga0181573_10002717_pt1 | contig 16251 bp, 15 predicted proteins | sample 101ome_25_FD_148643 | JGI IMG/M metagenome (GOLD analysis project Ga0181573, IMG submission 148643) | Coastal salt marsh microbial communities from the Groves Creek Marsh, Skidaway Island, Georgia - 101409BT metaG (spades assembly) | ecosystem: Environmental > Aquatic > Marine > Intertidal zone... | reverse complement strand
AATCCAAGTCGAGCTCTCCGCCATCGACGCCGCCCGACTCAAGGACGAGGCGCTCTCCTCGCTGGCCCAAGCGTGGGACCGACGTCAGACGGCCTTGGCGGTCTACGCGATGGCAGCCCAGCGCGTGACGAACGCCCAGATTGCGGCGGACATTGGCGCGAAACGTTACCGGGACGGGGTTCTCAACGCACTCGATTTCCGGGCCCTTGACGTGGCGCTCCTTCAGGCGGAAGCGGCCGAGTTGGCCGCGCGCCAGGAGTGGAGCGCCGCCCATTGGGAGGTCCTGCGCCTCGTCGGCGGTCTGCGCGCAGGCACGGTCGCTGCCAAGCTCTGACGGTGGACCTTTCGGAGGTCATCCTCAGCTGCCCTAGGCGCGGAAGAGGAACGCTCAGTGCACGATGAATTTGCTTTGTTGAAACCGGCCGTCAGAGCTGTTGGCATGCCAAAGGAAGAAGTGACTCTGTGCGAAAAAGGGGATGGTCTGGCCAGCGATGACGGGTCGATCCAAAATGGTTTTTCCTGTCAGATCTGCCACTCGAAGACGGCACGTTTCGACCGCAATGAATTGAAGGCCGTCCCATCGAATGAGGTTCGCTTGCGCGGGGAGCAATTCAGTCACGGTTGCAGGGGAACCACAAAACGCGCTCCAAAAGCTCCACATTTCAGCAGCACTGCTGATGTCGAAGTTGCCCCATGACCCAAACCAGTCATGGCCTCCGTTGTTGACCCGGTACACTCTAGCTTCATACCCGTCGTCCCCTCCGGAGTGTCTGATCAAGTCTACCGTGCTTCCGTCGGTTGGATCCACATCCGGCAGCGCTGTTGTCGTCACTTCGGTACAATTGTTCCATTCTGCCCATGTGCTCACAATGACTTCCACACCGGGACTTCCTCCCCAATCCGGCTCGGTAGAATTGCCGTAATAGGGCACGACGAAGTCGCTGGTTCCATGGATGTGGACCACAGGAACAGGCTGGGATGGAGCACACTCGTTCCAGTCGTTGCCTCCCATGAGACCACCCACAGACCCAATTCCGCGAAACGTCTCAGCATTTGCACACGCCAATGAATAGCTCATGAATCCTCCGTTGGAGTAGCCACAACTGTACGTGCACTGCGCATCATGGCCATGAACATCTTGGAGGTGACCGGCGAGTTGGCTGAGGAAAGCATGGTCGTTTACGTTGGTGAAATTGAAATTGGCGTTCCAATGGGGTGTGCCCGTTGGGTCCTGTGCACCCTGCGGGAAAACCACACCAAAACCCTCCTGGTCGGCCAATTCTCTGAAGCCGCTGTAGTTGTACATCCCCAGCGCTGAACCTGAATAGCCATGCAGAACAAACACCAGAGGCGCTCCTGATTCCAACCCTGGTGGCCCGTAATAAATGTATTCGCGAGTCAAGACGGAGCCATTGTCGGAGTAGCTAAAGGTTTCTACATAGGTGCAAGAACCGTCGTCCTCCGTGGCCCCCTGAACAAAATTCAAAGCCCCTGGATCCGTGCACCCAGGCAACAAGAACAAACAATCTTCCGTGTTGATAGAAAAGGAGAGAAAGCCATAGGCGCCGTCCATCAAGGTGAACTCTGAAGAGAATCCTTCCAACGTCACTGCGGAATCCAATGCTTCGGCTGTGACCTCGCCGCCGTTCCACCCGTCCCCCCAAGAATCCATGGCAAGCAAGACGTAGCATCCGTCGGAGAGACACAAAGTGTCGGAGGTCATGGCAAAGTTGTCAGTCCCTTCGAATTCGGCGACGACGGAAGAGTCTTCATTGGAAAATTGGAAGAGTTCCCAAGTCATTTCCTCGCCCCATTGGGCAGTGGTGGAGGCGAATACAACTTCCGTCCCTTCGCATTGAGCAAAAAAGCAAAGAGGGGAGAAAAAACAGAATGGCAGAAGGATTTGGCGAAGGGTCATGTCGGAAGATACGAGATATAAAAAAAGCTCGAAAGCATCTTAGCCGTCGTGAGAATCCTCCAGTGTTCCTGAACCCGCTGAGGTCTGCCAGCGATGCATTCCGTTTCCGGTCATTGGGTGGACCCAGCAGGACAGAAGCCGAACCCCCTAAACCCCGATTTGGTCAAGTAGGCTTTACCGAGACATCAGCATTATGGTTCCTACCTTTGCGGTGGTGGATTTGTTGTCCATGAGGATTTCGAGCTTCATCCCATCATGGCTGTAGGTTCGTAACCCCTGGCGACTGTGCTTATCTTGCATTCGATGAAGTACATAACCACGTCATTCTTACTAGCTGCCTTTGCCGTCTGCGTTCAGGCGCAAACCGTGGCGGATTACCAGCCAGATGCCAATGGGGATGGGTGCATCGGTTCGGCTGACATCATAGGCCTACTTACACTTTATGGTACAGGAGACTGTCCTCAATTCACGTGTGGGCAACCTTTGAGTTATCAAGGCTACGATTACGCCACAGTGCAGATTGGTGAGCAATGTTGGTTTGCGGAAAACCTGCGCAGCGAGAACTACCTGAATGGAGACATTATCGTAAGCGGTCTCACAGCGTCTGAATTGTGTAATACCGCATTTGGTGCATTCACGACATATGGGGAGGACGGTGACATCAATTGCCAGGCTGATGCGCCAAACGGAGATGCCTGTGATGATGAGTGGTCACTGTCCCAGTATGGCCGCCTCTACAATTGGAACTTCGTCCAAGATTCCCGAGGTGCATGCCCGAGTGGTTGGCACGTTCCGAGCGATGAAGATTGGATAATTCTGGAAATAGAGCTTGGTCTAAATGCAGAGGATGCAATCTCAACTGGTTGGCGAGGAGTCCATGGTTTTGAACTCAAGGAAACTTATGGTTGGCGAAACGATGCTAACGGCAGCAACGGCAGTGGTTTTAGTGGGTTGCCAGGAGGAGGGTTTGTAGACGATTGCACTAGCTTTTATGCTGCCGGCGTGGGCGGGTTTTGGTGGACAAGTTCAATCGGCAATAATTCCAATGCCTGGTCTCGGCATTTGACTGAATACTCGAACAGTGTTGGCCGTGATGAGACTTCAGTAGAAAGTTGCATTTCTGTTCGTTGCGTCCGGGATCCAGAGTGAGCGTAGCGAGCGAGTGTACCATCCCAAAGAAAAGCTAGAATGCGCTCTACAAGTCCCAACTGAACCGACACTCCACTCCTTAGGCGCATTACGCTGATGGCGAGCTTACCGGGGCGTGGGGGATGGAACGTGGTTTGAAGGGGTGTTCACAGTGTGCTTCGAAAAGCCCCTCAGACCCTTTCCATGGGGTTTTCCATGAAAATTGCTTGAAATTGATAGTAAAACACAACAAAATCGCGCTCGTCAGAGGGACTGAACTGCTTCGCAATTCTCGAGCTAACTGGTCACTTCGTGGAGCAGGAGGGAGTTTCTGACCTGCGGTCATTGTTCCCCCCTTTCCCGTGAAGGGAATCGGCTCTTCAGGCCACCATGCTGTCGCATGGCTTGTTCACGTGCGCTTCGCATGCGCCTTCAAGCGAGCTTGATGCGCCTGCTTGCTTCGTGAATTCGGGCTTTGCGCCCCTGAAGAGGCGATCATCAAGTGGAGCAGGCGGGAGTCGAACCCCTGGATCCACGGCTTGTGAAATGGTAAATCCGAAAACGACGGTAGATCTCGGTGGTCAGAGGTCTGCTGCAGAGACGACGTCGTGGCCACCGGCCTGGAGGTAGGCGTCGCGTTCGAATAGAGCGAGGTCGGACTGTACCATTTCGCGGCACATCTCTTCGAGGGTGGTGGTGGCTGTCCAACCGAGGACCTCTTGGGCCTTGGTGGCGTCGCCGATCAGCAGATCGACCTCGGCAGGGCGGAAGTAGCGCGGGTCGATTTTCACGAGGACGTTGCCCGTATCGGGACAGTAGCCCTCTTCGTTGGCGCCTTCGCCGCGCCAGGCGACGGTGATGTCGGCTTCCTTGAATGCCATGGTGGCGAAATCCCGGATGGTGGTTGTGACGCCGGTGGCGAGCACATAGTCGTCAGGGGCGTCTTGCTGGAGCATGCGCCACATGCCCTCCACGTAGTCTTTGGCGTGGCCCCAATCGCGTTGGGCGTCGAGGTTGCCGAGGTACAGGCAGTCCTGCATGCCGAGCTTGATGCGGGCCACGGCGCGCGTGATTTTTCGGGTCACAAAAGTCTCGCCACGGCGTGGGCTCTCGTGGTTGAAGAGGATGCCATTGCTGGCATGCATGCCGTACGACTCACGGTAGTTCTTGACGATCCAGTAGGCGTACAGCTTGGCCACCCCGTAGGGACTGCGGGGGTAGAAGGGCGTGGTCTCCGACTGAGGCACGTCTTGCGCCAAGCCGTAGAGCTCGGAGGTGCTGGCCTGGTAGAATTTGACTGTCTTCTCCATGCCAAGGATGCGAATGGCTTCGAGTAGGCGAAGGGTGCCGAGCGCGTCGGCGTTGGCGGTGTACTCTGGCGTTTCAAAGCTCACTTGGACGTGGCTTTGGGCGGCGAGGTTGTAGATCTCATCGGGCTGAACCTCCTGCACGATGCGGATGAGGTTGGTGCTGTCCACAAGGTCGCCGTAATGGAGTTTCAAGCGGACGTTGTCTTCATGCGGGTCCTGGTAGAGGTGGTCGATGCGGTCCGTGTTGAGCTGGGAAGCGCGGCGTTTGATGCCATGAACCTCGTAGCCTTTGCTGAGCAGGAGCTCGGTGAGGTAAGCTCCGTCCTGGCCCGTGATGCCTGTGATGAGTGCTTTTTTGATCTTCGCCATGGGGGCGAAAATACGCCCGACCGCTGACCCGTCAGCCCTGCGCGGCCAATTCCTGGTTCTCCACGAGGCGCGCGTAATGTCCGCCTTGGGTCATCAAGGCCTCATGCTTGCCTTCTTCGACCACGCGACCGTCCTCCATCACGCAGATTCGGCTGGCGTTTTTGACGGTGCTGAGGCGGTGGGCGATGACGACGGAACTTCGTCCTTGCATAAGCGCGTCGAGGGCGGCTTGCACTTCGCGCTCCGAGGTGCTGTCCAAGGCGCTGGTGGCTTCGTCCAAGATGAGGAGGTCGGGGTCCTTGAGGATGGCCCGGGCGATGGCGATGCGCTGGCGCTGGCCTCCGGACAGCTGCACCCCGCGCTCGCCGACGAGCGTATCCAGTCCTTCGGGGAATTCCTGGATGAAGTTCCAGGCGAAGGCCCGCTTGGCCGCGTCGATGACTTCCTCTTCCGTGGCGTCGGGCCGGCCGTACCGGATGTTGCTGCGCAAATCCCCGCCAAACAAAATGACTTCCTGCGGCACGAAGGCCACGCGCTGCCGGTAGCCCCGCAAATCGAGGTCCGTCGCGGCCGTCTCGCCGACGGTGAACGCGCCGGAATCGGGCGCATGGAACCGGAGAAGGAGGGAGGCCACCGTGCTTTTTCCCGCCCCGCTCGTGCCGACAAGGGCGACCTGCTCCCCGGGGTCGACCCGCAGGTTGAGGCCGCGCAACACGGGAACGTCTGGACGCTGGGGGTAGTTGAAATGGACGTCCGAGAGGGTGAGAGGCTGGCGCAACGATACGGCGGGCGTCTCCTGGTTGAGGTCCTCGACTTCGCGGTCTTGGTCGACGATGTCCATCACCGACTCAATGGCGCCGAGCCCACGCTGCAGGGCGCTGAATTGGGCGGCCATCCCGCCAATGCTTCCGGCCACAAGCCCGGTCATCAGCAGGAACGTGAAGAAGTGTTCGCTGGCGAGCTCGCCCTGCTGCATCAGGTCCGCCCCTTTGAAGATGATCAGGGTGATGGCGCCGAAGATGAAGAGAATAATGAAACTGGCGAAGGTCCCGCGCCACATCGCTCCGCGCATGGCAAGGCGTTTGATTTCTGCGGCGTGGGTGCCGTATTTGCGGCGTTCGAGCCATTCGTTGGCGTAGCTCTTCACGCTGACAATGGCCGTCAGCACGTCTTGGACGACGATGTTGGAGGAGGCCACTTCGTCTTGGGTTTGTTTGGACAGCTTGCGGATGAAACGCCCAAACACCACCGCCGCCACAATCATCACCGGCAACGTGCCCAACATCCAAAGCGTGAGTTCCACTGAGAAGTAGGCGAGGGCCACGATGCCGCCCACAATGAGGATAAGACCTCGGAACAGCTCGGCCAGCGTGACCGTGAAGATGTCCTGGATGGTCGCGATGTCGGCGCTGATGCGGCTGTTGAGGTCGCCTACGCGTCGCGCATCGTAAAACGCCATCGGCATGCTGACCAGCGCGTCAAACGCGTCTTGACGCAGCGAGAGCATCATTTTCTCTGTCATGTCCGCGAAAAGGATCACGCGGATGAACGAGAACAAGCTTTGGATGGCGAGGACTGCGAGGAGGGTCCAGCCGATCGAGGCGAGGTCGTTCAGGGGGATGCCCACAAACGGCAACTCGCCGACTGCTCCTGTGGTGCCGACTCCGCCAAGCTGGCCCCAAAGCCGGGTGATGGCCAACGTCAGCACCCCCGAAATGCTCATAATGACCATCCCCACCGCAAAATGCCCCACGTACGGCTTGAGGTACTTCTGCATCCGCCCCAACCCGCGCAAATCGCGCATCGAGAACCGCTTCTTGGGGGCGTCGTCTGACCCGGAAGTCGAGGCTGTGGAGGAGGAGGAGGGACGGCCGTGCGCCATAGTTGGGAAAGGGGAAAACGGTTGTTCTGCGAAAGTAGGGTGGACGTGCCCGTGCAATGTCACAACTTTGTCGAACGAATGTTCTCAGTTTGGGCTTGGAGGAACAGAAAGGCTTTATTACCTTTGCCCTCCCTTACCGGGAAACCAGAGCAACGATGAAAAGGACTTTTCAACCTTCCGTACGGAAGCGCCGCAACAAGCACGGCTTCCGCAAGCGCATGGCTACAGCGAGTGGCCGCAACGTTTTGAGCGCGCGTCGCCGCAAGGGCCGCAAGAAATTGTCCGTGAGCTCGGAGCGTCGCCACAAAGGCATCGAGCGCTAAGAAACGAACCCATCCGGCCTTGTGCCGTCAAGGGGAATCCATCCGGGTTCCCCTTTTTTGTGCGCCCATTGGCATCACTCGGCCCAAACCACGAGAAGCCGCCCCGCCTCCAGGCTCCAGCCTCCACACCATTCGGCACCCCGTACCCGCCCGGCCAGGCGTCCTCCAGTGCCGCGTTTGTTCTCGGTGACTTCGTCGAGCAGGGCGTCCCGCTGAAATTCCAGCGCCGGACCGTGCCCCTTGAACATGGCTTCCTTCACGCCCCAGGCCCACGCTTCACGACCCGCCCAACGGTCCTGCTCGTCACGGGACATCACCCGCGGCGCGACCCGGACCACCCTTTCATCGTCGGTCAGGACGAGGTCAATTCCGCCCGTGGTGCGCCCGTCGCGCCACCGCGCCGCGGCCACCCAAACCTCCCCGTCCAGTTCGCAGTGCGACAAGCTCACTCCGGCCTTCGTTCCGTCCTGAAACTCAAGCTCGGGCTTGCCGTGTTCGTCGTGACGCAAACACCAGTTGCCGTGCCCCAAAAGCGCGGAGATGGCCTGCGCCGCAACGGCATGTTCGCGCTGACGGAGCGGGGACAGGTCGGACATGCGCCGATCGGGAAAAACCCGTTCGAGTTCATCGCCGTGTGCCATGCCCTCGATATCGCCACTTTGTTCTCGCCAGAGAACAACATCGGCGTTGGTGGGTTGGGTAGACATGGCGTGCTGAGGCATGGGGACAAAGGACGGGGGTTTGGCCTCCACCTCCAAAGGCCTCGCATTCCGTACTTTTGCAATGCAATAACCCAAGAAACACATGGGCAACACCACCCCTACACCCACCCTTCCTTACAAGGTCAAGGACATGAGCCTGGCCGAGTGGGGCCGAAAGGAAATCACGCTCGCCGAGGCTGAAATGCCCGGCTTGATGGCGCTTCGCGAAGAGTTTGGCGCTTCCAAGCCTTTGGCTGGCGCACGCATCGCGGGATGCCTTCACATGACGATCCAAACGGCCGTCCTCATCGAAACGCTCAAGGAGCTCGGCGCGGACGTGACGTGGTCTTCGTGCAACATCTTCTCCACGCAGGACCACGCTGCCGCAGCCATCGCTGCAGCGGGCATCCCGGTCTACGCGTGGAAGGGCATGACGGAAGAGGAGTACGAGTGGTGCATCGAGCAAACGCTCTTCTTCGGCGAAGAGCGCAAGCCTCTCAACATGATTCTCGACGACGGCGGCGACCTCACCAACGTGGTCCTCGACCAGTACCCCGAGCTCGCTGCGGGCATCAAGGGCATCTCAGAAGAAACCACGACGGGGGTGCTTCGCTTGTACGAGCGCGAGAAGAACGGCACGCTCCCCATGCCTGCCATCAACGTGAACGACTCCGTGACCAAGTCAAAGTTCGACAACAAGTACGGATGCCGCGAGTCCTGCGTCGACGCGATCCGTCGCGCCACAGACGTCATGATGGCCGGCAAAGTGGCGGCTGTCGCGGGCTACGGCGACGTGGGCAAGGGCTCGGCCGAGTCCCTGCGCAACGCAGGCTGCCGAGTGATTGTGGCGGAAATCGACCCCATCTGTGCGCTACAAGCGGCCATGGAAGGATTTGAAGTGAAGAAGATGATCGACGCGGTCGCGGAAGCGGACATCGTCGTCACGGCCACAGGAAACAAGGACATCGTGACCGGCAAACACTTCGAGGCGATGAAGGACAAGACCATCGTTTGCAACATCGGACACTTCGACAACGAGATTGACGTGGCGTGGCTCAACAAAAACCACGGCAACACGAAGGACACGATCAAGCCTCAGGTGGACATGTACACCGTGAACGGCAAGGACATCATCTTGCTTGCGGAAGGACGTTTGGTCAACCTCGGTTGCGCCACCGGACACCCCAGCTTCGTGATGTCGGCCTCCTTCACCAACCAGACCATCGCCCAAATCGAGCTTTGGAAAAACTCCGAGAGCTACAAGAACAGCGTCTACACCTTGCCCAAGCACTTGGACGAGAAGGTGGCGCGCTTGCACCTGGCCAAAATTGGGGTTGAAATCGACGAGCTTTCTTCGGAGCAAGCGGCCTACATCGGCGTCACTGTCGAGGGACCGTTCAAAGGCGAGGCCTACCGCTACTGATTGTGTAGACCTTGCGGCATGGGGAGAATGCATCTCTTCGAGTTTGAGGACCAGCGTTGGCTTCCTGCCACGTTGAGGAACTTCATGACCGATTTTTTGAGCTTTCTCGCCAACAAAACCGAGATGTACCGCCCCATCGTCCCCACCTTGGAACGTGGGCTTCGGGCGAGCGAGACATCTCAAATTGTGGATTTGGGATCGGGCGGAGGCGGGGGGTTGGTATGGATTGCGAGCGAATTGAATCGGGAGTCTGAGCGCGTTCGAATCGTGATGACGGATTGGTATCCCAATGTTCAGGCTTTTCGGAGATCCTCGGCCCAGGCCCGGGGATTGGATTTCTTGGATCAGCCCGTCGATGCAAGGGCTGTGCCTCGTGAATTGAAGGGGTTGAGGACCCTCTTTTTATGCTTTCACCATTTTCGGGAAGACGACGCCAAGGGGATTTTGCAAGATGCCATTCATGCAGGTCAGCCTGTGGCGATTTTTGAGGCGCAAGACCGGTCCTTGGTAAGCCTTCTGGCCATGGCTTTTTCTCCCATCACCCTTCTGTTGTGCACCCCCTTAATCCGACCTTGGAACGGATGGCGACTCTTGTTCACCTACCTCATTCCAATTCTTCCGATGCTGGTCCTGTGGGATGGGGTGGTCTCTTCTTTGCGCACGTATTCTGAATCGGAGTTGCGTGACTTGGTGCACGGCTGTGAAGGGGCCTCTTCCTACGATTGGGACATCCAAAAGGTCAAGTCGGGACCTGGGTTTGTCCTTCAATTGCTGGGAACCCCTGCAGTGACCAACTCATTGCCCGACCGTCGCCTGTGACCCTGCTGGGTTGAGCGTCAACGGGTTGATTGTCGACGGGTTGGGCGTCAATTGTAGACGTGAAGGATGGACCCGTTGAGGGTCGTCCGGTACCGGTGGAGCGGCAAGGTGGCCGGTCCGTTCATCACGCTGCCGTCCAGCATCAGCCACTGGCTCTCTGAGCAGTCGCTGTTGTCTTGCAAGGTGATGTTGTCTGCGTCCAGCGTCACTTTGCACCCCATGGGAATGTCGTAGGTCGAGTGACGGTCGAGGACCACAAACTCGTCCAGGGTGTAGCGGTAGACGTACAGGCCTTTCGATCCGCCCGGCAGGGCAAGGGCTTCGCCGGGAAAATTGAGCGTGTTGTAGGCCGGCAAATTGAGGTCAATGTCGAAGTTGACCGGCACGTAGGGGATGTACTGTTGCTGTTCCCCGCACGACGTGCAAGAGGCAAGCACCAGCAACAACGCCCCAAGCCACACCGACACCTTCGTCCTCAACCCGAGCGGGTCTTTCGGGGCACCTGCTTTGAATGCCTTGACGTAGTTGGGTTCGTAGCTGCCGAGGTCGGCCACGTTTCCGGTTCGGAGTTTCTCTTCGGCCAGGGCTGCTCCGTCGCGGGCGAGCGGCCAGGCTTCGACAAAGGTCCGGCCTTCGCCCGCGAGCGCTTCCGCGCACTTCACGGCACCGTCCCCAATGAACTGCGCTGGACCTTCAAAGAACTCGGGCCTGACATCAACTTCGACGGGTTCCACGGGGCGGGTGCACGTCCCGTCGTCCGCGTACGTGGCTGCGTAAACTTCCATGCGACGCGCGTCAATCATGCCCACCCGGGCTTGCGGCTTGGGGTCCAAGCGCCGCCCTTGAACGGCGAGCAATTCCAGGGTGTCGAGCGCGAGAAGCGGCACGTTCAGGGCGTGACACAGCCCCTTGGCGGTGGCCACGCCAATGCGCAACCCTGTGAACGACCCGGGACCGCCCGACACGGCCACGGCGTCCAATTCGGACGGCATCCATCCAGCCTCCGCCATGGCTGCGTCAACGAGCGGCATCAGGCGTTCGGCGTGCAGGTAGCCCTCGTCCGCGCGCTCTTCCTTCCAAGCCACGGCCTCGCCGTCCTCGGCGAGCGCCACCGAACATTGGGGCGTCGACGTTTCCAAAATCAGAATACGCGCCATCACTTCGGTTCGACGGCGTCGCCGTGGTTCAAGGTTCGGCTTACCACGTCGTAAGGACCGGAGACAAGCGTGGCTCCCTCGGCCACGTCGCCTTGGATGGCCACAAAGCGCGAGTCTTGAATTCCGGTTTCCACAACCGTCCACGTGGCCTTTCCGTCGACAAGCAAAAACACCCCAAGCTCCGAGTCGTCGTCGCCTGCGTCGCCTTCCATCTCTCCAGCGTCCTCCTCGGAATCACGTCCAAACCCCTTCTCCCGGCTCGTCACCGCTTGAATCGGAGCTGCAAGAACGTTCGTGGCCCGTGCGGTCAGGATGTCGACGGTCGCGCTCATCCCAGGACGAAACGGCGTGTAATGCTCGTCCTGACCTTCGGTGAGGTGGGTGTAGCTGTCGCGATTCAGCCGGACTTTCACCGAGAAGTTGGTCACTTGGTCCATGCTGAACCCGTTCATTCCAGCGTTCAGGGCCGTGTTGCCGATCTCCGTCACGGTGCCCTTGAACGTCTCGCCCAGGTAGGCGTCGACCTCAATTTCTGCCTCGTCGCCCAAGTGAATGCGCACGATGTCGCTCTCGTTCACTTCGACGTTGACTTCCATGGTGCTCAAGTCGCTCACGTTCAGGATGACTTCGCCGGCCGTGAATCCGTTTCCTTGCACGCTTTCTCCGACCTCTTTGGCCAGCGCAGTCACCACGCCGCCTTGAGGGGCGCGCAAGGTGGTGCGTCCGAGGTTGTCTTTGGCCTCTTGCAGGGAAGCCTCTCCGCTTCGAATGGCGTACTCGGCGCTGCGAACGCTCTCTTGAGCGCTGGTCAGGTTGGCGTTGGCTGTGAGGTAGGACGCCTCGGTTTGGTCAAATTCGGCCTGCGAGATGACCTTCTGGTCGATCAGCGCCTGCGCGCGTTCAAAGGACCTCTTGGCGGCCAGTTGGTTGGCCTCGCCCTGCGCCACTTGAGCGCGGGCCGAGGCGAGGTTGGAGCGGGCTGAATTCAGGGCCGCCTCGGCACGCAACAGGGCCGCGTCGTAGAGGTCGGGGTTGAGCTGAACGAGCAGGTCGCCCTTGGCCACCACGTCGCCTTCCTTGACGGGGAGTTCGGTGATTTGACCGTTGACTTCCGCCGTGATTTTCACCTCCACCTCGGGCTGGATTTTGCCACTCGCGCTGACGCGTTCGACAATGTCACGAACTTCAACCTGAGCCGTGCTTACGCTGGGAAGTTCACGGTTTCCGCCTTTGACGACCGCCACCACCACAAGCAGCAGCACAACAGCACCAAGGGCAAGGAGCAGTTTCTTGTTCATGGGTTAGAGGCTGAGCGGACGTCCGAGGTAAAAGTCCAAAATCCGTGTCTTGAACACAAAATCGTACTGCGTACGCAACGCGTTGATGCGCGCGTTGTCAAGCCGGGTTCGCGCGTCGGCGTATTCCAGGGCAGAGATGGCTCCCGCTTCGAACCGCGCCTCGGCGTTGGTCATCGCGAGCTGAGCGGCCTCGAGGGCGCGATCGTTCGCTTCGAACGTGCGTTTCGCGGCCCGGGCATCGGCGTACGCTTGCTCGACGGTTTGGGTGAGGGCTTGTTCGGTTTGGTCTTTCGCAAGCTTCGCCGAAAGCACATCCACCTCCGCGCGCTCGACGTTCGTGTAAATGCCGAAGTTGTTGAAGAGCGGCACGCTCAACGAGAAGAAGATGCTTTGGTTGAGGTTGTTCGTGAACTGGTCCTGGAAGGACATCGTTTCGTAGACGCCCTCCGACATTACCGCCGGGAGCGTCACAAGAATGCCTTGTGTGGACTCGACGGTGACGTTGGTGTAGACGGGATTGACCACGGCAGTTTGGCGGTTCTCGGAATAGCCGGAACCGACGTTGTAGGATCCGCTGACGCGGGGAAGGCGTGCGGCCTTGGCGAGGTCGAGGCCGAGGTAGGCGTCCGTGACCTGCAACTCGGCGGCCTTCATGTCCGGGAAGGCGCTCTTCGCGAAAGCGACGGCGGCGTCGGCCGAGAGCGGAAGCTGCGCGGTCTCCAAAAGGTCTTCCGAGGGAGGCGCGACGTCCAGGTCATCTGCTTCGTCGCCGGACAACTGAAGAAGTTGGGCGAGTGCGAGCTTGGCGAGGGTCACGCCGTTCTCGGCGGCGACCACCGAGCTGGCGTCCGAGGCTTGCTGGGCGAGCACGTCGTAGAGGTCGCTTTCCGCCGCGGCTCCGGCATTGACGAGTTTCTGGACCCGGTCGACCTGACGACCCGTCGCCTCGGCGTTGAGTTGTGCGATGGTCAGGAATTCCTGTTGAAAGAGGACGTTGAGGTAGCCTGAGGCGAGCGAAAGGGCAACGTTGTTCTGCGCGATCTCCACGTTGGTTTGGGCGAGTTCGAGCCCGAGACGCGCCCGACGCAGGTTGAGGTGGTTCTGGAACCCGTTGAAGAGGGTCACCCCTGAGCTCATGCCGTAATTGCTCGATTGCACGGCGTCCGTGGCGAAGGTGTTGGTGAACGGGTCAATGCGCTGTCCGATGTTCACGCCGTAGCTTGACGAGGCGTTAAGGCTGGGCAGGAAGGCGCCTTTGGCGGACAGCTCCCCGAGTTCACCTCGGACGATGCCGAGCTCGGCTTGTTTCAGTTGCAGGTTGTGCTCAAGGGCGTGTTCCAAACAACGTTGCAACGTCCACACGTTGCTGCTGGAGGTTTGGCTCCAAGCGGGGCCAAAGACCACGCACGCGAGCAACACGGCTGCGAAGTGGTGAAAAAAGGATGGGCGCATGACCCAAAATTAAGGCCCTTGAAGCCCTTAGCCGCTGACTTTGCCGGCTTCCTTTCGCTTGCGAAACACAAACCATGCGAAAAACGCCATCAGGAGGTAGGGCACGGCCATCAGGTAAAGGATGCCTGAGTTAAGTCCCCGGCCCAGGCTGCCGTCCTTGGCGCTGTCCTCCGCCACGGCCTTGCACATGACGCACTGGGCATGCGTTTCCATGCCCAAGGCGAGCGTGAGCAGAACCAACGCCAGGGGGAGAAGGCGCTTCATCAGAACGGGTAGCAGGGAGATATCATGAAGTACACCACCACGCCTGTGAACGTCACGTAGGTCCACATTGGGTAGGTGATGCGAGCCCATTTGCGGTGTTTTTGGACTTGGTTGCTCAAGCCCAAAAGGAACGTTGTCAGCACCATGGGCACGATCACGGCGGACATCAAAATGTGCGTCAAGAGCACAAAAAAATAGACCCCGCGAATCCAACCTTCTTTGCAATAGGGCGTGCTTTCCGTGGTGATGTGGTAGCTGACGTAGCTCAGCAAGAAAAGCGCGGAGAGGACCAAAGCGGCGGTGTTGAGCTTCTGGTGCAGGGCGATGTTTTTGTTTCGAACGGCGCGGTACGACCCGACCAAACACAAAAACGCGCACGCGTTGATCGTCGCGTTGACGGCGGGAAGTTTGTGAAGCACGACCTCCAATTCGGGGCTGACTTCAACCCCAGGCAGGTAGAACAGGACGGCCACAACCAAAGGAATGGCGATGCCCGCCACCCACACAAAACGCTTCAATTTCCGATCGATTCCCACAGCCTGAATTTTCCACAAAGATGCAACGCTGCTCCGAAACTCCGTCCCGGGGTGTACCTCAAGTCACCACGCACTGTGACGGGATGTTAGGGCCGGGGTTCAAGCGCGAGTTTGGCGGCGTCAAGCATCAGGACGTCCACCTCCGCCGTGGAGGTGCCGTCGTACAGGCCTCGGATGCGGTTTTCCCGGTCGACCAGCACAAACGTGTCGCTGTGGAAGAACCCGCCCGCGGCCGTGTCGCTTTGAAGGGCCGTGAGGTAGTACCCTGTTCGCGCTTGGTCGTACAGGTCTTCTTTGTACCCCGTCACGAACTTCCACGAGGCGGTGTCGGCACCCATGCGGGTGGCGTACTCCTTCAGTCGCGCGGGCGTGTCACGTGCGGGGTCGACGCTGTGGCTCAACAGGGTGATGTCGCCGTCGAGGTCGTGGTCCTTGAGCCACTCCTGGGTGCGCGCCAACTGGCTGCTCATGATGGGGCAAATGGTGGGGCAGTGGGTGAAGAAGTAGTCGACGATTTTCACCTGGCCCTCGACCGTGCGGTGGCTGATTTCGACGCTGTCGATGCCCGTGAACGCGAAAGCGGGCACGGTGTGTCCTTCTGGGCCAAGAACAGGCAGCTCGGGTCGCTCAGCCAACGATTCGGCCAATTTTTCGCGCTCGTATTGCGCCACGTCTTGCTCCTTCTTCAGCAACGCGATGTCTTCCACAGCGTCGCGAATCGCGTCCTCCGAAGCCGCGTGGTACACCCCCCGCAAAAACCCTTCGGTGTCCACGAGCCAAATCGTTGCCACGTTGTTGGGTTCCTCGGAGTCGCGTTGAATCATGAATTCTTCTGCCACGACGCGGTCCACTTCTTCTGCCGACCCGGTCAAGAATTGCCACTTGCCTTCAAACCCGTTGTAGCGTGTGTTGCGCGCGACATACTCCTGAAGCACTTCTGGCGTGTCGTGCTCGGGGCTTAACGAAATGCTGACGACCACGATGTCGCTTTCATCTCGGTATCTGAAGTTGGGCCAAAGCAGTTGTTTGGTCACCTGCGCCACGTGAGGCGCGTCGGTGCCGTAAAAGGCGGCAAGCCACACGTTGCCACGCAAGTCCTCGGCAGAGAAGGCTTCCCCGTCTTGGTTGACCAAGTCGAAGTGGCCCACGCGCTGAGCTTCCAAGGACCGTCCTTCCACGGGACCTTGGACCGTGTAGTAAGGAAGGGTCTTGAAGTTGTGCTCCGTGAGCAGGCCTAAAAAAACCAGCCCCGCCAAAGGCAGGGCCAGCATCATTGCGAGGAGAATCAGTCGGTTCTTCAAGGAACCCATCGGTTCTCGTTTGAGGTCGCGATCAGTGGAACGTAGTGAACGAGTCGAGGTGACCGAACCCTTCCGTGATTGCGATGAAAATCAAGTAACCAATGAACAGAACGTAAGGCGCGAGGATGGCCTTTTTCATGTTCGAGCGCTCGTCACCAAGGTGCATGAAGACCAACACGATGTATGCGGCCTTGACCAAGGTCAGGACGATGAAAGACCACTTGATGGCTGTCCAAGTGAAGGTCTCGGAGCGCTTAAAGTACACACCCATGCCCACTTCCACGGCCGTAATGAGAGTCAACAAGGCGGTTACAAACCAAATTTTCTTGCGGATGGCCGCACCTGCTTCTTCGCTGTGGTGCGCCGCCAT
>Ga0181573_10002716_pt1 | contig 16264 bp, 6 predicted proteins | sample 101ome_25_FD_148643 | JGI IMG/M metagenome (GOLD analysis project Ga0181573, IMG submission 148643) | Coastal salt marsh microbial communities from the Groves Creek Marsh, Skidaway Island, Georgia - 101409BT metaG (spades assembly) | ecosystem: Environmental > Aquatic > Marine > Intertidal zone... | reverse complement strand
CGCCACCGACACCAGTTGCTCCTCGAGCGTCTTTGTTCGAATCCTCGCCTCGTCCAACTCGCGCCGCGTCTCGTTCAGTCGCGCGCGAAGATCCGCGATGGTCTCCGCGTCGTGCGCCTCTTGATCGGCGAGGCGCTGCTCGGTGGCGGCGAGCGCCGCCTTGGCGGCGGCGAGCGCGGACGCGGACTGGACCAGGGCGTCGGAGGAGTTTGAATCACCCAGCGACAGCTTGAGCGCGTCAATCTCCGCGCGCATCGCCGACGTCTCTCGCTGCTCCCTGGCGCGCGACTCCGCCGCGAACGTCTCGCGCTCGCGCCTGGCGTCGGCAATCTCCGTCTCCGCGCGCGCTCGCGCCTCCTCCGCGGCGGTCTGCGCCCGGCGGAGCTGCTCCTCCATCGACAGCATCGTTCGCTCAAACGCATCCGCCTGATCGCGAAGCGATCGCTCGGCGGTCTCGTTAGCCTCCCTCAGCGCCTCCACCGCCTCCGCCCTCGCGCGCTCCGCCGCCTCCTTCTCCGCGCGGGCGGCGTTCGCAGCCTCCACGGCGGAGGCCGCTTGGCGCTCGAAGTCCTTCTCGGCGGCCAGTCGCTCCATCGCCCTCGCCGCAGCCTTGGCGGCCATCACGTCGGGAGAATCCGGCCGTTCTCCTCCTCCTCCTCCTCCTCCTCCTTGGCCGCCGTCGCCCGAAGGTTCCGCCTTGCTCGCGAGCGCGGCGAGGGTGGGCAAGACGCTCGCGTCCATGGTCTGCGTGGACATGCGGACGCTGTGCCCGGGCCCCGGAGCGATGGACCCCTCGCCGTCCGGCCCGGCGAAGACGATGGCGCCGGTGAGGATCTCCTCCAACGGCTTGCCCGATCGGATCTGCTCCAAAACCTCGTACGTCCTGAGGGCCTTCCTGGCGGTTCGCAGCTCGCGTTTGAGCTCCTTGGCGCGGACGCGCTCGTGCTTGAAGCGGGACTTGGCGTCGATGCACTCGCGCTGCGCCTCCTCGGCGCACCTTCGCAGTCGCTCCTTGTGCGCCACCAGCGTCTCCTGCACGTGAAGGAGGTACTCCACCTGGCACTGCGCGAGGCGGAGGATCTTGCGGCTGTTGTTGACGGTGAGGTTGCGGCTGTCCTCGACGGTGACGTCGCCGAACGCGACGGTCTCCTGTTTTGCGTGATGGGGACGGACGGGACGAGGGGTCGTTGTCAGGCGAAGGGATTGGAACCCGGAAAGGAAAAGTCAAAGATCTCGCGCTCGCCCTCGCCCCGGGGGGCAACGGGCGCGGGGGGGGATTCCGTCGCGCTCGCACCAGCGTGGTCTCCAGCATGTCGAGATCGTTCTCCCGCATCAGCCGGTCGACGTCGACGGAGTGCAGGAGCCTCCAGTCCAGCCTCGCGCGGCGCGCCTCGAAGCGGAACGACGGCCCCGACTCGGCTGGCATCTCGCCGGGCTCGGCGATGTTCGCCCCGCCGGGCGAGTCCGTCGCCGCCATCGCCGGCGCGCGGAGCGGCGGTGCGCGCTCCCGCTCGCCGATGGGGTTCACGCGAGTCCGGGTCGCGCGGGCGCCGACCTCGTTCGGTCCTTCACCGGTGACTGGTGCACCGAGGAAGTGGGCAGGGCTCGGGGTCCCCCCCGACTCGCGGTGGTGCAAATAATAACGGCTACTTGTTGGGTGAAATAAAGGTGACGCCATTCCGTAAATTGTCCATCGACGGCTGCCCGCTGAAACCGTTCAAACGCGTTCAAATCACAAACTCGAATCACACGCGCGCCCAACTCCCCGAACACGCACTCGCGCTCACGCCGCCGCGACGGGCACCAGCCCGTTGTGCCTCAGCAGCGCGTCCACCGCCGGCTCGCGGCCCCGAAACCTGGTGAAGACGTCGAGTGGCGCGATCCCGCCGCCGAGCGCCAAGACGGTGTCCGCGAACCGCTTCCCCGTCTCCGCCACCTTGGCGTCATCGTCCAGGCCGGCCTCCTCGAACGCGCCGAACGCGTCCGCGGAGAGAACCTCCGCCCAGAGGTAGGAGTAGTACCCGGCGCTGTACCCGCCGGCGAAGATGTGCCCGAAGCCGCACAGGAACCTGTCCTCGTCGATGGAGGGCATGATCATGGTCTTCTCCGCGATCTTGCGCTCCGTCGCGAACACGGCGTCGGCGCCGGCACCCGGCTTGTACCTGGCGTGAAGCTCCAGGTCGGTCATGGCGAAGTGGCACTGGCGGAGGTACCGGGTTCCGCTGCCGAAATTTTTGGACGCGACCAACTTCTCGTAGAGATCGTCCGGGAGCGGTTCGCTCGTCTCGAAGTGCTTGCCAATCTTGCGGAGCACCTTCTTGTCGTAGCACCAGTTCTCCATGAACTGCGAGGGGAGCTCCACGGCGTCCCAGTCCACCTGGTTGATCCCCGCGACGGGCCCGCACGACTCCGTGGTGAGCATGTGTTGCAGCGCGTGACCGAATTCGTGGAACAGCGTCGTCACCTCGTTGTGGGTCATCAAACTCGGCTTGTCCCCGACGGGTGGGGTGCCGTTGCACACCATGTGCGCGCAGGGCAGCCGAACGGCGCCGGAGTCGGTGGGAGCCATCGCGGATGACCTCCCCACCACGTCGTCCATCCAGGCGCCGCCTCGCTTCTCGCTCGGTCGCGTGTAGGGGTCGAGGTAAAAGTACGCCCTCGGTTGGTTCGTGGCGGCGTCGATCACCCTGAAGAAGCGAACGTCCGGGTGCCACACCTCCACGTCGCCGTCGGCAGCCTCCACCTTGATGCCGAAGAGTTCCCCCGCGAGCTCGAACATGCCGTCGATGACCGCCGGCAGCTGGAAGTAGGGGCGAAGGTCCTCCTCCTTGAGCTCGTATTTGGCCTCGCGAAGCCTCTCGGACCAAAAGCCGACGTCCCACTGCATCAAACCGCTCGTCGCCTCCGCGGCACCCTGTTCCGCGGCGAACGCGCGGATCTCCTCGAGCTCGCGCTCCGCCGCGGGCCTCGCCTTGGCGCGGATGTCCTCGAGGAGGGATTCGGCTCGGTCCAGTGTGGCCATCTTCTTGGCCATGGACACCTCCGCGAAGGTGTCGTAACCCAGGAGCGACGCCTTCTCCTCGCGGAGGGCGAGAATGCGCTCGATGAGGGGCGCGTTATCGCCGGCGCCGTTCTTGGAGAACTTGGCCTTGGCGTCGGCGTCGTCGACGAAGGGCGCGAAGTGCTCCGAGGCCCTCGCCAGGTACGCCCTGTACACCTTCTCGCGAAGCGCCCTGTTCTTGGCGTGCGACCTGACCGCCATGTAGGACGGGGCGTCGAGGGTGAACATCCACGGGCCGTCCGCGGACGTGGCGTTCTCGTGCCCGCCCTTCGTCTTGGCCGTCTGCGCAGCCTGCTCGAGCGCAGAGTCCGGCAGCCCGTCCACCTCGGACTTATCGACGCACGTGTGCGCAAACGCCTTGGTCGCGTCCAGGACGTTGTTGGAGAACTTGGTGCTCAGTTCGCTGAGCTCCTTGGCGATCTCGTTGTACCGGTCCTTTTGGGCGCCGTCGAGGGCGACGCCGCTGAGCTGAGCGTCGCGAACCTCGCACTCCACCGCCCTCTTCTGCGCGTCGGTCAGGGTACCCCACGCGTCTTCGTTTTTCGTGAGCGCCACGAGGGCGTCGTACACCGGGCGCGATTGACCGACTCGAAGGGACGCGGTGACGACGGCGGGCTGGCACTCGTCGTACGCCGCGCGCAGGGCTTCGCTGTCTCGGACGCCCTTCAGGTGGGAGACGACCCCCCACGGCCTGCTGAGCTCCTCGGACAGTCGCTCGAGCGGATCCATGAGATCGGACCAGGACGACGGGGTGGACTCGGTGAACGCGGTCTCGATCGCGTCGATCTCCGCGTTGACCTTGTCCACCGCGGCCATGATCGCGGGCTTCACGTGATCGGGGGTGATGGACGACCACTTCGGGAGGTCGGGGGCGTCGCCCGAGGGCTTCCTGCCGAAGGACCAGGACGCGAGGGGATTCTCCGCCAGGGTCGAGGACGCCATGGCGATCGGAACGGTCGGTCGGGTCGCGGCGCGGACCCGGGTGGGCTTGGAGCCGCGGCGGAGGGCGGCGACCGCGGTGGCGCGGAGGGAGACGATACGCACGGGCTGGACGACCGCGCTCAGGGACATTATTCGAGCGTGTCCGATGCGGACGCGCGGCGATGAGTGAGATCCGCCGGCGAATGAAAAGAATGGACACGTCACCCGTCCAGCTGTCCCTAGCCTGTCGAGCCCCAAGTTGAGCTGGTCAAGTGTGCATTTTTTCGAGCCACGCGTGCGCGCGACGAGGTCCATGTTTATCATACAATGGAACGCGAGCGGGACGACGTTGTCTTACCGTCGTGAGGTATTATTTCACGCGATGCTACGGCGGAGAGGTGGAACGGGGCCGCGGGGGCGGCGTCGGGCCGCGCGACGGCGTCCTGTGCTCCCCGTTGGCGCCCTGGGACGACTGGTGCGTCAGCAGCACGGATTGCTCCCTCAGCGCCTGGATGCTGCTCGGGTCGAGCTCCGGCGTCTTCTCGACGCCGTAGCCCGCCGCCTTCTGAACTTCCAGTCGCTCCTTCTCTCGTCTCTGCTCGCACTTCATGCGGAACTGCCGCTGCAGGAAGATGACCCAGAACACCTTGCGAAGCTCGATGAGCTCCGGCAGGTTACTCCACGCCCACGCCGTCGTCGCGATGATGTAAAGCGTATCCGTGGGGTTCAATCGGACCACGTGCGGCGGGGCGGTGAGCACGTAGCTGTGATCCGGACGGTTCCCCTCGTCATCGGAGTCGTCGTCGTCGTCGCTGCTGCTGCTGTCGCTGTCGCTGTCGCTGTCCGAGGAGGACGACGAGGACGAATCCGTCGAGCCCTTCGAACGTTTCTTGCGCCGACGCCTACGCGGCTTCTTCACGTTGCGGTACACGCCGATGACCAACGCCTCTGATTCCGCGTACCATTCGAAGGCGTCTCCCACGGTCTTTCCGTGCAGCGGCTCCGGCAGTGGGACGCTCCAGATCCTCGGGTGGTGCCCGACGTTCTCGCCGGCTCTGGCGTCTCTGGTCAGGGAGTCCACCAGCTCCATCAGGCCCGGGGTGTAGAACACGGTGGCCATGACGCGCGACACCTCGGTGCGGAACATGACGTTACCCCGCGCGTACTGCGTGTGCGACTCCGGGTGCTCGATCCACGACAGCCGGTTCTGGTCCTGAAACCGCTCGCGGTACTTGTTGTAGTTGGCCTTGGAACCGCGCTCGTTGCCTTCCATGTCGAGGACGCCGCAAAACTTGAGCAAGCCGCCGATGATTTTCCCACCCCTCGTGTCCTTCTTGGACATGTCCACCGCGGCGCGCACCGGATTCAAAGAGTTGAACCTGCCGGACAAACTCGCGCCCGGGCGGCTGCCGTCGAGCGACGAGCCGCGGCCGGGCATCGGCGAGTCGTTGTACTGCTGCGCTCTGAACCGTTCCAGCGTCGCCGCGTGCCCTTCGGCTGACATGGACGCGCGCGTGGGCATCTCGTGGCTGCCGCGGCGGTTCCCGCGGCGAACCTTGGCCTTCTTGTACCGCCTCTCCTCGTGGGCCTTCGCGCCCTTGTCCGTGAGCTCCGACGCGAGCGAGCCGAACCCCTTCGTCTCGCGCACGTGCCACACGGATTTTGGATGATGAAACTCCAGGATGACCTTGGGGAGGAGCTCGTGCGGGGCCATGTTGGGGTACCCCTCGCACGCGCGCTCCAGCACGGACGTCGCCAGCAGCACCTTGCGATCCATCAATAGCTCGTTGTCGCTGCTGCAGACGTCCGCGAGGAGCACGATGCAATGCGCGACGTCGAACCCGAGGATGTTCGACTCCGACCCTTTGTCCACGTTGACGTTGAAACCCTCAGAGACGTACACGTCAATGGAGCGCCACGTGATGAGCCTCTGCACCGACGGCGGCGTCCGCGTCACGACGACGATGGGCTTGATGTTGCACCCGTCGTTGCCCCGCAGCCGGTAGAGTAAGACCTCGATGTCCTCCCAACGCTGCTCATCGAGCTCAGCGTCGCTGATGACCAGGATGTGGTTGCCCGCCTGCGCGATGCGCTTGATCGTACGGTTGGGCGTGAAGTCCCGCTCTTCCAGGCCCATCGCGCGCTGCTGGCGGACGACGAGCGCGGCGTCCTGGACCGCGGCGGTGGCGGTTAGCCTCGAGGCCAGGTCGCAGAGGTTGGTGACGTTCAGCGATCCTTTGTAGTCAAACTTGGACGGCACGGGCGGGTGGGGGTGCGCCAGCATCGTCGGCATCTGTGCCATGCCGCTCTCGGTGAGGCCGTACGCGTACCGCTTGCTCCTCGCCTCGGACGCGGCGATCTCTCGCGGATTGCGCGGTTGCGATTTCGTCTTGGGGAAGTTGACGTTCCAGCCGGAAGTGTCGTGCATGTCCCCGGAGTTCAGATTGTCCAGACCGAGGATGCCGGTGGACGAGCCCTGCAGCGCGGGGTTGCTAAACACCTGCTCGATGCTGACCCTCCTGTGCCGGTCGTCGCTCCTTCGTTTTTGCTTTCTCTGCTCGGATCGCATCTCCTTCGCCACCTCCTTCGCAAGCTTGCCGGCGGTGTGAGCGTCCATGCTGTACCCGTCCAGCGAGCGAGTGTGCGCCAGCGTGGCCACAGCCGCGGGGGTCGCAACCGGAGCCGTGTTGAGATTCGCGTTGCTCCTTTCCTCCGCGGCGCCCTGGCTCAGGGAACGCGAACGCCTGTGGACGCTCTGGGCGCCGTGGACGCTGCTCCCCTGCGCCATCGCGGTCACGTTCAGCTGCGTGGGCGAGAACGTCTCCCGCCTGATACCCATCTTCGCCGCCAGCTTTCGCACGGTGTGAAACCGCTTCCGCCACGAATCCGGGTGCTTGCTCACGCTCCCAACCGCCTTCAGCACCCTGTCCACGTCTCGTCCCAGGCACATCACGACGTCACCCTCCGCGAGCACGTGCAACTTACCGTTCGCGAGCCCCGCGGGGCACAGCCGGCCGCCGTTCTCCGGCGCGGACTGCACCGCGAGCAGGTTCACGTCGTGCCTCTTGTAGATGATGGCGGCGGCTTTCAAAAACGACACGCCGTCGTATTCGGGCCCAACCTGCGCCCCGTACACGTCGTGTCGCATGGACGTGAAGTACTCGCGGACCCACGGCTGGCCGCTGGAGGGAAGCTGCGACCAATCGCCGGCGAGCTTGCTGTACATGGTGGTCAGGAGCACGGGTACGCCCGGTACCCTCACGGAGAGCGCCGTGCGGTAGTAGTTGAGCACCCCGGACGTGAGGCAGGACAACGGGTTGATGCCCGCGGTTCTCGCCATCTCCTTCGCCCACGGCCGCAGCAGCAGCACCCTGACGGGCAAGCCCGGAAGCTGCCGCTGTAAGAGCGACGCGCGAAGGATCGTGTCCTCGTCCTCGGCGTGCGCGAGGTGCTCGAGGCACGAGAGGTCCCCCATGATGAACGACATATCCGCGTTGGCGGCATCCGCCCGCGCGAGCGCCGACTGATCCATGGGCGACCCGCGGATGAACCTGACGTGCTGCCTGCCCAGCGGCGACGCCAGAATTCGTCTCAAACCGTTACCGGGCGCCTCCTCGGACATCAGGACCACGTCCGGGAGCATGGTGCTCGGCCGCGACGGGTGCAGCAGCTCCTCGAGAAAGATTTGCAGCGTAGCCGACCCGGAGGTGACGGCGCCGCCGAGGACGATGATGTGCGAGTTGCGAAACCTCGAGCGCCTGTACTGGCCGGTGCCGGTGTCAATGGAATCCTTCAGGGCCATGATGGCGGAGACCTCCGACGACGCGATCAAGACGCCGCTGACAATCATGATCATGGCGAAGATCTGGTGGATGGTCGTGTCTGGCGAGATGTCTCCGTACCCAACCGTGCTCAGCGTCACCACGACGTAGTACAGCTGCTTCAGAATCGTCTGCTCGTAGTCCGGGTTGACGGAAACGAAGATCCTGTCCACGGCGTCATCCTTGTTGATGTCGATGTCCCCCAAGATCTCGATGCAAAACCCGCAGCACGCGAAGAAGTACGTGATGCAGATGAACCTCAGCGCGGACAGTCCGAGGCGCTGCCTCACCTCGCCGAACCAGTCGTTCAGGAGGCCGAGCTCGAGCATCTCCTCGTAGCGGATGAGCGCCGCCATGGAACGCATGAAGAGCGGCGTCAGGAAGGTGGGCATACCCGAGAAGATCTGGTACAGGATCACCGCGACAGAGTAGGAGTCGAAGAAGTTGCTGAACGTAATCGCGACGCCGTAGTCGAAGTTCTTCAGCCACAGCCGTCGCATCATGGCCGCCAGGTAAAACACCGCGAAGAAGCCCTCCACGACGGTCAGCCCGATGTTGTACGCCCGAAGGTCCGAGTACGCGATGAACGAGAACATGGACCCGGTCGAGAAGATGATGTCCATGAGACAGAAGAGAGTGTCGATCCTGCTCTTGTGCCGTCGCTTCAGGAACCGGGTGTGCGAGAAGGACGTCCACAGGCGGGTCAGGATGAGCACCGTGAAGAAGCCCCCGAGGCCGCAAACCTGCTGAAACAGGAACCTATCCCACGAGGCCTCCACGTAGCTCGCATCCTTCATCCGCGCGCTGTCGTACTCGTAATCCGCCATCGTCCCTCACTCCCCCCCGCGGCCGCCGTCGGCTCGTCTAAAAATACCCCGCGCTAATAAACGAAAAAAGCGGGCTGGGGGTTTCCGTCCAACACGCGCCCTCCGGTGTCCTCTCCGTCCACCGGTTCCCGCTCCAAACGACGGCCGCGGTTTTCGCACCCGCGACGCGATCGAACAGAGGGTCGACGGTACTCGCCTGCGGACGGCCACGCGCGCCGCCCAGCTGAATGGCGCCTCGATGTTGACGTCTCGGGAAAATTGCCCACCCAGGAGCGCCCCGGACCACTTTTGCGAGCATTTTATTCCAACAGAAAGCGGCGGGACGACGGAGGGACGGTTGCCGTCTATTCTTGAGTAAACGCGCCCAAAGAACGCGCCAGCCAGAACGTGGTTTACATGATTTTCTCCGAAATTCGCGACAAACGACAGCCGCGGAACACGTTCTGAGAACGTGTCGGATCGCACCGATTGCGCGGATTCGGCGAGTGTTGTCGCGGCGAAATCACTCGGTCCCGCCCTCCTCGCCGTTTGGCCTCTCCTCCACCGCCTCGAGCGTCGACGTCGACTCGTCCAGGGACGCCTTAAAATCCCTGAACCGGCTCAGCTGCGACAGCGCCCAGTCCAGGGTCATCTCCCCACCTCCATCGTCCCCCGACGAAGACGCGCGCTCGGCTTCGCCGTCGGCTTCGCCGTGACTCGAATGCGACTCCGACGCCCCTCCCTCGGCGCCCCACCCGGCGTCGCCTCGTTCCCCAGCCCCCCGCCGCTCGTCCCCCCACTCGGCGCTCAGCGGCGCCGCGTCCTGGAGCATGCGCACGAGCGCCCCCACCGCGGCGTCCGACCGACCTCCGCCTCCGACCATCCCGAACGACGAACCTTCCCGGTCCCGGTCCCGCCGATCGGGCGAGTCGACGGATGGGGATCCCGTCGCGCTCTTACCGCCGGTCGACGCGCCACCGCCGCCGTGATCGAACCCCGAACCCTCGTCGTCGTCGTCGAGCGCGAACGGCAGCGGATCGCTGTCCGCGCTCTCGAACATCGCGCCGTACGAGTCCGGGATCCGCCGCGCGCCGGGGAGCTCGCCGGCGTTCGTCGAGTTGAATCCCGGTTGAATCGCGACCCCGGTCCCGGACCCCGCCCCTTGCCCGGCGCGCTGCGCGCGGAGGTGCGCCATGGCGTTCGCGAACGATCCCCCGGGCGACGCCCCGGGCGACGCCCCGTACGAGTACGGCGCCCCGTTGAACGAGTACGGCGCCCCGTTGAACGAGTACGGCGCCCCGTTGAACGAGTGCGGCGCGCCGTTGAACGAGTGCGGCGCGCCGTTGAACCCGATCCCCCCGTACGAATACGGCCGCCCCGGCGACGACCCCAGCGGCGCCGAGAGCGCGCCGCCGACGAGCGAGCCGATCCCCCCTCCTCCCGCGACGTCCCCGTGAAGCGACGCGCTCAGCGACGACGAGGGCGACGACCACGACGGGCGACGCGGGCGCCCCCCCGGGCTCCCCGCGTAATACACCCCGATGGGGTTCGAGCGGGGGCCCGAGCTCGATTGGCCCGGCCCGCCCCCCCCCGAGGGCTCGCGCGAACCGTGCGAGCCCCGCGGCGTCGTGCCGCCGCCCGGCGTGCTCCCCGGCGAGCTCCCCGAGAGCGCTCCGCTGAAGCCCCGGAAGTGCCACGGCGGGGAATCGTCGACGCCGCCCCTCGCGGACTGCGGCCGGGAGCCGGCGCCGCCGCCCGACCACCCCGGGTCCCCGCCGCCTCTTCCGAATTCGCGCGCCCTCCTCGCCAGCGCGTGGTCGCCGCTCGCCAGCGACGTCGAGAATCCGCCTCCTCTCGGTCCGGATCCGCCCGAGTGACTCGGGGTGAATCGTGTCGGCTGGCTGGTGGACGCGAAGGGAAGCGACGGGGAACCGGCGGCGTTCGTCCCTAAACCCTGCGCCGTCCCGAGAGACCCGACACCGAAGCCGTAAATCTGATGAGGCGGCGACGGCGGCGGCTTCGTGGACGACCGATTCACCGACGACTCCCCACGCGTGATAACTCCTCCCTCCGTTCGGGCGCTCTCCGCTCCGCCCTCCTCGCTCGCTTTCTGCTCCGCGATGGCCTCGGAGAGCATCCCGCGGGATCCCGCACGGGGTAAGGAGTCGCCACGCGCAGCTCGATCGTCGCCCCTCGCCGCCGGCGTATTCAACGAAAGCGTGTTCGACGATGCGCCCTTTCCCGCCCTTTCCGGCGACGCGCCAAAGCCGTACGTCGCCTTTCCCGCCCAGGAGTTCTGCCGCGACGGACGCGCCGCGGGGCTCGACGTGGAAGGGGGCATCGCCGCGGCCGGCGCGACCGAACTCCTGGTCGGGGAGGTTCCGAAACCAAAGTCCCGCCGCAGCGGCGCCGGCGCGTCGGCGGACGCGGGAGAGAACGGGGAGGGCGACGCGCTCGAAGGGAGGAAAGGGCCGGCCCGCGGGTGAGTCCCCCCGCTGGCTGCGCCGCCGAGGTATCCGTCTATGACCCGAGGCGCCGTCGGGGTCGGAACGCAGTCCATCCCGGCGAGTTTGTCCGCGTTCAGGAAAAACACGGTGGCGCGCAGCGACCCGCCGGCGGGGGTTCGCACCGGCGTGAACGAGTACTCGCCAAAGTCGCCGCCGCTCGGTTTTTCCTGAACCGTTACATCGCCGTTACGAACCGTCGCGTCGCCCCCGCCCGACCCCCCCGTTCGAACCTCGTGCGCCATCGCGAAGCGAAGCCCGCGGCACTGCGAACGCCTCGCCGCCTTGTGGAACCTGTTCGCCGGTAACGACCTGCACAGCGCGTGTAACGCGCGGACCATCACGACGGTTCGTTTGTACGCCACAGCCACCGTCTCCGCGTTCGTTCGTCCGGGTTTGCTCGATTCAGACCCTTGTTCGCCAGCTGTGTCGGCGTCGTCGTCGTCGTCGTGTCGCAGCACCCACCGCTCGATCAGGACGCGGGGGTTCCGTTTGCGCGAGTCAGACTCCCCCTCGTCCCCGGGATCCCGCGCGTCCCCGGCGTGCGCGGCGGGCCCGAGGTCGGACACGTACACCTCGAGGATGAGCGGCGGGAGGCGGCCCGCGTCGGGCGCCCGCTTCGAACGCCACGGCTGGAGAGATTTCGCGTGCGCGTCGAGCTCGACGACGTCCAGGTTAAACTGCGGGGAACGAGTGGGAAGAAGACGGGTGGGTGGGTACGTGTTGTCGGTGAGTGGGTAAGCGTCGGTGGGTGGGCACGTGTCGGTGGGTGGGTACGTGTCGGTGAGTGGGTACGTCCGGGTGGGATGAGATCCGGACGAGGTCCGGGCGATGACGCGCAAGGCGGCCGCGGCGGGAGCGACGGCGAACGAGACGAGCTCTCGCGTGTTCACTCGCGGGCCGAAACCGGACTCGAGACGGGTCGCGGGGGCGCGCGGGACCGCGCGGGACCGCGCGACGCACCCATCGGTTCTGCTTCCCCTCGTCCGACGCGAGCACTATCCGGGACTGTAGCACCACGTTGGCGCACTTCACGAACCACTCCGACACGATCTGCGCGGCCCTGTCCGCCATCGTCGCCGGCCCCTTCCGAGGGGGATGTCAGTCGGCCCCGCCCCGCTCGTCGTCGAGTCAGCGCCCCCTCGGGGCGTCGAGGGTCGCCTCGCGCCTACCTCCGGGTCCCGTCGCCGAACGCGCGCGTCGCGCGGTCCGCGAGACTCTCCTCGACGCGCCGCGGTCCTTCACCGGATCCTCGACCGACGCACGCGCGCCGCGCGGCCCCACGAATGGCGCGTGCCCCGAGGAAGACCGTCTGTTTGAACTTCCCGGGAAACTCACCCTTCCTTCGACGTCGCGCGGATCATGATAAAAGTCAGAGATCTCGCCGTGCGTCGATTTTGCGTTTTTGGGCCAACTGTTTCGCTGTCGTGGGTAACCTAAGCAGCGAACCACGGCGAAAGCGGGGGAAACTACCGTCTGTGACTCGAGAAATCGGTTGTTCCAAATCTTTCCCCAAGGATCAGACGTACGTGGCTTCGCCGTTCGTCGATTCGACGGCGGTCATAATCGTCGACGCGCGGCGGCCGCGGCTCGCAGTTGCCCGCGCTCGTGAGACGCGGATCGGCCTTTCGACGATGTCGCTCGCGACCGTGGCGGCGTCCGTGTCCGCCGCGTCCCTCGAGGCGCGCGTGCGTGCGTCATCGTTCAGGACGAGGATACCCGGATCCCGGATGGGGTCTCGACTCGGGGGTGCTCCATCCCGCGGTGGCGCCCGCGGGAGGGGCGGCGTCGCGGCGCCGGCCGCGGCGATGAACGCGGAGCAGCGCGCCCGCGCGGCGAGGCGCGCCAAGGCGGAGGCTGCGGCGGCGCCCGCATCGCCCGCGAAGCCGGCGGCGGCGACCATGAACCCCGAGCAGCGGGCGCGCGCGGCGAGGCGAGCGAAGATGGCGCAGACGGCGCGACAGAGGGAGGACGAGGTCGCGGCGCCGACGCCCCGAAAGAAGGCGCCGGAGCGGGAACCCGTCGTCGCCATGAGCGTGGAGGCCCGCGCGAGGGCATCGCGGCGACGCAAGATGGAGGAGCTCGCGGCCGCCGCGCCCGTCGCCACCGCCGCTAAAGCCGAAGCCGCCGCGGCCGCGACGGGAGGTCCGGCCCCGGCCCCGGCGAATGCGCCCGGGGACGAACAACCCTACAAGTCCAGCCTCTTCGACGACGGCGCGTTCGAGGAGGCGCTCAAGGGCGTGAACGACATGGCGGCGGGGCTCGAGACGACGAGCGGCGGCGGTCCGTCCATCGACTGGGGCGGCGTCACCGCGGCGCGATCCCTCGGCGAGGACGATCCCTTCCCGGGCGTCGGGGATCTCGAGCCCGAGCCCGCGATGGCACAGCTGGCGACGGTCGCGTCGACGCCGAAGGCTGTGGAGGCGGCGATGGCGTCCAGCGCCGCGGACGGTTTCGTCCCGGCTTCGCCCCGGCCGGTGCCGGTGCTCGCGGCGGCGGCTCCGCCGCCGGAGAGACAGGCGGAGCAGGTTCGCTCGTTTCTCTACCCCGGCGAGGACGAGCTCCCGGATGACGTGAACATGACGATCTGGGAGCACCTCGAGGAGCTGCGGGACCGCGCGTTGGTCTCCGCGGGGGCGTGCGCCGTGGCCATCCTCCTCTGCTTCTGCTTCGCCAAGGATCTGGTCATCTTCCTGGAGCAACCCGTGATCGATCAGGTGAAGTTCCTCCAGCTCGGCCCGGGGGAGTACTTCTTCACGACGGTCAAGGTTGCCGGCTACTGCGGCTTGCTCCTCGGCGCCCCCGTGGTGCTCTACGAGGCGATCGCCTACGTCGTACCGGGGCTCACGCGGGACGAGCGCAAGTTCCTCGCGCCCATCGTCCTCGGCTCCTCCGTCCTCTTCTACGCCGGCATCGGGTTCGCGTACGCCATCCTCACCCCGGCGGCGCTAAAGTTTTTCATCGGGTACAGCAACGAGGCGGTGGAGTCGCTGTGGTCGATCGATCAGTACTTCGAGTTCGTCCTGGTGCTGCTCTTCTCCACCGGGCTGTCGTTCCAGGTGCCGGTGATTCAGCTGCTCTTGGGTCAGACCGGGCTGGTGTCGTCGGCGCAGATGCTGAGCATCTGGCGGTACGTCGTCGTCGGGTCGGTGGTGGCGGCGGCGGTGCTGACGCCGAGCACGGATCCGTTCACGCAGATGCTGCTGGCGGTGCCGCTGATGTCGCTGTACCTCGGCGGCGCGGCGCTCGTCGGGGTGGTGGAGAAGGGCCGGGGCGTCAACCAGATCGAGGGTTGAGAATGAGTCATTGCTAAGTAGCGAGCCGAATGAAGTGAACGAACGAGACAACCCAACCCTCTTCTCGCGGGCGTCGTTCGAGGGGCGGCGTCACTCGACCCTTCGCGAACCCTTCTAACTCTCCTAACAAACCTAATTCTTCGAGCCGCCCACACGACGGGCCCGACACTCTCGCCCGACGCTCGGCACCGTGATCTATCCTAGGCGGCGTCGGCTCTATCGGCTTCCGCTTTCCGTCTTCTAACTCGAGCCACCAACGAATCGCACCGCGCCGACAACGCCCGCCTCGCGTCCCCGTCTCTCATCCCGAACATGTGCGCCAGGTTGACGACGTCGTGAGCCCCCCGGAGTTCGTGCGCGTTTCTCGACCCCCCGGTCAGGACGACCACGCCCCCGACGCCGTCCGGCGCGCCCGCGTCGCCCCCGCCCCCGCACGCTCTCACCAAATTGGCCGCGTTTGCGAAAAAGTTGCGCCTCGCCGTCGTCTCCATGAGCGCCGGGTTGTACGCCACCTCGAAGGCGATGCCGTTCGACGCCGCGGCTCGCACCGCGGCCGCGCGCAGGCGAAAGGTGGCGCGCGCGCCCAGCGCGAGCGCGATGACGTCGCATCGGCGGTTGGCGCACGCGGATGCGAGCGCGCGTTCGGTGGTGGGCTCGAGCGCGAGGATGTCGTACGCGCGGACCAGTCGGTCGTGCGCGTTGAGCAGCGCCTGGAGCGTCCCGGGCTCGCCGAAGCGGATCGTGAGGCGCGTGAGGCGGTTCAGGACGGGACGCGCGCCGCGCGCGGACGCGTCGGCGAGCGCCGAGGCCAACGCGGCCGGGTCGATGGGGTCGAGTCCGCGGGCGATCTCTCGTCCGGCGGCCTTGTCCCCGGCGTCGACGCGCGTGTCGGTGGCGACGGTGGCGTATCCGAGCGCCACCGCGGTGGCGAGGTGCTCGCGTAGGGCGTGCGGATTATCGGGATCCGCCCGCACGCCGAGGTCCGTCCAGCCGCCCCCCATGCGTGCACAAACGCGCGCAGACAAATGCGAACTTTGGAACAAACGCAAACGCGTTGGGTTCGGTTCGGTGCGGCCACTGACGGGTGGCGCGCGGACGGCGGAGGAAGGGCAGCCGAGGGAGCGGCGACGGGAGCGGCGACGGGAGCGGCGACGGGAGCGGCGACGGCGCGGGGTCGATTCCCACCTCCGACGTGGCGACGGGATCTGAGATGAGGAGATGCGCGGAGCACCTCTTCCCGCTCCCGTTCCTCCCCGGGATGGCGGCGACGTTCGCGGATTACCTAGGGATGGCCATGCTCACCCCGGCGCTGCCCTACTGGTGCGCGGAGGAGGCGGGGATGACGCCCGCGCAGGTGGCGACGTGGACCGGCGCCATCACCACGGCGCAGTACGCGGGCGCCGCGATGGGAAACTTCGCGGTGGGCGCGGCGGGGGACGGGCTGGGCGCGAGGCGGACGCTGCTCGCGACGCTGCTGGGCGACGTCGTGCTATTCACACTCACGGCGGTGGAGACGCGACCCGGGGCGCTCCTCGCCATCCGGCTCATCGCCGGGGCGTCCTCCCCTCTCGTCGCGGCGCTCATGTACATCCTGCAGAGGGCGGAGGACAAAGCGCAGACGCTCGCGGGGGTCAACGCGTACTCGCTCAGCGTCAACCTCGGCTACGCCCTCGGGGGCGTCGTCGTCGGACTCGCGTACGGCACGATGGGGTGGCTCGGGTTGAACCTGCTGTCCGCGTGCGTCGCGGGCGCCGCGCTCGTCTTCGTGGCGATCGTCGCGAAGAGGGACACGGCTAACGGGCTCGCCATGACGGAGAGCGGCGTGAGGCGCAGGGAGGAGGCGGAGGCTGGCGTC
>Ga0181573_10002712_pt1 | contig 16272 bp, 9 predicted proteins | sample 101ome_25_FD_148643 | JGI IMG/M metagenome (GOLD analysis project Ga0181573, IMG submission 148643) | Coastal salt marsh microbial communities from the Groves Creek Marsh, Skidaway Island, Georgia - 101409BT metaG (spades assembly) | ecosystem: Environmental > Aquatic > Marine > Intertidal zone... | reverse complement strand
GCGCTCTGGCAACCTTCCAGCGATCAAAGCCATGATTGAGGAGGGCAGCCAAGACGTGAACGCCCAATCGCCATATATGTGGGGGACCACTGAATGGTACACACCTCTTCACTTGGCCGCTCTGTATGGCCAGCCAAAAGTGATGAGACTTCTCGTAGAAGCCGGAGCCGACGTCGACGCCTATGACACCAAAGGTAACACTCCTCTGCTCCTCGCCGCCGAGCAGCGCCGGACAGACGTTGTGATGGAACTCATCAGGTTAGGTGCGGATGTGAACAAAAAGAAGAGGCCTCGCTTCTGCACACCCTTGCACGCCGCCGTATTACGCATGGACATGGGATCCGTGGTTGCACTGCTCACGGCTGGCGCTGACGTTAACGCAGTTGTTGATGGCAACTATTTGGTGCAGACTCCCGACACACATTACTACCACACCTCAAGTGAAGAGAAGGAGCATCTTCGCAACGGATGTTTCACTCCTTTGGACATTCTTCGGTTCAAATGCTTGACATCGGATTACTCGTACTTGACAGAAACTCCGACAGATACTGCCAGTAAAGATCCCAAGGTCAACCCCGCGAAATATGATGATTACGTCAGGTATTTCCAGACATTCCGCAAAGCGAGTGTCAGCAACGTGAGAGGAACGGGAGAACATCTGACGGCATTCAGCGCACTTGAATCTAAGGACACGAAGCATGGAGCTGACCTGAGAAGAGATGCTCCAAGGCCGGATGTTTACGATGTTGGCGAAGGGAGTTCCTGGTTCCAGTCCTTGACAAGCATGAACCTGATCCTCACGCAAGCCGGCGCCAAGCATTTCGATGAAATGAAGCAGGGCGCCGACACAGAAGAACGATGTAAACACACAATTAATGTACTCTTACTAGCGCGCCCGTCCCCTCCTCCTATCGGTTCATGGTCGCCATGTCCAGCAAATCCATCCCCTCCCCTTCCTCCACCTCCTGCTCCACGCTGTTCACCTCCGGGACGTAGTGCCTCAGCATGTTCTCGATGCCGCTCTTGAGCGTGACGCTGGAGCTCGGGCACCCGTCGCACGCTCCCTGCATCTTGACCGTGACGACCCCGGTGTCGGCGTTCCATCCCTTGAACACGATGTCGCCGCCGTCCTCCGCGACCGCGGGGCGAATGCGGGTCTCCAGGAGCTCCTTGATCATCGCCACGATCTCGTCGTCGTCCTCGGTGATGGCCGTTCCGGCGTTGGCCAGCTCCGCCTCATCGGTGATGATCGGCTCGCCGGAGGCGTAAAAGTCCATGATCGCCGCGAACACCTCGGGTTTCAGCGTCCCCCACTCGTGATCCTCGCTCTTCGTCACCGTGACGAAGTCCTGGCCGAAGAAGACGGAGGTGACCCCGTCGATGAGGAAGAGTTTCTTGGCCAGCGGGCTGGCCATCCCTTCGCGCGGGTTTGCGAAATTCTTCGTGCCGCCCTCCTCGTACACGGGCTTGCCGGGCATGAACATCAAGGACGCCGGGTTCGGGGTGGTCTGCGTCTGGATGAATATGCCTCTGCGATGGTGGTGAAGCCCGTGCGGCTGCTGCGCGAAGCTTCCTCGGGGTGCGACGAGCGCTCCGAAAGACACCGCGCGGGTCGCGCCCCCCACGGCACCCCAAGGGGCAGATCCCGTGGCTCCGCGTCGCGCGGGCGCCCCGGCGAGGAGCGCCGCCGCGGCGCGGTTAAACCCGGACGGCGACGACGCGATGCCACCCGCGGGCGACGACGACGACGACGACGACGCGACGCGCGCGGCGAGCGCGGTGAGCTTCGATGCGGACCTTCGCGACATGACCCAACGCGCGTGTCGCTGTGAGCCAGCCACGACGTCTCTCTCTCCTCGAGTTCTTCACGTATCGGCGGCGGCATATTTCGGCGCGACCCCGCACACACGGCGCCGAGCGGCCATCGCCGTTCACCTCGGACCGCCGGTAACGCAGTAGCAGTCGCAGAGCAGCGATCGACACCGCGTTCGTTCGTCATGGAACCCCCCTCGTCCATCCGCGCGGCGATGGGCGCCGACCACGACGACGACGGCGACGCGGAACCCGTCTTCATCGACGAGGGCGACTGCGAGGTGGCGCTGGACCTCGACGAGGAGGACGACGCCCCGATGGACTCCGACGACGAGATCGAGGGCGACCCCGACGCGCCAATCGAGGACCGCGACGCGGAGGGCACCGACGTCGTCCCGCCCTCCGAGGACGCCGCCGCCGTGGTCCGAGCCCATCGCGGGAGCGTGTACGCGTGCGCGTGGTCCCCCACCGCCGCCGATTGCTTCGCGTCGGGCGGCGGCGACGACTGCGCGTACCTGCACCGCATCGGCCCCGACCGCGCGGTGACGTCCACGCCGCTCAAGGCGCACACCGACACGGTCTCGTCCGTGGCGTTCAACCACGACGGCACCCTCCTCGCCACCGGCGGCCTCGAGGGTAGGGCGTGCATCTGGAGCGTCACCACCGGCGAGCTGCTCCGGACGCTGGAGGGCCCGGGCGGCGGGCTGGAGTGGGTGCGGTGGCACCCCAAGGGTAACGTCCTCCTCGCGGGGTCCGAGGACTTCACCGCGTGGATGTGGAACGCGGACAACGCGGAGCTCATGCAGGTGTTCGCGGGACACAGCAACAGCGTGCTGTGCGGCGGGTTCTCCCCCGACGGGAGAGGCGTCGTCACCGGCTCGTTCGACGGCTCGTTGCGAATCTGGGCGCCCCGAAGCGGCGAGTGCGTCTCTTTGTTCCAGGGGCACCCCTTCCACGACGGGCCGGTGACGTGCGTCGACTTCCACGCCACCACCCCGGGGTTGATGCTGACGGGAAGCGAGGACAACACGTGCAGGCTCGTGAGCGGCGAGAGCGGCAAGGTGCTCGGCACGTTGGCCGGGCATACAGAGACGGTGGAGTGCGTCGGACTGAGCGCCGATTTTCCATTCGCCGCGTCCGGCGCGATCGACGCTAAGTGCGTGGTTTGGGACCTCAACACGTCGCAGCCGAGGACCACGCTGATGCACGACAAGGCGGTCAGCGCGCTCAGGTGGATTCCGGGCACGGCGTGCCTGTACAGGTGAGAAGAGGCGCGAACGTTTTCCCCGGCGACGCGGTTGGTTTTCGCTTTGGTTTTTCGTTTTGGTTTTTAGTTTGGTTTTTAGTTTGGCTTTGCCAAACGCAACGAAAGGGCCTCGCCCGGCTACTCGTGCCGGGCGGCGGTGGACAAAGCTTGCGACATCTTCACGCCCGGACACACTACGGTGCATCGCGGTCTCCCGTTCGCGAATGAACAACCTTAGCTCCTGGCACATCCCAAACGCGCCCTCGAGACGACGGCGGACTCACATCTCTCCTCCCAATCTTTTTTTTAATCCCGCGCAGCACGTCAATCGACGGGTGCGTCCGCCTCTGGGACACGCGCACGTCGCAGTGCCAGGCGGCGAAGTGGGGGCACACCAAGGGCGTCCTGGACTTCGCGCCCTCCCCGGACTTCAAGTCCCTGGTCACCGCGTCCGACGATCACACCGCGAGGGTGTTTCAGATGGTCCAGTAGCTCCTAATAATGTAAACCACAAACTCGATCATCGTCCCGACTGCTCTCCAGTATCCATCTGGGTCCCATCCGTCCATCCACGTCTCACAGCCGGTGAGGCGCCGGTCTCTGGCGGTCGAAGTTCGGCAATCGTTTTCAGGGTTCGAGAGGGCGCGCCCCCAGCCGGAGACCCATCACAACCGATCGGAGCGGCGCCGCGCGTCGTATCGACAGACCACAGCGATGGACGAGAAGGGCAACACCCTCATCAAGGCCAAGCCCCGCCCCGGGGTCAAGGGCATCAACCGCGTCCTCGTCACGGGCGGCGCGGGCTTCGTGGGCTCGCACCTCATCGACTACCTCATGGCCCGCGGCGATCACGTCATGTGCCTCGACAACTTCTTCACGGGATCCAAGGAGAACATCCAGCACCACATCGGCAAACCGAACTTCGAGGTGATTCGCCACGACGTCGTCGAGCCCATCCTGCTCGAGTGCGACCAGGTGTACCACCTCGCGTGCCCGGCGTCCCCGGTTCACTACAAGTTCAACCCCGTCAAGACGATCAAGACGAACGTCATCGGCACGCTCAACATGCTCGGTCTCGCCAAGCGCGTCAAGGCGAGGTTCCTCCTCACGTCCACCTCCGAGGTTTACGGCGATCCCCTGCAGCACCCGCAGACGGAGGAGTACTGGGGTAACGTCAATCCCATCGGCGAGCGCTCGTGCTACGACGAGGGCAAGCGCTGCGCGGAGACCCTCGCGTTCGATTACTACCGCGAGCACGGCCTCGAGATTCGCGTCGCGCGCATCTTCAACACCTACGGACCCCGCATGGCCCTCGACGACGGCCGCGTCGTCTCCAACTTCGTCAAGCAGGCCATCGAGGGTACCCCGATGACCATCTACGGCGACGGCACCCAGACCCGCTCGTTCCAGTACGTCAGCGACCTCGTGAAGGGACTCGTCGCGCTCATGGACGGCGATCACACCGGGCCCGTCAACATCGGCAACCCGGGTGAGTTCACCATGAAGGAGCTCGCCGATAAGGTTCGCGAGGTGGTGAACCCCGACGCCACGACGGTGTACAAGGAGAATACCGCGGACGATCCGGGCAGGAGGAAGCCGGACATCACCAAGGCGAAGGAGCTCCTCGGCTGGGAGCCGGTGGTGCCCCTGGCGGAGGGCCTCCAGAAGATGGTTGGGGACTTCCGTCGGAGGCTCGGGAAGGAGGAGGACGAGGACGGTCCGGCGACGAAGAAGGCGAAGAAGTGAGCGAGTCGGCGTGATGAGTGTGTGAGTGGGTATCGATAGATTTTGGAATGCGCATCGCGGGAACGATTCGATTCGCGCGCACCGGGTGTTCCTCCCGCTCCCGAGATGGGAGGTGCAGATCGCTGAAAAAAAATTCCTCGGACGGGGTGCCCATATTTTGAACTCGGCGGGTCCAGCAGTGCCGCCCCGCGCCGCGCCGTCCTCGCCGCCGCCATGTCGGACCAACACGGCGCGGACGAGCTCCGCGCCACGTTTCAGTCCATGGGCGTCCACCTCACCGCTCGATGGTTCGCCGACTGCGCATCGCACTTAGCGACCGCGAACCCTGGGTACCGATCGTGGGATTCCAAGCGCAAGGTGGACGAGGCGTACCTCCAGTTCCTCGAGGCGGACATGAACCACGCGGGCGAGGGATGCGTCCCACCCGACGGGCTCCTCTCGCTCCCCACGGAGAAGGTCTTCGACGCGTCCAACGCGAGCGCGGGAAATGGGAACGACGGAGGGTTGGACGTCGCGCATCGGCGAGTCTGGCGCGGGCGATTCGTGCTGCAGTGCGACGAGATCCTCAACGTCGCGTCGTCGTTCCACGACCGCTACTCCGAGAAACGCGCGGGCGACGATCGCACGCTCAAGCTCTCCATGACGGACGGTAAGCAGCGCATCGTCGGGTACGAGTACAGGCCGTGCGAATCCCTCCACGTCCTGGCCCCGGCGGGGATGAAAGTCGCGGTGACCGACGCCGAGGTTGGCGCCGACGGGATGCTCTACCTCCGACCCGAGAACGTCACCGTGCTGGGCGGGAGCGTGCCGCGGCTGGAACAAGCGAGGCGCAGGGTGGTCGCGAGGTGGTCCGAGCCGAACAGGCCGGTCGGGGGGGGGCAATCGAGGGAGGAGGCCGCGAGGTTTGCCGCGTGGAACGAAAACGGGGTGCCCACGCCGGAGCCGAACATCCCGGAGCCGAGGCCCGAGCCCGACGTTCAAGTCCACGATCAACCCGCCCACCCCGCCATCGATCCCGAGGAGCCCGACGACGAGGACAAGAAGGAGGAGGAGGACAAGGACGAGAAGAGGGGGGAGGAGGAGAAGAAGGGGGAGGAGGAGGAGGATCCCGGACGGGACACCGCCGGCGACGTCGAGAGAAAGGAGGAACCGAAGAAGTCGCCGCCAAAGGGGACCCCCCCGGGCCGGGTCAGGAAACGGAGGGCGGTGTACATACCGGACAGCGACGACGACCCGACGCAGAGCGGTGCGGTCCCGTCCCTGCCCTCGCAGAGGCCCTCTGAGCAGAGGCCCGGCCCCGTCGCGGCTCTTACGACGGCTCCGACGCCCTCGCGGGGCCCGCCGCCCGAGTGGGCGACTAACCTCGCCCGGTCCCCTCCGTTCACGTACATCGCCGCGTTCACCCTGCTGCAGCGACGCACCGGACCCAGACCCGCGGGCGCGCCGTTCAACGGCGTCGCGGTGACGCTGCACTGCCGGTGCGCCGCCGTGGGCGCGCTGGAGATTGCGACCGATCCGGGCGATCCTGGGGGTAAAGTTTTTAAGCTCGAGGTGACGTTGGACGACGGCACCGGCGCCGTTCGCGCCGAGCTCACGAACGAGTGCGTGGTTCGCCTGTTCGGGGGAACGTCCACGGGAGTCACAGCCTCGGCGTCCGCGTTCGAGGCGTCGAACCCGCGGGATAAGGCGCGTCGCTCGGACTGGCTTCGACGATTCTTACTCGCGTTTTGCGGCCGAGCGCTCGTGCGGGTGAGCTCGCACAGCTGTGACGACGGCGGTTCGACTACTTTGCCGACGGTTCGTCGGATGCAGGGACCGGACGACGCGTTCGGGGCCAAGGACGTCGCCACGCTGGGGCAGAGGTACGAGAAATTCTGCGCGTCGCTCCGACCGAGGTGAGGTTCGTTCGTGACGCGTGACAGAGACGAGGCAAAAAATACATAGAGACTACGATTGAAGGACGCGAGCCGGGTTGTCACCTCAGCTGCTTGTTGACGTTGTTGGAGGTGGTGTCCCCGATCCTGTAGTTGCTGTTGGTCTGAACCAGCACGTACAGCGTGTTACCCCCTCCCCTCGCGACCATCAGGTCCAGGTCGAGGTAGGTAACTTCCAGGTTGGCGTACTCCCTCTGCTTGCCGCTGCCGAGAGAAAACAGCCCAAACACCTTCGTCTGTTCAAACTCCAACTCCGCCTTGCAACCCTCCGAGGAAACTTCCATCGCCGCGCGCTCCACCTTGACCGGCCACGTGTACGAAACCTCCGCGCGCTTCTCCTCGGTGTCGAGCGCCCAGTAGATCGGCCCCGACTGCCTGGTCAGCGATAGCTTCTTGTCCAGACCCAGCAACTGCCGCGACGACGTGAACACGGCGGACCATCGCCCCTTGGTCAGCGACGACCGCATCGGCGCCTTTGTCGGGTTGAGCGCCTCCAGCCGGAGCACCGCCGTCTCCACGGCGCGGAGCTGGTCCAGGTCGCAGTCGCGGCCGATGTTCGTGGAGACCACCGCGGCGAGGAGCTGCGCCTTACCGGCGGCTCGCTCCGCCTCAGCCTGCTTAGCCCTCGCCTCCGGAGAGGTCAGCGACGTCACAGTCTTGAGCGCGGCGCTGAAGAAGGAACCGATCGAGCCCCAAGCGGTGGCCGCGGACGACGACGAGGACGACGACGAGGACGACGACGACGACGACGACGAGAACCTGGAGGACGACGACGTCGCGTCCGACCTTGCAGCCTCCTCCTCCGCCGCCGCCGCCTCGAGCTCCACCGCCGCCGCCTCCGCTCGCCTCGCCGCCTCAGAGGCGGCGGCGGCGACCGCGGCAGCCTGCTCGCTCTCCGCGGCAATCTCCCAGGAGTCCGCCGCGGCGTCGTCGTCGTCCCAGCCGCTCAGGTTCGCGGAGGTTTCGGCGGCGGCGGCGACGTCGGCGAGAGACGGCTCCTCCGATTTTGTCTCCTCCTTCTCCCGTCGGACCCGCGCCTTCTCAGCCTCGGCGGCGCGTCGCTCCGCCTTTCTCGCCTGCGTCTCCTCGGATCTCTTGAGCTCCTCCTCGGTTTCTTTGAGGGTTCCCCGCAGCGCGGCGAGCCTCGCGGCCGCAGCCTTGGAAGCCTCGAGGAGTTCCGCGTTCATCCGCCTCGCCTCCTCCATTCCGAGATCGGGCGCCCGAGTCGGCTCATCCTCGACGACCGCCTCCTCCTTCGCGACCGTCGTCGTCTCCTCCTCCTCCTCGTCTCTCTTCTTGGCCGCCTCCTTTTCCAGCTTCTTGCGTATCGTCTCCGACTGAATCGCCATCGCCGCAGCCTTTGGCGAAGGCAGCGGTTTCGGCGATGACGTCCTCTTTTTGACGTCTTCAACCCCGACGGCGGCCAACAGCTCGTCAGCCTCGTCGTCGTCGATTTCCACCAGGGGTGATATCTTCCCCATCTCCGACGCCGGGGGTAAACCCCGGGTGGACAAAACGTACTTCTCGATGGCCGCTGCGACGCCGTTGTCGTCGTTGGAGGGGCCGACGACGCCCCCGGCGGCGGCGACGACTTTGTCGCCCGAGCCCGCCATCGCCACGGCTGTTCCCGCGAGTCGAAGCATCTCCACGTCGTTCTCGCCGTCCCCCAGCGCGAGCACGTTCCGCGGGTCGATGTCCAGTCTTTTCAACAGGCGCTCCACCGCCGCGCCCTTGGACGCCCCCTTCGGGAGAAACTCCAGCATCCCCGGCACCGCGACGGTGATGGAGCACCGACCGTCGAATCGCTTCTCGGCGGACGCTCGCAGCGTCGGCATCGCGTTCGTGTCCTCGTCCGCGAACAGCAGCAGCTTATTCACGGCGATCCCGGCGTCCACCATGTTCCGGCGAAGGTCTCCCACCGCCTCCGGCGCTGGTTCGCCGTAAGCGAGCACCAGATCCGTGTTTTTGTCTCGGGCCGAGCACAGGATGCGAGACGCGCAAAACGCGACGAGCGACGCGCCGTTGGCCTCGGCGAATTCGATCACGTCCGACGCGACGTCCGGGTCGAGCTCGATGGACTCGAGGACGGTACCGTCGGCGTCGCACGTCAGCAAGCCTTGGATGAACACTCCGGGCATCGGTACCGGGAGCTTGGGCAGGAGGCGGCGCGCCCACGGCCCGCGGGATTTGCCGGTGGCGAGGATGACGGGCACGCCGCACGCGGCGGCGCGGGCGATGGCCACCTCCGTGCGCATGGTCAGCTCTTGGCTGGAGTTCAGCAGGGTGCCGTCGACGTCGGTGACGATGGCGTTGATGACCCCGGGGGCGGTCGCGTCGTCCCCGTCCCATTCGCCGCTCCCGTCGGGCCGTCCCAGCGCGGCGTCGAGGATCGCGCGGGTCTTGCTCTGCCGTTTCCCCTTCACCCCCGTGCCGCCGCGCTTCCCCGGCGCCTTCCCGGCGACTTTCTTGGCGCCGCCGGAGGGCTTGGCGCGTCGCTTGACCTCGGGTGGGCTCGGCGATTGCCCGGGGCTCTGCGAGTTCGCGGATACGTCGCGGATACGTCGCGGGTCGCGGCCTCGCGCGTTGGAGCGAACACGTGTCCCCCCATGGTTTTCCCCGCGGTGCTTCATTTTACCTCGGAGCCCGGGGGCCGCCTGGGCGAACTGCCCGAGGCATCCCGCGCCCGACATCTCCGCGGTTCCTTCCCACGCTCTCGAGGTTGGAACGCTTCGGAGAGCGGTCTCTTGAGTGCGTCGGGGCGTGACCTCACGCCGCCGCCGCCAATTGCGCCGGTTCGCCCCGAGGAAAATCCCTTTGAAAAAGCGAACGTGACCTGGCACCCGCCGGCGAGTTGGGGCAACCAGCCAGAGCGCTTCCCGCCTCTTTTTCCACGGGTTGTGAACCCGGAACGTGTCACGAACGACCGTTGCGCGGGCGCGAAACTCATCCACGCCGCTCCAGTTAGGACCAGTCGGGATCTCCAAAATGCATTTCGGCCACTACGTGTTGCCAGTCAGGCGGATTGCACATCCGAGTCCCGATCGGACCTCCTCGAGTTTTTTCACCAGTTGGGACCGAGTTCGTTTCTCGTTTCCGAAGGATTCGGAAGGTTTTGCCCAGCACTCTGTAGTGGCGAGCGGCAGTGCCAAGCGCCTGAGGAGGAGGGCGCCCCGTGAGCGTCTGGGAAGCCGACCGAGAAGCGCCTCGACATCCTCCGATCTATCGCGACGATGCAGTCGATCGCCGCTCGATGCGCGTCCGCCGCGTCGACGTCGGCGACGCGACCGGGCGATGAGCGGCGCGCCCCGGATCCCCGTCATCACCGAAGGGTGCCGTGCATCAGCAGCGGCGCCGCGAGGTTTCGCCGCGCTCGTCACCGCCCCCGCGCCGCGCGGCTCGTCGTCAGGGCCGAGGACGGGTCCAGCCTCGGCCCGTCGACATCCCGCGGCGGGGGCGACGATCCCTCAGGGTTCGACGCCTTCGACCGCACGATGGCCGACTTTTACCGCCAGAACCAGCGCATGATGCGGGACTTGGACGACTCGTTCCGAAGCGCGGACAGCCTCTCGAGACGGATGGAAGAGGAGTCTGCGACCGGAGCCTTCGGAACCCCGCGGACGTACAGGCGCGAGGAGCGCTCGGAGAAGCAGCTCCCGGGCGGCGGATACAGCAAGTATTACTACAGCGAGAGTGTCACCACGTTCGGGGGACCCGTCCGAGGCGCATCGTTCGGCGCAAACCCCTTCGCGGGAGGGTCCCTGTGGGGCGCGCTCGCGCTCGCCGCGGCGGTCGCGGCGTACGTCAAGTACACGAAAAAGTTCCTCGCCGGGTTCGAACGGACGACCTACCGTGCGGGCGCCAGGGCGCTCATGGCGATCGCGTGGCCGGCGCTGTGGCTGTTGAACCCGAGGGGGTTCCGAGCAGAGTTTGCGACGGCTTGCCGAGAGGACACGGCCGGCGACGCGACACAGCTGGCGCCCCGGGGGCGGTCGGGGCCGGCGACCGACTCGGGTTCGATCGGCACGGATCGGTCGGCGGATGATGATGAGCTCGGTGACGGCGACGGGGACGGCGTTGGGGCGCGGACGTGAGACTACTGTAGGGGTGCGCGGGAGGACCGCTCGGCGAGCGGCAGTTGCTTTTACGAGTGGATGACTTTTACGAAGGTTATTAGAGTTATCGTGAAGCGTTACTCGCGTGTTGAGCGTAGCTCGCGTCGGAACGGCGCGTTCGTCTCCACCCCCGTGGCGCCCTCGTCGTCGCCACTCTCGTAGAGGTGCCACTCGCGGCGTCCCGTCCCGTCCTCTCACTCGCGGAAGTGGAAGCTCACCACCTGCGGGTGCATGAACGCGCGCGACACCGACATCGCAAAGGGAAACACCGGGTGAAACACGCGCGAGACGCTGCGCTTCATCCGCTGCGTCGCCGCGGCGCCCGCGCTCGGCGGGAGCTTGAACCGAAGGCTCTTTATCCCCCGCCCGCCGACCAGCGCGTTCAACCACGCGTCGTCGTCCCCGGCCGTGGTGCCCCCGTCCTCCTTCCCGTCCTCCTTCCCGCCCCGACCAGTCACCGCCCCGCGACTCGTTTGACTTTTTAAAACGTCCTCGTCCTCGTCCCGTCGAGCGGCGGCGTCCCGGCCTCGGACCCTCGCGCGTACCCTCGCCACCGCGGCGCGCGGCGCGGAAAACCGAAGGCTTAGCTCCGACGCCCCCCGCGGGCGCTCGTCGGGGGCGATCGCCCTCCTGTCAAAGTCGAAGAGCCTCGGGTCGAGGTACGGGGACGCGCACCAGTGACCGACGGGCGGCGGGGTCTTCGGCCACTCGAACCTCGTGCCCGACGCCGTAACGCCCGTAACGCCCGTAACGCCCGCGCCCTTCGGACCCACCGCGCACATGGCGGGCAGGCGCGGGGCCGACGCGGTGCACGGTGCGAGTCTCGCCCACTCGGTCCCCTCCGCCGGGGGCGGTTCCTCGCCGAAGAAGGCCCACTCCGAAGGCCCGCCGCCCCCGCCCCCGCCCCGCTTCCCCTCCCCGGCTTCCCCCGCGGACGCCGGACCGGACTCCACCCCGAGGAGCCCGCCCCCTTCCCCGCGCAGATCCCCGACGTGAACCACAGCCCCGTCCCTCAGCCTCACCACCGCCACGAGCACCGTCGCCGGGCACCTGTTGTGGTCCCCGCTCTGCGCCCCACGACCGGTCACCGCCCTTCGACCCCACGCGAGGACGTCGTCGGCGGTGCCCATCCTGAGCGCGACGTGGTTCTCGTCGACGAAACCGCAGTGCCACGCGCACATCCACTCGGCGTAGTACCAGTACCTCGAACGAAAGGCGGAGACGTGCCGGTTGCGGGGGCGCTCGAGACGTGGCGGGCGGGCCAGAGGCGCGCTCGCGCCCAGGTTGTTTGGGAACGAGAACGACGACGTCTCCCGCTTGCGCTTCATCCCGGCGGCTATGCCGTAGTTCCCGGGCTCGGGGCGCGGTTCCATCCGCTGTAGTTGCGAACCACCGCCGGGTCCTTCGCCGTCTCCTTCGCCGTCGCTCCCGGGCGGTGAAGGACGAGCCGCCCGCCCGTGCCCGTCGGCGAAGGAGACGCCCCCGCCGTGGAGCCCGGAGTCGCGGCCCGGTCCCCAGCCCAGCGTATCGAGGAACCCGCGGGGCACGCGGGTGCGCCGCGCGCGTTCCTCCTCAACCGCCTTTTGCGCCGCGTCGGCGCTGTACAGCTGCCACTCCTCGTCGTCGCGCGCGCGAGCCTCCAGGAAGGCGCGGGTCATGACCTTCTGCTTCAGCCCCGTGTACATCGGCGAGCGCGGGTCGGACCAACCGATTTGGGAGGATGACGTCGATATATGCGCGGCGAGGGAGGATGTTTCCCGGACGCCATCGGAGGTTCCGGACGTTAGAAGCCTCCGGGAAACGTTTCCGTCTTCGTCGCCGTCGCCCTCGTCGTCCGCGTCGCTCTCCGCCTCCCTAGATGCGAGCTCGCGCCAACGCGCCTCCGCGGCGTCTTGCGAGCGGAGCGGCGCGTCGTCGTCCGGCTCGCATCTCGCGCCAATCGGGGGCCTGACGACGACGAACCCGGCCGTCTCCCGATTCTCAGAAGGGGGGACCGGAGGGGCGAAAACCTCCGCGTCGTCGCTCCCGTCGCCACCGCCGTCGCTCCCGTCGTCGACCAGCCCCTCGCCGCCGCCGAAACCCTGCGTCACGCCGTCAAACGCGCCCCACCGCCGCCTCGACCTCGTCGCGCCGTTCCCCCCACCTCCCGCGCCCGCGGCCCCACCGGGACCACCCGCCCCTCGCCGCCGCCGCTCGCACCGCAGGACGTGAAACGCCTGACGCCGAAGCGATAAAACCGTGAGCAGCGTCGCGTCCGCGCTCACCCTCGTAACGCTCAGCCCTTGCGCGCGCTTCAGCCGTATGTAATCGTCCCGAAACACCACTCGGTCGCAGAGCTTGCCGTCGCGGAGGCGCACGAGGTGAAACGCGACGATCTGCATCACGGGCGACGCGGGTAGCTCGACGGTTCTCCCGCCCGGGTCGCCCCGGGTTCCCCCGGCGCCCGGGGCCCCGGTCGGTCCCGCCGCGACGAGACGGTCCCTCCGCGCCGCGCCCTCCTCCCTCGCGCGCTCCACGGCGGCGGCGCCGATGCGCGCGGCGGCATTGGATGGAGCCGCGTCGGGAGCCGCATCGCGCGAACGGACGGACGGGCCGACGTTTGGGGCGTTCGCCGCCGCCGCCGCCGCCGCGTCGTCGTCGTCTCCTCCTCCTCCTCCTCCTCCTCCTCCTCCTCCTCTTCCTTCGTCCCCGTCGGTCCTAACCTCCGGCTGGGTCGACGACGCCACGATGACGTAATCGCCGTCCAGGACCGTCAGCGCGAAGTCCTTGCTGAGCAAGTCCGCGTCGTCCACGACCAACGGGCGGGAGAAGACGTGCTCGAAGTACGCGGCGAACGCGTCCTCGGCTCGGCGCCTTGGGTCATCGTCGTCGCCAGACGCGTCATCGCCGGCTGCGTCCCCGCCAGCCGTGTCCCCGCCGGGTGTGCCCGCGCCGTCGTCCGCGTGGGCGGCCGGCCCGGATTCCGCCGGGATTCTTCCCGCGGGGGCGACGCGTTTCGATCCGCCGCCCCGGCCGCCCACGTACCTGTACACGACCAACTCGCGCTGGTTCCGGCTGACGCAGATGAGGTACCTTCCGTCGTCGGTGAAGCGCATGACGTTGGCGTCGTCAGGGACGGTCACGTGGTCGACCTGCGGGTGGGAACGAGGGAACGGGATCCGCGGGTCAGATTCTGGGTCGACCTTCGGGGTGGGAAGAGGGGGAACGCCGGGGCGGGGCGGGCGGGGCGAGAGGGACGCGCGACGGGGGCGGTGGGGGTGGGATTTCGCCCATCGTCGAGGTCGCACCGTCTCCGTGGGGAACACGCTCTCGTAGAACCTCCGCGAACGATGGGTGGAGGCCCCCGGGCGCGCCGCCGTGAGCTCCCTCGCGCGGAGCTTGTGATGGAGGTTGAAGGTGGCGCCCACCAGCGCCTCCATCGTTCGTACCCCCACTCGCCCGGAGCGCCAGCCCGCGAGCCGAAGTTGTGGTACGATAAAACGGCACCGGTGGTGACGTGTTCCTCCGTGGACAAACTCTCGGCGGGAACTTTCACGGCCCCTTTCGGAGCAGGGGCGCACTCGACGTCGCGCGGCGGGGGGGGGGAGGGAACATGGACAAGATCTCGGGACTCGTCGGGCAAAAAGGCCTGGACGCGGTGGAGGATCTGTACGCGGCCGCGGGCGAGCGCGTCGGGGACACGCTCGCGTCGTCGTCGTCGTCGCATTCGCAGCCGCACGACCTGGCGGACGCGGTGGGCAGGCGATCCAAATCGTTCGCCGCGCAGGTTGGGAGACGGGTGACGCGCGGGGAATCCTCCGTGGCTCTCGCGAGCGATACGCTGCGCGACGAGGTGCTCAACTCGGTCATCATGGCGGAGGCGAGCGCGCGCGACGGGATACCGGGCCTCGGCAGGGCGCTGGCGTCCGCCCGCGCCGGGGCCGAGGGTCGGCTGGGGGAGTTGGACAAGGCCACCGCCACCTACGTCCCGCTGCGAAGGGAGGCGTTGGAGCGCGTGCACGACTGGAAGGTTCGGATGGAGCGGAAGTACCTGCGGGAGGCCGCCGCGGGGGAGGACAGGCACGCGGCGGAGGTTCGCGCCATCATGAACCGCGACAAGCAGAGTAAGAATAGTTAGTCCCTCTATGAGTGTATTTAAAACCGCGACGATGTCCGTCGGCGTCGTTTGACTCGTCATCTAGAATGAATCATATGCACTTGGCGCACGTGTTCCCGGGGGGCATACCCCGCGGCGAATCCCCCGCGCGCGTCGGCTCCCCCGCCGGATCCAGCCCGTCGCTCTGCATCTCCGGATACGTGCCGCCGCTGAGCCTCGAGATGTCGAGCAGCCTTCGGAGCTGATCGGTGGAGTGGTAGGGGAGGAACCAGAGCCACGGGTTCTTCCCGAACACCTCCTCGAAGTTCTTCCACGCGCCGACGTTGTACCTCCACGGCAGCGTCTTCTTCTTCTCGTACATCTCGATCGTCGTCATGTTGCTCAGGTTGAGGTTGGCGTGCATGATTATGAATCCCAGCAGCGACGCGGCGAATGCGACGTCCAGGACGAATGTGACGAAAACCGCCGCCATGCCCCCTCCCCGGCCCGCCTGCTGCCCGCCGTTGAGCTCATCGTCCACCTCCACGACCCCCCCCGACGCGTTGTCGCGACCGCCGCCGCCGCCGCCCCCGCCGTAACCGCCCCCACCCCCGCCGTGACTGGACGCCTCGAGGTCCCTGAAGAAGTCGACGAATGGACCGAGGAGCACAACCGCGTCGAAGACGGTGGCGACGAAGGTGTAGAGGAGGAAGAGGAGGAAGAACTTGTAGTTGTACGCCCCGACGCAGTTGGCGACCCAGACGCAGTGGTGATCCATCTTCAGCACGCACCGCCCGCACACCGAGCAGTGGTGGCACCGCTCGGGCTTCCACGCGCTGCACTTGCGACAGAATCTGCGCAGCTTCTCCGAGTTGCTCTTGCCCAGCGCAGCCTCCTCGTCCTCCTGGGGCGGGGTCCATCCGTCGGGCACCTTTCCGGGCTCCGTCAACACGCACGCGAAGTACGACCACAGGACCATGAGGATGAGGACGTGGTAGATGACCAGCACGGCCGTGGCGAACCGCCCGTCGTTCGTGTCGGTGCCCGCCAGCGGTCCGTACACCAGAGAGACGGTTGTGTAGTACGTCAGGCCCACCAGGCCGAGGACGATGAGGACCATGACGCTGCCGAGCGCGCGGAGGAACTGGCACGCCTTGCTGGCGAACACGTTCCACCACATCTCACCCACCCCCATCGTCGTCCGTTTTCCCGCTCAAGTTCCCACCCCCCCGGTCACGCGCGCTTCCAAAGTGACCCTCTCGATGCGCCCCAGCCAGCCGATCGGTGGCGTCCAACAGCCCCCGCGGTCAGCCGCAGGTGCGGGTCTCGCTTCGCCCCGCCGCGAGA
>Ga0181573_10002711_pt1 | contig 16272 bp, 8 predicted proteins | sample 101ome_25_FD_148643 | JGI IMG/M metagenome (GOLD analysis project Ga0181573, IMG submission 148643) | Coastal salt marsh microbial communities from the Groves Creek Marsh, Skidaway Island, Georgia - 101409BT metaG (spades assembly) | ecosystem: Environmental > Aquatic > Marine > Intertidal zone... | reverse complement strand
CGCGACGGCCCGGACGGCGTCGCCCGGCGCCGCGGCCGCCTCCCAATCCACGCCCGCGCGCCACCACAGGGGGCGATAGCCGCCGGGGGGCGCCCGGCCGGGGCCGCCGGGCGGGCCGCCCGCGCGGGTCCGCGGGATCCCGCCGGACGCCCCGGCCGGCCCTGACCGGTCCAGCCCCGATCCAGCCCCCAGCCAAGGAGCGCCCGCAGCGCCCCCCGCGCGGACGGCGTGGGAGAGCGACAATTTTGCGTACCCCCCGGCGGCGCCCTCGGCGAGGGCGGCGCCCAGCGGGGTCCCGGGGGGGGGGAGGCCGGCGGCGGGGGCCGACGAAGACGAGGACGAGGCGGCGGCGGCGGCGGCGGCGGCCGTCGGGAGGACGCGGACGCGGAGGAGAGAGACCTCCCACCGCCCGGGGAGGAGGGCATCGAGTCTGCTCGGGGCGTCGTCGTCGTCGTCGCCGCCCGAGGCGGCCCCCGCCCCAGCCTCGAGGCCGGCGCCGACGGCCGCGCGCTGGGCGGCGCGGCGAGCCGCCCGCCAAGCCGCGGCGGGCGGAACGTCCCGCGCCGCCGCGGCGTCGGCGGCGGCCGACGGGTCCGCCGCAAGACGCGCGGCGTCCGCGGACCCGCTCACGGCCGCGGCGCCGCCGGGCCCGCCCCCCGCCGCCGCGTCCGACCAAGCCACGAGTGCCTCGGCGTCGCTCTTGGCCGCGGTCGCCGCCGCCCGCGCGCTGGAATCCATACCGACGCCGCCGCCCATCGTCGTCGCCGCCGAACCCGCCCCGAATCTCACCCCAGCGGTCTCGACGCGGCTCCGGCACCCGCCGCCGGCGCCCTCTCCGTCCATCTCGACCGACGCCCACCCGGGGTGCCTGGACCCCAGAGCCCTCCTCTGATCCGCTCTCAGGGTCAGCGACCAAGGGCTCTCTCCCCTCTCCATCCCTCCCCCCATCCACCCCCCCCCGCCGGCGGGGCCTGCGGCACCGTCGAACGGCGACGTTGGGGCGGGGGAGGGGCGCGAGGGACGCCGCCCCCGCGGCGGCGCCACCCGCGCCTCCCATCGCAGGCGCGTCCCCCGGCCGTCGATGTCGCGCGACCCGAGGTAACCCGAGGCGGAGAGGCCTCCCGTCGCGCCGGGGCCGCCGCTCGCGCCTCCGTCCGACGCGCGGGCGCCGGGCGGCCCCGCCTCGGCGCGGACGCCGTAGACAATGCGCCGCGCTGGACGGAGCCGGACGACCGCGGAGACGGGCCACGCCTCCGCCTCGACAGCACGGGGGACCATCGCTCCGGGGGCGGCCACGGCCGTCGCGCCGGGCCCGGCGTCGTCGAGGCCGACGCGCGCGGCGCGAAATCGTCCAGTGGCACGGAGGGCTTCGGCGGCGCCGACGCCACGGACGGCGAGGGCACGAAGCGTCGTCGCGGGAGAGGCGGTTCCCGCTCCCTCTTCTCCCTCATCCCGCTCTCTCAACAGAGAGGGGGGCACGAGCCCCGCGAGGAAGAGTTCCCTCCAGATGGGGATGGGGGATGCCCCTGGGGGTAGGCCACGGAGGGCGACCGAGACGAGCCTGATGGTGTGGGGTCGGAGTTGTCGCAGGGGTTCGGAGGGGTTCGGGGATCGAGAGACGGCGGCGGCGGGGGAGGGCAGTATTCGACTCGCTCGACGGGTCGGCTCTTGGCGAGCGAATAGAGGGAAGCCTCGTCGGGGGGCGGCGGTGCAGGGCCGGTCCGTTCCCGCTTCTTCTCTTCCTCGGCATCGGGGGCGGGGGAAGAGGCGGAAACAGCCGATTCAGTGTCAGAGGATTCGTCTTTGACACCGGGCATGGGCTTGGAGGTCTCGGAGGGTCGGTTCTGGGGCGCGTCGGTCATAGCGCCGGCCGACGCGTTGGCGGCAGCGCCGTCGTCCAAGGTAACAGGACGCGAGGCCTTCGCCACTACCATCACGCCACCAACGAGCCCGCGGGTAAGGGAGGGGGGGGTGCCGGCGGGGCGGTGATTGGGAGCCGGCCAGCAAGCGCCTCAGCCAAGTCGTTGAATGAGCTGCGGGGCTCGCGAGGCCGCTCGACGAAAGCGAAGCGCGGCGATGGGTTCGCCCCTCCCCCGCGCGCCCCGCAGTCTCCCAGGCGTCCGCGCCGTCCGGCAAGAAGCAGGCGCGGCGGGCCTGCGCGTTTAAGAAACCGCCGCGGCCCGGCCAAACGGTCGCGCGGGCGGGTCCAGGCCGAACGCGGCCCCGAACGCGCAATGACGGATGCCGACGGGTTCGCCTTTCTCTCCAAAAAGATTTCCATCCCCGATGGTGTCGTTCCCAGGCATGTCCTGCCCGCTCCGCCCCGGCGCGTCCCGCCGAAGCGCCCCGCCGGCTCCCCCGCTCGCGTCCGACACGACCCCGCCCGCCCCTCGCCGTCCCCCTCCCCCCCCCCCACCAGCCCCCCCGACCCTTACCCCCCCTGAAACCTCCCAGATGTCTTGCCTGGTCCGAGGCCGATCCCTACCTCGCCATGGGGGGCGACCGAGGCCTGCTCAAGGTCCTGGAGGTCGACCCCCCACGGCCATCCGGCGGAGTAAAGCTGACCCTGCTGCAGTCGCTCGGACTGCACGAGGAGAAGCGCGTCACCATAGCGGCGTGGAATCCGTTGCGCGGTAAGCTCGCCACCTGCGATGAGACGGGGGCCATCGTGGTTTGGATCCGGCACGAGGCGAGACGAGACGGGGGGTGGGGAAGGAGAGGAGGGGCGACCTGGAGACGCCCCGAACCCGGATCCTGACCCTTACCTAATCCGTTACCCTCACCCTAGCCCTGGCCCTGAACCATTACCCTGTCCCCAGGGCACCTTTTACGAAGAGATGGTCAACGACCGTGGCAAGAGCACCGCCGTCGACCTCGCCTGGTCGCCCGACGGCAGCAAGATCATCATTGCCTACGCTGACGCCGCGGTGATCTGCGGCTCTGTCGACGGTCGCCGTCTATGGGGCAAGGACTTGGGTCTTGAGTGTCTGCGCCAATGCGCGTGGGGCCCCGATGGCAAGACGTTGCTGTTTGCGACGGAGCGGTCTCTCCACGTGTATGACGACGCCGGGAATGCTGTGCGGGCTGTCGATGTGGCGTGCCTCCAGGGGAGAGCGGCGAGCAAGGTGACGGCGCTGGCGTGGCACCCGGGGGGACCGCGGAGCGAGGCCGGGGGGCGGAGGCTGTGCATCGCCACCGACGCGGGAGGGCTGCAGCTGGGACGGGGGCCGCGGGACCCGGCGCCGTTGGTCCTTGACGCAGGGTTGCGACTGAGGCTCGTGCGGTGGCACCCCGACGGTGGTGTCGTTGCCGTCGCTGGGATTGGGTCCGTCCGCGGCGGTCGCGCGGGACCAGGAGCCCCGCCGGGCGCGGGCGGTGGGGGGGGGGACGAGGGGGTCGTCGTGCGCTTCTATACGTCACGGGGAAGACACGTGCAGTCGCTCCGTGTCCCCGGAGGGCAGGTCAACGGCCTGGCGTGGGAGCCGAGCGGTCGACGCCTGGCCGTCGCCGTCGATGGGCACGTCTTCTTTGCGGCTTGGCACCCCTGCCGTCCTTGCGGGTGGCTGGGGCCACGGGCCGTCGCGGTGGCGACGGTCCAGCCGGCGAGCTCGGACGACGCCGATGGCACGCCCCACGCGGCCTTCTGGGATGCTACGACTGGAGCACTGGAGATGAGACCCGTCCCGGGCCTGACGGCACTCGCAGCTTGCGCTGGCCGGGCCGTGCTCGTGGCCGAGCCGGCCGAGGGCGCTGGCGGAGGGGGGGCTGGGGTCCCCGATGGCAGCGGAGACCAGCCGGTGGGCACCGGCGGCTCCGGACCCCCTCGGGAGCACAGCATTGTGACTCTCGTTGACACGGCGGGAACCCCCATCTCCGAGCACCGTCCCGCTATTCGCATTCGCCACGTCGCCATGGGCGAAACACACTTTGTTGGTGCGAGCGATGACGCCGTCTACTGTCTGAAATTACCGACGGGGCCCGAAGTGTCGCCTGGTGGCGGCACGTCCGGTGCCAGGGGTACGGGCGGCCGCCGCGCTGAGTGGATCTGGAGCGCCGACGCGACGACCACGAGCGACCACTGGCAGGTCGGGACGTTTGAGGGCCCCCGGGCGGGGGACCCCATCACATGCGTCGCTCTCAGCCTGCCCCCGCCACCGGCGCAGCTCGGGGCGGGCGGCGACGAAGGGCCTGGCGGCGCCGGTAGCGCTGTCACGTCGACTGCGTCCCGGGCCCCCCCGGCGGCCCTCCTCGTCGGCCGCCGCAGTGGTCAGGTCCGGTGGTACCAGCTCGCTGACCTACGCCCCGTCGCCACGCTCGCCATCGCCGCGCACCCCTGCCGATTGGCCCTCTCGTGCGACGGTGCCCGGCTCGCGGCCGTGTGCGGGGATGCGCGCACGCTGTCGCTCCATCTCGTCCGTGGCCGGCCAGGCGGGCATGGCTCCGACGTCCTTCAGCTCGAGCCCAGCAAGGTACCTGAGCGCCGCGACTGCTGGGATGCGCGGTGGGCCAGCGACGACCCCGCGGCCCTTGTTGTGATGGAAAAGTGCCGACTCACCACCCTCTGGACAGACCAAAACAGCGGCGAGGGCGAAGCCGAGCCCCCCGTCCCCGGGTGGGGTGCCCTTGGCCCCTTCGAGGGCCTCGCAATCGCCACAGTCGACGCCGAGGCCGTCGCCGAAGTCGCGCCTGGCGACCCTCCTCCTGCGGCCGAGGGCGAAGCCAGCCCCATCGGCCGCGTCCGCACCCAAAGCCTCGTCCAGGTCGAGGCCCTTCTTCAGCGGGGCAGCAGCGATGAGCTGCAAGCCTATCTCGGCGGTCGCGTCCCTCCCCGTGTCTGGCGCGTTGTGGCAGAGTACGCCCTGTTGGGGGACGACCTCGACCTCGCCGACCGTGCGCTGGCTCAGTGCGGCGACTGGCATGGTTTAGAGCTGGTCAAGCGGCTGAGAGGTCACGACGAGGCGTGGCGGCGCCGCGCCGAGACGCTCGCCTTTCTTGGCCGCTGGGACGAGGCTGAGGCTGTCTACACGTCGCGCGAGGCCAACCGGCCTGACCTTGCTCTTGAGCTCCGCGCCCGGCTTGGTGACTGGTTCCGCGCCGCCAAGTTCTTGGAGGACGGGAGCGTCGGAGACGACGCAATTCGCGCCGAGGCACAGCTCGGGCTTGGGCGCTACTACGCCGATCGCGGCGCGTGGCGCCTCGCCGTCGGCCACTTTGTTGCAGCGCGCGAGCCCCGGATGGCGCTCGAGTGCTTTGCGCGGCTTCGAGATCACCGGGGCATGAACACTCTGCTCGACGCGCTGCCTGAGGGCGATCCGGCACTTCTGGAGCTGGGCGAGCGCCTGGCCGCTGTGGGCATGGGTGCCGAGGCTGTCACCGCCCTGCTTAAGGGGGGCGACCCTCGCGCGGCGGTGGATGCCTGTCTCCGGCTCAACGAATGGGATCTGGCGGTTGAGCTGGGAGCTGAGCATGGGTTCGGGCAGATCTCCGGAGCGCTGGCGCGGGCCGCCAATGCGCTGCGAACTGGCAAGCAGCCGCTGAGAGCGGTTGAGCTCTACCAGCGGGCGCTCGAGCATGGTGAGGCGGCGGCACTTCTCCGAGAGACGGCAACGGATGCTGTGCGGCGAGGCGGGTGCCCACCGCTTCGGGCCAAGCAGCTGCTCTTGCTTGCCGCGCTCGAGGGAGACGCACACCGTGATAAGGCCATGCGTGAAGCGGCTGCGGCGGCCGGCGGTGGTGGGGGGGGCAATGGGACGGCGGCGGGATCGCGGGCGTCACGTGTTGCGACACGCGCAGGGCAGACGCTCAGGTCGGCAACGCGGTCGGGCGATGACGCGGCGGCGCGGACCCTCGCCGGTCTCGTCAAGGCCGACCGCGATGACGCGCTCGCAGGGGGGGAGTCCGGAGCTTGGGAGCCCTGCCTCGGGTGGCACCACTGGCTCGCCGCAAACCGCCAGCTCTATCAGGGGGACTTCGCTGCCGCCCTCCCCCATATGATTCAAACGGCACGCCACGCCGGTCCGGCGCCGTGCGTGAGCGAGAGGGACGCCCTCTCTGCGCTCGCCCTCACCGCCGCTTATGCAGGCTACCGCGGGACTTGCTCGAGAGCCCTGACGCGGCTCGGCCTCTTGCCGTCGCTGGGCGAGGCCGAGGCCGACGCGGTGCGCAGGCTGGGCTTCACCCTCTTTGTTGGCTCGAGCGCCATCGACGGTGCGGGCGCACCGGAGGATCCCGAGCCGTCGTCCGGACGGGGAGGGGGAGGGGTCATCCACGACGCGCGGGCGCTCGAGACGGCCGACCCGCGGACGGGCATCTGCGCAGCGTCCGGTGCCGCGCTTGAGGGCGGGGGCAAGGCCATCGTGTGCGCCCGATGCCGCCATGCCAGCCTCGCCAGTGCGCTCGAGGAGGGGAGCACTGTCTGCCCCCTCTGTCACACCGTCTTCGCGTGAGGAGAGGGACGATTCGAATTCCAACCACGACTCCGCTTGCGTATTACCCTCACGCTCACACGTCCTCCGTCTCCTCGCGCGTCGTTTTGCTCTCTTGCGCAAGGGAAGCCATCGCGACAACGTCCTGTGCCTCCGACTGCGACGTGCGGGCGCCGCCCGTCATGTTGATGCCGTCGACGCGGCGGGCCCGGGCTGGCCGTGCTGCGTCCCTCGCGAGGGCGTCGGCGTGGCGATGGTCGTTTTCCACCCTTTTTGCTTCCTTCTCCTCGTCCCTGGCGACGTGAGCCTGCGCCCGGGCGCGCTGCCCCGCGCTAAGGATGCCGCCCGGCGCCACTTCGCGGTCACCGGTGGGCGTGGCGCCGGTTCCTCCCGACTCGAGCAGGAGGCCACGGCGCTGGCTGCTGCGCCGGCTGGGGATGACGCCTGAGGCGGACACGGGTGGCGTGTCACCCGTTATTGAGACGCGACGCGTGCCCGGCTGCGGGGGCGTCGGACCACTGCTCTTGTCCCTCCAGTTCTCCCGACCATCCATCGCGAGCGAGGCCTTACGGCCCGCCCGGTCAGCCAGCCCGCCTAGCACAGCGCGGTCGGCGATGACGCGCTGACCCTCATCGTCGACTGCGACCCTGTCCTGGAACGAAGTTATCCGCGGTCCCTGACCTCCGAGGACGAGGTTGACGCTCCCCTGCCTCGCCACGACCGTCTCCGAGTCGGCCGGTTCGGGCGACTGGGTCGGCTCCGGGAGGTTGGGATAGTCGTCCTTTTGCGCAGCAATCCACGCCGCCGTGGCGTCGGCGGTCGACGTCCCAGCGCGATCTGCGTCCTGGCTGGGCCGGCCGATGATAGCCTCCGCCTCGGCAGCCCCGATGCTGCCGTCACGCGCGTCAACCTCGCGTTGCCGGGCGGCGGCCTTGGCCTTGACCATGGCGCGTGTGTCCCTCCGAATCTCCTCGGCGCGGCTAACACGGGCGTTGTGCTCTCGGCCCTCATTGCCAAGGACGACGGTCGTAGGCACATAGCCGCCATCACCCTTCAAGTCGTCGTTCCCGCCACCCAACCCCGCCTCGAGGTCGCCGAGGGCGCGGACCGAGAGGCGCTGAGGCCTCGGGGCGGGGTCGGCGTCGGGGAGAAGTTCCACGTTGCCCTGGGGGAAGAGGGGATCGGGGGCGTCCGACAAGTCGCTCGCAGAGTCGTCGTCTGCTTTTCCGTTGGCGCCGTGCGACTTGGTCACGAGGGCTGCGATGTCGGCCGCTTGTCCCGGCGACCGAGAGCCGGGCGAGCCCTTGTCGATATGGGGCTCGAGGTCGGCCTCGATTTGCGACGCTCGCCGCTCAAGCGCCCGCTGGGCCCTGGGTGACAGGCCTTTCTCCGTGGAAAGCTGGATCCGTCGGGTCCGCTCCTCCCTGATGCCCGCCGCTACTGAGCGGGGCACTAGCCCGGCATACCCAAAGGACGCGTCGACATTGACACCATCAGCCGCCCCATCAATGCGGGCCCTCTGCCGCAGCGACGTGGCTCGCAGTGAGGCCATCTGCTGCGCTTTCAAAAGATCAGCCGCCACCATGGCACGACTGGCCAGCGACAGTCCCCGGACGTTGGCCGAGCTCTTAAGGTGCCCGAGCCCTACGCGATGGGCGGCCTTGCCAGCGTGCTTGAACGCGTCGCGATAGCGTGGCTGCTCAGTCACGGCAAACGTCATAGGCCCAAGGAGCTCTTGCGTGCGCACGGCGACGCCCAGCGCTGGCGAGGAATTCCAGGCCCCGATCTTCTTGTTCCCGTGTGAGTGAAAGCAAGAGAACCAAGCGCCACACAGCACGCGACAGTTGCACACCTCCCCGAGGCATCCACGCACCAGACTGAGGTAGAGGACCAGCCACATCGGTTTGATGACGATGACCCAGGCGACAATGAGCAATCCGAGCAGGACAAACGGGAAGACATGCACCTGGGTCAGCCGAGAGGAGTAGACGGCCCACTCTGTGGGGGTCCAGATGCGATCGACGTCGATCCTACCCCAGGTGACGTTGTAAAGGTCAGCAGCAAGCTGTGCGTTGGCAGAGGCGTACGACCAGACGGGAACATTGAAGAAGAAGCCTAGCATCCAAGCTGCGGCGCCGAGGTGGACAAGCGACGCGAATAGAACCATCCTGACAGCGGTGACCGCTAGATCCACACCGTAGCGCGCGGGGGTCTGGCAGAGGCGGAGGAGGGAGCGGCGGTCGAGCCAGAGGAGCAGGGCGCATCCCGCAGCAGCGATGAGGTAGAGGAGCGGCATCGATGCGCCAAAGGAGACGGCGACCATGACAACGACGACCGTCTCAGCCATGAGGACGGGCATATTAAAGGGAGGGCCGGTGTAGGCGTCGTCGAGCTGGGTCTGGTCCACAGCCTTCTTCGTCGCCCGCCGAATCTTCCACCACCGGATCCCGCGCTGCGCCAACCGCAGCACCACTGCGCGTAGCAGGAGCAAAATCAGCGTCAGGTGCATCGTCACCCCCACCTGCACGTACCAAGCCCGGTTGGCGTCCTGGAATGACCCCGTCAGGATGCCCCGAAAGGGAGTGTCGGCAACAGCATCGGCGACCGTCTCTACCCGGGACGAGGCGAGGAGCTCAGTGAAGGCGACGTTGAGGTACTGGGCTATGGCGACTTTGAAGAGCGTCGCCGAGTCCTTGGCCGTGACCGTCGTGTGGCGCTCAAGAACGACGAGTCGCACCATTGCGATGCGCAGCACCGAGTTCATCACGACGACGAAGAAGGATGCAAGGACCTGGAGGCTAATCTGGGAGCCCAGGTTGGACAAGAAGGGCCGGCATTGGGAAAAGAGGACGACGATCTCGTTGAGCGTCGCCGTCTTCCACGTGATGTTCGACAGGCGGCCCTCGCAGTAGCAGGGGTAGCACGTCTCAAGGGCACCGGCGACTTTAACGTCGCCGTCTCCGTCGCAGTCTGGCAGGGCCACCGCGCCGTTGCCGTCGCGGCTCGTTCCGAGCCGCTTAAGCGACAGGGCCTCCTCCGACGCCTCAGGCCAGCACCGCTCAAGCGCGTGAACGACGTCCTTGGACGATGCGCCGCGTGCAAGACCGTCAATAGCCTCGACGCCGTATATGAGAGCGTCGTTCTCTATCCCCAGCTGAGACGCGCAGATGTCCAGACGCAGCTGGCATCCCTCGGCAGCCGCTGCCGCGCGCTGCTCGGCCGTCGCACCCTCGGGTTGAAAGCCGATGTCCTCGTATACGATCTCAGTACGCTCAGCCCGCTCAGCAGCCAGGGTAGTCGCATAGTCCCGTAAAGCGCTAATTGCCCAAACATTAAGAGCCAGGAGCGCGACGGCTATCAGATTGATGACGAAGCGCCGCGCAACAATGCCCGCGGGCCGGAAGCGGAGGTTCTCGTACATGATGTCGTCCGGGCTGGGAGGGATAGTGGCTCGGATCGGCTGGTTGCGGATTGTCGCGTGGGCGGGCGGGCAAAACCACCGCGCCACGCGAGGCCACAGGCCAACAACCTGCAGCCCCTCCATGCACTCACCCTTGGCGTCGACGGTCGAGTAGGTCACGAAGGCGCCCAACACGCGATAGTCACGACGCTCGCGTCGCGCCGTGATGCGTGCGTCGATGGCGTACGCCTTGTCCACGAGGTCGTCAACTGCGTCGGTCCGGTCGCGCGTCCACACGTGCTCGGCCACCTTGACCCCCAGCCGCTGCACGATGTCGGTGAACCTGGTGTACTCCCCTATGACACCAGTGTCGTCGGCGACCATCTGCACCTCGGAGACATCGCCCCACCGCCGGGCAAACTGATAGACTTCGTTGGTGGTGCAATTTTCGGGCAGGCCCGAGAGCTTCACCGCGTAGTCCGGTAATGTCAAGGACAATCGATCGGATTCGGCGTCGGCCGTGGTCAGTGCGAAGCGGCCGAGGTACCAAAAGTAGCATGCGAAGATCAGCCATCCAACCAAGTCGAGAAACGCAACGACAAGTCCCAGCTGACCGCGTGTGATCACCGCAGCGGTGTCCGCCTTGGCCTCGACGAACTCGGGCCCCACGTCGCCGTTGGTCACGCCGCCGAGCCACGGCAGGGCCACGAGGAGACCGGCGTAGTTTTCCCGTGGGGTCCGGTCAAAGTCCTGCGGAAGTGTTGCCAGCGTCAGCCGCGACAAAGCGCCATCGAAACCCAAAAACCCCACGGGGGGCGAAAACCGCACCACCTCACGCGTCGCGGCGTCGACGTACGTCGCCCCGTTCGACGCCACGACCCACGGCAGTGATATGACAAACATCGTCACCAAAATCCACGAGAACCGACGCAGGAGCAAGAAATAGAGCCCAACGCCGGGGCCAAAGCGCTTGGAGATGGCGGATCGGGGCAAATCAAGCGGCAAGTAAGTGTACTCGTCCCTCATATTGCGCGCCATGGGGTGCAGACGGCAGTAGGCTTGATCGGCGAGGTCGTGGCTCGGCAAACCGAACTTGCGGAGATCGACGGCGAGCGGGGGGCGGGTTGGAGGTCGACCGCGGTGATCGTGCTCGGTGCGGCCGATTAGGATGACGTCGGGGCCGCGTGCCGTCCCGCCGGGGGAGAGCGGGGACGCGGCGAGGGTGTGGTCGGGGGCAGGCGCGACCTTGCCTGCCCCGGGGCCCTTGCGCGGGGACGGGGATCCCGCGTTGGCGCCCCGGATGATCCCGAAGGGGCCGCGGCCCGCGCCGCGCGATGCCTCCTTGGTCACCGGCGCCTCGGGCCGCGGCGGCCGCGCTTTGGGCCCCCGGGTCTGGGTCCGCTCCCCCTCGCTCGCGGGCGCCCTGCCCGCGGCCCGCGCCTCCAGCCTGCGCGCCGCTCGGTCGGCCTGCCGCGCGGCACGCTCCCGCTGTCGCTCAGCGTCCTGCGCCATGCGCGGCACCGAGGCGCTGCCGTCGATGAGCGGCGGCAGGGCTCCGCCCCTGACTGGCGTGGGGGCGCGGAAGGTGGGCGCGCGCAGGGTGCCCTCAAGCGGCGTTCCACGGCCCGACGGGCCGGCGCCGATGGGGTCGTTCTCGGCCGCTGCCGTGTCCCAGGGGCTCACGCGAACGTTCTGTGAGGGGTTTGGGGGGTTCTTCGGGGTCGGGGGCGGCTCGGCGGCGACTGGCGCAGTTCGGCGGCGACGGGCGCGGCCAGAGGGCAACCCAGAGGGTTCGATGCCGACCACGGGGGGCCGCGGGGCAGGTCGGCGATGCGACGAGGCGTTGGCGTGGTGAGCTCACGGTTCTCTCCGTCCTCTCGCCATGGTGGGCGCGCTGAGCGTCTATTCGGGTCACGCAAACCAAAGGAGGAGGGCCCCGGGGCGGCCGGGGACAAGAAGAGCCCGGCAGGCCTCCCGTTGCCTACTCCGGCGGCGGAGGGAGCGTCGCGTGACGCGATCACGGCGTCGCAAGCGGGGGCGGACCCGAAGCGGAACGTCCCGAGCACCTCGCTTGCCCCCTCTCGGACGGCGCCGTAGACCTCGACCTTGAACAAGGCCTGCCGCTCCACCCGCACGCTTCAGTGGCCTCGTGCCCCGTCAAATAATCTATCGAGCACCGGTGAACCCGCCCTCGACCCGAAGGGGCCTAGTAGGGACCTCACCGAAAGACGGCCGAGGGTCGGGAGGCGACGTGGACCTCGAGATGAGCCACGAGCAGGCGAGGAGAATTAGGAATGTCGTATTTATCCGGGCCGAAGAAGCGGAGTGAATCGGATTCTCCGATGCCACGCAAAGTCCACGCACTGCTGCTGCGGCGCCGCCCCGCTTTCGCTGCCCCTCTACCGCACGACCGAGTTTTAACTTGCGCGAGCATCACTCGAAGTCGCTTCTCCGCCTATAATTCATCGATTTCGAGTAATCTCCCTGCCTGCATCCCCGCCGCGTCGCCGATAGGAGCCGTGTTGATGGCACTGCGGCGTTGAAGCACCGCCGTGCCCGGAAGCTCGGGCTCTTCACCCCCCTCCGCCCCCGTCACCCATCCGCTACCCCGCGCATCACTTCCCCCAGGATAATTCCGCTCATCCTTCGTCTCTTCTGACGCGGCAGGCGCTTGGTACCCTCGAGGCAACCTTCGAGGGCCGGGACGACGATGACGGGGCGTCCCCGCTTCCGCGGCACCCCCCCGGCCACCCGCATGCGTCGGTTTCCAAGCACCCCCACCCCGCCCACAGCGGCGGCGGCGGCGTCTCCGCCCCCGGAACCGCCCAAGGCGAGTACGCTCCCGTTCTCGGCGGCGCCGTGGGCAGAGCCACTACCCACGACGGCGCTGTGGACGGGCAGCACAGTGGGACGGACGACTTTCGGCGGAGCCTCGACGACGACAGAGGGGAGTCGGACGGCGGCGGACCCTCGGTCGACGGCGCCTTCGGTGATCTGGACCTCGACGACGCACCCGCGCCCAAGGGTGCCGTCGGCGTCTCCGGGATGACCTCGGGCCGGTCCGGGTCGTGCGGCGCGGGCGGCGGTGCCTCGAGCCAGGGCCGGGAGGGCGGCCGGGAGGGCGGCCCCGCCGAGCCGTCGGGCCGCGCCTCGGCGTCCCCCCGCCGGCGCCGGGAACACACGGCGACCGACGGTCCCCCACGTCCGAGGGGGGGTGGGGAGGGAGGCAGGGGGTGGGCGGGGAGGGAGGCAGGGGGGGGGGGCGACCGAGGGGGGGCGCGCCGCAGGCGCCCTACGGGTCCGACTCGGAGGGCGCGCGGGACTCGAGCGCGGACTCGAGCGCGCGGTCGGCGGGCGGAGACGGTCTGGCCGAGCTGCCCGAGATCCGCGAGGACGAGCCGCTGGCCCCGGAGGACGCCGACGTGGCGGCGGCGGCGCGGCTGGGCACGTCGATTCCCATAAGCATCCACCCGGGCGCTGGCGCGGCAGGGGGACGGGGGGCGGCGGCGGACGCGGGACGCGGCGACCTGGGTGGCGCGACCCCCCCCGGGGCCGTCGTCGGAACCCACCTCTCCTCCTCCCTCCGCGTCGGGTCCCTTCGCCGCGCCGGCCCCCCTGGCCGCCTATCGACCTCGCTCCGCCACGCCGCCGGCGTCTGGCCCGCGGGTGACGACGACGCGTTCGACGCCCGCGACCGCGCCGCCGAGGGGGGCGGCGTGGCCGCCTCGCTGCGCGACGGGTCCTTCGTCCCTCCCCACCTCCAGGGCGCCCCCCTCGGGGATGGCGGCGACGCCGCCGGGGGAGGCTTCGACGCCGTCGGAGGGGGCCGCGACCCGTTGTCGCTCAACCACCCCGAACGGGGACGCAGCGCCGCCGACGAGCTGCGGCGCCGCACGGCCATCATGCGGGCCACGGGCTTCATCGAGAACCGGTCGTCGAGCGGGACTTTGGCGACGGGGGCGGGTGGGGGGGCGGGAGCGGGCTTCGGCGGCGACGGGAGCGACGGCGCCGGCGCGCCTGGCGGCGTCGCGGTGCCGGTGCCGGGGGCGTCGCCGGGCGGGGGCCGCGAGGGCCTCGTGCGGCGGGGCGATTCGTTCAAGGCGGGCGAGGCGGCGGCGCTCGGGCTGGGCCCCGACGGCCGGACGGCCGCGGGGAGCTTCGGGTCGGGCGGCCTGAGCCGGAGCTTCGGCGTGGCCGGGGGGCTGGCGACGGCCCTGGGGGGCCCGGCGGGGCCGGGCGGGGGGGGGGCGGCGGGGGCGGCGGCGTCGCCCCTCGGGGGCGGCACGGGCGACCGGGCGACGGTCGCGTCCCTCGCCGCCGTCGCCGCCGCCCCTCCTCTTCGCCCGCCCGGTGACGGGGGCCGCCCCCGCGGCCGCCCCAGCGCCGAGTTCCTCGCCGCGCGCTTTGAGCGCCTCGCCGCCGAGGGCGCCGCCGGCCACGACGACGACGACGGCCACGTCGGCGGCGTGCCCCTCTCCCCTCCCCAGGGCAGGCATTCCGGTCATCTGCCGGGCATATGAGAGGGACGACTCCGGAGGATTCGAAGACGCCCTCGGTTCTCTTCCCCCGCTCCTCCCTCCCCATCGACCCCGCCGCGCGAGGTCGGGTCCGTCACAGCCGCGATCGCATCCCCCCGGCCACCACGAGGTTCTCTCCCGTCACGTAAGCCGCGTCGTCGCTCAGCAGAAATGCGCAGGCTGCCGCCACGTCGCGGGGCTCGCCGAGCCGCCCGAGGTCGGTCTGAGCCTCGATCGCGGCCCGCTTGGCGTCGCCGTCGACAAGGGCCGCGGCGAAGCGGGTGGGGACGATGCCGGGGCAGAGGCCGTTGACCCTCACGCCGCGGGGGCCCAGCTCGTGGGCGAGGGCCTTGGTGAGGCCGAGGAGGGCCGTCTTGCTGGCAGCATAGGCGGAGAGGGGAGGAGAGGGGTCGAAGGCCGTCACGGACGACACGAGGACGACGGCGGGGCCACGACCAGCCGGCGCCGCCGCCCCGCCGGGCCCCGCCCGCCGCCGGCCGTCCGCGGCCGCCGCGACGAGGGCCGGCGTGAAGGCCGCAACGAGCCCCACGGCCGAGGCCACGTTCGTCTGCAGCACCTTTGCCACGGCCGCGGCGCTCGCGCTCTCCAGCGGGCCCGCCTCGGGGTTGGCCGCGGCGTTGCTGACCAGGCAGTCGACCGTGCCGCCGTGGCGGCTCAGCGCGTGGGCGAGGAGGCGCTCGACGTCGGCGGGCCGATCAACGTGGCACGTCACGCCAGAGCACTCGATGCCGAGGCGCTCGAGGCGAGCGACGGTCTCGTCCACCGCCTCCTGTCGGCGGCTGCTGACGACGACGGCGGCGCCCTCGCGGCCGAGGCGCTCGGCGATGGCGAGGCCAATACCAGCGGTGCTGGCCGTGACGACGCAGATGCGGCCGGCGAAGCGGCGGCACCCGCGGAGGTCGTCGTCGGCCATGGCGTGGACGTAACCGATCCCTCTCTCTGCGGCAGGGAGGTGGAGAGGGAATGAGGAGGGGGTCGTGGGGTCGTTGGGGGGGAAGGGCGTTGGTTCGTACGGCGGCCTTGGCTGGTGGCCTCGGGCGAGAGCGTGGCTCGTTTTGGCTTGATCTGGAGCTACCTCACCTTCTCTCCGGTGAGGAGAGGGTTAAGAGTTGCTCTCGTGCGGCACGAGCCCGGATTCTCGACTTGGTGTCGATGTCGCGGCGGCGAGTAGGGAGGAACGCTGGACGGGCGTCGGCCGACCGTCCGCTGCCCCCGACCTCGCCGTTCTCGATCGAACTTCTGCTGAAATTATGAGCGGTCCGCGCAAACGCGGCACCGCTACGTCCAAGCGGGTGGGGGGAAAGGGTCGACCGCCAGAACGTGCCCAAACTCCTTCTCCACAACACCCCGCGACCGCCCTCGCCCCCGTCCCCCGCCTCGCCCGCCGCCATTCGCCCCCCCAAACCGACCCGACCCGAGTCAGAAGCCGAGCCCCGCCCGCGCCGTCTGGAAGAAGACGGACAGCATGAAGAAGTCGATGAGCACCGACCCCGCCGGCCAGGCGCGGGGCCCCGGGAACTCGGACGCGGGGCCATCCACCTCGCGCGCCCTGCGCAGGGCGTCGCTCATCAGCAAGCCGCTCGCCCCGAGACCCGCGACGCACGCCGGAATCTGCGTCGCCTCGTTGCTCAGGAGAGCGAGCGCGGCGCCGACCCCGGCGGCCCCGGCGACCTGGAGGGGGAGCCGGGGGCGCGTCGCGGGGGGGGAGGTGACGGTGGCGTCGGTGAGGCTGACGCCCGTCTCGGCGGCCGTCCAGGCGAGGAAGGAGACGCCCATCTGGCTGGCCGCGACGAGAGCGTCTGCGGGAACGGCGCGGGGGGGGGCTGCGGGGGGGGGGGGGGCGGGGGGGGGGGGGGGGGCCGGGGCGCGGGGGGGCTGATCCGCCGCGAGGCGGGTCTCGCAGCCTCCC
>Ga0181573_10002707_pt1 | contig 16286 bp, 20 predicted proteins | sample 101ome_25_FD_148643 | JGI IMG/M metagenome (GOLD analysis project Ga0181573, IMG submission 148643) | Coastal salt marsh microbial communities from the Groves Creek Marsh, Skidaway Island, Georgia - 101409BT metaG (spades assembly) | ecosystem: Environmental > Aquatic > Marine > Intertidal zone... | reverse complement strand
CTTTTATGTGCGACGACTGTGATTCCCCACGGGTTTGTTGAGAGGGTAGTTGCCCCAGTGGACCCGCGTTAGCTCTTCATATGATTTTTTAATTTTTGCGTTATCAATTGTCTTCTTCACCGCCAGAATTGTTCATGTGTTTTGCAGTGTGAAATTCGAGCGCTACGCTGAAGGAGGGTCTCAGCAAGAGACCTTCGCTACAGCGTTCTATGATAAACTCGTCGTTGCCGTTTAGGCCCAATTCTCGGCGTAGAGCGGATGGAATCGTTATTACACCGCGTTCGCTGACGGAGACTTTGATCTTCATATGTCTTTAGGTCTTTGTGCGTGGATTATCGTAGAGAGTGATTCGACCATCAGTCGTACCCGAAACCAAATAACGGTCTGCTGTCGACCAACTCAGGGAGTGGATTTCACCGTTGGGGTAATAGTCAAAGCAAAGAGCATCTCGGCCCGCAGAAGGATTCCATACGGCAAGTAGACCGTCCTGCCCACCCGATGCCAAGAGGGGACCATCGTTCTGAGCAGCTAGCGCAGTCACGGAACGTTCGTGTGCAACGAGCTGTTCCGGTTTCGATCCCGGGTTACTGACATTCCAAATCACCACTTCATTTCTTCCGCTGCAGGCGAGCGTTTGGCTTCGGGCATCCCAAATCAATTGGCTAATGTTGTCGGCAGGAGCACATACGACCGTTTCCCTTTCGGACGGCAAGGCCCATAAATGCAATTTTGCACTCTGTTCGCCTGAAGCGAGATATCGTCCGTCTGGACTCCATTCGACCGATAGGAAGTTGCCCTGACTAGTCAAAAGGCGAGTGGGATCGTAGGTGTTAGGTTGCCAAAAGCTGATTTGACCTCTGCTGGAAGCGGCTATCTCTGGCGGGTTTGGAATGGCCAGCATCCAAGGTCGCCAGGCAATATCTGTCAGCAGATCAGCGTGTTCATGTGAAACAAAATGTGGCTTTAACTGCCGCTCTGTAATTTGAAGCTCCCATAGGTAGACTTCGCGACCTGCAGCGGCAGCTAACCACCGACCGTCCGGGCTCCAGATTACTTTCTCAACCCAGGCATCGCTCGTTTCAACCTGATCGAACGCTTTTCCTTCCAACCATATCTTGACGCGCCCATCCTGACCGCTGCTGGCCATCAAGGGGTGGCGCGGATGCCATGAGAGAGAGCAAATACCAGGCTCATGAGCTGAATGTTGACTCAGAATAGGCTGGCGTGAATCGGGTGAGAAAAACCAGATATCTCCTTGTATGGATGCTGCGGCTAGCATCTTTTCGTTCGCACTCCACGCGGTGGTAGGTATGGAGTCACCATCTGTGTGTGTAGTCCAACGGTGGCTAAGAGTTTCTGCACCATTGGAGAAATGTCGCTCTAGGTTAGACATATACCCTCAGCTTCCTGTGTCCGCTTTTATACGCTGTACATCGTGTGATGAGAGCGTACGATTTCTTAAATCGCATATAGACTCGGATCATACAGACGCCTATGCTTGACGGCCCACTGCCCTATGGCACGGTACGTTGTCGATAAATCAGATAGATGCTGGTTGCAGTGCTTCGAACTACTGTACGAGTCAATAGTTGGGGCGTTGCGTTAACGACGCACCATACCCGCTACAGTGGAGTTGAGCCCCTATCTACAGCGTAAGGGAGCCAGCAAACTGTTTGCGTTGATCTGTGTGTAAATGGAGCGCAGAAATTCACTTGAGGTGAATGATGCGCATCAGGATTAGAAGAAACTCAGATGTGCGGAGGGGAACGGCCTGTTGAAGGCAGGTGGTACAGCAGGCGAGGTTCTGCGATGAAATAATAACAAATCCAACGGTCTATTGACCTGTGGAATCCAGCGGCAACAGAGATGAGCGTTATGCTGGTGTGAAACAAGACGCATATCGTGCAGAGCGCCTCGTGACTTCCGTGATCAGCCTCTGATATATGAGCTAGCGAAAAAAGCAGGCCGCCCATGAGCAGGGAGACCAGCAGGACGCGTAGCATATGTTGGGGAAACCCCAGGTTTAGTTTAGGCATAAAAAAGCTTCATAACGAAGCGGGCGCTTCTTCTGTATTTTGTGTAACACAGTCAGGACAATCTAACCAAACTTTTGTAGGTAAATCGATCACGGCTTTATGACTAAATCCACGATCAAAAACGGGGCGGTATAACAAATCGCCTTTTCCGTATTCAGTTCCACAGGTATGGCAAAAAGTGGTGCTACTCAACTCGGTGGGTGTGTAGCCATTAATAACCCAACCAGCATGGCCGGTATGAGTAGCCAGACTCTGCAGCGCCGCGCGAATAGTTTGCGATTTATTACCCTGATAAAACTTCTGCGCTAGTTCAGATAATAGGGTGATCGTTTCTCTATCGAGAGTGAAATTCAGGCGCTGCATATAGAGTATTCCTTTACACTCCAAAGTGGCTGAGATAACATACACACGTATACACACTCAGTCAATTGCGTGTGGTTTAGCTCGCTCTCTCAGCTTAGTGCGTGTAGTGATGCAGGGGGAAGCTGTGCTCATAGATTATTAGCAGTTGCCGCGTCAGCGTCTTCGCGCCGCCACATGCGCAGCGTTAGCGGCAGCATGACGATCAGATACATCCCCCAGCCAATGGCTAGCGCAGCGTGTAAGCCCAGCAGGGGCTGGGTCATATAGGTTGCTGTGAGCAATGCGCACATTCCCAGAGCGAAAACGGGGGCCTGCCGACATACGCTCCACAGGCCTTTGCGCGCTTCATAGAGACCGACTACGCCGACCAGCGGGAAAAGCGTGGCAAAGCCCTGTAGGGTGCTCTTTAAGTAAATCAGAAGCCCGACGACGGCTATCACCGTGGGCAGTTTTAGGTAGACGGGCAGCGGCGTGCGATGGTGTGGCTCGCTGCGCGGGGGTTGCCGGAGAAATAGGGCCAGTGCCAACAGGCCAATTATCCCAACGGAGATTGGAAACGAAGCGGGTTGGATGGGCACAATGCTGAGGAGCATGTGGCTGCTGAGCACGTAGAGGCCCAATCCCAAGCCTATAGACGGCACGATGGGCAAGCGACGGTGGAAGAGGCGAATGGCGTGGTAGTATACGATCAGCACGAGCAGCGCTAGAACGTGCGTGACGTTGATGGGTTGGCCTTGGCCCAGTGCGATGGTGGTAAAGGGAAAGGGTAGGGCAAGCGCAAGGGCCTTCCAACGCGGATGCTGCAGGTAGGCCATGGCCGTTACCTGCAGCGAAACAATGACGAGGAGCGCAACGTCCCAGAGTTGTAATCCTACTTCCATACGGGCAGTGGCCGTCCGGCTTCCTCTTTGCGCAATATCATGCCGTGATCCTTTCTATGGTGGGATCAAATGGAGCGGGCGGTGTGGTCCGAAGCGTGGAGCTAAGGTATCCCCTCACTGCGCGTCTCGCACCGTGCGCAGTGCGTGCTGGACGTCGCGTAAGAAGTTGTGCACCGGCTGCTGGCGCGCTGCGTCTCCCAGGCCGATTTGCAGGGAGGGCTCAATCCATACGTCGCCATCGTTGGGGTCTGCGCTGATGGCGGCATCCAAAAAGGCGTCCCAGCCTATCCAGGTGCTCCCTGAAGCCGTAAAAAACGTATTTTTCCAGTATAGGCCACCCCGACAAAGGGCGAGCCCTCGCTTGCCTTCCTTCTCATCTGTCAGATCGAGAAAGGCAATGATCTCTTCGTCTGCGGGCAGCGACATTTCCTCGTAGATTGTCTCTCTGCGCGGCTCGCTCAGATCTGCATTGGGCACAAAAAAGCAAACCTCCGAAGACCCTTCGCGACACAGTTGGTCGAGTTGTTCGCTCGTCTGTTCGTCAAACCATGCGGGCACGAGCGCGCTTTCTGGAATGGGAGGCGCCATAAAGGGTTCAAGTAGTTGGTTTATGCGATCTGCGACGCGTTGACCTTCATCTGGATTGGCCATGACAAAGACCTCTATTAGGTCGTCGTCTCTGTCTTCGTCTAGTGTCCACAGGGTGAGAGTGGCGCGCGGCGTTCGTCGGTGGCGACCCCAGTGCTCTAGTTCGAAATCGACCTTACCCACCGCGCTAAAGTCGACGGTGCGCTCTTTTAGGCCAAAGAGCTTTCTATGCTGCGTGTGGATCTTTTGCTGGGATGGGTAAAACGCAGTCGTCATGGAAAAGCTGCTGTTGCGCATGAGCATGACGAGGATGATCAGGCACAAGATAATGCGTATCCACAGCGGTGCGTCGTTGACGTAGCCCACTGCACTGATGCCTACGAGCAAGGCGATCACGCACCAGTGCATCACGGGGACCTGACGTATGGCGTAGTCTCCGTTCGCCGTCTCCCGGATGTGCAATTGCGATCTCCTAGTGAGAGGGATAAATCACGCTGGATGCTCCAGGCAATGGCTTAGGTCACGGATAGAGCTTCTCGACAACTTGGATTAGGGCCTGCATAAAGCCGATGCAGTGGGCGCGGCCGCGATGGCCCCAGGGCGTATCTCCGGCTACGTGCGGGACGTGGTCGGTAATCATAAAGCCCTTGAAGCCGACGCTGTGCAGCGTCTTGACGACTTCAAAGGTGTCGACCTGGCCGCAGTCTATAAAAGTTTCGTGAAAGTTTTCTACGGGTCCGATAACGTCGCGAAAGTGGATATAAATAATCTTATCGCGTCCGCCAAAGTGCTCGACGGCGCGAATGACGTTGTCGTGGCCCCCCATCTCCGACCAGCAGCCCATGCAGAAGTCGAGACCGTGATGGGCGCTGTCAAAGGTGTCCATATTGCGCTTGAAATCGTCAAAGCTGCTGCAAATGCGCGCGATGCCGCCCAGCGTATTGCCCGTTGGCGGATCGTCTGGGTGCAGCGCTAGGCGGACGTTGGCCTCTTCGGCAACGGGCAGCAGGCGCTCTAAGTACCAGCAGTAGTTTGCCCACATTTCCTCGTGCGTAAAAACTCGTCCGTGCGTCAACTCCTCGGGATCGTGTTCGGCCAGGTTAAAGCGGGTGGAGCGAGCGCCGCCGCGCAGCGTGGCTAGCTCGGGCGTGCGCCAGACGCTGTTGGGCATCCAGTGGTAGCCCAGAATAGGAATCCCGGCCTTGCCCATATTGCGCACGGTGTTGATCATGTGCTGCAGCTGCTCTTCCCGTCCTTCCTGCCCAAGCATGATCCGATCGTAAAAGGATACGGGCACATTTTCCAAGGCCATGAGGCGCAAATCGGCCGCGTCTGCCTGAGCTTTAATAGCTGCCAGATCTTCGTATTCCCACTGCTGATCGCCGGGGAGCTTGGGCGTGTTCATGAGAAAGTCGTCGACGCCTAATTGCTTGATAAAGGCCAGTAACTCCTCGCTTATTTCGTTGAACTGTCCCAGACCGACGCGCATTTTGAGTGACATAGTGTAAAGTCTCCTGTGGGAAGGGGATAAGACGGCGACGGGAATGTGGAGAAAAGTATTTGGGGCGTCAAGCGCGCAGGCCAACGCGCTCTCCGGCTCGCACGTGGACTTCCATTCCAGCCGCTGAATCCGCTAGTAGATCGTCGTCAAAGGTGACGGTATCAGCTGGAAAGAGCAGGACGAGCGTAGACCCACCAAACTGAAAAAAGCCCTTTTCCTGGCCGCGCTGGACGGGTCCAGGGGCATAGGTCTGGACGATGCTCGACACGTTGAGAGCGCCCACCTCTATGCAGGATACGGCGCCAAATGTGGGACTGTCGATAGTTGTAATCGCGCGTTTGTTGAGCGCAAAGATTGTTGGATTGTGCGCCAGGGCGATCGGGTTTACGGAGTGATAGCGATCGCCTACGATATGTGCTGGGCTGGCACTGCCGCTGTCAAAGAAGTGGTAGCGGTGATAGTCGTACGGAGCGAGGCGAACGACGAGTGCGCTGCCCTGCGCGTAGCGGGCGGCCGTCTCGTCGCAGGCGACTAGCGCAGCTATCGGCACGCGATGACCTTTAATCAGTAAAACTGCATCGACCTCTAATTGGTCGTAGACAAGCACCTTGCCGTCGGCTGGACAACACAGTGCATGTGGATCGCTGCTAAAGGGCCGCGCATCGTCTTTGAGCGTGCGGGTGAAAAAATCGTTAAAATTGCCGTAGGAATCGGTAGGACGTTCGGCTTCGCTCATATCCACGCCGTAGCGCTGTATAAAATCACAGATATTGCGGCGCGTAAAGGATCGCTTTTGCCACCATCCGCAGAGGGTTGACGCGAGTGGATAATGGGCTAAAGCGCGCAGGCACTGACGCCCCAGAGCCGTCCCGTAAAGCCAGCGAACAACGCCCACGCCTGGCGCCTGCTCGGCGACTAGCCGTTTGCTCTGGCGGTCGCGATAGTGAACGACCTTTTCACTTGGATCGGAGATAGTGGCTTTGGAATCGGGTTTTATAGGCGTTGACATACGCCGCAAAATAAGGGGTCTATTCCGCGTAGCGCAAGCCAATAGCCTGCCCTTTCTGTGCGAATTGACAAGGTAGGTGGCCCCCGTGATCTTTACACGCAGACTTGTAGAATAACTCATATTTAGGTGAATAGAATGGAAGTCGTAGACAAGGATGCGGTAAAACAGTATCTGTTGGGTTTGCAAGATGCCGTGTGCACGGCGATTGAAGGGGAAGACGGTCGGGCCACTTTTCGCGAGGATGCCTGGGATCGTCCCCAGGGCGGTGGAGGTCGTTCTCGCGTGTTGGCTGAGGGCGCATATATAGAGAAAGCGGGGGTCAACTTCTCCCATGTCAAAGGCGATAAACTGCCGCCTTCGGCTTCGGCCCAGCGCCCGGAACTGGCCGGTCGCGGCTTCGAGGCGATGGGCGTCTCGCTGATTGTCCATCCGCATAACCCCTATGCGCCCACTTCGCATGCCAATGTGCGCTTCTTTGTTGCGACTAAAGAAGGCGAAGCGCCGGTGTGGTGGTTTGGCGGCGGCTTTGACTTGACCCCATTCTACGGCTTCAGAGAAGATGCGGTCCACTGGCACCGGACTGCGAAAGCGGCCTGTACGCCTTTCGGTGCGGATTTATACAGCCGGTATAAAGCGTGGTGCGACGAATATTTTTTCCTCAAGCATCGGCAGGAACCGCGCGGAGTCGGTGGGCTCTTTTTTGACGACGTCAACGAGGCGGGGTTTGCCAGGAGCTTCGAGTTTATGCGCAGCGTGGGCGATCATTATTGGAAGGCCTATGGTCCGATACTGGCTCGTCGCAAAGAGACGCCTTACGGAGAGCGCGAGCGCGACTTTCAGCTCTATCGACGCGGGCGCTACGTCGAATTTAATCTAGTCTATGATCGCGGGACGCTCTTCGGCTTGCAGTCAGGCGGTCGCACGGAGTCGATCTTGGTTTCGATGCCGCCGCTGGTCCGCTGGGAGTACGATTGGCAGCCCGAACCCGGTTCGCCCGAGTCGGCACTGTACGAGGTTTTTTTACAGCCGCGCGATTGGGCCGACGAGTAAAGAGGGCGTGCTCTGCTAAGCTAGTAGCGTCTGCCACTGTTCCTCTTTGAAACCGACCGCGCCTCCCCCGTCTGTCAGCAGGAACGGTCGTTTGATCAACTTCCCGTTCTGTGCCAAAAGCCGCACCGCATCGGCCGGTTTCATATCGGTCACTTTGTCCTTTAGCCCCATTTCGCGGTACATCTCGCCCGAGGTGTTAAACAGCTTTTTTATTTCCCCGTCGAGGTGGCCGAGCATGCGCTTCAACTCGGCTTGCGACGGCGGATTATCCACGATGTCTACCTTTTCGTAGGCCAGTCCATTCGCGTCCAAATACTTGATTGCCTTGCGACAGGTGGAACACTTGGGATAGTGGTAGAGCTTCATGTCAAAGATTCTCCAGAGATAGGGTGCATTCGGCCGTCAGCGCTTCGCCTGGTTGTAGAGCTATGGTGCCGCATGTCGGGTCGTTCTGCGCTAGTAGGTTGACGCCGTTGTTAGCGTTGGTTACGGGCTCAACCGCAAAGTAGGTCTTTCCAGTGGGGTTGTATAGGATCAGATGCTTGCACGATTCGGTTGCGTTTAGGCGTAGCCGCACGCCGCTGTCGGGCCAGGTAATCGAACCGCCGTTGAAGCCGTAGTAGCAGGTGTCGAGAAAATTATCCGCGTCCAGTGCGCGGGCCTGACTAAAATCTTGATGGGGTGCCAGCGGCTGCAGCGGCCCAGAGGGAATGCGCGTATCGTTTGCGTCTGGGTAGGCGCCGTCGAGTGCAAAGTGCAGATGCACGGGTTCGCCGCTCGATGTCAGCGCGCGGCTAAAATAGGGATGCCAGCCGAAGCCGGCCGGCATGGGGCTGCCGCTGCTATTTAAGAGCGATAAACGCAGGATTAAATGCGGCCCGTTCAGAATGAAATCGGCCTCGGCAGAAAAGGACCAAGGCCAGTTGATCCCCTCAAACGAACGGCTGTCAAACGCACAGCGCAGCGCAAGATCGCTCTGTTCGACAACCGTCCAAGGTCGCTGACGCACGTCCCCGTGAATGGCGTGCCCTGCGCCGTTTTGAAGCTGATACGGTTGCTCGTTAAAAGTGAAAGCCCCGTCTTTGATGCGATTTGAATAAGGCATCATTAGAAAGTTGGAGCAGGCCAAGTCACACGCGTCATCGCGCGCATCGGGCATTAGGGGTAGCCACTGATCGTCTATGCAACCGTATAGGGCGAGCGTGCCGGCGCCGCGCTGTGGATCTACGACGAGGCGTAAGTCGCTGTTTTCCAATTGGACGATAGACATCGTTTACCTGCTTCTATGATAGGGCGCGCTTCCTCAGATGAAGCGACTGTCTTGTGATGAGTAAAACATGGCTTCTACGTCGTCTTGATCTAGCTCTCCTGCTCGAAACTTACGGCGCACGTCGGCCAAGGACCAGCTGGAGTCAAAAGGCCAAGGCGTGTGTTGGGTGCGCGTCACTCCGACGGCCCCTGAGACCGCATCGCGAATGCGCTGTCTGTGCCAGCCGACCATGGGATGGGGCAGGTCGTCGGGGTCAAAAAAGCCGATCGCCCTTACTTCGTCGCTCTCATTGATAAAGCGTCCGCTCGTGGGCTGTCCTACGTAGAGAGCATCGTTGTCACCGCCGTTACACCAGTCGGGTCGTGAGTAGAAGCCAACCAAGCGAGAGAGAGTGATGACTAGACCCGTCTCCTCGCGCACCTCGCGCATGGCGGCTTGAACAAGCGATTCGTTCGGGTCGACGCCGCCGCCGGGTAGTGCCCACACGTTGAAATCGTCGCGCAGGACCAGCAGCACGCGCTCATCCATCAGAATGACTACTTCAACGCCGAGACTGGCCATATCAGCAAATGCAGAAGACGATTACGCGGAGGTCTTCGTCGCCGTTGTTTATTAAACCGTGCGTTCCACCAGGATATACAGCGGTAATGTCACCGGCTGATACGGGGTGATCGGTGCCGTCTAGGTGCATCATACCGCTGCCCGAGATAATGTAGTAATACTCTTCGTCTTCACTGTGAGTATGAGTGCCAATCGATACGCCGGGTTCGAGCACGTCATCGTGCACAAAGCGGAGGCGACGCCCTGGTAGATCGCGTGGGGCCAGCACCTCAGTCCAGTCGAGTGCACCGCGTCCATTGTGACAGTTTTCCAGGGGACGGTGCTGCATGGTGCTGCGTTTTTTGACTAGGGTTGTATCGCTCATAGATGCTCGCTGTGATGGGCGGGAGAGCCGTCGACCAGCGACTGCTGCTCTCCGGTATGGCGAGGGCGTCTACCGGTCATCTCGCGGCTTCCACTGTGGGTTGGGCTGCGGAATCTTGGCCTCTACGCTGCGCCGCCACTCCGCTAAGAGCGCGTGCAGCCTGGCGCGCGTTTCCGGCTCGCTTTGGGATAGATCGTTTTCTTCGCCAATGTCTTCGCGCAGGTTATACAGCTCGATCTGGCCTTCTTCAAAGAATTCAATCAGCTTGTAGTCTCCGCAGCGCACGGAGGAACCGGGCGTGCCGCCCTGATTGCCGTAGTGCGGATAGTGCCAAAATATGGCTTCGCGATCTATGGATGGTTCGCCGTTCAGCAGCGGAGCGATGCTAACGCCGTCGCAGTGCTGCTCAGGTATGGGATCGAGTCCGGCCATCTCTAGCAGCGTCGGGTAGAAATCGGGACTGGTAACGGGCACTGTGCAGGTGCTGCCGGCCTCAATGCGTCCCGGCCAGCGCACCATCAGCGGCTCGCGCGTGCCGCCTTCATACATCCATCCCTTGCCTTCGGCCAGCGGCGCATTGCAGGTTGGCGATCCTTCCGACGTAGCTAGACCACCGTTGTCGGAGGTGAAAAAAATGAGCGTATCGTTGGCGAGACCGTGTTCGTCGAGGTAGTCCAAAATGCGGCCAACGCTCTCGTCGAGGCTCTCAATCATGCCCGCATACACCGGATCGGACTGCACGAGTCTGCGCTTAACTCGCTGGTCTTTTTTGTGTTCGCAGGGAAAAAACTCGTCTTCGGAAAAGGTCTGGACAGCGTCTAGTCCCAGCCTCTTAGCTTTGGCTTCGTATTTGCGGACCTTCTCTTCTTTGGCCTGCAGCGGCGTGTGGACCTGGTAGTAGGAGAGGTTGAGGAAAAAGGGGCGATCATCGCGCGCGTCAAACAGGTCGATGATGCGATCGGTCAGGTAGTCCGTTAGATAGGTGCCTTCGGGCACGTCGACGTCTTCTAGTGGGGGAATGGTCCACGGGCTAAAATAGCCCCCGCTGCCGGGCGAACCCTGATGCGCACCGCCGACGTTTTGCTCGAAGCCGTGATCTTCGGGCAGGTGGCCCTCACCGCCCATATGCCACTTGCCTACGTGCCACGTTTGGTAGCCGCCTTCGCCTAGAGCACGGGCTAGCGAGTGCTCGGAGGTGGGCAGATTCTTGAGATAGGGCACGTCGACAACGCGGCCGCGCGCGGGGTGAATGTGGCTTTGTGCGTCTATCCAGTCGGTAATGCCAACCGTGGCCGGATATTTGCCCGTCAGGATACTAGCCCGCGTCGGCGAGCACACTGGGCAGGCCGCATAGGCGTCGGTAAAGCGCATACCCTCCCGGGCCAGCCGGTCGATATGGGGCGTTTCGTAGAACGAACTGCCGTAGCAGACTAAATCTTTCCACCCCATATCGTCTATGAGGATAAAGATGATGTTGGGTCGTTTCATCTACGACAGGGCCTGCTCAATGGCGCTTACCAATTCGGGATCGTCCGGGGCGGTGCGCGGTGAAAAGCGCGCGATTATTTGGCCCTGATCATCGATGAGAAACTTCTCAAAGTTCCAGCTAATGTCTTCCCCTTCGCCAATGAGAAATTGGTAGAGTGGATGACGTCCTGGACCGTTGACTTCGATTTTGGAAAAGAGCGGAAATTCAACGCCAAAGCGGCTGCTACAAAACTGCTGAATCTCCTCTTCGCTACCCGGTTCCTGTGCGCCAAACTGGTTGCAGGGAAACCCCAACACGGCTAGGCCGCGCTCGGCGTACTGCGCGTGTAGTGCCTGCAGACCCTCGTACTGTGGCGTCAGTCCACAGGCGCTAGCCACGTTGACTACGAGCAGTGTCTTGCCTTTGAACTCAGCTAGTGAGGTATCTTGTCCGGTGATGGATGGAGCGGAAAAATCGTGTGCGCTGGACATGGTGTGTGGCTCCTTATAGCAGCGTGTTGTAATCGGTGAAGCATCGTTTTGGATAGGGTAGCGCGTTGCGCTCGTATCGTCAAATCGGTGCGGCCCTTTTATCCGTACTTTTCGACGGACGCAGATATTGGTATTGTTCTCGGCGCGTAGAGTCGAATGGATCGGACTCGATGGAGCAGACGATATGAGGCTAAAAGGTAGAGTAGCACTGATTGCCGGTGGAGCGGGTTCGATGGGCAGCGCCGTGGCGCGACTCTTCGCTCAGGAGGGTGCGGCCGTATGCGTAGCGGATCGAGATGAAGACCGTGCACAAGAGACCGCGCGAAAGATTGCGGAAGCCGGAGGGAGGGCCATGGCCGTAGCATTAGACGTATGCGATGCTCAGGCGTGGGACGAAGCGGTGATTGCAACGGAAAAGGCATATGGCCGCCTAGACCTGATGGTTAACCTATCGGGTAGCAACGTGCGCGTCGGCTTTGAGGAGCAGACCGAGGCCATGTGGAGATCCATTATCGACGTCAACCTGACGGCCTGCTTTATTGGCATAAAGTCCGTGGTGCCGGCCATGCGGCGCGCTGGTCGCGGCGCGATCCTGTTGGTCGGTTCGCTCGCTTCGATTCGCCAGGGGGCCGGCAGTCCGGCATACGGCGTTAGCAAAGCGGGTTTAGTCGCGCTGACCCGCAGCGCAGCGGCTGCCCACGCCGGAGACAATATTCGCTGCGTGTTGGTGTCGCCGGGACACGTGGACACCAACTTTATCCGCGGCGATGCCGAATACAGCCCCAACAGCTGGGAAACGAGCATCGACAATCCCGAAAATTACGAAGGGAGGAGGCGAGCCACGCCGCTGGGTCGCCTGTGCGAACCGGAAGACATTGCCAAGACCTTCCTATTTGCCGCCTCAGATGAGGCCTCGATGATTACGGGTTCGATGATTACCGTGGACGGCGGCGCCGGTTTGTGAGCGCTGCACAGTTTCACTGCGCTGAATGCGCACCGACGGAGGAGAGCGTATGAATAGTTTACCCGCCATAGAAATCTACTCTATTGGCACGGAGCTGCTCAATGGACAGATCCAAGACAGCAATGCCTTCTGGATGGCGCAGCAGATTGCCGCGCTGGGCGGCTATGTGCGCCGCATCTGCATTCTCGATGACCAAATGGAAGAACTGACGAGCGTGTTTCAAGACGCCTGTCAGCGCGGCGCGAAGCTCATCATTACTACGGGGGGCTTAGGTCCGACGCCCGATGACATGACCGTTCAGGCGATCGCGCAGATCAAGGGGGAAGAGATCGTTGTGGACGAGGCGCTCGTGGCGCACTTTATGGCCAGTCGGGATATTGAGAAGCGCGAAGACGTGAGCGAGGGGCTGCTGAAGATGGCAACCCGTCCAGCTCACTCCAAAGCCCATCTCAATCCAGCCGGCGTAGCGCCCTGCGTCGAGACGCAGATCGGTGAGACGGAGATCTATAATTTACCCGGCCCACCGCGCGAAGTGGAGGCGCTGTTTGGCGCAGTTTTAGAGGCACGGATTGCCGAGCTCTACAGCGGCACGCGCGCCGCGCTGCGCGTGGTGGTCAACCTGCCAGAATCGCAGTGTGGCCCTATTCTGCACAGCGTTATGGAGGAGTATCCCAATACGTACCTAAAGGCATTTGTAGCCTTAAGCGAGCGCACCGCCGACGGTCAGCGCTTACCGGTTGATATTGTTGCCTGGGCGGAAGAAGACGCGCAGGCGCAGGATCTCTTGGACAAGGCGCTGCGGGCGTTTACGGAACGGGCGGCAGAAAAGGGGAGCAGCGTTGAGCCGATGGAAGAGTAATATCTCTCACATCAGATGTCTCTGATCAGAGCGTCCGGCGCGCCGCGTCAAGGGCGTCGTAGCAGCGCTGTGCAGTCGCCCATGCGTCGTACTCCGGCTGCTTCCATATCTGTGCAGTGACCTCCGGACAGATATAGCGATCCCAGCCGGCCGCATGCACGGCGCGCATGTATTCGCTCACGTCTAGCGCGCCATCCCCTGGCAGCAGGTAGCGCACGTTTCCCTCGTCATCAACGTAGCCGTCTTTGATGTGGTTGTGTGCGGCATAGGGCACGTTGAGTGCGATACAGTGTGCCAAGTCCATACCCTCGACCCAGAAGTGGCTGTAGTCAAAGTTGAGTTTGAGATGTGGGTGGTCTGTTTGCTCCATGAGCCAGACGGCCTTTTCCGGCGTCTCAAAGTCGCCGCCGGCGTGTGGTTCAATGGCTAGGACAACGTCGCGCTGGGCGGCCATGTCAGCAACTTCACTGACCAGCGGTATAATGGCTTCTCGTTCGCCGTCCCACGCCGGTTTGGGATGGCCGAGCGTCGTGGTGACTACGGCCGGCTCGTCGCTGACGCGCAGATGGTGCGCCATGTCAAAAGTTGCGGCAAACTGCGCCAGCATGGCTGGTCTGTCCTCGCCCGTCACGCAGGGAGAGAGCAAGGCCATAAGCGGCGGTGTGGGAAAGCCGAGTTCGATCAGCAGCGCGGCTAGGCGCGAGCGCTGGTCGCCTGCAAAATGCATCGGATCGGTGGCCCAACCGGGCGTCACGGCAATCTCCATGCCTTCGTAGCCCATGTCGCGCAGGCGTGGAAGAGCGCTAAAGACGTCCTCTTGCTGCATGCCGTACGTGCTGTAATAGAGTTTCATTTAGGCGTTCCCCGTGGATGGTTAATGCGGATTTAGATAGGATGAAGCTCCGGGCAAAACGCCCCGATCAGATGCGTATTGATCGGGGCGTTGCCGTGTGAAAAGCAGGTTGTTTAGCGCTCGCCCTTCTCCTCGTAGATCGCCTCGCGCAAACCCTTTATATAGCCGATGGCAAAGAGTCGGCCTATGGATGAATAGCCGGGATTCTCATTGTCATCGCCGGTCATAGTCGGCACGTGGTCGGGGCGCAAGACGCCCTCAAAACCGATGTCTTTATAGGCTTGCATACAGGCGCGCATATCTGTCTTTCCTTCGTCGTGGAAGGTCTCGACAAACTTTTCGGGTGTGCCTCGCACGTCGCGAAAGTGCACAAAGTGAATTTTGTCCTGTTCGCCAAAGTGGCGGATGGCACCCGGTAGATCGTCCGTCATCAGCGTAAAGTTACCCTGGCACAGGCAGATGCCGTTGGATGGGCTAGGTGCCATGTCGATCAGGCGCTGGTAGTTTTCAATGCTACGCATGATGCGACCCATGCCACGAATGGGCGAGAGCGGTGGGTCGTCTGGGTGCATGGCCAGCTTGACGCCCGCCTCTTCGGCAACGGGTAGAACTTTGTTGAGAAAATACTGCAGGTTTTCCCACAGCTGTTCCTCCGTCACTTCACCGGCGTACGTGAGCGGCGCATCCTTGATTAACTCGTTGTCAAATCCGGTTACTACAGCACCTCCGCGGGCCGGCGCTGCCGTGGACGTGCGCATCCAGTTGAGGACCGGCATCCATTCGTAGCACCATACCTCAACGCCCAGCTTGCCCATAGCGCGTATGAGGTCGCAGGCGTGTTCGATCTCTTCGTCGCGATCCGACAGCCCTAGCTTGGCTTTGTTTAACGGGGGGCGACTCTCGATGACGTCCATCTGGAAACCGCCGTCGGCATAAGCCGTCTTCATGCGCATGACCGACGTATAGCTCCACGGCAAGTCATCGCGCGGGACGTCCGGGTCCGCTGCGGCCGTGGAAGGAGCCCACGACGTAGTTAACGCCGCACTGCTTTACCATGTCCCACAGCGGCGTGCGATTGGGTGACATCACTTCGGCAATCTTAATCACGATGTATTCCTTTCTAATATAAAGGTAGTGCAGTCGACGCGGCGTGCGCCGGTCGCTGCAGGTTAAGCATGGGGCCAGTGTTCGTTGAGTCCGCCGCAGACGCCGCTTATCGGATCGCGCGACGGCAGGGGAACCCGAGTGATTTGATCTAGCTCTCTCCGACCTCGTGCCTGACGACACAGATCCCAGTCCTGGCCCTGCGGGTAGGCGCCTATGACCAGTAGGTCGGCGCTGCCGCCCAAGTTTTGATGGCCTACCCCGGCAGGTAGCAACAGCGCGTCTCCGGTCTTCACGTCGAGCACGATGCCCCCACCTCCGCCCAAGCGCACCCGCGCTGAGCCGCAGGCGATGCCGAGCACTTCGTGCGCGGTGCTGTGATAGTGGGGGAATGAGTAGATGCCGTTGCGCCAGGTATGCGTCCAACCGTTTTGCGCAAAGCGCTGCTCAAAGGTGCTGGCCCGATCGGCATGCGCTGCATCAATCACTTGCCGGTACAAGAGCAAGGGCAGGGCGCTGTTGGGAATAACGCCGTCGTCTTTCAAATAGTAGGGCTGTGCGTCGGACATAAATTGGGGACCCTATCTGTTGGCGAGGGCAAATGTAGGCAAGGGGGTGCAACCGAGCAATACAAAGACGCAGTGCCTTTCAGACTATGGACGGTCGTCGGGAGGACGGAGCGGTGGCAGCGGCTGTACGATGCGTAGTTGCTGCGGAGTTAGGCGGGCAAGCAGCCCGTCTGAGGGCTGGTAGCCATAGCGATCGTTGCCCCAGTGTGGGCCGTAGCGGATAATGAGTACGCGGCGCTGTCCGGCGTTGATGCGCTGGGCCGAACCGTGCGCTAAACAGTCGACAAAAAAAGCGGCATCGCCCGCTCCTAGCGGAACCTTGATGGCCCCTTCGACGCCGTCGAGAGACTCGACT
>Ga0181573_10002706_pt1 | contig 16288 bp, 7 predicted proteins | sample 101ome_25_FD_148643 | JGI IMG/M metagenome (GOLD analysis project Ga0181573, IMG submission 148643) | Coastal salt marsh microbial communities from the Groves Creek Marsh, Skidaway Island, Georgia - 101409BT metaG (spades assembly) | ecosystem: Environmental > Aquatic > Marine > Intertidal zone... | reverse complement strand
CGCCGCGACCGCCGCCTCTGCCGCCGCCTCTGCCGCCGCCTCTGCCGCCGCGGCCCCCCCGGCCGCCGCCCCTGCCTCCTCCGCCGCCGCCTCCGCCGCCGCCGAGGAAGCGTTCCATCGGGAGCAGCTTATCCGGCGAGATGTGGAACTTGTCGCCCTTGGAGTAGCTCGACGCCACGACTCCCTCGGCCATCTTGATGGTGAACATGGACGCGTTGATGGGGCCGAAGATCTCCTCAACCTTGCCAACCTGCGTCTTGTTCTCGAGGAAGATCGGCCCGTTGAAGTAAGGGACCTTGGGGTTCGTGAGCTTGCACACGGCTTCGCCCTCGCACGCGTGGATGAACTCGCCAACCTCTGTGGATTCACATCGGAGGGGACGTGGAGGTCAGCGAGGGGGAGAGGGAAAATAATCCACAGCCCAGGGTTCTCGTGGGGCGCCCGCCGCTTTTTTCACGTGAAAACCCAATAATTGGTGGGCGAGGGTATCGGGCTCGAGCGGCGAGGGACGGCGCGGATGCAAGTCACTCGCGGTCCGTCGCGGAGAAGCACGAGCATAGGATGTATACGCACCGATGACGGTGTCGGGAGGGCCCTCATCGAAGCCGCCGCGGCCGCCTCGGCCGCCTCTGCCGCCGAAACCGCCCCTGCCTCCGGGGGAGCGACCGCCGAATCCCCGTCCTCCGCCTCTGCCCCCCATGGGCGGACGCATCTTGTCTGTAGAGTGTGAACCCTTTACTCGAGGACGAGTGCGGGTTGAACGAAGTCCGGTTGTGGTGGACTCCGAGATGTGCGACGCGGCGACGTTGGGTCACGCGCGCGTTAGACAATGCCCGACTAGCGAAGAAAAAACATCGCGGTGACTCAACAAACAACCTTTTCGTGCACGTGAGTTGATTGTCCTTGATTGGAGAAATGACGGTTCAAAAACGCCACAGTGCTGCAGATCGGCGCCGCCGGTTGGGGCTGGGTCGAAAATCCGAGCGAGCTCCTTTGGACGACTCTCGCGATGGGGTTGCGAGGGCCGCCTCGGAGCGCACAAACAGACCCGCGTCGGAGGCTTCGCACCCCACGCGCAAGGTCACGCGTAACCCGGATCGAGGGTCAAGGCGAGGCACACTCGCTGTCCGAAGGCACGCGCGCGCGGTAGGCGTCTGCGCGGTCGCGAAAGGCCCGTCCACTTGCACGGCGGCCTGAAAAGAGCAGAGGAAGCGGAGAAAACACATCGGCCAACATGGTGCGTGCCCTCCCGAACCCCCGTTCCCTCCCGTCGAATACCCGGGCGCGGGCGTCGTCGCGGCGTTTCCCTCGCGATCGCGCGAATCTCCGCGTCGAACGCGCCGGCGTCCCGCGTCTCCTACCCGCCGCGCGCGCGCCAAAACCCGAATCTTGAGGGCGTAGGGCTATGAGCCATAGGCCAGATCGCCCGCGATCGCACCCGCTCACCTTTGCGCCCGGCGCCCGCGCCTCCGCAGGATACGTCGAGTAAGGAGTGCCGCATGTACGAGGCGAAGTTCCCCGAGGTGGACGAGGTCGTCATGGTCCAGGTCAAGTCCATCGCGGAGATGGGCGCGTACGTCCAACTGCTGGAGTACAACAACATCGAGGGGATGATCCTCCTCTCCGAACTGACCCGCCGACGCATCCGCTCGGTGTCCAAGCTCATCAAGGTGGGCCGCGTCGAGCCGGTGATGGTGCTCCGCGTGGACAAGGAGAAGGGGTACATCGACCTCTCCAAGCGCCGCGTCTCCCCCGAGGACGTCGCCGCGTGCGAGGAGAAGTACAACAAGTCCAAGATGGTCCACTCCATCATGCGTCACACCGCGGAGACGACCACCGCGACGCTCGTCGACCTCTACGAACACATGGCCTGGCCCCTGTACGCCAAGTACGGTCACTGCTTCGAGGCGTTCAAGCACATGGTCGGCGACCCCGACAAGGTGCTCGACGAGCTGAAGAAGCCCGACGGGTCGCCCGCCGTCGACGACGAGGTCAAGAACGCGCTGGTGAAGGACATTCGCCGGCGCATGACCCCGCAGCCGCTCAAGATTCGCGCCGACGTGGAGCTGACGTGTTTCGCGTACGACGGGGTGCTGCACATCAAGGAGGCGATGCGCGCGGCGGAGGCGGTGTCCACGGAGGAGTGCAAGGTTAAGATCTCGCTCGTCGCCTCGCCGCTCTACGTCGTCTCTGCGCAAACCTTGGACAAGGACTTCGGCGTGAAGCTGGTGGATCAGGCGGTGGAGGCGTGCGCGGCGGCGATCGCGAAGCGCGACGGGAAGATCGTCGTGAAGGAGGCTGCGCGCGCGGTGTCCGAGCGCGACGACCGGCTCCTCGCGGAGAAGATGGAGAAGCTGCAGAAGGCGCAGGAGGAAAACTCGGACTCGGACAGCGAGGACGAGACCATGGGCGACGTGGACATCGAGAAGCAGACCGGCCTCACCGTCTGATCGTCGCGCGTTTGTCGCGATGCGGCGGTTCGTCGCCTCATCGAACGGTTCGATGGCCGCGGATGGCCGCCTTGATTAATAAAAACCCCCGCCGCTTGAGGGGGGGATTGACAAACTATGCCAACTCGTCCGCGATTCGCTCACTTGGCGTTCTTCTCGGCGCTGAGGAACTTCTCCAGCTGCTGCTTGAGCTGCTTGTTACTCTTCTGCATGAACCCGACCTCCTCAGCGTGCCTCTTCTCCTCCTCCTCCCTTCGCTCCGCCTCCCTCCTCTCGATGGACTCGCATCGCGCCTTGAGCTCGGCAACCTGCCGCTCCAGATCCGCCTCGCGCCCCTCGAGATGCGCGATCCGCGCCTCCGCGTCGCTCTTACCCTGCTCCCCGCCCAGCGCCTTGCGCATGCCGAACGCCACGGACGATTCGTACAGCGTCTGATAGGCGGCGATGGACATGCGAGCCTCGTCCCTCACGCGAAGCAGGAGGAGGCCGCGCTCGGCGCAGTTGATTGTCACCTGGCGGATGAGCTCGTCGAAGCACTGCGCGTAGAGCTCCTCGCGCACGGGGCAGATGCCGGTCTCGCGCGCCTGCCTCGCCTGCAGCTGGGCGTCCAGCTTCTCCTGGAGGTTGATGACGTCCAGGCGCGTCGCGGGCGTCGCCGAGACGTTCTGGACCCAGAGCGTGCCGTCGCTCTCGTGCGAGCGCGGGGGCAGGATGGAGTTGAGGATGTCCTCGGTCTGAGAGGCGCCCGTCTTCGCGCCCTCGATGGGAGCGAGCGTGCCCTTCTGTTGATAGACGTGAGGCGGGGGACGGGGATGGAAACCGGTCAGCGCCGCGCGTCTCGAGGGATGGACGGGTCAGGGGCGGGCGAAATGAGCCAAATTTAGGCGCCCTTCGCTCCGTCGCCGGGTCTGCGGGGCGGCGAGGGACGCACCTTCATCGTTCCCGTGCTCATCATCGCGCGCTTGTCGTTCGTGGTGGTAATCTGCGAGTGGGCGAAGGGGAAATCGCGTCAGCGATCGATCGCGTCGCGGGAGGGGGCGCGAGGACCGGAGGCGGGTTCGTCGGGTTCTCTCGCCAATCCGGCGCCTACGCGAGGAGCACCGATGCGAATGCCGCGAAGGGTGTACTCACAGACTGGGCGGCATCGTACTTAACGAGCGTGCTGACCGGGGGAATCATGGCTGGGTGCCTTCTTTGCCCTGCGAATGAGCGACAGGTCCCTCGCGCGGGGCTGAGTGCGCTCGTACGGCCGCCTCGCGCGTCGTCTCCGGGCGCGATTCGTCCGATGGTGAAGAAAGTTGACGGAGCGATGGCTGACCGGTGAGAGGTCCCGTGACTGGTTGAGACGAGTTATGGTTTAGGCTGAGGCAACCTTCGGACCGTCTGGCCGCGCGATCTCACACGCAGACGCGCGCGGGTTCGGCGAGAACCCACGTGGAGGATCGAGCGCGAGGCTAACGAGCCGACGCGACTCTTCCAGGCCGTCGGCGGCGCGAGAGAGTGCCCGCGGAACGAGAGACCCGCGCGGTTCATTCGCCCAGGCTTTTGCGCCACCCCCACCCGTTGACGGGCGGTGACCGCGAGGCGTCGCTGGTTGGGGATCGAGCGGGAGGGAAACCATGGCGGGGCTCTTAAATAACCCTTACGCGCAGCTGGACTCCCAGGTGCGACCGTCGCCCCTCTCCCGCCGCGTACACGCCGTCGCCCCCGCGCCGCGTGGCCGCCCGACCCTTCAACGTCTCACACGGACAAGCAGTCATCCCACCTGGAGCAAAACCCCCTAACCGACCTGACCCGGCCCTCTTCCCCCATGAACGACAGATCGAGCAGCTGCTGAGGGGAGAGATCATCCCGGAGGATGAGGTGAGGGTGATCTGCGAAAAGACGAAGGAGGTGCTGAGCAAGGAGGAGAACGTCGTGCCCGTCCGCGCCCCGGTCACCGTGGTGCGTCCCCCTCGAGCGAGAACCTAAATCGCGCGTTTTGCATTCTTTTCCACTCGCGCCCGCGACGACTCACCTCGAAACACCCCCAACAAAACCCGCAGGTCGGAGACATCCACGGGCAGTTCGCGGACCTGGTGGAGCTGTTCCAGATTGGCGGCAGGGCGCCGGAGACGAACTATCTCTTCCTGGGCGATTACGTGGACCGAGGTTACGATTCCGTCGAGACGGTGTGCACGGTTATCGCGATGAAGGCTCGATGGCCCGACCGCGTCACCTTGCTCAGAGGTAACCACGAGTCCCGGCAGATCACGCAGGTGTACGGCTTCTACGACGAGTGCCTGCGCAAGTACGGCAACGCGAACGTGTGGAAGTACATCACCGACATGTTCGACCACCTGCCCCTGGCGGCGACTGTCGAGAACGAGATCTTCTGCCCGCACGGCGGCTTGAGCCCCAGTCTGGACACGCTGGAGCACATACGCGAGCTCGCGAGGACGCAGGAGGTGCCGCACGAAGGCCCGATGTGCGACCTGCTGTGGTCCGACCCCGACGACCGGTGCGGCTGGGGCATCTCCCCTCGAGGCGCGGGGTACACGTTCGGTCAGGACATCTCGGAGCAGTTCAACCACAGCAACGGCCTGAACCTGATCGCCAGAGCGCACCAGCTGGTGCAGGACGGGTACGAGTGGGCGCACGATCAGGCGGTGGTGACGGTGTTCAGCGCGCCGAATTACTGCTACAGATGCGGGAACCAGGCGGCGATCATGGAGGTTGACGAGGGGATGAACAGGGATTTCCTCCAGTTTGATCAGTTTCGCAGGGCGGTCAATCCGGAGCTGCGAAGGGCGCAGCACAAGATGCCGGACTACTTCCTCTGACCCGAGTAGCGAGGAGCGCGCGAAGCATCGAGTTGATATCAAAAGAACATTAGAGGCCAACCGACACCTTCTCGTCCGTGCCCCGACTAAACCCTCGAATAAAGTCGTTCGCGTCACTCGTTTTATTCCTCGGGTATCGGTCCGTTGACTCCGACGGGTTCGTCTCCGAGTTCCTCCGGCGTTCGAACCACGCCGTCGGCTCCCATCACCGCCGTGGTGGGTCTCCACCCCTCGTTGTAGTTGTCGCATCCCAGGTCCCTCATCGCCGCGGACGCCACGTCGACGCACTCCTTCGGGTGGTTCTTCTTGCTCAGCCGCAACAGCGCCTCCGCGTCGGTGTTGTTCAGGATGAGGGGCACGTTCTCGGGGTTACGGACGACGGCGTTGCGAAGGAACATCGCGCACTGCCGCTGCAAGCCCTTGTGCGCCCTGGCCCTGGACATGGCGTCGACGACCGGTTCGAACACGCCCTCCGCGCCGCACCGCGCGGCGCCCTCCGGGTTCTTGAGGAGCAACGCGGCGAGGCAACCCACGCACTGCTCCTGAACCGAGTGAAACCTGTCGGCGTCGGCGTCCCCCGCTCGAGCGCCGAAGACGTTGACGACGTGCGTGAGCACCGCGAGCCCCCCGGCGTTAACGATGAGCGACTTGTTGCCGTCCGACCCCGCGAGCTGGCGCAGGCACGCGGCGCACGCCCTCGCGAGTTTCGCATCCCCGAGGGACGCGCTCGTCTGGAGCGTCTCGAGCAACCTCGCGACGCCGCCGCGCTCGGCGATCTCCTTACAGATGTCGTCGTTCACCGCGACGTGCTTGAGAGCGGTCGTGAGCGAGGCGCACAGGACGGGATCCTCCGACGCCTCGACCGCGGTCAGCGAGACGCACAGGGCGGACGCGGCTCCCGCCTTGGCCATCGCCCTCGCGTGCGTAAACGCCCCCGACGCGGGTTCCCTGGGATCGTCACCGGTGGTGAGAGCCTTGACCGCGGCGCACGCGTGGCGAAGCGCGCGCGCGTCGGAGGCGGCGTCGACGAACACGGCGACGAGCGGGGTCTCCACGCCCGCCTTGATGAACGCGCCCTTGCACGCCTCGTTCCTCGTGCACGCCGCGGCGACGACGGCGGCGCAATCGGCGACGGATCGCGGATGCGTCGAGGCGAACGCGGGCCAGAGCGCCGTCACGAAGTTCATGGGACGGCGGAGGGAAACGAACGTGTCCCTGCCCTCGTCGCACGAGAGGACCAGCGCCAGCGTCTGCATCGCGTCCACGACGTCGTCCCAGGAGGCGCCCGCCGCGCCGTCCGCGACGCGCTCGCACGCGCGCCAGCACGCCTGCACGGCTCCCGCGCCGACGCACGCGGATCCCCAACCGGGCGTCGCGCCCTCGCCGGAGACGCACTCGCGGAGCGCTCGGGCCGTATCCGCGATGCCGCGCAAATCGCCCTTCTCCACCGCGGCGTCGTGCGCCCTGGCCGCCGCCGCCGCGGGGTGCTCGCCGCGCCCGGCCGGACCCGCGTACGTTTTGTCGATCTGCGAAAGGTCCACGCCCTGCAGCTCGAACTCCTTCACCGCCTCCTCGACCGCCTCGTCGGGCTCCATCTCGAAGTCGTCGATGTTACCCTGGACGCACTCGTCGAAGGTCTCCTGCGTGATGCGCCTCGTCATCTTCACCGCCATGTCGGTTCGAGCAGCGCCGCGGCCGCGAGCAAGCGACGAAGTGCGAGATCCAAAAAGGCCGAACGACGAGGTGCCGATTTCGAAACCGGCTTCGGTGTTGACCGGCTTTCGATTCGACGCGTGGATCGGTCCGTTGGGGATTTCGGAAGTGGCAGAGACGAACCGGCTCTCCGCCCTCCCATTGGCTCCGCCGCAGTCGTGGACCAATTGGGTGTGTTTCGAGTTATTAGACCGTCGCGCCTTATACTACTCGGTGCGGATTTGAACGCCGAAGACCAGCCAAACCCGGCTGCCGAGCGCATTTGCCGAACACAAACACTCGCGCTTCACCGCACGTACCACCACCCAACACACATATAAACATGTCTGGCAAGGGCGCTAAGGGCCTCTCCGGCAAGGGCCTCTCCGGCAAGGGTGCCAAGGGCACCATGAAGGGCGGCGACAAGAAGAAGCCCACCTCCCGCTCCGTCAAGGCGGGCCTCCAGTTCCCCGTTGGTCGCATCCACCGCTTCCTCAAGGTGCGACCCGAAACCGTCCTCGCCCGCGACCCGACGAGCGTCCGATACCGTCACGACCCGGATAAACGGATGCATCGATGGTAGATGTCATCGACGCGGAGAGTTATCGCGCCGAGCACCCGATGTGCGCGTCGCCGTGCCCGTCGTTCATCGCGCGGCGGTTCGGGAAAAAAGATTAGTGTGCCCACCTCCAACAGCTACTTTTCGCGAACCGGGATCTGACCTCCGCGTGCCCCTCGACAACCCCTCCAACCAACAGAACCGCGCTGCCTCCGGCGGTCGCGTCGGCGCCACCGCCGCCGTCTACTCCGCTGCCATCCTTGGTGCGTCCATCTCCCGCCCGCGCCTCCCCGGCCCGCGCCGCTTCCGGAAAATTTGGAATTCGTCCATCACCCGACCCGAGAAACCGGAACCCGACGCTAACCTCCGGCCCCCGCTCCATCCCTCCGAATCCGACAGAGTACCTCACCGCCGAGGTTCTCGAGCTCGCCGGCAACGCCTCCAAGGATCTCAAGGTGCGCATCCTCCCACCCACGCCCCCTCTCGCGCTTACCCGAACGTCTCATCCGGCATCGTGCCGTCCAACGGTCACAGCCGTTTGAAAAGGCGACAGCCAGATTTGAATTTCAACCCGGCTTGCGGCGGAGAGGCACGTCGCGTCGAGCCGCATCCGACCCTCGAGCACGCTCGAACCCCACCACTCGTCATTTCGCGTCGTTCGATCCAACCGCTGACGCGTGACGTCCCTCCCTAAACGCAACAGGTCAAGCGCATCACCCCCCGCCACCTTCAGCTCGCCATCCGTGGTGACGAGGAGCTCGACACCCTCATCAAGGCGACCATCGCCGGCGGTGGTGTGATCCCCCACATCCACAAGTCCCTCATCAACAAGTCCTCCAAGAAGTCCGATTAAATCGTCGGCAAAGGACGAGCGCGTCTGAGCCTCCCGGGAACGGATCGACGGCTGCGTTTTATGCGCCGCCGCGTCGCGTCTCGGCGGTGTGCTCGACGCCCTGGGTTTTTCCACGCGACGCGCGTACGCCAGGGAATGGGTTCAAGGGCCCGGCGCGACGCGACGCGTGCACTCATCAATGAACGGGCATTGTGTATCATACCGCGAAGATACGAGAGGAGCTCCGTGTGTGCATAGTCTTTAAGTCTTTGTTATGCACGGAGCCATGAAAAGCACCGATCCCATCTATGCGCGCGCGGAAAACGTCACACCTCTCGAGCGCGCTTCTTCGTGCTCTGAGAAGACCCCTTGCCCGCGCGGTACTCCTGAATCTTCCGTTTCCTCGCCGCGGTTCTCTTCTCCGCCTTCGCCAGCCTCGCCCGCGCCGCCTTCTCCGGGTCCGTCACCGCCTCCAACGCCTTCATCTTCCGTCTCCGCTCGCGCCGCGCCGCGATTCGTTTTTGAACAGCCGCGTACGCCTTGCCAAACGCATCCGCCGGCAACGTCCCGCGCATCACCTCCAGCGCCTCCCGCGCCAGATCCCTGTGCTCCTCCGCCACGCCCTTGACCGCGTCGTCCGCGCACAGCACCGCGGGAAGGAGCAGTGGCGCCGCGCACGCGGGTTTCGCCGCGAAACCGTCCGCCCCGAGCGCAGCGGCGACGGCGGCGCACCACCGAAGCGACGACGCCCTCGCCGCGCCCGCGCCGCCGGCGCCAACCTTGCCCATCCTTCGGAACAGCCACGGGTACGGCGGTTTCGACTGACCCGCGTCATCCTTCGTCGCGTCGCCCTTCGAGTCGCCCGGCGCCTTCTCCGCGTCGTCGTCGTCGTCTTCCGATCCGTCTTCCGATCCGTCTTCCGATCCGTCTCTCGCGGTTTGTAAAAGGACGACGGTGGCAAACGTCAGGTTCTTCACCGTCTGTTCCGCGAGCCCGGCGTCCAACTCGACGGCGCCCGCGCCGGTGCCCTGTTCCAGCACCGCGACGCACGAACGCGCGACGCGCTCCAGCCGCACCGGCCCGTCCTCCGCCTTACCCGCCGCCAGCGCCGACGCCATCGCGGCACCCTCCGTGGACAGCCTGAGGCCGACGACGCGAGCCGCCGCGTGTTGCACCCACTGGTGCCGGTGCAGCAGCAGCGCCTGCGCGCCCGCCCAGATTGCGTCCGGGGCGTCGAACCGGTTACCGGGGCCGGTCACGGCGTCGGATGGCTGCTTAGTGCTTGTTAAGTCTTTGTCGCCGTCGTGAAGAGGCGTGAAGTCGAACGACAGAGCCTCCGGGCATCTGGCCCCCGCCTTTTCGACGAGGAGCAACGCGTAATACGCCGTCTGCCATCCGCGAACGGTGGCGTCGTCGTCATCCTCGTCGCCGCCGTTCTCCGGGTCGTGCTCGTGCAGCGCGGACGCGACGTGTGGTCGCGCCGTCGCCACCGCGCGCGCCGCCTCCCTCGGCGCGGCGGTGACGGCGAGTCCGAGCGTCTGCATTGCGGCTCGCCTTAGCCGCGGGTCAGCCGTCGCGACCGTCGACGACGAATCGGTCGAAGAGCTCCTCGCGCACCAGCCGACGGCGAGGGCGAGGAGCTTACGACCCGCGCTCGTGCCGGCGACGCGCTTGAGCAGCGCCGTGAGCGCCTCGCCCGCGGCGCGCCTGCAGTTGGCGTCCTCGTCCGCGCCCAGCCTCGCGACCATGGGGACGAAGAGGAACGTGGCCTGCGCCTCGACAGCCTCCGCGGGAAATCTCGAGACGACGTCCCTGAGGCAGTTCATGGCGCTCAGTCTCCCGGAGGCGTGCTGATACTCCAGGTTGGCGGCGAGCGCCTCGAGGTGCTGCTGGAGCCTCCTCTCGCCGAGTGGATAGTCCAACAGGAACTGCACCAACGCCTGCGCGCACAGCTCGCGGACATCCTTGGCGTTGGCTCTGACGACTAAACTCGAAACCGTCTTCATGCAGTCGTACACCTCGGGAAGAAGCGGCCTCCTCGCGAGCACCGCGCGCATCAGCGAAAAGGTTGTCGATCGTTGTTCCTCCCGGTGGTCGCCCTCTAAATCTCCGAAGGCGAAGGTGATGATGAACCTGAACTGAGCATCCGTGGGCGTAAACGCCGCGTGGCGCTTCAACAGATTGTTGAGGAGCTTGAGGCAATCCTGCGCGAGTTGCTGGTTGGGCGAATTGCATTCGCGCAAAAGAGCCATGATACGACGAGCCAACGCTCCCGTCGACGAGTCGAACGCGGCGAGTTTCATGGTGGACAGCTGCGCGAGGCAGCGCACCGCGAGCGGCGGGATGGAGGAGCGTTTCGACGACAGCGCGCGAACCGCCAGAGGGACGACACCCTCGAGAATCGCTTCGCGCCTCTCACCCAACGCCGCGCCGCCGCCGCCGACGCCCTTCTCGCCGGACATCTTGCGAAGCAGCGCGCGGAGCAGTCCGAGCGCGAACGTGACCAACAGATCAAAGTTCGGAGGGACCTCCTCGTCGCTCCTAGCGTTGGCGATGACGGCCGCGACGCCGACCTTCTTCTTCGATTTGCCGCCGGCTGATTCCTCCTCGGGCGGGGCATCGTCGTCGGAGTCTCCGCCGTATTTCGCCTTCTTGTACCTGTCGCCGGCCTCCGGTCCCTTGTCTTCCTTTAGATACTTGTCGGACCCGGCGGCAGGGAGCTTGATGAGGTACCTGCGTTCGTGTGGGGAGATGGCGGTGCGTGAGCGATTGGGTTTTATCGTTGGATGGAATCTCGTACGATGCGTGTGAACGGTTGTAAATGTGACCCCCGTCGAGGCGCGTCCCGCGCTCATGACGACCGCCATCGGTCCAAATGAAGCGCGCGAGAGCCCCAGGGGGCGTCGATCTACTCAGCGTGAAACGGGACATCATTCGCGTATCGGTCACGCGACGAGTACGGAGAAATTGCTGAGCCCTGCGAACGAGACGAAGAAAACCCCACGAGAAGAAAAACCAATCGCCGAGGGGGGCGCTCCACTTACCATCCGTTCTCCCAGACCCTGTTACCCATCTCTTTCTCGCCTCTTTGCTTCGTGCCGAGCGCGTTGACTTCCAGGTGACCCTGCGCCACGGCCTCATCGTACTCCGCCTGTCGCTCCTCCTGACTGATACCGTCGTTCACGACCGAGTGCACGAGCACCAACGTCTCCTCCGGGCTCGCGTGGGGGTTATTCAGCAAACCCTTCTGCACCGAGGTCAGGCACGCCTCGAGCTGGCGCTTCAGGCTCGGCGCGTCCGCCGCGTGCAGCCTGCGCGTCACCGGCGACAGCAGCGCGGGAAGCGACCGCGGGCACGGGGCGTTCGCCGCTAAGATCGTGAGAACCTCGTGCGATCGGCACCGCTTGGCCTCCTGGTACGCGCCGCGAATGGCGTCCACGTTGCGCTCCTCGGCGGCTCTGCCGAAGATGTCGGCGTCGAGGAGGGGAACGATCTCGTCCAGCGCCGTCTCCACGTCGTCCGGTGCCGCGCCGTGCACGCAGGCGTCCACCAGCGAGAACAGCGTCGCGCCCAACACGTGCGTCATGAAACCTCGGTCCAACCGGTTGGAAAGGAGCGCGACGACCTGGGGTAGGGTTTTGCACCCGAGGCCTTTGGCGGCGGCGGCCAGCGCGGCGCGCGCGCTGTCCCTCACGCCCTGCGCGCGCGAGCGGAGGCAGTTGGCGATCTTGCCGAGCACGCGGCCGATGTCCGCGTCGAGGTCCTGCTCCGGGAGGAGTCTCAGCAACGAGACGACGGCGCTCCCGGCGGCGGGCCGAACCGTGCCACCCTTACCCTCCTTGTCCTCGACGACGGTGAGTTTCTCCAGGTGGGGGAGGATATCGGCGCGAAGCGTGGCGACGACGGCGGGGTGGATGGGCTTGCACACCACGTTCGTGGCCTCCGCGCCCTCCGCCGGTTGGTCTTCAAACTCGTGGAAGCTCTCGAGCACCGTCGCCGCGGCGCGGATGTGAAGCGCCTTGCTGCCCTCGACGTTGAACCCCTGCCTCGCCGCGCGGTTGCCGCCAGCCTTGCGCAGCATCCACAGCAGAAGGTCGCGGTAGGACGCCCACGGGAGCGCCGACGCGAGCGACCCGATCGCGGCGGCCGCGGTGGACGCCACGTCGGCGCCGCCGTCGCCCAAGGACGCCACCGCCAGCGGCGCGAGATACCCGTTGATGGTCGAAAACGGAATCGTCCCATCCTCGCAAGCCTTGGCCATCTTTCGCAGCGCCCGGCACCGCCGGTGCGCCTGCAGGTGGCCCATGTTGGCGAAGAAGTCCTGCTCGCCGTTGTCCGCGTCGTCCGCGAGCTTCGCCGCGCCGGGCGCCGCGGACGGCCAAGACAGCGCGAGGCGCCTGAACGCGGCTATCGCCTCCTGCCTCGTCGTCGCCTCGGGAGATCGGAGCAAGCCGCGGACGCCCGGCGCCAAAACGCCGGCGACGGCGCCGGCGAGCGACGCCTCGGACGCCCGCGCGGCCGCCGCGGCGCGCTCCGCCGCGGTGGACATGCCCGCGACAGGGTCGAAGTCATCGTCGTCGTCGCCGCCCGCCGCCGCGTCCTCATCCTCGCCGACCTCGTCATCCTCGCCCGCCGCCTCTTCAGCCTCTTCAGCCTCCTCCTCGTCGTCGTCATCGTCGTCGTCGTCGTCGACGACGACCCTCACGGGTGCGTCGCCCGCACCGCCCGATCGAACCGCCGCGTCGAGGAACCTCCCCAGCGCCGCCGCCGCCGCGTGTCTCAGCGCCATATCCTGCCCCCGCAACTCGTGAATCACGTGATTCAGCACCGGAACGACAGACGCGGACGGCGCGGATGAGAACCACTCCGCGGTGCACTCGTCGTACGCGTCCAGCCTCGCGTCGTAGTCGATGCCGTCGATCGAGTCCCTCGCGTCCGCGTGGAACCCCCGAAGTATCCCCGCGCACGCGTTCGCCGCCTCGTCGTGTTGGGCGACGGCGCACCACGCGTCGCACAGCGCCCGACGCGCCGTTCTCAACCGCAATCGGCCAAAGAGCGGCGCCAGCGCGGAGCGATGCCGCGCCGACGCCGCCGCAAGAGAGCTCGCGGCGTCCTCGTCGGCTCCTCGGCCCTGGGAGTCTGTCCTCGGGGGGATCACCGCGGCGAGCGCGCCGAGCACCTCCGCGGCGGCGGATTCGTCAAGCCGTTTCAGGGCGAGCACCGGCACGAGCGTATCCGCGATGGCCGCGGACGCCGCGGATACGCCGAGAAGCGGTCCGAGGCGTTTCAGCACGGCGAGTTCCCTGCCGGACGCCCCGGCGGAGACGCCCGCGTTGCGAGCGGCGCCCTTCTCCGTCGCGGCGGCGATCTTCGACCCCGGGGTTTGCGCGCGTCGACCCCTGGCGGCTCGAGCGGCGAGAGCAGCCTGGAGCGCGTCCAGCAGAGAAGGGGCGTGCGCGCGAAGCAGTCTTGAAGCGACGTGTTCTCCCTCTCCCGCTTTCCCGCCCGCTCCTCCTCCTCCTTTGTCCCCGTCGCCCGGTGAGAGCTCTCCTTTCTCGTCGCCGTCTCCATCGTCGCCGAACGTCTTAAACTTGGCCTCCTCCGCTCGCTCGATGAGCGATTCGGCGGTGGAGAGGGCGGCGGCTCGCGTCGCGGGTGACGCGAAGGGCGCTCCCAGGGCGCGCCACAGCTGCGGAAGGAGCGAGGTGGCGTCGGCGCGTTCGAGCATCGGCGCGAGTGCGTCGTCCTCGGCGAGCGCGGCGACGATCGAGAGCGCGGGCGGGGGATGCGGCGCCGCGGATTCGGCGGCCATTCGTTCCGCCATGGGTTTCACCGCGGACAGCATCGCGTCCCAATAGGGCGAATAGTCGAAATCCGGGTGGCGCTGGAAGAGAGCGCCGAGGAAGCGGACGGCGAGCGAGCGAACCTCCCTCGCGTCCCTGTGTGCCTGCCCGGGCGCGAGCGCTCTCCGCGTATCGTTCGCGTCCTCCTCATCCTCGCCGTTGACCTCGTCATCCTCGCCGTTGACCTCGTCATCCTCGTCATCCTCGTCGACGTCGTCGTCGTCAACCGCGGGGTCGGGTTCGTTCAGCTTTGCCTCGCGCGCCCTCGCGGCGGACTCGCAAATATCCGAGCTCGCGGCGAGCATCTCCACCGCCATGGACAGCAGCGGGTGCAGGTACGCCTTCGTGTGCTCCGCCATCACCTTCAGCAAGTCACCCGCGGCGCGAAGAAAACCGGAGGGAACCTTACTCCCCGACCCGACCAGCCCGGCAACCTTCGCCTCCCTCGCCATCCGAAGCCACGTCGTCGCCATCTCGTCCCCGCCGTGCCCGCTCGCGGTGACGACGAGCGCGTCGAGCCACGGGGTTCCGATCGTCGGGCGCACCCCGGCGCCGTCCACGCGACCGACGAGCGGCTCCATCGGGGAGATGACCGAGTGAATCAGCGGCACAATCTCCGGCGGGTCCAGTCGACTGATCCAACGCAGCGCGGCGACGCGGTGCGGCGCGAATCGGCCGGTGCGTCGCTTCAGCCGCGGCAGCAGGCACCTCACGACCAACGCGGCGAACGCGGGTCTGTTTTCCGGGTCGACGACGGCCCTCTGATCCTCCGTCTCCCCCGGTTCGACGCGCAACGCGATCAACTCGTCCTTCATCGTGTTCGGATCGGTCACCCTGGCGAGGCGGTCGGCGTTGTCCGGAGTCAAATGCGGCAGGCGCCACTGGCCGAGGCACCGCACCGCGAGCGTCGCGAGGTCCGGCTCGTCCGCACCGACGCACCGCTCGAGGATGACCCTCACCGCGTCGCCCGTGCCGGCCATCGAGCGCACAGCCTTGCCGCCGCTGAGGCCGTCCTTGACAACCTTGAGCCACTCGCGCAAGCCGGCGCGCCACGCCTTGCCGGCGCGCCGCGATCCGTCTGGCTTCGGCGCGTTGTACGCGAGGAAAAGCCCGGCGAGAGGCGCGGGGTGACGCGACGCCGCGGCCGGCGACGATGCGACCGACCGAAGCAGCAGCCCGAGCCTCTGCCACCGCTCGGTGCCAGCCTCGGTCGGGATAGTCTCGCTTTCCATCCGCCGCTGAAGCGCCTCGGCCGCCTCGTTGGACGCCCCCGACCGCGCGTCGGGTCCGGAACGGTCGTCGTGCCATTCGCCCTTCTTTCGCCCGTGAGCCGCCGCTAAGATCGCCGCCGCGTCGTGCGCGTCGAGGCACCGCGTCTGATGGGACTTTAAATCTTCGAACAGAGCCGTCCACGCGGGTTCAAACGCGTTCCGTTCGGTGAGGGCGCCAAACAGCTTGTGCGTCTCCGGCCACACCGTCGCCAGTCGGATGTGCAGCGCGCCGAGCGCACACGTCGCGAGCGCCTCCGCCGCGTCCGGACCCAGCGCCTCCTGTTCGACCGCGCGTCGCATGGCCGCTATCGACACCTGCGCGGTTTTCGCAAACTCCATCACGTTGGGACCGCCGACGACGTCGTGCACGTCAACCTCGTTGACCTTCAGCCATCGGTGCAGGCACTCGGCGAGCGATCTCGGCGTGTCGTTGGCGCCGGCGGCGCGCGCGTCCGCCGCGTCGCACTCCCCGCTCGCGTCCGCCACCGCGCAGAGGTAACGCAGCGCCCCCACCCGCAGGTGCCGGCTCGGGGACTTGAGCCGCCGGCTGTGTCGCGACACCGCGTCACCGAACGATCCAATCGCCGACGGATCGGACGCCCCGGCGAGGAGATCCGCCGCGGCGACGAGCGCCACGGGGTATTCGCCCTCGAGGTCGCCCACCGCAGCCGCGATCCGAACGTCGACGTTCTCCGATCGCGGCTCGGGGCCCGCCGCGGCTCTCGCGGCGATCGCCGCGGCGAGGACGGCGGCGGCGTCGGCGGCGGCTTCAGCCGCCGCGTATCCCGAATCCGCCGCCGGTAAGCCGTCGACGGCGGG
>Ga0181573_10002705_pt1 | contig 16301 bp, 16 predicted proteins | sample 101ome_25_FD_148643 | JGI IMG/M metagenome (GOLD analysis project Ga0181573, IMG submission 148643) | Coastal salt marsh microbial communities from the Groves Creek Marsh, Skidaway Island, Georgia - 101409BT metaG (spades assembly) | ecosystem: Environmental > Aquatic > Marine > Intertidal zone... | reverse complement strand
TCACTATCGAGCACTTCGGTGAAAACGGCGGCAGGCGTCAACCCTGCCAATGTGGCGAGGTCAATGGCAGCCTCCGCGGGTGCAGTGCGGTTCAGAACGCCCCCTTCGGCAGCAGCAACCGGAAAAATGTGTCCGGGCTGAACCAGATCGCTGGGCCGGCTGGATGTGTCGACGGCAACTCTGACCGTGCGCGCACGATCCGCTGCTGAAATGCCGGTATCGATCCCGGTAGCGGCCTCGATGGAGAGCGTGAAGGGAGACAGTGATTCATCCCCTTCCACCATCAGCGGCAGCTCCAACTCTGCACAGCGATCTCGCGTCATGGCGAGGCAAACCAATCCCCGGGCTTGTCTTGCCATGAAGGCGATGTGACTGGCTTCGCAGTGCTCAGCGCCGACCACGACAAACCCCGTTACGCCGCCAGCGGTATTCTCATTGAGCATGAGGCACGTATGGCCGTGACGCAGCTCACTCAACACCTTGTCGATGTCTACAGGCTCACTCATCAGCATTCTGCACCGCTTCGGTGGCGCCGAACTGCATCAGCCGCTCCAGATATCGTGCAATCACGTCGACCTCAAGATTGACGGCGCTCCCCACCTCATAATCACTGAACACCGTCTCTTCCCAGGTTTGCGGGATGATCGTCAGTTCAAAGCGGCGACCGTCCACTTTGTTCACGGTAAGGCTCGTTCCATCAACGCAAATGCTGCCTTTCATCGCCACGTAGCGCGCCAGATTCCCAGGCGCCGCAACCCGCACCCGCCAGAACCGCGCTTCTTCTTCAATGGCCTCGATCGCGCCCACACCATCCACATGTCCACTCACCAAGTGCCCGCCCAAGGGCGTGTTCAAGGTGAGTGATGTTTCCAGGTTAACCGGATCACCGACCGCTTTCTGGCCCAGTGTTGTCAAGGACAACGTTTCTGGAGACACGTCGGCCCAGTAACCGTCCCCGGGTAGCTCGGTGACTGTCAGACACACTCCGCTGGTGGCTATGCTATCGCCCAGCGCGACGCCGTCGAGCGGCAACTTCCCTGTCTCAATCCTGAGCCGCACATCCAGTGCGCCCGCCTCGATCGCAGCGACACGACCCACTGCCTGAATGATCCCTGTAAACACCTCAGCTCCCTTTTAAGACAAGCCAACCCGCGCTCACTGCAGGTCTGCAGGTGGCACTCGCGTGGCAATCATACGCAGATCCTCGCCTATGCGGGTCACCTCTCGTATCTGGAACCCCGGCGCGTCAGACAGAACATCTGTGTCGAACGCCGCCATAGGCGCTGCGTTCTGCCCCAACAGCTTGGGGGCCTGATAGACCACCAGTCGGTCTACCCAACCACCCGCTATCAATGCGCCGGCGAGCTTTGGACCCGCCTCTACGAGCACTTCATTGTGCTGTCGCTCGCCGAGCAGCTTCACCCACGCCTGCAGACACACCCTGCCCTCTTCGTCAGCATCGACAACGGTCGCCAGCCAAGAATTTGCCTGCTTCGCCGTTGGCGTTACCACGATCGTTGCCGCAGGCTCGGACAGCAGTGCGGCGCGCTCAGGGGTCCGACCCCCTGAATCGAGTACCATTCTCGCCGGCGGATGAGCGAGCGCTCGTGCTTTTTCTTCATCATTGAGCGGCAGTTCATCAGATCTGAGGGTTAACCTACAGTCATCCGCCAGCACGGTACCCACTCCCGTGACAATCAGGTCCGCCTCGGCACGCAGGACTTGCACATCGCGTCGAGCAGCCTCCCCTGTAATCCACTGACTCTCACCTGAAGCCATGGCGGTCCGCCCGTCCAAAGACACTGCCACCTTAAGCGTAATGCGCCCCCATCCCCGTCGCATGCGCTGCAGAAAACCGGCGAGATCATTCTCCACCGTGTCTGCCAACAGCCCCACGTCCACCGCGATCCCCGCAGCGCGCAATGCGGCAATGCCGCGACCTGACACCGCCTGATTGGGATCCTCAAGCGCAGTCACCACTCGACTCACACCTGCCTGAATCAACGCATCGACACAGGGCCCGGTTTTTCCGACGTGACTGCAGGGTTCAAGGGTGACGTAGGCTGTCGCACCACGAGGGTCAGACGCCTCGGCCAGCGCCATGATTTCTGCGTGTTGCCGACCCGCCGGTTGGGTAAATCCCGTACCGATAACGGTGTCACCTTTGGCGAGAACACACCCTACTGCAGGATTCGGGGCTGACCAAAATCGGGCCGAACGTCCAACTTCGATCGCACGCTCCATTAGCATGCGATCCAATTCTGAATTCACGGCTTGTCGCTCGGAGTGGGTTCGGCCTCAAGGGACTCGATGGCATCGCGGAATTCGGCGAGGTCCTGAAAGCTGCGGTACACGGAGGCGAAACGGACATAGGCGACGTGATCAAGCGCCTTGAGCGACTCCATGACGCGCTCACCGACCTGGAGAGACTTTACCTCTCGCTCGCCTGTTGCTCGGAGACGGTGCTTAATCTGATTAATTTCTGCTTCGATACTTTCGACCGAGACCGGGCGCTTCTCAAGCGCCCTGAGCAGCCCAGACCTCAGCTTGTCTTCATCAAAGGGTTCGCGGCTACCATCTTGTTTGATGATGCGGGGCAGCACCAATTCTGCCGCCTCGTAGGTAGTGAACCGCTCGGTACAACTCAGGCACTCTCGCCGGCGGCGCACCTGAGCTCCCTCGGCCACTAACCGCGAGTCGATGACTTTAGTCTCATCCGTGCTACAAAAAGGACAGTGCATGTTGTGTGGGGTGCCAAGAAGGCACCCACCTCCTCAACGGGTATAAACCGGCATTTCAGCACAAAGTGCTTTGACCTGCTCTCGCACAATCGGGATCTGCTCGGCTGAGGTTCCCTCCTCAAGCGAAGCCAGCACATCGCAGATCCAATCCGTCAGACGCTCTGTTTCTTCGACGCCAAAACCTCTAGTAGTAATCGCCGGCGTGCCCAAGCGCAAACCCGATGTCACGAAAGGCGAGCGCGGATCATTGGGTACCGCGTTCTTGTTCACGGTGATATAGGCCTCACCCAGCGCGGCATCAGCATCTTTCCCTGTGTATTCCTTTCCGATGAGGTCGAGCAACATCAGATGGTTATCAGTTCCGCCTGAGACGATTTTATGGCCTCTGTCGACAAATCGACTGGCCATGGCCTGAGCATTGCGTATGACTTGCTTTTGGTAATCCACAAACTCGGGAGCCATCGCCTCCTTGAAAGCGACCGCTTTTGCGGCGATCACATGCATGAGCGGTCCACCTTGTGCGCCGGGGAATATTGCCGAGTTGAATTGCTTTTCCAGCGCTTCGTTGGCTTTCGCCAAAATCAGGCCCGAGCGCGGCCCACGCAAGGTTTTGTGGGTAGTTGTGGTCACGACGTCTGCATGAGGAATGGGGCTTGGATAGACCCCCGCCGCAACCAAACCGGCCACGTGAGCCATATCCACCAACAAGTGCGCCCCGACTTCGTCCGCGATCTCGCGAAATTTCGACCAATCGAGGATGCGACTGTATGCGGAAAATCCGCCAATGATGAGCTTAGGTCGATGCGTTACTGCAAGCTCGCGGAGCGCGTCGTAATCCAATAGGCCCGTGTCATGATCAATGCCGTACTGCACCGCGTTGTAGATCTTCCCGGAAAAATTGACGGAGGCGCCATGTGTCAGGTGCCCCCCATCCGCCAGACTCATGCCCAGAACCGTGTCGCCGGGCTGCAATAAAGCCTGAAACACAGCGATGTTGGCACTGGACCCCGAGTGCGGCTGCACATTGGCAAAGTCGGCACCAAATAGCGCCTTCGCGCGCTCAATAGCGAGAGTCTCTGCCTGATCAACAAATTCGCAGCCACCGTAGTAGCGCTTGCCCGGGTAGCCCTCGGCATACTTATTGGTCAAGACCGACCCTTGGGCTTCCAGCACGCGGGGGCTGCAATAATTTTCCGAAGCGATCAGTTCGATGTGCTCTTCCTGGCGCACTTTTTCGGCGTGCATCGCCGACCAGAGCTCCGAATCGAAAGATTCGATGGTCTGCCTGTCTCGGTCGAGGTACTGCGAAACATGGGTTGCGACATGGTTCATGATGGCATCCTGCGGGTTAATATTGGGCCGACCAAGCCGGTTTGGCTCGGAGAGCCTGAATGGTAGCCGAACACACGTCCCGCGTCAGGCATTTGTCGGGGCAGTGGTAGGACAGCGGCATAACAGCGGTAGAAGCGGTAGAAAGTGCCACGCGTTTATGTATATAAGTCATTGCGATGACCTTGCGGGGGAAACAACTTGCGCATCAGTATCTTTGGTAGTGGTTACGTAGGCCTTGTCCAGGCAGCAGTGTTTTCCGAGGTAGGACACGATGTGGTGTGCATGGACATCGACCCATCGCGGATCGAGCAGATTAAGGGCGGAGACTTGCCCTTTTTCGAACCGGGCCTCGCGGATTTGGTCAAGGCTGGCGTTGCGCAGGGAAAACTCCGCTTCACGTCAGACACCGAAGCAGCGGTTGAGCATGGAGATTATCTTTTTATCTGCGTAGGCACCCCTTCAGCAGCTGACGGCAGCGCGGACCTGCAATACGTCATGGCGGTGGCAAGGGGGATTGCCCAGCACATGACGTCGAGAAAAGTCATCATCAATAAATCCACGGTGCCAGTTGGCACCGCCGATCAAGTATCCGCCTTGATTTCGCAGGTGCTGGCTGAACGGGGAGTGGAGATTCCCCATGAAGTGTGTTCAAACCCCGAGTTTTTAAAAGAGGGGTCGGCAGTGGCAGACGCACTGCGCCCAGATCGTATTATTGTAGGAGTCCGCTCTGAAAATGCCGTTGGTGAGTTCCAGAGAATGTACGAATCCTTCAATCGCAATCGCGACAAGATGATGGTGATGGATCCCCGTAGCGCGGAGCTCACCAAATATGCCGCCAACGCAATGCTGGCAACCAAGATCAGCTTTATTAATGAAATAGCCAACCTTGCCGAGGCGGTTGGCGCGGACATAGAGTGCGTGCGTAAGGGTATCGGCTCGGATCCGCGAATTGGATACCAGTTCATCTATCCCGGGGCAGGTTACGGCGGTTCTTGCTTCCCGAAGGACGTCACCGCGCTTGAACATCTGACGGAGACCTGCGGCACGGGCGGACAAATTCTGGCGGCGGTGCACGCCGCCAACGAGAACCAGAAGCGCAAGCTTTCCGACCGGGTTCTGGGTCGGTTCGGCGCCGACTTGAGTGGCCGAACCATCGCCGTTTGGGGCTTGTCTTTCAAGCCGAATACCGACGATATGCGTGAGGCACCAAGCAGAGTGCTAATGGAGTCTGTCTGGGCTGCCGGAGGCCACATCAAGGCTTATGACCCTCAAGCGATGGAGGTCTGCGCCGCAATTTACGGTGAGCGGAATGACCTTACCTACACGCCGACAAAGGAAGACGCCATTGACGGTGCCGACTGCCTTGTCATCTGCACCGAGTGGAAGGCGTTCAGGTCACCTGATTTTGGCGATATCACCGCGCGCCTGAAACACCCCGTGATCATTGACGGCCGAAATCTTTATGATCCGGCCTATCTTGAAGAACTCGGTATTGAATACTACGGCATCGGGCGCGGTCTATCCGTGCGGAGCGTTCCTTGAGCAGCCCACTTGAGCTGGGTTGGCGGGAATGGCTCACTTTGCCGGCTCTTGATGTGCAATGGCTTAAGGCCAAAATCGATACGGGTGCCCGAACCAGCGCCCTGAATGCTCAGGAGATCACCCTATTCCAGCGTGACCAGACTGATTGGGTGCGCTTCAAACTCCACCCCGTGCAAGAGCAAGAGACCCCTCAGATCGTCTGCGAGGCACCGGTAGTGGAGTTCCGACATGTCACAGACTCCGGGGGCAACACCGAAAAAAGGCCGGTCATTCGCACACAAATCATTCTCGGGTCATTACAATCCGCGGTCGACATCACACTCACCGATCGCAGCAAAATGAAATTTCGTATGCTACTGGGCCGTACTGCACTACCCACTTCCGCTACCGTGTTGCCGCGAAGATCCTTTTTGCAAGGTGGCGATCGACATAATCCACCGAGATTTTCATGAAAATTGGCATCCTTTCCAGGAACCCCAGGCTCTACAGCACCTCCCGATTACTCGAGGAAGCCATCGCTTCAGGGCATCAGTGCCGCGTTATCGATACCCTGAAGTGCTATATGGATATCAGTTCAGCCAAACCAGCCGTGTGGTATCGCGGGCAGCAACTGGATCATCTCGACGCTATCATTCCGCGGATTGGTGCCTCGATCACCAACTACGGTACGGCGGTCATTCGCCAATTCGAAATGATGGACACCTATGCTCTGGTCGGCTCCATACCGCTTGGACGTTCCCGCTCCAAGCTTCGTGCATTGCAACTACTCTCTAAAAAGGGGTTGGGCATGCCCGCCACCGGTTTTGCCCACGATATCTCCAATACTCGTCAACTGATTCAATTAGTGGGCGGAGCACCTGTGGTGGTAAAGCTGCTTGAGGGCACGCAAGGACGCGGGGTAGTGCTCGCAGAAACTGCAAAAGCCGCTGAATCGGTGATCGATGCGTTCAAGGAATTAGGCGCGGACTTTCTGGTTCAAGAATTTATCAAAGAAGCGGGCGGCTCCGATGTCCGATGCTTTGTGATCGGGAACAAAGTGGTAGCAGCGATGGAACGCACTTCCGCCGCCGGTGAATTCCGCTCCAATCTGCATCGCGGGGGCAGCGCCAAACTCACCAAACTCAGTACCCTCGAGCGGCGTACGGCAATCAAAGCAGCCCAAACAATGGGGCTCAACGTGGCTGGGGTCGATATTCTCAGGTCGGCGAGAGGCCCTCTCGTGATGGAGGTGAACTCGTCCCCCGGACTCAAGGGTATTGAGGAAGCCACTGGCGTTAACGTCGCGGGCAAGATTATTCAATTTATGGAGTCTCACGCGCACACAGGAAAATCGCAGCGCAGGGTAAAAGGTTAAGCCGTTGGTCACACACTCCAAACCGGGTAGCGCGGCAGCGACTCACTTTAAAATCGGCGAAGCGCTCATTGCTCCCGGAGAACAACGCACCGTCGAAATACCGGTTGCACCGACCTATGCCCATGACGATCTGGCGATGTCGGTACACGTCATGCACGGCAAACGTGCGGGGCCCGCAATGTTTGTCTGCGCCGCCATACACGGCGACGAAATCAACGGCATTGAAATTATTCGCCGACTGATCAAGCAAATTGACCTGCGGAAATTACGAGGCACTTTGCTCGCGATTCCGATCGTCAACGTCTACGGGGTAATTTCCCACTCCCGGTATCTGCCCGACGGACGCGACTTAAATCGCAGCTTTCCAGGTTCGGCCTCGGGTTCGTTGACCGGCAGGGTTGCGCACACCTTCATGCAAGAAATCGTTTCGAACTGTACCCATGGCATTGATTTGCATACCGGGGGCAGGCATCGCAGCAATTTCCCTCAGATCCGGGCGGAATTGAGTGACCCGACGGTGAGAGCAATGACCGAGGCATTCGGCGCGCCATTGGTGATCAACTCAGCCGTGCGCGACGGATCGTTGCGGCAGTGTGCAACAGAACTGGGGGTGCCCGTCATCCTCTACGAGAGCTGCGAGGCGTTGCGGTTCGACGAGGTGCACATCCGCGCGGGCGTAAAAGGGGTGATCAACGTCATGCGCCATCTGGGCATGCTGCGAAAAAGCCGGGCCAAACACCGACGTCAACCTATTTTCAGCCGACAGACTGCGTGGCTCAGAGCACCCGCGAGCGGCATTCATCGCATGTTGGTGCCGCTGGGGGCCCAGGTAAGCGAGGACCAGGTCATTGGCCTGATTGCCGACCCATTGGGGATCGAAGAAACAGAGGTCAGAGCACCATCGGCCGGTGTCATCATCGGGCGCTCGAATTTGCCGCTGGTATACGCCGGTGACGCACTGTTTCACATCGCAGATATCCACAATGAGGCGACGTTTGCGGCTGAGTCATTCCACGAAGAGCTGATGCCATCTGATTATCAGCCAACCGAAGATGACCCCAGCACTGCCCCCATCGCGCTGTGATGACTGCGAAAGCTGCTGGTTACCCGGGCTTAATGGCTATCTGTCGTGTCTCTGGGCAATTCGGGCCCCTTCATGCGTTATCCCCCTCATCATCAATGCAGGTGAGCATTGCTCCGCTTATCCAGTAAAGGCGTAATAACATTCACCTACTGACAGGAGCTGCAAATTAATGTCCAAGAAGTTCATGACATTCAAACATTGGAAAACCGGTGAGATGAAAACCATCGAATTCAAGGATGCGGCTGTGCCGGCCAACCCAAAAAGCGAGCGCCTGGTCGTTTGGAACGAGACCGAACAAAAGCTCGAAGATGTCATTAAATCCACAATCGTAGAGATTCGGGAAGAATAGACAGCCGGGCGATATGCGCAAAAATGAGCATCTCTGGAAGTGATTCAGTACACTCCACCCGTCGTCCAATAACCTCTTACGCCCCGCGGCAGTTGTACCCTTTTCGCCGCCGCTTACCTGTTGATGGAGTCTGATCGTGGCGCAATACGTCTACACCATGAATCGAGTGGGGAAGATCGTCCCACCGAAAAAAGAAATTCTGAAGGACATTTCACTCTCCTTTTTTCCGGGTGCCAAAATCGGCGTGCTTGGACTGAACGGCGCCGGCAAATCGACGCTACTCAAAATCATGGCGGGGATCGATACCGAAATACTGGGTGAAGCGCGCCCGCAGTCCGACATCAAAATCGGTTACCTGCCTCAGGAACCTCAGCTCAACTCCGAGAAAGACGTACGGGGGAATGTGGAAGAAGGCGTGCAGGACGCCATCGACGCGCTGGCCGGACTGGAAAAAGTGTATGCGGATTACGCCGAACCCGATGCGGATTTCGATGCGCTGGCCAAAGAACAGGCGCGGCTGGAGGATATTATTCAGGCAAAGGACGCGCACAACCTCGATACGCGGCTGGAGATCGCGGCCAATGCACTGCGACTCCCTCCATGGGAGGCCAATGTCGACACTCTCTCGGGCGGTGAGCGACGCCGCGTCGCTTTAGCGCGACTGCTCCTGTCCGAACCCGATATGTTGCTGCTTGATGAGCCCACCAACCACCTTGATGCCGAGTCCGTTGCGTGGCTGGAACATTTTCTGGAGGATTTTCCGGGTACCGTGGTGGCCATCACGCATGACCGCTATTTCCTCGACAACGCCGCTGGGTGGATCCTGGAGTTAGACAGAGGCCGCGGTATTCCTTACGAGGGAAACTACTCCAATTGGCTGGAAGCGAAGGAAAAGCGTCTCGAGCAAGAGCAACGGCAAGAGGCTTCTCACCAAAAGGCCATCAAGGCGGAACTCGAATGGGTGCGGTCCAACCCGAAGGGGCGCCAAGCCAAAAATAAGGCACGACTCCAGCGATTTGAGGAACTCAACTCTCAGGAATTCCAGACGCGCAATGAGACCAACGAAATCTACATCCCGCCCGGGGCTCGTCTTGGCGACAAAGTAATTGAGGTCACAGGGCTCAGGAAAACCTTTGGTGATCGGCTGCTGTTTGAAGAGGTGAGTTTTGTCGTACCCAAAGGCAGCATCGTGGGCATTATCGGCGCCAACGGTATGGGTAAATCGACCCTCTTCAGAATTCTGATGGGCCTTGAATCGCCAGACGGTGGCGAAGTGGCAGTGGGAGAAACCGTAGAATTGGGCTACGTCGATCAGTCGCGGGACGATCTGGACGGTAGCAAAACCGTGTGGGAAGAAGTTTCAGACGGTTTGGATATCATCCGAATCGGTAGCTATGAAATTCCATCGCGTAGCTACGTCGGCCGCTTCAACTTCAAGGGCTCAGATCAGCAGAAATTCGTCAAAGACCTATCTGGTGGAGAACGCAATCGACTGCATCTCGCTAAGCTACTGAAACAGGGTGCCAACGTATTGCTACTGGATGAACCGACAAACGACTTGGATGTCGAAACGTTGCGAGCACTGGAAGAGGCGCTATTGGCCTTCCCCGGCTCGGCACTTGTCATTTCCCATGACCGATGGTTTTTGGACCGAATCGCCACTCATATCCTCGCCTACGAGGACGACGGCGACGTGGTGTTCCATGAAGGGAATTACACCGATTACGAGGAAGATCGAAAGAGCCGAGTCGGTGCAGCAGCCGCGGTTCCAAGCCGCGTAAAGCACCGCAAGTTAAAGTAGTCCGTGTTGGAGTTGCGGGTCAGGCGGGAGCCCGGCCCAATCGTTAGCTACACGCGTCCAGTGCCTCCGAGAGCCGGGTGACCGGAATCACCCGCAGGTTTGGCGGTGGCTTTTTGGGTGTGTTCGCTTTCGGCACGATGGCGACCTTGAACCCGTGTTTAGCCGCCTCAGCGATTCGTTCCTGACCACTCGCGACCGGCCTGATTTCACCTGACAATCCCACCTCGCCAAAAACAACCCAATCCCGAGGAAGCGGCCGGTCTCGCAGGCTGGATACCACCGCCAGTAGTAGCGCCAAATCGGCTGACGTCTCCGTGACTCGCACACCACCGACCACATTGGCAAACACATCCTGATCCCCGACGTGAATCCCCGCATGTCGATGTAATACAGCCAACAGCATGGCGAGCCGATTCTGCTCAAATCCGACGGCGACGCGTCGTGGATTCCCGAGAGAACTGCCATCCACCAGAGCCTGAATCTCCACCAAAAGCGGTCGGGTCCCCTCCCAAACCACCACGACCGTGGTGCCGGGCGCGGTATGCTCTGAACGATCGAGAAAAATCGCTGACGGGTTGGTCACCTCACGCATACCGGCGTCTGTCATGGCGAATATGCCCAACTCGTTGACTGCGCCAAAACGATTTTTTTGTCCTCTGAGCGTTCGATAACGGGAATCGTGATCACCCTCGAGCAGGATGGAGCAATCGATCATATGCTCCAGCACCTTGGGTCCAGCCAGGCTACCGTCCTTTGTCACGTGCCCGACCAGAATCAGCACGGTACCGGTTTGCTTGGCGTAGCGCGTGAGTTGCGCGGCGCAATCCCTCACCTGCGATACGCTCCCGGGCGCCGAGGTCAGCGTCTCGCTATGAACTACCTGGATCGAATCGACAACCAGAACACGCGGTTCCAGCGAGGTTGCCGTCGCCAAAATCTCGTCGACGTCCGTTTCGGCCAACAGCTGGAGTTGGTCTGCCGGCAAATTCAATCGGCTGGCGCGAAGCGCTATCTGCTCTGGCGACTCCTCCCCCGTCACGTAAAGCGCAGTGTGTTGCGACGCGAGCCGACACAACGTTTGCAGCAACAAGGTACTTTTGCCCGCGCCGGGATGGCCTCCGATGAGGGTGCTCGAACCCGGAACAAAACCGCCGCCCAGCACGCGGTCGAACTCATCGAACCCGGATGCCAGGCGGGGAAGATCCTTAACAGCCACCTCGTCCAGACGCTGAACCGCCGCTTTGGTGCCCGCAAACCCCGACCGATTTGGGCTACGAGCAGCTGTTTTCTTACCCGTGGGGGCCGTCAATCTAATCTCAGATAAGGTATTCCAAGCATGGCATTCTCCACACTGACCCTGCCATTTAGGAAAATCGGCTCCGCAGTCGTTGCAAACAAATGCTGTCTTTGCCTTGGCCACGAGAAACTCCCGAGAAACTGATCGTAAAGCGTGTATTGGTGAAGGTAAGTCGGTATCCTAACAGGCCGATTCAGTCTGCACCGCTTCCAATGCACTTTGGTTCACTCATACCCGACCGACAACTCACGTTTTCGCCCGAGCTGGCAGCGACTATCGGGCTCGAGGAAGCCGTGCTATTGCAAGAGCTCGGAATCCGCCTATCAGACAGCCAATGGACCCCTTACGACCTCAGCACGCTGCAACAATCACTGCCTTTTTGGTCGGCAGACCATATTCTGTTGCTGATCAAGAGGCTGGTCGACTTGGGCATTCTGTTGAAGGCCGCTCAGGGACCAGCGAATCAGCTCATGTTGAGAGTCGCCGCCAGCAGTTCCATTCACCCATCTCCCCCCCCGGCTGAAAACAGATCAGTCACACACAGGGAACCATCGACGTGGGAACCCAGTGCGGCATTGATTGACCTCCTCACGCTGAATCATGGCATTCCAGAGCACATCGTTCGACAGGCGCAACAGAGCTTCATGCCCAATTCTGGCCGGGAGGCGGACACCCAATTTCGGCAACATGTACTCGCACACTGGCGGCAACAGCCATCCCAGCGACATGCGTTTGAGGTCCAGACACCGGTACCCTTTGGGCGCAACTGGCAGCCCAGCGAGGACGCATTGGAAATTCTCCTGCAGGCAGGTATTGATGCGGGATTCGCCGAGTCAGTGCGTGCCGAGTTCGTTCTGTACTGGACCGAGCGCGGGGGCGCACCCAAGGAAATCAATAGCCGTTTCGTTGAGCACGTTCGTCGCCGCTGGCTACGACACACCAGCCAGATGCACCACAGTACCGAGCCCACTCGCATAACGCGCCATTGGCAACCCGACAGTGCCGTCTGGGATACGCTGCGGCTCGCAGGTATCAGTGAGGAGCAGGCGCGCGCACTCTTGCCCGAATTCGTAATGTACTGGTTAGACAGTAACGAGGTACATACTTCTTGGAACAGTAAATTCCTGCAACACGTCAAACGTCAGTGCCGACCTGCAGGAGAGGAACATCAGCATGGCGGAGAAGCAAGACGCAGCGACACTGGCTCGGGATATCGTTCAAAAGACCGAAGCCTCAGAGATGATCTCACCGACACCAGCTGGGCCAACTGAGGCCGGCTCTCAGACCGACAATCCATCGGTAGAGGCAATCAATCAGGTCTTTGCGCTCTTTCGTCTGAATTACCATAACCAATACTACGCCGCGTGGAGCGACGCCGAACAGGTCAAGCAGGTAAAACGACTCTGGCTGGATGCGCTCGGCGCGTATCCTACCGCAGTGATTTTGCGAGCTGCCCAACACGCGATCGAAAACAGTGATTATCTGCCCACGTTAAATCGAATGATTGATGCGTGCCGCCACTGCCTAAGTGATCTGGGCCTGCCCTCGCCCTATGATGCCTATCGCGAGGCGTGTCTCGCCCCCTCACCCAAAGTCAATGTGGCGTGGCAACATCCCGCGGTGTATCTCGCCGGTCGAGACAGCGATTGGTTTTTTCTGGCTAACGAACCCGAAGCCAAAACGTGGCCTGTTTTCCGCACACACTATGAGCATTGGGTGAGCAGAGCGGCCAAAGGGGAGACACTTCAGGGACCTGAAAGATTGGGTCTGACGCCCCCTGACGAGGCACTGCCAAGCCCTGAAGAACAGGCAACTCATCTTGCGAGGCTGAGAAAAGAGATCGGGCTCTAATACCGCTCAATCGACCATCTGGCTCCGCCACTCGCGGATTGCCCCCATCAGGATCTGCGCTTGATCAGCCATCACCAGTTGCCGGGCGGCAATGACCGCAGGATGCCCCTCTATACAGGCCTGCTCCAGTTCCCGCGCTGCGGCCGAGACGATTAAAGCGTGAAGACTGGCGCTAGTGCCTTTAATGCGGTGGGCAAGACGTCTCAAGGACTCTGCATCGTCGTCTGCCATTGCCAGTTGACTCGCTTCGAGGTCTGACGACAGCTCTTCCAGAAAGGTACCCAACAGCGCGTGCACGAGCTGCCTGTCCCCTCCCAACATCTCCAGCACGGCCGCAAAATCAATGGGAGAGCCGGCTTCCTTCACTCGCGGACTCTCATTCAGCGATGAAAATGAGACAGCCAAGCATGGCGATCAATAACCGGCGTAGTCGTCGCGGGCCAGATTTTCAAACCGCGTGAACTCACCCTGAAATGCCAGCCGACAGGTGCCGATGGGGCCATTGCGTTGCTTGCCAATAATGATCTCCGCAACCCCCTTATCCGGGGAGTCCTCGTGGTAGACCTCATCGCGGTAGATGAACATCACGACGTCGGCATCTTGTTCAATCGCACCCGATTCGCGGAGATCAGAATTCACGGGACGCTTGTTGGGTCGCTGTTCCAATGCACGATTCAACTGCGAAAGCGCCACAACCGGACAGCGAAATTCCTTTGCTATGGCTTTCAGGTTGCGCGAAATTTCCGATATTTCAGCTGTTCTACCTTCGGAGGTGCCAGCCACCCGCATTAATTGAAGGTAGTCGACCATGATCATTGCCAGATCACCATGCTCCCTGGAGAGGCGCCTCGCCCGAGCTCTGACTTCCGTCGGAGTCAGGGCCGGAGTGTCATCGATGAAAATCGACTTGTCTTTCAATTTGGCCATGGCAGCGGACAGCTTGGGCCAATCGTCCTGCTGCAACTTGCCGGTGCGGACCCGAGACTGGTCGATTTTTCCAAGCGACGACAACATTCTGATGACGAGTTGTTCGGCAGGCATCTCCATTGAAAATACAACAATGGGCTTATCTGTATTGGCCGCCGCATTCTCCACCAGATTCATGGCAAAACTGGTTTTTCCCATAGAGGGGCGTCCTGCAACGATCACGAGATCAGACGCTTGCAAGCCAGAGGTTTTCTTGTCCAGATCAATAAAACCTGTGGTCAAACCCGTAATATCACCACCGGTGTTATAGAGCTCTTCTATGCGCTCCAGCGCCCCCGAGAGGAGCGGAGCCATACTTTGGGGGCCGCCCGATTTGGGACCGCTCTCTGACACCGCCATGATGAGCCGCTCTGCCTCATCAACCAGCTCGTCAGCACTGCGACCCTCCGGGTTGAAGCCAGCGGTCGCAATGTCCTGAGCCGCACCAATCAATTTACGCAGTAACGCCCGCTCCCTAACGGCTCTCGCGTAGGCGCGAACGTTGGCGGCGGTAGGGGTTTGTTCAACCAGATCTGCCAGATAGGTGTGCCCGCCTGCCGCATCGAGCTCTCCAGTGGCGAGAAGCCGATCGGCTACGGTGATCACATCAATCGGTTCGTTACGGTCAACCAGCAAGGCGATCTGGCGAAAGATGGCGCGGTGTTCCGGTCGATAAAAATCCCCGGCGTCCACCAGTTCAGCGATGGCGTCCCAACTTTCGGGTGCCAGCAGAATCCCGCCTATGACAGAGCGCTCTGCCTCGACTGATTGGGGCTGCATGCGGATCCGGGCAACGTCCGAATCCTGAGACTTTACCGACTCCAAGATCTGGCCTTTTTGTATGCTCGCAGTGGCCACTGATAAAGGTGGCCTCCATCGGAGCCAACTTTTGCCAGCGGGCCGACTAGATTACCTGTGACTGGAGAATGGCGCCAGCAGATATAGAGACTCGAAGCGGGACAGCGCCCGCTTCGAAGGATTATTCAGCGACAATGCGAATGGCGACAGAGGTGGCCACCTCAGCGTGTAGCTGAATCATGATTTCAAAGTCGCCCAATTCGCGGATTGCACCCTCTGGCAACCGCACTTCGGCCTTGTCGACTTCGCAACCGGCAGCCGTCAGCGCCTCAGCGATATCTCTGGTCCCGACCGAGCCAAACAATTTGCCTTCCTCACCTGCTGTGGCACCAATCTCGACCGCACCCAGCGCGGTCAGCGCATCGCCACGTGCTTGCGCGGCAGCGAGCGTTTCAGCGGCGGCGGCCTCAAGCTCAGCGCGTCGCGCCTCGAACTTCGCCACATTCTGTTCCGTTGCAGGCACCGCTTTCCCCTGTGGTATCAGGAAATTGCGTCCGTACCCTGCCTTGACATCAACCTTGTCCCCCAGTGCACCGAGATTGCCAATGTTTTCAAGCAAAATAACTTCCATCGTTCCTTCCTCTGCTAGCCGCTGTCGCCACCGACCCTTTTAAAACCGATTATTCAGGCACCTCAATCGCTACCTGAGTCTCCGCCAGATGTGTTCCGCCATCTAGCCCTAAAATCGACAAACACGTCGGCCATCACAAAACCCAGCCATACCCACTTTATCGGATCGAGCACGATCCAAAGCGTGTACATCAAGGTCAACCAGGTGACCCCCTTGTCGGTGTGCGCCGCATACGCATGCACCAATGCAAAACCCACTACTGTCAGGGGCATGACGGCGACAGCGCTCCACACCCGCCACTCGTCTCCTTGCAACCAGAGCCCGGTCCCCAGTGCTACCAGCGAGACCACCGCCCCTTGCGGCAATCTGAGAGCCCGAAACTCCTGACCGAAACCTCCCGGGTTGTACAACAGCGCCTGCCAGTAACGACCCAACAATACGGCCAGCACCGCAACCACCGTGTTCCCAATCGCAAGCAAAGCCCCTACCTGCGGCACTGCCAACGAGGTGAATGCCAGCTCACCCTGTTGGTCGCTCGTCGTGTCCTGCTCTAAC
>Ga0181573_10002704_pt1 | contig 16301 bp, 8 predicted proteins | sample 101ome_25_FD_148643 | JGI IMG/M metagenome (GOLD analysis project Ga0181573, IMG submission 148643) | Coastal salt marsh microbial communities from the Groves Creek Marsh, Skidaway Island, Georgia - 101409BT metaG (spades assembly) | ecosystem: Environmental > Aquatic > Marine > Intertidal zone... | reverse complement strand
CCGCGCACTCCATACATCACCCACCACGCGCCGATCACTGTCCACACCCACACACGAGCGTCGCCGACGGTACTACAGAATGTCCTCCAAGTAGTACACTACGAATACCGAGTCCGTAGTGTACACCGATCGAACCCAAACGATTGACGACGACGAGACCGACGACCGACGACCCTTTCGCGCGCGCCGACGCGCGCGCGACGACGACGAGAGCGCGACGCGCGTCTCGCACGCACGCACGTTCGCACGTCTCGACGGTCGCGCGCGCGGTCGTTCGTTCGCGCACTCTCGCGTCGATCGGTGATCCGCGGGCGGGCGTCGTCGCGCGTCGTCGTCCCGTTCCTCGGTCGTCGCGTGCACCCGCGCGGAGGGTTGCATCTCGTGTGCGGTGACATTCGAGGCGCGCGATGACGACGGAGGACGGCGACGGGGTGGAGACGACGACGGCGACGATGGAGACGGACGCGGAGACGGGCGCGGAGACGACTGTGACGACGGCGACGACGGTGGACGACGGGACGACGGGGACGGATGCGGAATGCGCGGGATCGCGTCATCTTCCGGGGAAGCGCGCGCGCGAGGCTGAGGCGCGAGAGACGTTCGAGCGAGAGATACCGGCGGACGTGCTCGCGGAGGCGTTGGGGGCGAGACGGTCGGGGAGGAAGACCAAGGCGAGGGTGATCATGGTGGACGGGGAACCGGTGTTGCGGTCGAATAATTACTCGTTGACGGAGGGCGAGCCGAGCGTGTTTGAAAAGGAGCTGGGCGGCGGAGGAGGCGAGGGCGAGGGTGAGGAGAACGCGGGGCGGACGCAGTACGTGTTTGAACCGCAGAAGGAGAAGAGACAGTACGTGCGGAAGAAGCCGAGAGTGCCCAAGGTGGCGACGGATGAGGAGGTGGCGTGCGCGAAGAATAATAAACACATCGCCAAAGCCATCGAGGACGCGCACACGAGACGGTCAAAGTACTTGCAGGCGCAGTTGAGGGTGCTCGAGCCGTTCATCACGCCGCAGGTGAAGAGTACAATCTTGGAACGGGCGGAACAGTACGAGGCGTCGCTCAAGGGGCCGCAAAAGGTGCTCATGCCGGTGGAGAATCAACCGGCGATGATCAAGGCGGTGTTGCGCGAGTACCAGCTCGAAGGTTTGCGATGGAACGTCGGCATGTTCGATCAAGGGTGCTCGTGCATCTTGGCCGATGAGATGGGTTTGGGTAAAACGCTTCAGTCGATTTCATTCTTGGCGTGCATCAAGGAAATGCGTCATGCGAACGGTCCGCACTTGATCGTGTGTCCGCTCTCCGTGCTCTCTTCGTGGATGGACGAGTTACAAAAGTGGGCGCCCTCGTTCCGCGTCGTGCGTTTGCACTCTGGCGACGAGAACGAACGCACGCGCTTACGTAAGGAGGTGGTGCCGAACACGGAGTCGTACGACGTGGCGGTGACGACGTACGAGATGGCGTGTAATCCGGCGTTCAACGTCACGTTGACTCAAAAGGTGTACTGGCGTTGTTTGGTGCTCGATGAAGGTCATCGCGTGAAGAACGAAGAGACCGCGGCGCACCAAGTGTTGAAGCGCATCAAGCGTCAACACACGTTACTTCTCACGGGTACGCCCATCCAGAACAACTTGCACGAGTTGTACGCCATTCTTTCCTTTTTACACCCAGACATTTTTACGTCTAGCGAACCGTTCGACAAAGCCTTCAATCTCAACACGTCCGAGCACAAGGTTGATTCCGACTTACTCGAAAAGGCTCACTTTTTGATGCGTCCGTTTATTTTACGTCGCGTCAAGGGTGAAGTCGAAGTGTCTCTTCCGCCGAAGACGGAGACGAAGATTATGTGTCCTCTGTCCGAAGCGCAAACGTTCTGGTACAGAAGACTCTTGTTGCGCGAAGCGACGGCGCTCCAATCGCTCGAGAAGGCGACGAAGGGTCAAGGCGGCGCAGATAACTTCCAAAAGCTCAATTCTCTGTTGATGCAACTGCGTAAATGTTGCAACCACCCGTTTCTCTTTAGCGGCACGGACGTGCCCGAGGACGGCGTTCCGGTCGAAGAGCTCATCAACGCTTCCGGTAAGCTCGCGGTGCTCGATCGCATGATGCAAAAGTTGAAGGAGGGCGGTCACAGAGTCGTGCTTTTCTCGCAGTTTACGTCTATGCTCGACATTTTACAAGACTTCTTAACCTTGAGAGGATACACGTACGCTCGCTTGGACGGATCGACCAACCGCGTGCAGCGTTCCATCGACATTGCGGCGTTCAACCGCCCGGATTCTCCGATGTTTGCCTTCTTACTTTCCACTCGCGCCGGTGGTCTAGGTGTCAACTTGCAGACGGCGGACACGTGCATCTTGTTCGATAGCGATTGGAACCCGCAAGTGGATCTTCAAGCCATGGCGCGCGTGCACCGCATCGGTCAAAAGAAGATGGTGCACATTTATCGTCTCGTCACCGCCGGCACCGTGGAAGAGCGCATGACGCAACGCGCTGAGAAAAAGCTCTTTTTGGAGCAAATGGTGTCGCGCGGCTCGACCAAGGCTGCGGAGCAGTCGGACAATCTCGATAGAAACGACTTGTACGCGATGTTGCGATTCGGCGTCGACGCCGTCTTTAGCAAGGCGAGTGGTGATCCGCCCACGGATGAGGAGTTAGACATTCTCATGGATCGCTCGGCGAAGGGCGACGAACGTCGCAAGAAGATGGCTGATCTCCAAGCCGACGTCATGACCGCGGAGGATTACATCGAGGGCAAAGCCGAAGCCGCGCCAATCTCCACCTTTTTGTTGCCGTCTCAGATTGCGAACGAAATGGGCGTCAAGGAGGATGCGGTGAGCGAGGCCAAGGCGAACAAGTACAAATCCGTCAAGGACATCGCCGCGGAATACAACGCCAACGTCTTGCACGGCAAGCGTTCCAGAACGAAGACGACGATTGAGATCGACGGTCACACCGTCTTGAAGGCGAACAATTACGACATGGAAGACGGGGAACCGTCCGTGCACGTGCGCGAAGCTCGCAACGCCAAGCTCAAGACTGGACCGGAATCCAAGAAACCGCGCTCGCAAATCGCTGGTCGCGACTACGGTCACAGCTCGGTGTGCCAATCGTGCTGGGATGGCGGCGAAATCGTGTGTTGCGATCTCTGTCCAGTCTCGGTTCACCCGGAGTGCATCGGTATCACCATGAAGGACATCACTCGTTACCACAGATGGTCGTGCCCGCATCACTCGTGCCACGAATGCGGCCGTAAAGCCGCCGCCGTCGGTGGTATTCTTTTCCGTTGCGAGGCTTGCCCGCGCGCTTTCTGCGAAGACCACTTACCGGGCACCGCGGAAATCGTCGGCAAGTGCAAGCGTTTCCAAGATCTCGGTCAGAATCACCCGGCCCAGGCGTGTTTCATTCACTGCGACGGCGAGTGTGCGAAGTGGGCGGCCACGCACATCGCGGAGGAGTACGGTAAAACCGCGGAAGGTTGGGCGATCAGTAAGAAGGTTGCCATCACCGACCACTGGATTGAAGAGCGCGACGCGGAACTCGAACTGCCGGTGGAGAACGGCACTCGAACCAAACCGTTGGCGCACGCGACTTTTACCGATCTCGTGCAGTTCTTACTTCGCAACGAAGGACCGAAGAAGGGTGGCAAGAAGAAGAAAAAGACCAAATCTGTCGAAGAAGAGGTTGAGCCGCAACCGGGCGAATTGCTCGAGATGCGAGGCGTTCTGTGTTACTTTACGCGATCCGGAGAAAACGTCGCCAACGTGGCCGAGATGCACAAGGTTGACTGGCGCGACATCATCGAGTGGAACACCGGTTGGGTCCCGGGTGCGTTTTACGGTAAGGGCACGTACTTACTCGAGGGCACTCGACTCTGGTTGGCGCCTCCTCCGCGCAAGACGCTCGACGAGATGACGGAGGAGGAACGCATCAAGCGCATTCAAGAGGATCGTGAGGCCACCTTAGCCGCCGTCGCGATGGGTCTACCCGGTGCATCGCAGATGCTCAACGAAGGCGCGGTGTCCGTGCTCGGTCGAGATCTGAAGAGCTTGCGTCAAAAGGATTTACTTCCGTCAGAGCGCGACGAAATCGTCACGGAGATGTTCAAGCGCGTGCGTCCGCTTCTCGAAAAGAAAATCGCGGCGACGCGCAAGGCGGAAGAAGAGAAAGCCAAGCAAGAAGCGAAAGACGCCGAGCAAGAACGTTTCCGCGCCGCCGAACGCAATGCTCGTTCAGCGCGTCGCGGCGACGGTATGCCGTCTGATTCCTTCCTCGCCACCGACTTGACGACTGGCGACCGCGCACCGTCTCGTCGAGGCGCGCCGCCGCCCATCGCGGCCATTCACGGTGGTAAGATTGCAAGCGCCGCGCTCGACGCGATGAAGAAAGCGATGTTGCGAAGCTTACACTTGGCCGGAGCGACCAAGGATGGCGAGTACTGTCCGGCGATGATGTTAAAGGTGAGATTGGCTCGCGGTCACCCCGGATCGCAACTTCTCATGGACATGCGCACGCGATGGACGTCTGACATGCGCGAAGACATGGGTTTTGCACTCGCTGTGATCGCTCTCGAGCGCGACGGCGCGGTCGAGCTCGAGCTTCATCACAAGTTTCCCGAAAACATCGAGCTCGCGTCGATTCGATTGACGGCGAAAGCTACGATTCCGCCCAAGGCGAAGGGCGAGCTCTCGCAGGAGGCCCCCAAGCAGTCTCGAGCGAACTCCTCGCAAACCGTCTTGAACGAGCAAGAAGTCAAGGTGCAGTGCGGCGATCTCGACGGCATTCTTCGACCCGGCGTCAAGCGCGGCGACGAGAGCATTGAGTTTACCGATCGCGACGGCAAGTCGCGCGTCGTGCAAGCGGTCGAGTTTGAACGCATGGGTGGTCGCGGCTCGACGCGCAAGTGGCGTCAATCCATCCGTCTCGCCGTCGACATTCCTGCGGCCGAGATTGACGACGACAGCAAGCGCGGCATCCCGATCGGGAAGTTTTTGCGCGACGAGGGTCAGGTGTACCGCGAGAGCGTCATCGGTCGGTGCCTCGAGATGTGGTTTCCAGAGGTGGAGCAATTCTACCCCGGTGAAGTCATCGATTACAAGGCTGATTCGGGCGAGCACGAAATTCTTTACAACGACGGTAACCGCGAGTGGATCTACTTGTGCTTACAACGCACTCGCTGGCCCGACGGTTTGCCGACTCGACTCGAGCTCATCAAGGCGCAACCAGGGAGAAAGGCGACGGAAAAGTCTGAAAAGGAGGGCAAGCGCGGACGCGCCACCACCGTATCCGCGGAGACGATGCAGAACGGCTACCGAGTCTTCGTCACGAACGAAGATAAGATGACACTCGAGCAAGTGTCGTCGCAGATGGGCATCGCGGTGGACGATTTACTCGAATACAACGTCCCGTACTACGCCAAGTTGTCGGCGACGACAAAATTGCCCGAGGAATCTAAGATTTACCTCCAACTCGGTCCGGATCCCGAAGAGCTCGAGGCTATGCAGATGGTCGAAGCCGCGCTCGACGAGGCGGCCAAGATTGAAAAGGATGTGAAACCCAAGGTGACCAAGGTGGCGAAACCCGAGCCCAAGTCGGCGTCAACGGCGAAGGCCAAGGCGAAGGCCAAGGCGAAGAAGGGCAAGGCGGCGTCCAAGGGGAAGCCTCCGAAGCGCGCCGCTGCGAAGAAGGCGAAAAAGTACACCGACGAGGATGACGACGGCGATGACGACGACGATTACGATTCCGATGAGCCTGAGTCTGATTCTGAGTCTGAAGAGTACGATTCGTCCGACTTTGACGACGAGGACGACGACGACGAAGAGTTCAAGGTGCGCAAGCCGAGTCGCTCCAAGTACACCGAAGAGGAGATGGCCGCCATGGCCGCGGCTGAGTTCCAACTCGAACTTCAGGCGCAGTGTGTCGTGCGCGGTCTCGCCGTTCCGATCGAGTGCGGTGGACTTAAGGCTGTCTTGAACGGAGGGAACCTCACGGTGCTCTACGCCAAGCTGCCAAAGCGTACGACGACGGAGATGGACCTCGACGCCTTCATGAAGCTCGCCAAGCGCAAGGGCCACTGGCAAGAGGAGGTCAAGTTCAACGGTTCGGGCGAGATGAAGGGTGAACCGATCATTCACTACCTCGCCGCGCGCGGACTCGAGATTGGACGCGGCGTCATCGGTAACAACGTCGACATCTTGCCGCCGGGTCTCAACTGCGGCATGCAATTCTTCCCGGCGAAAATCGTCAGCTTCGACGAGGTCACGGGTTCGCACGAGATTCGATACTTTGGAAAGGGTGAACACGAGTTGGAGAAGATCCACCTTCCTCTGGCGACCATTAGATGGTTGCCGAAGATGTGGGAGCCGTACTCTGGACCGGAGTGCGTCAAGAAGCCCGACGCCGACGGCGGACTCATCTTTGCCCTCAAGCCTATCCCGATCGGGTGCGGCGGCATGCGCGGCGTGTTGCTTCCAGGCGGTAAGCGAGGTGAAGAGATGGTGCGTTACTGTCTCATGCGACGCGAGCGCGAGCGATGCATTGTCGACGAGCTCACCATTCCGGCGACGGAGTTTGAGCGTTTGAGCGGCAAGGGCACGGCGAAGAAATGGCGTCAATCCGTGCGCGTTGTCGATCCCGATCACAGTCTCGGCGAGTCCGTGAGCAAGGTTCTCAAACAAGTCGGAGAAGCGCTCGGTAAGGATGTCGTGAAGCGCGAGATTGAAGTCTTCTGGCCGGGCGACGAGTGCTTCTACTACGGCACCGTCATGGGTTTCCGACCGGAATCTGGCGAACACGAGGTTGCGTACGACGATGGAAACAAGGAGATTCTCCAGATCCCGATGCAAACCGTGCGATGGGGTCCGGCACCGACTGTGCGCAAGGGCTCCGCCGCGCCTCGCCCGGTGTCCAAGGCGTCGAAGCCCGCGTCGAAGCCCGCGGCGCCGCCGCCCCAAAAGGCGAAGACGTCTTGGATTCAGTGCGACGACTGTCAAAAATGGCGCATCGTGCCGCAAGCGGTCACCGATGCGCTCGGCGACGACGATCCGTGGCGTTGTAACATGAACCCGGACGCGGCGAAGCGCGCGGCTGCGTGCGAAGCGCCCGAGGATCAAGAGGATAGTTAGAATGAAAGAAATTTGTCACTGGCGCGCCGCGCGCCAACTTCCACCTTCATGTTTGATGTGTTTTGTGTAATTAAAAACAAATTCTTCAGTTGACTCGGTCGTTTTAACCCGTCGCTTGTCGCGCTTTTCTTCTTTCCCCCTTTCCTAAAGCGGCGAAACCTCGCTGAATGGCGCCGACGGATCGAGACGCGCCGCACGCTTGGCATCGGCAATACGACAAACGCGAAGATTGCTCCTTCACCAACTGCGTATCGGACGACTTGCACATGTTGCAAATGACGTAATCGATGAAATAGTGCCGCAACACACCCTCGAAAACCTTTGGCAAGAATCTCCCCTTGAGAACGAGACGCTGTTGCCCGTCGAGCGTCCCGCTCGTACCCAACTCGGCCAACAAGTACTGCGTGACGTGTTCGCTCGGTCGATGCATAGCGTTACAGATTTCCATCAAGTTGGCGAACACCGTCTTCTTCGTGCCTTCTCGCAACACTTGCGGCGGTTTGATGATCGTCTTCGCCTTTTCACCCAACGCCGGGTTCTTTTCTCTCAAAATACCAAACACTCTGCCCAAGAGCTCGTCGTAGTGGTAGTCGCGCGTCGTCCCGTCCCACGACGTTCCGCTCCCCGTGTGCGTCCCATCGCGCCCTTCGTCCGCGTTCGCGCCCGCACCGGCCTCATCATCGACACCATCCTCAGCCTCGATCGCCTTCTTCTTCTTACTGCTCTTCTTCTTCTTTTTCGATCCAAACTCGGCGTCTAAATCAACCTCCGCCGAATCCTCCCCGTCGCCCTCCTCCTCCAACACCAACGCCTTGTCCTTTTTCTTCTTCTTCTTCTTCCCGAACGCCTCGTCCCCGGCATCGAGCGTCATCTCATCCACGCCATCCGTCGCCGCGCGCACGCCGCCCTCGTCGTCCGACACATCGAGCGCCACCTTTTTCTTCGACTTTTTCTTCTTCAACGTAGGGTCAAAATCCATCGACCCATCTTCATTCGCACCGACCGCGCGCGCGTCGTCGTCCGCCATGTCGTCGCTCGAGTCGTTCGTTCGTTCGTTCGCGCCGTCTCGTTCGCGCGGATCGATCGATCGATCGGTCGTCGCGCGTCGGCGTGTGTCGACGCGCGCGTTGGCGCGCAATCGTGCACGCATCATCTCGAGGGTTTTGTTTTGAATTGAAGGGTTTTCGATTTCGAGAGCGCGTCTCGCAAAGTACGTACTACGCGTGGTGCGTACGTGTGGTACGTATGATTCGTATCGTATCGCATCGCATCGATGAATGAAACGTGCGCCGCGCGAGATCGTCGTCGTCGTCGTCGTCGTCGTCGTCTCGGCGAAGCGGCGAAGAGAGGCGCGTTAATCGACGCCGGGTCGGCGAGTCTTCTTCTTCGTCGTCGGAGGCGTGTTTGCGGACTCGGATTCGTGTTCGTCGTCGGCGTGTTCTTCGACGTCTTCTTCTTCTTCTTCTTCTTCTTCAGATTCCTCCGTCTTGCGTTTCTTCGTCGTCCGTTTTGAAGACGCGGCGGCGGCTTTCGCCCCGCGCTTCTTCGTCGTCGTCGATTTCGATTTCGCCGCGGCGGACTTTTTCGTCGCGGGCTTCGCCGATTTGGGTTTCGCCTTGGACGTCCCCGCGGGAGCGCTCTTCTTCTTCCCCTTCGTCGTCGATTCGTCGCGCACCCCCTCCAAAAACGCGCGCTGCTCGTCGTTCAATCCATCCGATCCTTTTCCCGAACCGAGCGTCGTCTCGAGCGCGTCTCGCGTCGACTCGACGAAGGCGTCATCCTCGAGATGTTCCGGTCGTAATCCTTCGAGCAGCGTCTCCACCGCGCGATCGAGCGCGTCGTCGTCATCCTTCTCTCCACCGCCGAGCGCGTGCAGACAATCGGCCGCCGTCGTCGCGGAGACGCATCCGAGATGATAACTCGCCGTGAATTTCTTCTCCGTCGCGTCGAGTCGAAGCTGCCCGAGGGTGATTTTACCCGGTGATCGTTCGTCGACGCATCCACCGCCGCGTTTGCACGCGGCACCGGTGATGGTTTTCCCGTACGTGAGCTTGTAATTCGCGGACGCGGTCATCGCGCGCGCGATCGAGGCGTCGAGGTGTGACGACGTCGATTCGGCGTCCGAGAGAGACGTCGACGGCGCGTCGATTCGATCGAATCGAGTGGATGTTCGACGCGATTCGGTGGATGCGCGCGGTGAAGTGCGCGAGAAACATGCACCGACGCGATGTCCGCGCGGGGATCGCGATCGTCGCGATGACGCGCGCGATCGGTGTCTCGGCGCGTCGGCGCGGCGATGGATGGATGGATCGGCGCCGACGCCTCGATCAAACATCCATCCATTCATCTCTCGATGAAACGCGTCACGACACCGTCGCCGGATCCCAACAAAATTTCACGCGATCGCGTTCGAACGCGCGCTCGAGCTCGTCGATGGCGGATTCGACCGACGCCTCGATGGCGTCATTCTTCGATTCGTCGTCGAAGGCGGCGAGGACTCGAAAATTTTCCTCGGCGCGATCGCGCGTCGACGATTTCACGACGACGGCGGCGGCGCGCGAGAGCGACCATCGCACGAGCGCCGGTGCGGGAGGTAACCCGATGTCACGGGCGAAAGAAATCACCCTGGGATCGTTCAACAGCGCGCCGACGCCGAGCGGAGAGTACCCGACGACGCGCACGCCTCGATCGGCGCACGCGCGACGCAAGTCCCGCTGCGGAAATCGAGGGTGCAATTCAATCTGATTCACCGCCGGTGGAATCTCCGCGACGGCGAGTAATTCCTCGAGGTGCGAGATTTCGTAATTCGACACCCCGATGGCGCGACATTGGCCGTTTTTCACCGCGCGCTCCAACGCGCGCCACGTGCGTAGCCGCGCCTCGCGATGCGCCTCGCTCGACGGCGCGGTTTTGCTCTGTCCGGGCCAGTGCACCAATAACAACGACGGCGGTCTGCCAAGACGCTCCACCACGCCCTCGATGGCGAGCGTCGTGTCCGCTTCGCTGTGCATCTCGTTCGGCGCAATCTTACTCGTCACGAACGTGTCGGCGGAGACCGAGAGCGGTGCCGCCGCGAGCGCCTCGGCGACGGCCCGTTCATTTCTGTAACACGTCGCCGTGTCCACGTGACGGAATCCGACCGCCAGGGCGTCGCGCACGGCGTCTCGACACTCGTCGCCGCGAAGTCTGTACGTGCCGAACGCCAGGATGGGCATGCGAACACCGCGCGCGATGACGACGTCGCGGTGCATGTCGGTGGACGCGCGGGACCGGTGATGGTGCGCGAGACGCGCGTTCGAGGTGTGAGTCGAGCGCGCGCGCGCGTGCGCGTCGATACGCGCGCGAGACGTCGACTGGAGCTCGCCGCTCGCCGCTACGCGGTGATAGTATTACAAGACGAGCCCGGCGCGCGTCGGTCGCGTCGTCGACGAGATTATATTCACGCCTCCTTGGCGTCTTTTCCCGGTTTCGGCGGGCCTCTGATGGCTTTTCGGATCATTATGCCGAACCAATAGGCGTTCAAGCCCGCGCCCGCGCCGACGAGGACGTTGAGCGGAACGGCGACGGAGGAGGGCACGGCGTCGATGAGACCTTTGCTTCGGACCCAGAGCATGTGACTGTATCCGATGCAGTACGCGACCACTCTGACGAGAAAGAAGGTGACGACGAGGACGAGGCCGGCGAAGAATTCTATTTGCTTACCGGCGTTTTGCGGCGAACTCACCTTGTCGCCGGTGAAACCCAGCGCCCTGGCTATTTTTACCACCTTTTGACTCTTAATCGTAAAGCTCGCGCTCTGAATGGTCCACCGCAGCGTCAAGAGCGGCGTGGACGCTTCACCCAGGAGCAACCACGCGAACGGTAGCATCATCGTCTGCGAGACGCCCGAGAGGATGGACGCCACCGTGAAGACGCAGTGGTGCGCCAACATATCCGCCTTGCCCAAACGCGGGAATTGCGCCACGATCTGCGCGGTGTCGTGCACGAGATACCCCAAAAATAACCAATTGGTGCGCTCGATCGCATCTCTGGTCGCGTCGCTCAACCCACCGGCGACGCCTCGATTATAATACATATCCACCGGGTTCGGAGCTCGGAGCACGTCGAGCAAAATCAGAAACGCCAGCACGCTCACCAACAGCGCGTGCACCATGCCCGTGTACTGCTTCGGCGCCTCGAAACGCACGCGTTTCGTCCCTTCGTCGTCGTCATCGCGCGCCGGAAGCACGCGCGAGACGACGAACACGACGCTGACTCGGACGATTTCCCAAACGACCGTGCAGACGAGCAGTTTGCGCAAAAAGTCCGCGGGCGCGCCGAGAGGGTCCATCTCGTACGGGCCGTGGTACCGCACGCGTGGAAACACTTTCGGTTTTCCTCGGAACATGGTGACGGAGCGACGCGCGTGCGCGCGCGCGGCGGCGCGGTTTTCTGAGGAGGATTTAAAATGTTGGTTGGGGACAGTTTGAGCCGGGCAGGCACCGCGCGCCGAATCGAGCGTTTCGGGCGCACCGACGAGGGTGCTTTCGCGCGGAGAGTGATGAAACGGTGCGTCGACGGCGTTCGTCCGCTTTTCAGACGCGCTATGGTACTATGGATCGCGCGGGCGAGACGACGGCGGACGATATCCCGCGGCGCGAAGTGGTCTAAAAAGCAAAATCTTGATCCGTCTAATCCTCCTTCTTCGCGTCGGGCTTGGGCGGACCGCGCAAGGCCTTTTTCACCATGAGAGAGAACCAGTACCAGTTCAAGCCCGCGCCGCAGGAGACGAGCACGAGCAGGGTGTTCGTGACGGATTTCGGAATCGGATCCAAAACGCCCTTGTGCCAGTTGTACAGCATGTTAAAGAAACCAGACGTGTAGCACAAGATGCGAACGATGAAGAACACAGCCATGAAACTTACGCTAGTGGCAAACTCCAACTGCTTGCCCGCGTTCTTTACCGAACTCACGGCTTCGCCCTTGTACCCGAGCGCTCGAGCCCAACGCACGACGCGCTCAGACTTCAACTCGTACGTCATCTGTTGAATTAACCATCTCAGGCAGAGAAGAGGCGTCGAGAACTCGCCGATGACTAACCACGAGAACGGCAACATCATCGTCTGCGAGTGACCCGCGAGCAAAGAGCACGCGATGAAGCACGCGTGGTGCGCCACCATGTCCACCTTTCCCAAACGCGGATACTCCCACAACAGGTGCAATAAATCTCCGAACATGTATCCACAAAACAACCAGTTCCCAATCTCCGTGAAATGCGTGTCCGACAGCGTGAACAGCGTCGACGCGTTGTGGTAATACCTATCTCTCGGCAATCGAAGGTTGAGCGTCACCCAGCCCACGCGCAACCCGGCGGTCGCCACCGCCAATGCGTGCACCGTGGACATCACGTACGCCGGCGCCACATCGACGAAATCCTTCTCTTTCTTTGTCTCCGCCTTCCCGTACGTCTTACGCACGATGAAACTCGTCAACGCGCGCGGGATTTCCCAAAACAAGACAGCCTTTGCGAGTTTGGTGGTAAAGTCGAGCGGATCGTCGAGGTTCATGCTGTACGGCGTGAGCAGACGCGCGTACGGCGGAACGCGTACGTTTTGTATCTTCATCTTTCTTCCGCGGTGCGTCCCGGCGCGTCCCGGCGCGTCCCGGCGCGTCACCGGGCGCGCGCGCGGGTCGCCGAGTGAAGATGCGCCGGGGGCTAACGGTTTGATTGTTTCGCCGGAGCTCGACGCCGCGTCTCGGTGACGAACGCGCGCGCGTTGGACATCGTGCGTGCGGCGCTAAATGAATGTTAATGAATACAGTCTAATGCAGTCGCTGTCTAATGCGTCTGGCAGCGCGATTGGTGGATGGCGGATCGGCGGAGACGGAGGCGTCGGCGGCGAAATCGGCGACGTCGAGGAGCTCGCCGGCGAGAATGGATTCGACGAGCCATTCGTGTCGAATGCACGGCACGCCCAGGCGTTTTGCCGCTCGAATCCACGCCGAGTGTGGCTTTGCGCTCGTCTGCGTGATGAGATAATCGAAACGTCGATCGGTTTGCGGATTCGACTCGAGCGCGGCGCCGGCGTGCGCGAGGAGCGAGGTGAAATCCTTGACGAATCCCTCGTTCCCGGTGATGGCGGTCGTGACGTCGCGGAAGAGTTTACCAGAACACGCGCGGTGCCGTTCGCGAGGTTTACCCTCTGCGTCGAGCGGTTCGTCCGCTTCGAGGATTCGACGCTCATCCGCGCACGCGTCGATCCAAGAGGGTTTGGCGAAGCGTGCTCCTGCGGCGACGCCGTACAAACATTTCATCGTCCGCCCCATCTTCGGCGTGACGACGACGATCGAATTGGTCGATACATCGGGCGACGGTTCGTCGAGCACGGTGCCTCCGTGCGCGCGAATGGTCTCTTTCAGCGCATCGCTCGATTTACCCACGCCGGAGAGGAGAAAGTGTAGGGACGAAAACGTCCTCGACCGCGCGCCGCCGACGGGCTTGTTCTGCTTTGAGGCGGTGCTCATGCGCTTGGACGTCGACGCTTTCGTCGCGGGCGTTTTTGCGATGCCCATCTTCGATGTGGGTGTCTTCGACGCGGGCGTCTTCGAGATGGACGCGGACGTGCGACCGCTCGTTCGCCTGGACGTCTTTCTCGTCGAGGCGGCGACGGAATCCACCGACGACTTCTTCGAGCGACCTCTCCCGCGCGGCCAAATCCCCTTCTTGGCGTTCTCTAAGATTGTCCTGCATCTGCCACACCCACCCTTGGAGTATCGGCACTTTGGACACCCCAGGGTCGGTAAAGGTCGATCCTCCTGCTCCTTGGACGGCGTTTGTTCATCGACGGCGCGCGCGGGCGACGGCGCTTCCAAGCGCGTCCCCTCCGCGGATACCCTCCGAGCGAACGATGGAGCCGGTATGCTCGTGATCCTCGGACGAAGAAGCCCGCCCTCGCTGTCCCTCTGGCTGAAGTCGACGAAATCTCCCTGACTCGGGTAATCCTGCGTCGGCTGCGTCTGCGTCATGGATTGCGATAAATCGTCGTCGATGATGCGAACGCGTTTCGTCGGCGTCTCGTCGTCGAATCTCGGCGGCGGCGGCGGCGGCGCGCGCCGCCTCGGCTGTCGCCATTGATGCTGTGAGAGCAAAATTCTACTTCTCGGAGACTCCACCTCGGGCTGCGATAACGGCGGCGGCGGTGGAGGCTGAGCTTTGAACGGCGATTGCGACTGCTGCGTTTGCGGTCGTTGCGGCGAGTCGACGTATTCGTCAGCCGGTCTCTGTGAGTAAAACAATCCGATGTCCGGGGAACTCGGAGGCGATTCGGGCGCGTCCCCGGCGTCGCCCAAACCATCCTCTGGCGTCGCCTCGACGACGTCGTCGGCGTCGTCGTCATTCTCTTCGTCGACGAGTTGAGAAAAATCGTTTCGCGGCATCGACATATCCGCCCCGAGCGATTGTCTCTGCTGTTCTCTCGCCCGTCGCACCGCCTCGATCGCGGTGTTCACAACCCCTCGCACGTCCTCGCGTTGCGTGTCGATGGAGCCGAGCGCGTGCGCCGACGCGGTGACCATGGATGAATCTTGCGTTCTTCCCGCGAGAACTCCCGGACGTTTCAGCGCGGGAGGCTTGCTCGGAGGATCGACGACGTCATCCAGCGGCGTGCACTCGACGCGTCCGTCCAACGCGCCTCGATCGTTCGCCTCAGAGGGCATCGGCGGGATCGACGCGGACACCGTCTCGCGCGGTTTCGTCGCTTCTGAACTCTCGCGACGAGCCCTCTCCTCGGTGGGCGTCGCCGCCGCCGCCGCCCACAACGATTTCGGCCTCGGCGGGGACATCGGCTGCCGCGCGCTCTCCTCCGCGGGCGACGCGTTCTCCTTCTTCTCGCTCGCGCGCTGAGGAAGTTTGATCGACGCCGACGCTATTCTCATGAACGCCGCCGGCGAATCCTTTCGCGGCGGCGTCCGAGCGACGGGCGCGACCTCCTCGACCTCCACCGGTCCCTCCACCGGTTCCTCCTCCGCGGGAACTTGCGTGCCGCCCACGAACTCCGCTTCGAAATCTTCCATCACCTGCGTCCCCGCGACCGGTTCGACGTCTTCGTACGCCTGCGTCCCACCGACGTACGCCTCATCCTCCGATTCGGTCGACGCGCCCTCTTCGTCTTCGTCTTCGTCTTCGACGCCCGCCGCGTCGTCGTCTCGCGCTCGAACCTCTTCCTCCCCACCCTCCAATTGACTGAACACGTCGCTCACCACGGCGCACGGCGTCATCGGTCGTCCAGACGCGCCCACGGACGCGGTACCGAGCGTGTGTTGACTCCTCGCCTCGGGCGCCGTCTCCCACCCTCCGGACGAGTACTCCACCTGCGCCAACGCGTCCTCCAACCCGCTCTCCGAGATGGTCTCCGCGCCTCGCGATCCATCGGCGAAATCGAACGCGTCCAAACCAATTTCCGCGCGCGATTTCTCCACCCTCGCGCACATCACCTCGACGAGTCGTTCGCGTCTCTCCTCCTCCTCGTCGTCTTCGTCGTCGTCTTCGTCTCTCGTCGTCGCTCGCGCGTCCACCCTCTCCTCCCGAACCGTCGCCCGCGCGCCATCCTCCCCGATCGAACACTCCCCCACCCCACTCACCGCGCGCCCTCTCTCTCCCCCACGCGTCGTCATTCGTCTCTCCTCGTCCTTTTCCTCTTCTCGAACCGTCGCGCGCTTCCGCTTCGCGTCCCACGCGTCCCCGATCGCCAATCGCTCCGACGCCGACACGAGCGCACGAACCGTCGCGCGCGCGTCCCCTCGCACCGCCTCCATCGCTCGCACACGCGCACGTTCCCGCGCGGCATCGATCGACGCCGTCATCACCGCACGTCGAGGTCGCGATCGAAACGACCGAACGACTGAATCAAATCAAATCAAATCAAATCAAATCACAATCGCGTCGTCCGTCTCTCGATCGCGACGTCCGATCGATGTCGTCGTCCGATCGTCGTCCGATCGTCGTTCGTCGCGTTCGTCCCGTCGTCGCGATGGACGCCGACGACGCGCGCGGACGAGGACGCGAACGGATGACGCCGACGACGACGTCCGTCGTCCGTCCGTCGTCTGTCGTCGAGGATGAATGAATGTCGGCACCGCGTTCGATTCGATGATGCGAACGACGACGACGTTCACGACGACGATCGAAGGGTGGGTGGGGAC
>Ga0181573_10002698_pt1 | contig 16322 bp, 9 predicted proteins | sample 101ome_25_FD_148643 | JGI IMG/M metagenome (GOLD analysis project Ga0181573, IMG submission 148643) | Coastal salt marsh microbial communities from the Groves Creek Marsh, Skidaway Island, Georgia - 101409BT metaG (spades assembly) | ecosystem: Environmental > Aquatic > Marine > Intertidal zone... | reverse complement strand
AGCACCGGCCGGAGGTCCACCTTCTCCGCCGCCCCCGTCGCCCCCGCCAGCCCCGCCGCCAGCCCCGCCGCCCCAGGCACCATCCACCTGCGGCCGACCCCGGCGCGGCCTGTCGGCGTGGCCCATCAGCGCCCCCCTCTGCCAGATAGCGGTACGACACGCCGCTCCTTCCCCACCCCGCTCCCCACACATCCACTCGCCACGCCGTCAGCGCCACCGTCAGCACCGCCCCCGCCCGCAGCGCCCTTTCGGCGGACCCGCCGCGCCGCCCCGGCCGCGCCCGTCGCCGCCGTGGCGCATACGGGCCCTCGCCCGCCACCCGCTCCGACTCCTTCATCGAGTTGAGGTCGGAGAGACTGCGCGGAACGCCGGGAGGGGGCGGCGACTACCTCTCTCTCTCTGCCTCTCTCTCTCCCTCTCTCTCTGTCCTCTCTCGTTTTTCCTCTGGGGTCGGTCCCATCACCCAGCTTCCCAACATGACAACGCCCGTCCGCCTCCACCTCTCCAACGCTCCCCGCCCCATCATCACGCACCAACGCACCGTCGGTGAGGACGGGCCGCGCCAGCATCTCCGCAGGCCTGGGTGGCCGAGGCCGCCTGGTTCGCCTCCAGCTCTTAAACACGGTCCAGCGCAGGGCAGGGCGCGTAAACGTCTTTTAAGACGAAGGCGTCGTCGTTGAGGACCTCGAACACGGACCGAGTGCCGAAGTGGATTGGCACGATACGCCGCGACTCTACATCGAGTGCCGACAGCATCGATTGGTCACACTTAACCGCGGACTGGCCCCGCTTGATCGTCGCCGCCGTCGCGTTCGGCCTCCACGAGCTCCGCCGTGTACCGATATATCTCCATACCGAGAGCGTCCAGCCTCTCGAAGTTCACCCACTGCATCACCTCCTCTGGTTGGCCGCCCGCTGCGCCGCGGCGTAGCACTCGGAGCGAGTCATTGAGGGGAACTCGCGGCGCACCCGCCTCGCCACGTCCCTCGCGCTCAGCGGCTCACCGTCTGGCCCGCCGCCACGAACGAGGGCCTCACACCGGTCCTGGAGCGTCGGCGCCCCCTCACCGCCGCCTGTCGTGGCCTTCCCGTCGACACCGCCGCCGTCGTCGCCGAGGCAGACGCCCCGCGCCGCCGCCGCCGCTGCCGCCGCCGCAAGGGGCGGGTCGTCCGCGCCCCCGGCCACGACCAATGTCATCTCGCCACGCAGGGTTCCCGCTGCGTCGCGCTCCTCCAGCGTCGCAGCAACATCGGCCGCGCCGCCCCTGCAGGAGAGTCACGGACGTGGTCGAGGCATCACGGGCTCCGGTGGGGCGGAAGTCAAGCCAGCACCGCCCCCGAGCTCTCCACTGCTCGCCTGATGTGCTCCTCGTGGCGCTTACTGATCTCCCGGGACAGCGACACCCGCCGCCCGTCGCCCGCGACGGCGGCCACGTCGCGCAGCGTGGCAACGGCGGCGTGGGGCGGGACGAAAAAGACGTGACAGGCGTCACGTGGGGCGCACTCGGGGGATGCGGCGGCGACCACGGCGGCGGCCGCACGGGCGCCGGCCTCTTCCGTTGGACCAAGTATGACGCCCGGGGGCGGCGCGGCGCCGACGAGGAGAAGTTGAAGGAGGGCGCGGCGGGCGCCCACCTTGGGCGGCAGGAAGCCGTGGAAGGAGAAGCCCTCGCGCCGCTGCCCGAGGGGGGAGGCAAGGGAAGCGGTCGACCGGTCCATCGGAGCGGGGCAGTTGAGCCCACTGGCCGCGACCGCGCTGGCCGCCGCCGAAGGCCCGGGGACGGACCAGACTGGCACGCCCCGCCGCGCGGCCTCTGCGACGAGCAGGGCTCCCGGATCGGCGACGGCGGGCGTCCCCGCGTCGGACACGAGGGCCAACGCGACCCCGCGCGTTGCGACCCCTTCCCACAGCGCGTCTCCGCCGGCCCGTCCTCGCTCGTTGTGCGCATGCAGCGACATCAGGCGCGGCGGGCGCAGGCCGTATCGACCCAGCAGCCGCCGTGTAGTCCGCGTGTCCTCGGCCAAGACCACGTCGGCCGACGCCAGCACCGACAGCGCGCGGAGCGTGACGTCCGCCAACGACCCGATGGGGGTCGACACGAGGTACAAGCCCGGGCTCAGGCTCACCGTATTCACCTCGAGGCGGAGAGGGCCACCATAGCGGCCGGGGGAGGCGACGACGGCGATGCCGTCGCGGCGCGGCATGCCGTATTCGGGACCATCGTCCTTGGGCCCGTCATCGTCGTCCCTCGCCGCTGTTGTGGACGGGCCGTCGTCCTCGCTCCCGTAGTCCCCGGCGCTTGCGCAGGCCGCTGCGTGGATGGCTCGCCGACGATGGTCTGGTATTCTGGCGGTTTCTCCGATGAGGTCGCGGACGACGACGGGGCGGCTGCCGCCGGAGAGCTCCAGCGAGCGGGGGCAGTCCGCCACCGTGGTCAACCAACGCCTGCGGGCCGTGGGGCCAACCAGCACGCGAAGACCCAGACGCATTCCTCGCCCACCTCCCCGACGGAATGGAGTCAGTAAGGTCTTCCTCGTGGGGGCGAGCTCGAGTCGGTCTCTCTCGTCTTCGAAGTGCAGCAGCGGACAGCGATGGGGCAGCGACGTGGGCCGGGCGGGCGCGGGGCTGTTGGGTGGCGCGTGCCGGCGCGGGGGGAGACGGGGACAGGCCGGCGCGCTCGCCTATCTAGCGGCGTGAGGCGACTAAGTGATCATCTAACGCCGCGATCGGTCGGGGCTCTCGAAAACATCCTCATTAGCCCCACGGGCGCCGCAACTCGCCCTCGACCGACGACGGCCAAGCTGAGCGCCAGGCCCGAGCTCGGCGCCCTTCCCTTCCCGACCCGGCCGACAGGACCCACCACGGGTGGCGCCCGAGCAAGGCCGATGGCCTTCGGAACAGGCCGATTGACGTCGCCCGGCGGCGCAGCGGCTGCGGCTGTCCGGCGGCTGACGCAGCCCGGGGCCGCCCGCCAACCCGGCGTCGTCGTCGGCCGCCGCGTCGGATTCCGCAAAGTTTCCGCCGCCGCGGAGCCCTCACTGTTCGCAAAGATCGGGAGAACTCTTAAGGAGAAGGCCCAGGCACGCGGTCGGGGAGCGAAGGGCGGGGTTCGCCTGCACCCGACCCGTCACCTGACCCTTCAACCCCCTCGCCAACCTTCCTTCTGCCGGCCGCCGCCTCGTCCGCCCTCGGCCATGCCCGAACCATCCGATTTTCGTTACGTGCAGGGTGACCTCGACCGGCTCTTTGGTGGCGCCGAGAAGACCCGGGAGCGTCTGGGCGTGGTAGATGAGCTGCTGGCCTACTGGCGCCTCGAGGACGCAGAGGACACGTTTGAGGAACTGGAGGACGCCCTCATCGGGGCCGACTTTGGCCCGAGGACGGCGATCAAGCTGGTCGACGCGTTGCGGGACGACGCCAGGGCCGGCAAGGTCAAGAACGCGGCCGACATCAAGGTGGGCCTGCGGCGCAACCTGCGGGAGCTGCTCGAGGGGGCGGGTGACGCGTCGCTGAACCTCGCCCCCGGCCCCGACGGGCAGCCGTGCGTTGTGCTCGTCGTCGGGGTCAACGGCGGGGGGAAGACGACAAGTGTGGGCAAGCTGGCGACGCGCCTGGCACGCGAGGGTCTCGACGTCATCCTGGTTCCGGGCGACACCTTCCGTGCGGCGGCCGAGGCGCAGTTGTCTCGGTGGTGCGACCGCGCCGCGTCGGCGTCGACCGACGGTGCCGGGGGGGTTGGCGACTCTGCCGGGTCCGTGACCATGGCCGCGTTCGAAGAGGGCAAGAAGCCCAGTGCCGTCCTCTACGATGCTGTCAAGGCAGCGCAAACGGCCAAGGCGGACGTGGTGCTGTGCGACACGTCGGGGCGTCTCCACACGAATGAGGGCCTGATGAAGGAGCTCGCCGGATGCCGCAACGCCGTGGCGCGGGCCCAGCCGGGGGCCCCCGCCGAAGTTCTCCTCGTGCTCGACGGAACCACGGGGCTCAACATGGTCAATCAAGCACGCGAGTTCAGCGAGGCCTGTGCCGTCACGGGCCTCGTCGTCACCAAGCTCGACGGGACGTCGCGGGGCGGGGCCATCGCGGGTGTCGTCGACCAACTGTCGATCCCAGTCAAGCTCGTCGGCGTGGGCGAAGGCGTCGACGACCTCCAGGTCTTCGACGCGGAGGGGTTCATCGCCAGCATCTTCGGGGCCGGCGAGGAGGAGGGGTAGGGAAAGGGGACGAATCGGCTGCGACAGAACGTCGATCGCCTCTGCGGCCGGAACGAGCCCACGCCCACTGGGGTGCAAAGCATGTTATATCACCGCCTCCGCTCCTCTCCCTCCACCCCCACTCCCACCCCCCCGGTCTAGTTGTTCTGCCCCCAGTCGTACACCCGGTAGCAGCACTTGACCCCGTTGGGCGCGTCGAGCGCGCGCCGCAGACTGGCGCGATTTTCCGACCCGGGCTCCATCAGGCCGTGAACGGTCTCGAGCACGGCCCGGTCCGTCCGCCCGAAGTCCATGCGGTACCACTTGAGAATCATCGACAGTTCCACTTGGATTACGGCAGTCGTGTTCCCCTTGGGGGGTTCACGGACGATGACCTCGGCATCGAGGAACGAGTGGCCCGCGAGGCGCAGCGCCTCACCGACGTTGGCGCCATCGAAGACGCGGACGGGCGGGCACGACCGGGCGCCGCAGTTGAGCGCAAAGTGGATACGCGGATCCAGAGGAACGGTGAGCGCGAGGCGCGGATCGCCCGCCTTGAAGTGTCCCCGCGCGCGGTCGGGCATACCCAGCAGGACCCAGAGGTCGGCCGGAGAGGGGCCGTTGCCCCGGAGCACGCCGTGCTCGATGTCGTTGCAGCTGTAGACGTCACCGCCCACACGGTATCGCACGCCATCGAAGAAGGCGAGGCGCTGAAGGGTCGTGCGGGGCAGCGGAAGCACGATGTTGGCGTGCACAATCATGGCGTTGTACAGGTTGATGAAGAAGGCCCGGCGATCATTCTCGGGGAGCGAGGCGACGTCGTCGAGCGCCTGGAGCAAGTTGGGGACCCCAGGGAGGAGGAGTTGGGGGTCGGGGGGGGTGGGCGGGGGAGGCATGGGGGAGGGTAGGAGGAGGGGAAGAGGATCTCGCCTGGAGTTCCGCCGTCGTCTCGACCAGCTCGACAAAGTCGGGGGAGGACGCCATGGCTGTGTAGCTGACGTGACGCCCGTCGGGGCTGAGGAACTGGGCGTAGAGACCGAGAACGCGACGACGGAGATCCGTCGACACCTCGACGGCAGGCCGGGCGGCGGCAGCGTAAACGTAAGCCTGGTTGAGGGGCTCGCCGAGCCGCGGGGGGTCGAGGTCCTCGCGAAAGCGGAGGAGGTCCTCCTCGCCCGGCTGGCCCTTTTTGGGGCTCCCGCGCGGGTGGCCAGACGACCGGGGCGACGTCGCCGACGCAACGACGTGAAGGTGGCCGGCCGCCGCGAGGTCGGCAAGGCACGCGGCAGCGCCCCCCGACGCGTCGCGGACGGTCGGCAGTTGAGCGTCCAGGTAGGCCGCCGCCTCGGACGCGTAAAAACACCGTCGAGCCCCGAGGCCGCCCCCGAACTTGCGGTCCTGCACGGGGCAGCCCGGCAGTCCACAGCGGCCCCGCAGCGTGGCCTTGGCGAGGAGACTCGCGCGCTCGCGTTCGGCGGGGAGGGGGGAGCTGAGGTGAGCCGACGTCAGCACAGGCGCGGCGGCGAGGGCACGCGGCATCTCGTTGGCGGTGGAGGCGGAGGCGGAGGCGTCCGCGGCAAAACCGGCGACGGCCTCGGCGACCGCCGGCGGGAGCGCGGCGGGAGGGCCACCCTCGGCGGCCTCGGCGGCTTCGACGCGACGAGCGAGAGACCCGTCCGCGAGGGCGGCGACGGTCTCGTCGGCTCCTCCGAGAAGCTCCCCGCAGAAGAAGACCTGGGGAACAGTAGTCCGCCCAGTCGCGGCCTTGACCGCGGAGAGGGCCCGGGGGTTGGCGTCAAGGTCAAGTTCGGAGACGGCCCAGCCGGCGTCGGCGAGGGCAGTCTTAGCGCGCAGGCAGTGCCGACACCCGACGACGGTGACGAGAGCGAATAGGGGCGCCGGGGGGAGAGCGGGGGTCGGAGTCGCGGCGGGGACAGCAGGAGGCTCGGCGCGCCGGAGGGTGAGGGGGGGGTGCGCGTCGGGGCTGACGAGGTAGGGCGCGAGAGATGCCGGTGACGAGGGCGAGGCGCCTCTGCGTGTGCAATCGAGGAGGTGCGAGTCGCTTGGGCGCGATGGGCGGCAGCCTCGCGACCCCGTCGTCAGGCTCGGCGCCGATGCGGTCCTCTCGCCGGGGACCACCGAGAAGACCCGAGGCGCGAGCGGTCGGCCTCCCTCCGCTCGGGCTTCGCGGGGCTTGCTGGCTGGCGTGCCGGCTCGCGACGCAGCCCATGAACCTGAGCATCGAACTGTCCGGGAAGAGGCACGTGTCGGCGGCCGGGTTCCGAGCCGGGCGTGGTAGTGTGAGTGGAAGCTGGCTCTTTCCCCGCCCGCGCGCCCGTGCTCCATCGAAGTGTAAGCGCATGGCTGCGGTGTGGGGGGCCCGATGAACCGACGACTGGGAGCCCTGGCGGCGGCGTCGGTCGGCTTCGGCCTCGTCTTTGCCACCCGCCTCGGCGCCACGAGGTCCGCCTCTGCCTTCGCTTCCCCCGTTCGTGTTCGAGCTCTCTCCGTCGAAGCTAAGCGCGGAGTTGATTTCGCCATGGCCTCCTCCGCCGCTCCCGAGCGGCGCATGCGGACGAAAGGGGAGGGGGAACACGACGAGGCCGCGTCCGTGGCATCGGCGAGGCCGCGGCGGCGACCGGCCAACGCTGCCGCACCCCCCGTCGAGGTCGAAAGTCTCCTTCGGGCGATGAGCGACACGCGCCACCAGAGAGCCCGACCCGGCGAGGTCCTTGCGGACGCGGAAAGGCGAGCGGCGGGAGGAGAGAGGGCTGTCTGACCCCCGCGTGGCTGTCGCGATCGAGCTGTCACGACCTCCGTCTCGCCGCCAGCTCACCCGCCCGCCCTCCGTCCGCCCCGCCCCCCCCCCCCCCCCCCCGCCCGCCCCCCCCCCCCCCCCCCCCCCCCCCCCCCGCAGACGAGGATTCGTCGCCCCCCCCCAGGCCGTCGCGGCGGCAATGCGCGCCGCTGTGGCGCACGGGCGGCCCTGGGCCGCTCTTGCCCTCCACCGACGGCACTTTGTGCGCCGCGGACTCAGGCCGACGCCCGCCGTCAGGGCGTCTCTCCTCGCCGCGGCCCTGGCGCCGTGCCCCCGCCCCGTCTTTCCCGGGTCGTCGGGCCTGGGCTCGCCAGCTCCGGGGGGCGCCCACCGCCCTGCGCACCACCCGGCGCCTGCCGCCCTGGACGCCGCGAGCGAGCCCACCCTAGGAGGATCCAGCGGTGCCGACAGCGGCGTTTCCCCCCTCCTGGCCGCCGGCAAGGCCATTGAGGGGCTCCGCGGGGTGTCGGGCTGGTCGACCCTTGAGCTCTCGGCCGCCCTCGGCTGGGCATCGCTCGGCGGTGGCGGTGCAGGCCGCGCGTGGCCGGGGCTGTCTGGCGGGGGGCGACCCCTTGGCGACGTCTGCGCGTGGACGGCCGAAGCCGAGAGCGCCGCGGGCCCCCTGCGCGCCGCTCGGGCCGTGGCGGCCTGGCGCGCCACCGAGGGCGCCCCGGTTGACGACAACTGGGCTGCGTCGGCCGTCCGACTCCTCGCCTTGCCGACGCCCACGGCCCCGCCCAGGCCCCCGGCCCCGGCCGCGTCGGCGCCCGCCAATCCCGCCGCCTTCGCCGCCGCCAAGGCCGCCGACGCCGCCTGGCACCGGGACTGGAGCGACGACGCGACTTGGCCTCTCCACCGACCCTGGGCCTGGCCTCTCGGCCTGCCAGGCCTCGAGGGGGCGAACGCCGCTGCGGCTCGTGCCGGGTCCTCATGGCGGGCCCGCTCTGCCGCCCTTGCGCGGTTGGTGACGGCGTCGGGACAGCTCCGACGCGGCGATAATCTCCTCCAAGGGGGGATCGCCTTGTCTCCCCGGTCGGTCGTCAAGAACGGCGGCGGCGCCAACCGCGACGGCGACGACGGCGGCGGCGGCTTGGCTGTCGGCCCGTCCGCCCCTCCCTCGTACGTCGCCGCCCTTGCCGCCTGCGAGTCCGCGGCCCTCGTCGGAGACGCGGCGCTCGCCGATCGCTTCGCCGCCCAGGCGGCCGAGAGCCGTGCCCGGGCCCGAGAGCGCGCAGCCTGCCTTGACGACGACGACGACGACGACGACGGGCATTCTGCGGCGTCGGCTGCATCGGTGACGGCGGCCGGCCCCGCCCCGCGTGCCCTCGCTGCCGCAGCGGCTGCCCGCACCATTCGGGTTCGCGCCGCACTCCACGGCAAGCCTTTGGGCCACGCGCCCCCTTGCTACGGGGCCGAGGCTGGATTCGAGTCGTCGGGAGCGGCCGCTGCCGACCCTGGCGGTGGCGGCGCCGTCTCGGGGAATGGCTGGGCCGGCCCCACTTCCCTCCTCGACGGGGCCGGGTGGGGCGCGTGCGGCCCCGGTGCGTGGTACGGGTGGCGCGGGGAGGGATGGGGCGGGGACGCGACCCCCGGGCGCTGGGGCCCGGCCGGCCCGGGGGGCGCCGCCCTCGACCGCGGCGGCCGTTGGGACCGGGTCGCAGCCCGCGCCGCGGCCGACTGGCGCGAGGGGCTCGCGGTGCTCGTGGCGGGGCTCGACACCATCGGTCGGCCCGAGCCCACCGGCGGGGACGAGGACGGGTCGCCGGACGGGTCGCCAGACGCGGACACGGGCACCGCGAGGCCGCGCCGTAGGGGCCGCTTCGACGCCGCCACGCCGGGCGCGTTGGGCGGTGCGAGTGGCACCGCCCCGGCCTGGCCCGCCCTCCGCCGCGCCGCCCTCGGCGACGGCGGCGAGGGCGCAGTGTGGCTCGGCTCGGCCGCGGCGCGCGGGCGCGTCGGCGGAGGGTTGCGACCCCGGTCCCTTCGCCCCCCCCTCCCGGCCTCTCCTTCCAGCGGCCCCGCCCCTTTGCCCACCCCCCCCGCCCAGCTGGCGACGCTCAGCGCCGCCACGCTGGGACTCGTCGAGACGTCCCTGGACCTCGTGGCCGCGGCGACGGGCACGGATGCCTGGCGCGACCCTGCGACGGGGGGGAGGGACGCGGCGCCCTCCTCCCCCCCACCGCCCCGCGCGCCGGTTCCCCCCTGGGCCCGCGGCCTCGAGTCGGCCGCCGCCGCCCTCGTCGCGGCTAGCCTCGGCGCGCCCGAAGGTACCGCGGGCCGCGGCGGCGGCGGGACGACCTTCCCCCCTCTGGGCCTCGACCGCGTCGGGGCCACGGCGCTCGTGACGAGGGCGGCAGAGACACTCCGACGCCCCGAGGCCGTCGCTGTTCTTCTCCGCGCCGCGCTCGTCGACCCTTTGAGGCGGGGCCGGGGCGGCCTGGAGCGCGCGAACGACGACCGCGACCGCGACCGCGACCGCGACCGCGACGACGTCGACGTGGGGGCCCGGGCGGGGGGCTGGCGCCTCGGGCACCGGGCGGCTGACGCCCTCAAGGCGCGCCGGACCGCCTTGGGCCGGGGCGGGGGGGAGGGTGGTGGGGACCGCCGGCTCGAGCGCCTCCTCTGGCTCGAGCTCGAGCGCCGAGCGCGCGCCGCCGCGCCCCCGGGGACGGCGCCGCAGAAATCACCTCGAGGGGCGGAGGCGGGCGATGATTCCGAGCGCTCCGGTGCGCCAGCAACTTGGGCGGGGGACGCCCTTGCCCTCCTCGCCGAGGCCCGCCCTTGAGTTGGACGGTCGAGTCTGTCCTCCCTCCCTCCCTCGCCTCGTCGCCTCCCGTCAGATTGCGGCGATGAGCGCCCAGATTCGCGCTCGAACGCCGGGGCGCGGCGCCCTCGTCGTCACCGTGGCGACGCCTGGTGGCAGCGCAAGCGGACCTGCGTTGCTGGCCGCCCTCGAGGATGCCGGCCTCGTCGGCGTCGAGGCCGTGCTCGCCGGGTTTCCGCCAAAGCCCCTCGACATCTCCGCCGCCGTCCTTGTGGGGGAGGGAGGGGCGCTGTCGGACGGGGACGCCGTGACGGTGCGCCTCGGGGGGAGCGCGGCGGCGCAGCGAGCGGCGCCGGCCGCGACGAGCGGCGCCTCTTGGCCCGCCGCGGCCGCCGCCGCTCCGAGTGGAGGAGGTGGTGGCGGAGGGGGAGGAGGAGGAAGAGGAGAAGTCGCGGGCGTTCGCAGACCGTGGTCCTGCCCGGCAAGTCAGTGCCGGCGCCAGTGCCACGCCGTCGCCTTCCGTCGCCCTCGCGGATGTCCGCCCTCACCATAGCACCCTCTCCCCCCCCGTCTTATCCCAACACGACGCCCCTATCTCTCCCGTTCGTTCTCCAGGTGTGCACGCTCGACAACGACGGCTTCGCCGACGCGTGCGGCGCGTGTGAAGGCCCCCGACCCGTCGGCGCGGCTGGCGCGGGCGCCGCGCCCCCCCCCGCGGCGGCGGCCGCCCGCGCCCCCCACCCCCCCGCGTCGTCCGACCCGAACGCCCCCGTGCCTCTTGATGACGGTTCCGGTCTGCGTCTGGTTCGGCGTCCCGTCCCCGCCGACAACAGCTGCCTGTTTCGGGCCGTGGCACTCCTGACGTCCGACGGCCGCGGAGGCGACGGGGGAATGGCGGGCCATGCGACGCTGCGCGAGGCGTGCGCCCGCGAGATCGAGGCCTGGGCGCAGCGCGACCCCGGCCGCTTCGGTCCCGCCGCCCTCGACGGTCGCACGGCATCCGAGTACGTCGCGTGGCTGCGCAAGCCCGAGTCGTGGGGCGGCGGGGTCGAGCTGGCCGCCCTCGCGCGCCTCCTCCGGGCCCATCTCTGGGCCGTCTGCGCCCGCACGGGCCGCATCGACCGCTTCGCGCCCGACTCGGCCGACGCCTACTCGGACGGGGCCGTGTTCGGGGCGAACGGCGGGGGGGCGGCGCATCTGGCGGGTGCGGGGGGGGGCGGCGGGCGGGACGCGGCTCACCTCGTCCTCTACGACGGAGCCCACTACGACGCTCTGGTGGGGGAGGGAACGGGCAGGGACGGTCGCGTCGTCCACCGGTGGTCGACCCGGCCGGGCGAGCCCGGAGGGCGCCTCGGAGGCGGCGGCGACGGCGGGGCCGCGCCCGCCGCCCGGCCGAGCGAAGCCGAGCGCGCCGCAGCAGCGGCCCAGACGATGGCCCGGCGCCTGGCCGCGGCCGGCCGCTTTGTCGACGCCGACTCCTTCACGCTCCGCTGCACCCAGTGTCGGGCGGGGCTGACCGGGGCCGCCGACGCCAAGGCCCACGCGGAGGCGACCGGGCACGTGGGCTTTCAACAGTACCAGGCGTGAGGGGAATCGGAGGAGAGGGGTGGGGAGGATTGCCCCGCGGAGACGCCGAGAGGGGGTTGGAGGCCGATCGATCGTCCCCTCCCAGGTTTGTTCCCCCTCAGGCCACGGCAGAGGCGGCGATCGACACGTAGACGTGGTCGCCGCCGTGGTCCTCGTGCCCCCCCGGCACGCCGCCCCCCCCGAGCTGGCCGGCCCCCCAGTGGTCCCCCGCCCCCCCCGCCGCGTGGCCGCGGTGGTGCCCCCGAAACGCCCCCTCTAGGGCCGCCCGGGCCCGCGCCGCCCGGCCCGGCCGCGGGCGCACCAGGGCCGCCCGGAGGCGCGGAGGCAGGCCGTAGCGCAGGACCCCCTCGACGAAGAGGCGGACCAGGGCGAGGTGGGCCCACGCGGAGAGGGCCTCGGGATGGGCCGTCATCTCGACCCACCGGCGATCGGCGTCGGCGCGGCGCGCGAGGGCGGCGCGGGCGCGGTCGGCGCGGGCGCCGGGACCCTCGCCGGGGGGGGCGTCGGGGTCGGGGTCTGGGTCGGCGCCGGCACCGCCGCCGTCGCCGCCGTCGCCCCCCCCCTCCGCGTTGCCCGAGGGGGTCTCGGCCGCCGGCGGGGGCCGCACGCGCCACCCCTTGGCCCGCGCCCTGGTCTCCCACTCGGCCGCCACCGCCCGGAACACGAGGACCTGCCACAGCCCCGCCGACCGGTCGTCCCGCGTGCCCGCCTCCGCCGCCGAGCCGGGCACCACGCCGGTGAACCCGCCCGACCCGGCGGCACCGCCCCCGAGTCCGCCCCCTCCCGGAGGAGGTCCCCCGGAGGAGGAGGAGACGGACGAGGCGCCCAGCGTCGCGGGGAGCAGCTGCTCGTATTCCGCGAGAAAGGACGTCTCCGGGGCGCCCCGCGGAACGACGACGTAGAGGGCGACAAGGTGGTCGGTCGAGACGTGGTCGGCGGGGCGGCCCGCCGCGTCGCGCCCGGCGCCGGGACCGGCGCCAGGCCCGTCGGGCGCCAGGGCGGTAGCGGCGCCGAACCACCCCCCCCCTCCCCCACCGCCGCGCAGGGGCGGGACGAGGCGCTCCCCCCGGGCCCGCATCGACCGGAGCGCCGCCTCGACCGAGGCGCCCGAGGCGCCCGCGGCCGTCTGGTCCGCGGCGCGGGACAGGGCCGCGGCGCGCTGGGCTGCCTGGGCCGCCTCGGCCGCGCGGCGACGCAGATCCTCCTCGACCGCCGCCGCGGCGCCGACGGCGCGGTCGACGACCTCGCGCAGGGGGCGGCGGGGGGGGTACCGCGCCTCGTCCCAGGAGAAACGCCGGAGCCAGTCGGCGGGCGACACCGAGGCCGAGCCGCCGGGGCCGCCGTCGTCTTCGGGCGGAGGTAGATTGGGGGTGTCGGGGCGGGGGAGGATCCGGCGGCACCGGTGGACGCAGCTCTCGACGGCGGCTGTGGGGTCGTTGAAAGGGTCGGTTCGTTCGGGGCGGCGGAGTTGTCGGGGCGGCGCGGCCTCGGCCTCGGCCCTCGCATCCTCTCTGTACCGCGGTCTCGCCGCAGATCTTGACCAGATCGTCGCTTAGAGCCATCAGACTGTCGAGCGTCCCAACTTTGAGCTCGGGCAGCGCCAGACCGTCGAACTCAGCCAGGTCCGATGCCTCGAGCGCCACGCCGACGGCGCCGGCCGCGTCGGACGGAAGGCAGACGAGGAATGGCTCATCGCCGTCCCCGTCGGGCATCGCGACCGACGGTGTGAGAGGAGGGGAGACGTGCCACGCTCCGAGACCTTCGCCAGCGGCGCCGCGGGGCTTTTTCAGGACAGCCTCTGCCTCCGCCCTCGACATTCCCTCCGGCCGTCGCGGCACGCTCCCCAAATCGAACCCCCCCTCCACTGGCGATCGTCACCCTGCCCGCGCGCCGAGCCAAGCCGGTGGTCGGGCCTCCCACCCTCGAGGGCGGGCCCCGCCGTTCGCCCCCCGAGGGCGACGGGAACCGCGGGTCCGTCGCGGTCGGTCGGTCGCGGGTGCCGTCGGGCGGACGTCGTCGCCCCTTGTCGGGTTGAGCGATGAAGTTCGGGAAGCGGCTGGAGCTCGAGGCGCAGCGATGCTCGCAGGGGCGGGATGATGAGGTGGCCTTCCTCGAATACAAGCACCTAAAAAAGAGTCTCAAGGCCGACGTGTCGGCAGGCGGCGAGCGTCGGGGTGCGATGGGGCGGGCGCCCCCTCAGGGAGACGCTCCGCGGGTTTCGGCGTGTCTCGACGAGTTTTCTTGAGTTTTTTCGTCTTAATTCTATCTCGGGGCCATCGTTCTGTCGCAGTCTCTGCCCGCTAGGTGGAAATTCGGACGGCGACACGGCGGACCGGAATGGCCGGAAACTCCGCGCTGCCCGCCTCTTCCGCGCCGGACGACATTTGTCCCATCTCTCCGCACCACCGCAGACGCATCGGGATCGCGCTTCGCCACGCTTCTCGCCAGCGAGATGGAGCGCGTCGGCCGGAGCCACGCTCAGCAGGCGGGTCGCGCCCCACGAGCCTCAGGCCTGGTCCCAGCCCCGCACATTCGTCCCCGCCGGCACTGTCTACTCCCGAGACGGACCCCCCCTCCCTCCCTCCTCCAATCCCCCCCTGCACCGCAGGTTGCTGTCGTTGAGGCCCTGTACGAGTCGTGGAGCGCGGCCCTCGCCGCCGAGCGCGCCTCCTCTCCCAACACGCCCGGCACCACCCCCCCCGCCTCAGACGCCCTCGGCACCCGCCTGGCCAGCCTGCTGCGCGGGAGCCGGAGGGCGGCGGATCTCAACCACCTCTGCGTGGTCAAGGCTCTGAAGAAGCGGGGCCGGGCCATGGCGGCCGCCTTCCCCGACGCCACGACGGAGGATGGCCGTGGCGGCCGCCGCCCACGGTGGTCCGAGCGCGAGGCGGCCCAGGCGGCGGCGGCGGCCCTTGAGAGCCAGCGGTGGTTTGCGTCGTCGGCCCTGGCTCGGTTGGCCGCCCGGGTCGAGGCCTTGCCCCTGTTGGGGCTGGCCGACGCTGTGTTGGCCCGACTGCCGGCCGAGGCGCTGGATGAGTGGGCCTGCCCGCTCTGCCTCGACGTTCTCCGCCGACCCGCCGTGCTGGCCTGCGGCCACCTCTTTTGCCAGCGGTGCCTCGCCGCTGACGTCGTCGGGGTCGGGGGTGGGGGTCGCCGGCCGGCGCTAGGCGGGGGGTGGGACGGTGGCGGGCCAGCGGCGGCCGCGGGGGCCGGCGGCGACGGCGAGGCCATGTCCGGCGCATGGTTGCCCGAGGGGTCGCCGTCGGCACGGTCCCCGCCGTCGTCCCCACGGTCGGCGACGAGGCCCGCGGTGCCCTCGGAGACGCCCTCGGAGGAGGCCGCCCCGACGGAGCCGCTCTGCTTGCCCCCCTTTGCCTGCCCCACGTGCCAGCGGCCGCAGGTCCCCGGCCCAGACGACGCCGCGACGACGACGACGGCGCCCACTGCGCCCGTTCCGCCGGGGTCCGTGTCCCTCTCGACCGTGCCCGAGCTCGACGAGCTCGCCCGGCGCCTGCGGTCCCTCGGTCTGGTCACGTCCGTCATGGACGACGGCTCCGGCGGGGCCGGGACCCACGGCGTCAGAGGCGGCCGCCGCAGCGAGCCCTCGAGCCGCGCGCCCCGCGGCGTGTCCCTGCCGCCCCTCTCGGGCCTCTCGCTGTCTGACCACGCCGTCGCCGTCGACGTCGGTCCCGCGGCGGGGACTTCTCGCCCGCCGCTTGCGCCCCGACCGGGTGAGCGCGGCGCGGTCGTTCCCCACCCCTCCCACTGGCTCGCTGAAGTTCACGAAGTGGACAAGGGCCGAGGAGGCACCCTGGGCGGCGGGGGATCTGGGGCGGGGGGCAACGACGACGAGAGCGAGGCCGCGAGCGAGGCCTTCGGGGCGCCCGGGGCGCCCGATCGCTCGCCGCCGCCTGGCGCGGGCTTGCGCCGGACGGCGTCGGGCACGGACCTGACGGGGAGCAACGCTGCGACGGTCGCGACGGAGACGCCGCCGCCGCTCCTGCCCGGGCCCGGCCCCGCCACGGCGGCGCTGCGGACCCAGGGCCTGCTGGGGCCGGGGGGGGAGACGGCCGCCGCCCACCTCGCCGGCATCGATGCCGGGGCATCGTCGACGTTTTCGGCCCCCCTCGCGGCGCCCGCCGCCGAGGCCCCCCGGGCCGCCGACGGCGGCGGCGGCGGCGGCGGCGTCGTCCCCGGCGCCGCGGCCGACGCCGCCGCCGCCGCGGGGGGAGGAGCCCCCGGCGCCGCTCCCGGCTTCCTTCTCCCTCCCCTTTCGCCCGAGCACGCCGGCAGACCCACCGTCGTCCTCGACCTCGACGGAACCCTCGTCTGCACCTTCACCGTCCGCCGCGCCCCCCCCCACCTCCTCGCCGCGTCCCCCGGCCCCCCCCTGTCGGGCGCCCCCACGTCGAGCCCCGCCCCCCCCGGCGCCCCCCGCCCGACCCCCCCCGTCGTCGGCCCGGGCCGCCCCGAGCCGCCCCTCGCGGCCTACATCGTCGGCAGAGGCGCGTCGACCCTCAACCCCGAGGGCGTCGTCGTCGTCGAGCGGCCGGGCACCCGCGCCTTCCTCTCCCACCTCGCGGCCACCTGCGAGGTCGTCCTCTTCACCGCGGGACTCGAGGACTACGCCCGCCCCATCGTCGACGCCCTCGACCCCGACGATCGCCTCTTCCACCACCGGCTCTACCGGCAGGCCACCACCCCGAGCCCCCACTACGCCTGCGTCAAGGACCTTGCCCGCCTCGGACGGGACCTCCGGCGGACGGTGCTGGTCGACGACACCCCGCTCGCGTTCCTGCATCAGCCGCACAACGGGGTGCCCGTTCCGGCCTTTCGGGGCGAGGCGGGCAACGCGGGGTCGGACCACGTGCTCCTGGGCGCCGTGGCTCCGCTGCTCGACGCCGTGGGGCGCTTCGTCGGGAGCGGGGAGGGGGGGGGGGGGGGGGGGGGCCGGGGGGGG
>Ga0181573_10002697_pt1 | contig 16328 bp, 18 predicted proteins | sample 101ome_25_FD_148643 | JGI IMG/M metagenome (GOLD analysis project Ga0181573, IMG submission 148643) | Coastal salt marsh microbial communities from the Groves Creek Marsh, Skidaway Island, Georgia - 101409BT metaG (spades assembly) | ecosystem: Environmental > Aquatic > Marine > Intertidal zone... | reverse complement strand
GACCGTGTTCGGCAAGACCAACACTCCGGAGTGGGGACTGCAGCCCGTGACCGAGCCGGAGCTCTGGGGGCCTACCCGAAATCCGTGGAATCCGGAGCGAAGTCCCGGCGGGTCGAGTGGTGGGACGGGTGCCGCGATCTCGGCCGGGATCGTTCCGATGGGAGGAGGAGGCGACGGAGGCGGATCCATCCGAATCCCGGCCTCCTGCTGCGGGCTGTTCGGGCTGAAGCCCACTCGGGGCCGCACCCCGACCGGCCCACGGCGCGGCCAATTCTGGCGGGGTGCATCGGTGGAGCATGTTCTGTCTCGAAGTGTCCGGGACAGCGCCGCCATGCTCGATGCAACGCACGGGCCGGATCCCGGTGCGGCATTCGAGATTCCGGGGCCTGCGGGCCCGTGGCTTTCCGAAGTCCAACGCGAGCCGGGCAAGCTTCGAATCGCATTCACCACGATTCCCTGCGTCGATACGGACGTCCACCAGGATTGCATCGATGCCGTCACGGATGCGGCTGCCCTCCTCGAGTCACTCGGGCACGACGTCATCGAGGACCACGTTCCGATCGACGGGGACTCGTTCGCGAGGAACTTCCTGACCGTAGTCGCGGGAGAGCTCGGAGCCGACATCGACGAGGCGGCTTTCGCCGTGGGGCGCCGCCCCCGCAGACACGAACTGGAGCCGGCTACCTGGGCCCTCGGTCTGATCGCAAAGGCCCTGTCGGCAAAGGATTATGCGGCCTCGCTTCGGCGGATGGAGGTCATGGCCCGAGATGTCGGAGAATTTTTCGAGCGCTATGACGTCATTCTCACGCCGACGGTTTCGACTCCTCCGCCACCACTCGGTACGGTTGGGCCGACTCCGGCCGAGCGAGCACAACTGAAGTTCGTCGGCATGTTCGGTTCGGGTCGACTGGTGAAGGCAGCCGGTCTCATCGATGAGGCAGCGAAATCCGCCCTCGACTTCATCCCCTGGACCCCGGTCTACAACATGACGGGACACCCAGCGATGTCGGTTCCGCTCTACTGGAACGCGGAAGGACTGCCCATCGGCGTCCATTTCGTCAGCCGCTTCGCTCGAGAGGACGTCCTCTTCCGACTTGCGGGCCAGCTCGAGCGAGCGCGCCCCTGGTTCGAACGACTCCCTGCGATGGCGCGAACGCTCTGATTCAGCCGAGTGACAGCCAGGTCGGCGGATGATCGACCTCGTGAAGAAAACGCAGCATGTCCGCGGCCAGTATGGTGGTCGTCATCGAGTTGACGAGGGGGTGGAAGTTCCAGACGTCGAAGTCTCTGAGACCCTCGTCGAGCGCCACGCGTACATGTCCCCCGTGGTCGTTGAACACTCCGAACGGAGACACGGAGCCGGGGATCACGCCCAGATAGTTCATCAAGCGCTGGGGGCTCCCGAACGAGAAACGCTTGTGCCCCAGCTTCTCGGCAACGGCGCGCAGATTCACCGTCTGTGACTCGATCGCGACGATCAGCCACATCCGCTCCTTCTTGTCTCTCACGAAGAGATTTTTCGTGAATGCGCCGGACAACCCCTCGCGACGCTTCCGTGCTTCCTCGACGGTGAAGACCGGATCGTGAGAGATCGTGGTGACCTCGATCCCGAGATCAGCGAGCCTCTGCAGCAGCATCTCGGGGGTCGCCGGCGCCGAACCATCGAGTAGACGCGGGATGACGTCAGTCATCAGCCCCACCGTCCGGGAACGACACTCCCCCGCCGAGCTGCTCACGAAGAAAGTCGGCCATGAGGCTCCGGGCCTCATCGACGGACTCCGGCGACACGATGCTACCCGCCAGCACATGGGACGATGGGTCCGTCGTCGACGGAATATCACTCGTCTGAATGGGGGCCGACGTCATGGTGGCAAGGCGCGCACGGATCTCATCCACATCGACCACGTCGTCGTCGGGGGAGTACAGCACCAGCGTCGGCGCGACGATGGATGACAGGTCCATGGTTCGAACCCGTTCGACGAGGGCCATCATGGGGGTCACCGCCGCCATGGGGTAGCATGTGGTCCAGTGCCGACCCTGTTCTTCGTTGAGGGGCTCCCAGCATCGCTCGGGGCCGGCCACCACCCGGGCAATCTGCTCACCCCACGGCTGGAGGAAGACGCGGGAGCTCCGATCCTTGGGCTGAAGGTTCGGCGATACGAGGATCATCGCCGCCACGCGATCGCGCACCTCCGGCCGGGCCGCCGTCCAGAGGGCCAGAGTCGCACCCGTGCTCGTGCCGGTGAGCACGATTCGATCCCCGATCCGTGATGCGACAGCGATGGCTTCGGCTGCGTCGGCCAGCCACGCTTCGACGGTCGCTTCCGCCATGGCTGGGCCATCACGTCCATGTCCCGCGAGGCGGGTGAAGAAGACATTCGCCCCGAGTTCCCTGCCGAGGTCGGAAATGACCGGTTCGACTTCGTGCCGGTCTGCAGAAAAGCCATGCAGGTAGACGAGGCTCACATCCGTGCGCGACCGGGTTGCAGGATCGACCCAGACGATCTCTCGTCCGTCCCCTGCACGAAGCCCGGGCACGCCGGCCTCGCGGTCGGACGCCCACCGATCCAGGTCCTCGGGGAGCTCCGGTTCCTCCCACCTCTCCACGAACGACGGCCTCGGCCCAAGGGCCCAAAGAGCGATGAGCGTCGTCAGAAGCGTGAAGACCCACGCCGCGACCCGTCCCGACCGAATGGGATCTGAGTTCATGTGCAATTCCAGGTGGGTTGAGACAGAATCAGGCGGCTGTACCTGAATCTGGCGGCATGGACTGCGGCAGACCACGTTGTCCGGGTTCGATCCCCGAGACCCCCGAGCGAGCATGCGCGACATCAGTCCTGCCTTTCTCACCGTGATCCTGGCCGCGGTCATGGCCCTGCCGGTCGATGCTCAGACAGGCGTAGTCGATGGGAACTGGCCGGTCTATGGGGGCGATCCGGGCCACACGCGCTACTCGGCGCTGGACCAGATCGATGCGAGCAACGCCGATGACCTCGAGATCGCATGGCGCTGGAGCGCTCGGAACTACGGCCCGAATGCCCTGATTCGCTCGGCGACCACCCCGCTCATGGTCAACGGAGTCCTCTACGCCACGGCCGGTCAGCGGCGTGCCGTGGTCGCCATCGATGCAGGAACCGGTGAAACGCGGTGGATGTGGACCATGGACGAGGGCGAGCGGCTGTCCGGAGCGCCACGCCCGAACCCCGGGCGGGGCGTCGGGTTCTGGTCGGACGGAGCCGGTGACGAGCGCGTCATCGTGGTCACCCCCGGGTATCACATGGTCGCCCTCGATGCAGAGACGGGACACCCGGTCGACGGATTCGGCGACTCGGGGACGGTGGACCTCAACGAGGGGCACCGTACACGCGACGGAATCCCACTCGTCGGCACGATCGGTGCCAGCTCGCCCCCGACGGTCGTAGGAGATGTCATCGTGGTCGGATCCGCCCATCACGTCGGGCTGCGCCCGCCATCGATGACCAACACTCCGGGCGACATCCGCGGCTTCGATGCGCGCACCGGAGAGCTGCTCTGGACGTTCAAGACGATTCCAGAGCCCGGCGAAGAGGGCAACGAGACGTGGATGTACGAGTCGTGGGCGTACACGGGTAACGCCGCCGCCTGGGCACCGATCTCGTTCGACGCCGAGACAGGGTACGTCTACGTGCCGACAGAGGCAGCGACCGGTGACTACTACGGAGGGCATCGTCACGGCAACAACCTTTTTTCGACAAGCCTCGTGTGCATCGACTCCCGGACCGGAGAGAAGGTCTGGCACTTTCAGATCATTCACCACGACATCTGGGACTGGGACAACCCGACCTTCCCCATCCTCGCGGACATCGAAGTCGACGGCGCACCTCGCAAAATCGTCGCACAGATCACGAAGCAGGGTTTCACCTACGTCTTCGATCGACTGACGGGGGACCCGATCTGGCCCATTGAAGAACGCCCGGTGCCCCAGACCGACGTCCCCGGGGAGTGGACCTCGCCGACTCAGCCGTTCCCGACCAAGCCACCGGCATTCGAACGGCAGGGCTTCAGCGAGGACGATCTGATCGACTTCACACCGGAGATCAGGCAGCGGGCCCTCGAGGCAGTGGCCCAGTATCGAATGGGACCGATCTTCACACCGCCGTCCCTGCGCGATGCGCCGGACGGGACGCAAGGGACGCTTTCCCTGCCGAGCACGATCGGTGGTGCGAACTGGGAGGGGGGTGCACTCGACCCGGAGACCGGCATGCTGTACGTCGGCTCACAGACGAACGCGTCGGTCCTCCAGCTCATCCCCGGAGGTGACCAGTCCGATATGGACTACATCTTCGGGTTCGCCCGGGCTCAGATCGCGCGCGGTGTCCCCATCGTGAAGCCCCCGTGGGGTCGAGTCACTGCGCTCGATCTCTCCAGCGGCGATCACGCCTGGACCGTTCCCAATGGCGACACGCCTGACGGAGTCGCCGAAGCCCTCGGAATCGACCCTGACCTGGTGCCGAGAACCGGCAAGGTCTCTCGAGCCAGTGTGCTGGTGACACGGACGCTGCTCTTCACGGGTGAGGGTGCCTCGGGCGCGCCCGTGTTTCGAGCTCTGAACAAGGCGACCGGGGAGACGATCGCCGAGATCGAACTCCCGAATGCACAGGTTGGTCTCCCGATGACGTACATGCACGATGGGCGACAATTCATCGTGATGGCGATCGGCGGAGGTGGGGAGCCGGCCGAGCTGATCGCACTGGCACTGCCAACCGATTGATGAGCGACGAGCATTGGATTACGGTCGAGGTGCCTTCGTGCACCTATTACGATGCTCGATTCCCGGGGCGTAACGAACTGGAGACCGTCGCATGACCGAACTGTCGGGGCCTGTAGCCGGAGGAGGCGAACCTGCCATGGAGGCTCGCACGCACCCCGCGCTTATGGATCCCGAGGTCGGGCTGCCGAATCGGCTGCACTTCGATCTGGTCCACGGATATCTGTTCTACGCGGGCGAGCGCGGCCTGCCCTTCACGGTGATGATGGTCTCAACAGGGCTCGGTGAGGGGGCACCCGTCGAAGAGGTCCGAAGAATCGGTCAGCACGTTCAGGAGGTGGCCCGAACGGCCGATGTCGTGACGCACCTCGACAACGGGCGATACCTCCTGCTCCTGAGCGGGACGAATTCGTCCGGAGCACGCGTGGCCGCCGACCGAGTCGAAGGTGCGATCGGCGACGTCGTACCCGGGCCGATCTCCTTCGGACTCGCAACCTACGACCGCGCTGTCAAAGATCCGCAGACACTGGTTGACTCCGCGGGTGGCGCCCTGGACGCAGCGGAGGCTGCGGGCGGTGGGGTGCAGTTCGCCTGACGGCTCAGCAGTCGATCAGTGAGATCTCGTCCGGCTGATTCGGGACCACGCACAGGAACTCGAAGCCATCGACGCCCGCTGAATAATTGTGCTGAACCCCGCCGGGGATGTACACGACGTCTCCTGCCTTCACCTCGTGCACGTCGTCGCCGATCTGCACCCGTGCGCTTCCACGGAGAATGTACTGCTCGTGTTCGACCGTGTTCGTGTGCAGTGGCATGCCCCCACCGGGCTCCATGATAAAGCGGCGGAGCGCGAAGTTCGGGCCCTGATCCGGCCCGATCAACACCTGAATCTTCGTGTCCTTTCCGGCCTTCACTTCTTCCGCCTGGAACGTGTCGACATGTTTGACCGACATTCGTGAACCTCCGAGGAATCACCCGATGAAGAGGAACTGGAACAGGAGCAGAAGTCGCCGGATTTGGCAACCGATCGGTGTCTCGCTGCTCATTGCGTCGGTGACCGGATGTGAGCGCGGCCGCGAAGACGAACCCCCGGTGATACCGCTCGAGGAGCGCACGCCCAAGGTGCTCGTCATCGGGATCGACGGAGTTCGCCCCGACGTGCTTGCCGAGGTCTCGACACCGAATCTCGATGCGCTGACGCTCGGAGGCTCCTTCACTGCACGCACGCGCACGACGACACCGTCGGTGTCCGGGCCCAGCTGGTCCTCGATGCTGACCGGTGTGTGGCCGGAGAAACACGGCGTCTACGACAACGAATTCGGGGGTCGCGACTACGCTCGGTTCCCGGATTTCCTCACGCGTATCGAAGCAGTCCGGCCCGAACTGGGCACCTTCGCCGCAGTCGACTGGCTTCCGCTCATGGAGCTCGACGGGGGCGGCCCCGCGATCTCCGACGCAGTCGACGTCCGTGTACCCCTCGACGGCTACGAGATCGGATGGGCGGAGGGCGACGTCGCGGTGACGTCCGCTGCCGTCGCACACCTGAGTGAGGGGGATGTCGACGCACTCTTCGTCTACCTCGGAAATCCCGATGAGACCAGCCATCAACATGGTTCGATCGGGCAGGAGTACCGAGAGGCAATCAGGATGTCGGATCAGCATGTGGGCCGCCTGATCGACGCGATTCGAGCGCGTCCTGGCTTCGCGACGGAGAACTGGCTCGTCGTCGTCAGCACCGACCACGGCCGTCGGGAGGATGGTGGTCACGGAGGAGACTCACCGATGGAGATGACGACGTTTCTCCTCGTGAGCGGCCCGTCGGCTTCGATCGGAACCCCGGCCGAGGCCACGTTCATCGTGGATGTCGCGGCTACGGCCCTCACTCACCTCGGTATCGCACTGGATCCGGCATGGGAGCTCGACGGCAAACCGGTCGGCCTTCGCTGAACTCCCGTGAGTCCGTCCGGGGCAGCCGTTACATCGGGACTTCAGCTCGTCCCGTCAGCAGTCATCTCGGGCCGCACGGCGTTCGGGAGTGTCGCGGCGGCGGGCCGGACGCCCTCGACCCTCAATCCTTCGATCGATAAAGGTCGAGGCGAAGGGGAGGTTCGACATGGTACGTGAAATGAAGGCGGTTCTCTCCCTCCACCACCACGTTGCCGATCGTTTGTCGGGGTTTGGGCTGATCGCGCCCTCCCCGCTCATTGGCGACGATCGCGATCCCCCCCACCGGCAGTGATTCCACCGCAGCTTCGGCCTGTTCCCTGAGCCGATCCAGCAGCAGCTGCTCGGTTTCGGATTGAACGTTCCCTTCTGCCTCGGCCGTAATCTCAAGCGTCTCGATCCGCTCATACTCCGCTTCGAGACTCTCCACGGGAAACGCCGACTCCCGGTCACGGCGAAAGCCCACCTCGTTGAGGGCCTTGGCCGCAAACTCGAACGACACGCTCTGATAGTTGTTGCCGTACCGCAGGTAGACTCGACTCACCCGTGACCTCCGTCAGGAACCAGGGTTCAAAAGTTTGGCCAACTCCTCGGGCGTCAGATCCGCAGCGGACTTCGATCCCATCCCCCCACCACCCCGCGACGACTTCCTGGCGCGACCACCGATCGAGCGCCCTTCCTGAGGTGGCGCTCCCGCGTAATCGAACTCGGGCAGATGGATTTTCTCGACTGTCCGGCCGAGTCGGTGCTCGAGACTCTTGATCGCACCGAGGTCCCCGGCCGTCACGAAGGTGATGGCCGTGCCCGTAGCACCGGCTCGCCCGGTGCGCCCGATGCGATGGACGTAATCCTCCGGATCCAGTGGGACGTCGTAGTTCACGACGTGAGAGATCCCATCCACGTCCAGTCCGCGCTGCGCGACGTCGGTAGCAACCAGAACGCGAATGTCACCGCTGGCGAAACGCTCGAGCGCGCGGGTGCGGTACTTCATCTGCTTGTTCGAGTGCATGGCATCCACCTTGATGCCTTCTCGCTTCAGCAGACCCTCGAGCACGTCGGCACCGGCCTTCGTCCTCGTGAAGATGAGGACCTGCTCCCAGCCCGGCTCATTGATCAAGCTCATGAGGAGGTCGTTGCGCTTGTCGGGTTTGACCGAATAGAAACGCTCGTCGATTCCGTCGGCCGTGGTTCCCGGCGGTGTAGCTTCGATCCAGAGCGCCTCGTTGGTCATACGAAGTGCCAGGTCGTGCACCCCGTTCGGCATGGTGGCACTGAACAACATGGTCTGCCGCTTTCGGGGCATTCCCCTGAAGACTTCCTCGATCTGAGGTCGAAAGCCCATGTCGAGCATGCGATCCGCTTCGTCGAGAACGAGGTACGACACCTTGCTTAGATCCACCCGCCGCGAATTCATGTGGTCGATGAAGCGACCCGGGGTCGCAACGATCACCTCGAATCCCTGCTCGAGCGCCTTGATCTGAGGGTTGTAGCTGACACCCCCGAAAATGGCTTCGGACCGGATGCTCGTGCCCTTGGAGAGTGCGACGGTGTCATCGGATACCTGTTGTGCAAGCTCCCTGGTCGGACAGAGAACCAGTACCTGAAGACCTTCACCCACGTTCACCCGCTCCAGGGCCGGGATCATGAATGCTCCGGTCTTCCCGGTGCCGGTCTGCGCGATCCCGACCACGTCGGTACCCGTCATACCGGCAGGGATGGCTTGTCGCTGAATCGGTGTCGGGGTGCTCCAGCCCAGCGCCTCGATGGCAGCCAGCCGCTCGGGCGACAGCCCAAGATCGGAAAACTTCTTTTCGTCAGACAAATCCAGTCCTCACCTGCGGGCGCTCCGACCGTGATTTCGTTTCACCCGAGGTCGGAACCATTACGAGCGTAAGGTAACGGACCGATTCAAGTGCACGAACCGAGAAGGCGAACCCGGCTCTCTCGTGTTCTTGAATTCCCGCATGCCGCTCGGCACTTTGCTTGCCGGGAGGACGTTGGCGCACGCCACGTCCCGCGACTCCCTTCCCACCGTGGCATGTCCGTGGAAACCACGACTTCTGAGTCCGATCGTACCGCGGTTCTCTTTGTGTGCCTGGGCAACATCTGCCGCTCCCCACTGGCCGAAGGAATTTTCCTTCACCTCGTTCACGAGGCCGGCCTGACCGACCGCTTCGAGGTCGACTCCGCTGGCACCGGAGCGTGGCATGTGGGAGAACGGCCCGATGCTCGAGCCGCAATGGTCGCCAGCCAGCACGGTGTCCACCTCGACAGCCGTGCACGCCAGATCACGAGCGACGATCTCCAACGCTTCGACTACGTCATCGCGATGGATCATGAAAATCTCCGCAACATCGAGCGTCTGGCCGACGCCACCGCACCCCATGCCGAAGTCCACCTGCTCCGGGAGTACGACAAGTCCGGAGAGGGGGACGAGGTGCCCGATCCGTATTACGGCGGAGCGAGTGGTTTCGAAACCGTCTACGAGATGGTGCACCGCTCCTGCCAGAACCTGCTGAATCGCCTCTCAGCCGCCTGATCGTTCTGGCTCGCCGCAGCGTGAGCGTCGAGTTCTTCGTGGACCTCGAACCCGTATGAGCGACGTTTCGTGACGCCCTCGGACGCAGTGCGGCGAGACGCCTCTACAGCACTGACGGAGCTCGGCGCAGGGGAGCTGCTGGCTGTCTCATCGGTCTCCGGAGGTTGTATCAACCACGGATGTCGTATGGAGACCGCGTCCGGACGCGTGTTTTTTCTCAAATGGAGAACTGACCCGCCCGCGGGCATGTACGAGGCCGAAGCGGATGGCCTGATCGCACTCGCCACGGCAGCGACCGACGGCCGCAGAATCGTTGGAATGCTCGGGTCTGACAGCGGCGTTCGTGTGCCCTCGGTCGCGCACCTGTCAGCAGACGGCCAATGGCTCCTGCTCGAATTCATCGCATCAGGTCGAGAAACGGCCCGAACCCACGAAGCATTGGGCCGGGGACTCGCAGCCATCCATTCGGCGCCGACAATCCGATCGACGTTCGGATGGCGTCGTGACAATTGGATCGGGACGCTACCTCAGCCCAATCCTCCGACAGGGCGGTGGTCCGATTTCTGGTCTCATGCCCGACTGGAGCCCCAGCTGGCCCGAGCGCGTCTGGACGGCCACTTCTCCTCTCGGTCTGACGGCGCAGTTCTGATGGACAACGTGCTGAACGTGGTTCCAGACGCGCTCGCCGGGGTGACGATCCCGACACTTGTCCACGGGGACCTGTGGTCCGGGAACGCCTATGCGGACAACGCCGGACGACCCGTCCTGATCGACCCGGCGGTCTACCTGGGTGACGCGGAGGTGGACCTCGCGATGACCGAACTCTTCGGGCCATTCGGTGCGCACTTCTACGACGCGTACTACGACGTTCGGCCGATGACCGACGCCTACCGCGAGTACCGGAGAGACCTCTACCAGCTGTACTACCTGCTGGTCCACGTGAATCTCTTCGGGGGCCGTTATGTCCAGGCGTGCATCCGTGCGGCCGAACGCGTGCTCGTGGCGTGGAGCTGAACTACCCCGCCGATGCCGCCCCGACCGCTGAGGCAATGCGCCCGAGTGCCTCTTCGATCACGGCATCCGACGTCGCGAAACTCATGCGCACCCACCGGTCATCGCCGAAGGCTGCACCAGGAACCAGCGCCACGCCAAAGTCCTGAAGAAGCCGACTGCACCACTCCGTCGCCGAAGAAACCCCCTCATCGAAGAAGCCATCGACACGGAAGAAGAGGTAGAAGGCTCCCGCAGGCTCCACGAACGGCACCCCGGGAAGAAGCTCGCCCATGAGGCGGCACACGAGGTCACGGCGGCGAGAGAAGGCAGCTCCCATCTCTCTCAACGACGCATCCGCCTGCTCCGTGTCGGAAAAGGCAGCCAGGGCGGCAACCTGAGACGGCGTCGCGGAATTGGACGTGATCTGACTCTGAAGGGCGGAAAATTTACGGGTCACATCCGCATCGGCGTATGTGAAGCCGATGCGCCATCCGGTCATCGCAAAGCTCTTCGACGCGCCGTCGATCAACACGAAGGGTCCGAGGCTCTCCGCTGGCACGCTGAGGATGCCCGGAGCCGCCCCGTCACCGGCATGATGGATGTTGCGGTAAATCTCGTCACTCAGGAGCCATATCTCCCGATCCCTGCACCACGTTGCCAGCGCGGCGAGCTCGGACGAGGAGTAGACGGCACCCGTCGGGTTACATGGCGTGTTGATGATCAGACCGCGCGACGAATCCGTCACACACCGTTCGAGATCCTCGGGCGTGATCTTGAAGTCGTTGACCTCCTCACCGAAGACCTCGACGGGCTCCGCCCGAGCAATCGTGACCAGGTCCGGATACGTCGTCCAGTACGGGGCGGCGATCATCACCTCGTCGCCCGGGCCGAAGAGAGTGAAGATCGCGTTGAACAGCGCCTGCTTCGCCCCGGCCGTGACGACAACTCCCTCCGAATCCATCACCCGGCCGGCACGCTCGCTCAGGCGATCCGCGATGGCAGAACGCAGTTCGGGGATTCCGGCGGGCGGGGTGTAGCGCGTCCTCCCCCCTTGAATGCCCGCGATCGCCGCCTCGGAAATGAAGGCCGGGGTATCGAAATCGGGCTCCCCCGCACTGAGATTGATGATGTCCCGGCCTTCTGCAGCGAGCTTCTTGGCCAGAGTGCTGACCGCGATCGTTGCGGACGGCTTGAGCTTCTCGACATTCGCACTGAACTGCATGGAAACCTCGCTTTTGGACCGGGCGGGGACGGAATATGGTGGCAGCTACCATGGTGAGAAACCCGATCGACATCTGGTTCGACTTCATCGACCCGGCCTCTGTGCTCCTGCTGCTGGACATCCACGCTGGCGGGGATGAAGGACCGGAGTGGGTGAGGGAATCGGAGTTCCGATGGCACCCATACGAGCTCCGGCCACCACCGACCCCTCTGGTCGGAATCGATCACCCGGACATTGCGCCTGCATGGGCGGCGGCCCGCCCGACAGCGGCCGAGTCGGGCCTCGACCTGTCACCCCCGAAGCTCGTTCCGTGGTCGCGCAAGGCACACGAGCTCGTCGAGCATGCCAAGGGGCATGCCGTGGAGACAGGAAGTCTGGTTCGCGTCGCAATCGCGCGCGCATATGCTCTGGAAGCGAAGGACATCGGGCGCGTCGACGTTCTGGTGGACATCGCGATCAGGCATGGACTCGACCGCACCGAGACCAAAGCCGTGCTCGACGTCGATCGCTACGACGCACAGGTCGCGGCGTCGACACGTGAAGCTGCCGGCGTGGGGATCACCGCGACGCCAACGATCATCTCAGGTGAACGACGCATCGAGGGCTTCCACAACTGCACCGTGCTCGGCACCTTACTCGGCATCTGACGATCTGCGAAACGAAGGGGAATCAACGGATCATGGCCGGTTACAGACGAAAGACCGCGAGTTCTCCCGGAGAAGTGCTCGAGCAGGCTGAGGCGTTTCTTCCCGGCATGCTGGGACTGACTCGATCCAAGGACTCGTCTCACAGCGCAACGTGGACCGGTAGCGAGGGGTCCGTCACCATCTCCGCGCACCGCCACGGACCCTACACCGATGTGGTGGCGAGTACCGACCAGCTTCGGACCTCGAGGCTCGATTACGAAGTGCAGCGTCTCCTCAACCATCTGCCCTACGAACCCGGCGACGCAGGTGGCCCGGGTTCCGGCGAGCGGTCCTGACCGAGCCATCAACGTGAAATCTTTCGAGGACCTCGGCGTCTCTCCGGAACTCACCGAGGCACTCGCCGCGGAGGGGATCGAGGCCCCGACCCCACTCCAGGAAGCAGCCATCCCGGTCGTCGCGAAAGGCAACAACATCGTCCTGACTGCCGGGCCCGGCAGTGGCGTCTTCGTGGCGTGGATGGCAGGTGTGATGGGCCGCGTCGAACCGGACCAGGGCGTACTTCGCGTCGTCGTGCTCTGCTCGACCACGGAGGTGGCGGACAGGCTTGCCGAATCGGCCGCGCGGATGGCGACGGGGACAGGCCATGCGGTGGCGGCCCTGGGCTCTGACTGGGTTCTTCCCGAGCGGGCCGACTTGCTCTTTTCGACCCCTGATCACCTCCTGACGGCGGTGGGCAACGGCGCGATCGACATCTCGTCTGTCGAGATCCTCGTAGTGGACCAGGCTCACCTGATCGAAAGCCTTGTCCACTTCGAGACGATCGAGCGCATCATCGAGCATCTGCCGTCAGGGACACAGCGGATCCTCACGAGCCTGCCCCTCACTGCCGGCGTTCAGGAGTTCATCGACCGACACTTCAAACGAACGGTCACGCTCCCGACCCCGGAAGCAGACATCACCAAGAGGGGCCAGGTTCGCTTCCGCATTGCTCCCGAACCGACCGAGGCTGCCACCCTCTCGATCGTGAATGAACTCATCGCGGACGGTGCGCGCCACGTCCTGGTCTTCTGCCGCTCGGAGGACCGGGCGGCCGACGTGGGTGACTACCTGACCCTGCACGGGTTCGTCGCGGGGGCCCCAGGGGACCCTTCAGTGCCGGTCTGGCTCGGCGTCGACGCATTGGAGGCTCGCGCCGCAGTCCAGGGTACGGAAGGCGTGGTCGTCGTCAGCTGTGACGCGCCCGCCGATCCGGACACTCTGGACCGACGCCACTCCATCTCGAGCGGCGGAGTCGTGATCGTCCTCCCTCGCGAAGCGGCGCACATTCGGGCGCTCGGCAAACGAACTGGATACGATACCGTGCCCTTCCCGCCCCCAAACCGCCCGCGCGACGCGACAGCCGAGATCCGACTGATGCTGGAAGCGGCTCTGGAGGACGAGGACACGGCAGCCTATCTGACCGTACTGGAGCCGATCTTCCGAGACCACGACCCTGCGGACGTTGCGGCCGCAGCCGTCGCACTCCTGCGTCGGAAGTCGGGTGTCACCCGCCCTGACAACGATCATTCGAGCGCGGCCGCTCGGGCTGCCGCAACACCGGCCTGGTCCAAGCTCTTCGTCGGAGTCGGTGAGCGGGATGGTCTGACCAAGGGAGACGTGGTGGGCGCGATCACCGGTGAAGCAGGTGTGGGCGGTGACGCCATCGGCCGAATCGAGATCCGCGAGAGCCATTCCCTCGTCGAAGTTCACGAGACCGCCGCAAGAACCATCATTCAATCACTCAACGGCACCAGCATCCGAGGCCGTGCCGCGCGAGTTGACTTCGATCGCCCCCGAACCAAGGCACCGCCCCGACGGGGGAGGCCCACCCGGTAACAGGGTGCATGCCACGCCGCCGGACTCGCTCATCCCGGGACAGGCAGGACAACCGTGAAAAAGAGGCCGCGTCGCAGCTGCGACGCGGCCTCTCTCGTGTGGTTCGGCGCGAGATCCCGAGTCCCGAACTTCAGGACTGGTTCAGACGCCGACCTGCTCGCGATCCTGCCTAGTTGATCGCGTCCTTCAGACCCTTACCCGCACGGAAACCCGGGGTGTTGCTCGCAGCGATCTGAATCGTCTGCCCGGTGCGCGGGTTGCGGCCCTGGCGAGCCTTGCGGTGCTTGGCCTCGAACGTCCCGAAACCCGTGATCTGAACGCGCTTACCACCCTTCAGGGCACCGGCAATGATGCCACCATCTGGCGAGAACATCGCGTCGACGGCACGTGCAGCATCGGCTTTCGTCATTCCAGCGGCTTCGGCGAGGGCGTCCACGAGGTCGGACTTGTTCATCTGGCTGCTCCTGATTTGGAACGAAAAAGTTGAAAAATTGGCGGCCGGGGCCGCCCGGGGTGCAAGCCGAAAACATTCCGAACATCAGGCCAGGTGAAGCACTCGAAAAGCCGCATAGAATCAAGTGTTTCCGGGCTTGCCGGTCATCCTTAGCCGTAGGGTACACACCCTATTTCGGGGCGTCAAGGGAGTGACCTGCGAAAACCCGCATGATTACTCGGGATTCTCGGCATCGCGTCTTATCCGCACACCAATACGGAGAAAAGCAGCACCGGCGCACATTTTCTCAGAAAAAGCTCACCCCTTCGACAGGGGGGCTGTGGCCCCGGCGACGCCCTACTCGAACTCGACCCCTGCGCCCTCGGACCGGAACGTCGAGCCATCCGACCCCCCGGTCTTCTTGAGCCACTCCATGACGAAGTATGCGACCGACACCACGACCGCCACCTTGACCACGAGCGCAGCCAGCCCAAAGGCGAGACCGAGAACGGGGGCAACGAGCGCCACCGCGATCTTGAGGAGCAGGAGACCCGACACCCCCGCGAGCGCCAACTTGGTCAGAGATTTCATGGGCACCTCCAATCGATTCAGCCGGTCCGGTGCACCCTACGGAACACACGCAGAGTGAGTTTCGGCACGAGCTACTTGTAGCGGTATGTGACCCGGCCCTTGGAGAGATCGTACGGGGACATCTCGACCTTCACGCGGTCGCCTTCCAGCACGCGGATGTAATTCTGCCGCATCTTGCCGGAAAGGTACGCATGCACCTCATGGTCATTCTCGAGAAGCACCCGGAACGTCGCGTTCGGGAGCACCTCCGTGACGGTCCCTTCAATTTCGATTGCGTCTTTGCCCACGCTTTCCTTCCATTGGAGTCATGGCCCGAGCCCCCGGAGACCGGTCGGCGCAGCCCTGTTGAGCCGAGAACCTTAACCCTGCCGGGCGACGGTGGCTACATGCGGAAGCGGTAGCTCACCTTGACGAAGAGACCGTCTGCGGTGGGGCGCACATTCTCGAAGCCGAAGGCCCGCGCATCGACCATCTGACGCGTGTAGCCGAAGAAGAAAACCGTACCAGGTGAAGGCTCGTATCCGAGGAGGCCTTCGATACGGAAGTCATTGTTTACGCCACCCGACCTCGCGAAGCAGGTCGAGGCCCCGCAACTGACCAGAGGAAGTCCGGTCGCACCGTCCTGCAAGGCAAGCGCTTCCTGGCTCCCGTACTCGAAAATGCCCCGCAAGAACAACGCTCTCGAAAACTGATAACGCACCCGCGCACGTGGGATGATCGCGCTCGAGTGCTCGACGCCATCACTGCGGCGGGTGAGGCGGCTCCAGTTGGCCCCGACCTCAGCGGCCAGTGAGCTCGTAGGGTACAGGTTCAAACGGACCTCGCCCGAGAGCGAATTCGCCGGCTCCACGGCCACGCCGTACAGCCGGTCGAAGATCGGCGTCTGGCTCCGGGTGACTCGAACGTTTCCACGAATCTTTTCCCACTTGTTCACCCACACCCCTACTGTCGTGCTGGGGAGGAGATCGAAAAGATCCTGGTCAGGCTGGAACGGCTGGACGGATCCAGCAGCGCTCTCCACGAAGAGTCCCTCGTACTGGTCCGGCTGAAACGAGAACCGGCTCAATTTCTGGTTCGCCCAGATCGTGATGTTGTTCTTGAAACCGAAGCGGGTGTTGAACTGGACCTCACCCTCCTCGAACGCCTGACCAGCCCAGAACCGGTCATGATCCCAGAATGCCTTGGCTTCCAGCGACGGCCCCACGGACTCCAGGAGAGCACCCCGAGGACCGAACCATGTGTACGAGGCCCGCGAATTCACCTGCGCGGTTCCAAGGCGCTGAAAGAAGCCGCTTCCGGGTGTGAACCCTTCCTGGGTGTCCTCGAATTCCGCATTG
>Ga0181573_10002692_pt1 | contig 16336 bp, 10 predicted proteins | sample 101ome_25_FD_148643 | JGI IMG/M metagenome (GOLD analysis project Ga0181573, IMG submission 148643) | Coastal salt marsh microbial communities from the Groves Creek Marsh, Skidaway Island, Georgia - 101409BT metaG (spades assembly) | ecosystem: Environmental > Aquatic > Marine > Intertidal zone... | reverse complement strand
CGAGAGGGGCCTGTGGTGCATTTGGCTGCCGTAATCTCTAGTAAAATCTCCGCGCTTATTCGTGCCGATGGGATCACGGGACGGGATTTGTTGGGCTGCGCGGTGGCTGCGGCTGTCTCCGCCTCGTTCAATGCACCGATTGCAGGGGCGCTTTTCGCGCTTGAGGTGATCTTGCGCCATTTCGCGGTGCATGCATTTGCGCCCATTGTCATTGCCAGTGTGGCAGGCACAGTGATCAGTCGCCTCACCTTGGGCGATGTGACCGAGTTCACATTGGGCCGTGAAAGCGCCTTGGGTTTTTATGCGGAACTGCCCGCCTATCTTATGTTGGGATTGATCTGCGGACTTGTTGCCGTGGTGTTTATCCGCGCGGCCTTTTGGGCCGATGACCAAGGCACTCGGGTGCAAAATTTCCTGCGCTTGCCGCGGTTCTTGCGTCCTGCGATTGCGGGGGCGTTACTGGGCGGTTTGGCGATTTTCTTCCCCCATATCATTGGCGTGGGCTATGAAACCACCAGCGCCGCTTTGACGGGGCAATTGGTGCTGCATGAGGCGATTATCTTCGCCATTCTCAAGACGGTTGCCGTGGCAATCACGGTTGCGGGGCGCATGGGGGGCGGGGTGTTTTCGCCCTCATTGATGATCGGCGCGCTGACGGGCCTTGCCTTTGGTTTGATCGCGACCGCAATCCTGCCCGAGATGTCAGGGTCGGTGACGCTCTACGCTTTGGCAGGGATGGGGGCGGTTGCCGCCGCTGTTTTGGGCGCGCCCATCTCAACCACGTTGATCGTGTTTGAACTGACAGGCGACTGGCAAACGGGCCTTGCGGTGATGGTTTCCGTGTCCCTTTCCACGGCGCTTGCCAGCCGCCTTGTGGATCGCTCGTTCTTTTTGACCCAACTTGAACGGCGAAACATCCATTTGGCGGCAGGGCCACAGGCCTATTTGTTGGCCATGGTGGGGGCAGGGCGGATTATGCGGCCCATGACCGACCCGCGTGCCGCGCCCGCTGATGCCCTCTTGGCGCAGGCTGCCGAAGGGGTGTTTGTGACGCTTGAGGATACGCTTGAAACCATCATGCCGATTTTTGAGAAAACCGAAGCGGATTACATTCCTGTGATCAAAGAAAATCCGCAGGACGGCCCACCCGCGCTAGAGGGGGCTGTGTTCCATATTGATGCGCTCAAAGCCTATACCCGTGCGATGGCGGACACTGCTGCTGAAGAGCACAGCTGACGGACGCTCTGTTAAATACGCTCGACTGTGACGCGGTCGGTAAAGAAGGCGATATGGCCCTTAATGGCTTGGGCTTCGTCCGTTTTTGGGTCTTCATAAGACCACGCCGCATCGCCAATCTGCCCTGATGCCGTTGAAATGGCATAGTAGCTGGCCATTCCCTTCTTGGGGCATTTGGTGGTGCTTTGGGTCTTTTCCAAAAGCGCCATGGCGATATCTGTGCGCGGAAAGTAGATCACAGCGGGCAGATCGCCCTCGCTCAATTCCAACGCCGCAGCAGACTCCGCTACGATCGCGCCGCCTGCGCGCACAACATATTTCCCCGATGCAGGGCGAATCGACATTGTGTTGGTCATGAGTGGATCTCCTTCTTGGGCCTCTCATACAGGCTTGGTCGGAGAATAGCTAGGGAAGGTAACGGAAAGACTACGCGATGGGCGCAGTGGCCTGCCGCAGCCATGCTTGCGTCTCGGGCGGCACCAGCGGCATCAGGGCTTCGGCCACGCGGGCGTGATATTCGTTCAGCCATGCGGTATCCGCCGCCGCCATGTCATGACTGACCACCAATCGCCGATCAATCGGGGCGAGGGTCAAAGTTTCAAATTCCAACATCGCCCGTGCATCCCCCCCCGCAATTGGGGCGGCCTCTTGGACGACAATCAGGTTTTCAATGCGGATCCCATAAGCCCCCTCTTTGTAGAAGCCTGGTTCGTTTGATAAAATCATCCCAACCTCAAGGGGCACATCCGAGGCGCGACTGATCCGTTGCGGGGCCTCATGCACGCTGAGATAGACCCCGACACCGTGACCTGTTCCGTGGTCATAATCGCGTCCAGCGGCCCAGAGGGGCGCGCGGGCCAATGCATCCAAATCTCGCCCTGCCAATCCTTTGGGGAAGCGCGCGCGCGACAGCGCAATCATGCCACGCAAAACTTGGGTAAAGGCCTGTTTTTCCTCAAGCCCAACATCCCCCACGGGCAGGGAGCGGGTGATGTCGGTGGTGCCATCAAGATATTGCCCGCCTGAGTCGATCAAAAACAGCGTGTTTGGCGCAAGTGGCGCGTTGGTGGCCTCGCTCACGCGATAATGCACAATCGCGCCATGTGCGCCTGCGCCTGCGATTGTATCAAAACTGATATCTTGCAGCGCACCTGTCTCGCGGCGAAAGCGTTCAAGCGCGCAGACGCACTCAATTTCAGTCAACCCGCCTTGAGGGGCGCGGTCATCAAACCAATGCAAAAACCGCACCATGGCGGCCCCATCGCGCAGATGTGCGGCACGGGTTGCGTCAATCTCGGCGGGATGTTTGCGCGCCTTTGGCAGGGTGCAAGGCTCGGGGCCTTCGTCAATTTCTGCCCCTGCCTCGGCCAAAATCATCCGCAGCTTATGGGGGGCTGTCTTAGGATCAAGGCGGATGAGGCCAGAGTTTGCCTCTTGGCGCAACCGCTCCTCAAAGCGGTTGAGCGGGTAAAGCGTGACCTGATCGGGCAGATCAACATCCGCGAATTTCGCAGGGTCGGCAAATACGCTGATGCTGCCTGTGCTTGAGAGAATGGCGAAGGCCTGAACCACTGGAAGATGCGGCAGGTCGGCGCCGCGAATGTTTAACAGCCAGCAGATGGAGTCGGGCAGGCTGAGCACTGCGGCGCTTACGCCTTGGGCGGCGAGATCAAGCCCCACTTCGCTACATTTTTCAACGGCGTTGCGGCCCGCATAGCGCAGCGGATAGGCGCTCGCCTTCCCATCAGGCGGCGGCGGGCGGTCAGACCAAAGCGCGTCAATTGGGTTTTCAGCAAGAGGGCGCAAGGTGATCTGATGGCGTGCAACAGCCTCGGCCAAGCGATCAATCTCGGCCATTGTGTGCAGCCATGGATCAAACCCGATCACGCCGCCTTTCGGCAATGCTGTGGGCAGCCATGTTTCAAGTTTGGTTTTGGGCCAATCTACAGGCGTGAAGATGTCCAAATCGACCTCATCGCGCACCTGCAGGCGGTAACGGCCATCAATAAAGATACCAACCTGATCTTTGAGAACGGCACAGAACCCCGCCGAGCCTGAAAATCCGCTCAACCACAAAAGCCGTGCATCACAAGGGGCAACATATTCGCCTTGATGGGCATCGGCGCGCGGCACTAGAACACCATCGACCCCAAGTTTTGGGAAACAATCACGCAAAGCGGCCACGCGTGGGGCGCCTTGGTCGGGGCGAGAGGCAGTATCAAAACTTTGAAACTCTGCCCGCTTATCCAAATCGATATAACCCTGATTTTGCGCCCCCGTTGCGCAGTCCCATAACGCGGGCGCGGGCCCGTGGGTCATTGTCAAAGAGAGCCGCCAATTGTTCGGTGATTGCCCCTGCCAATTGTTCGGCATCAGTGATCGTCACGGCGCGCTCGTAATAGCGGGTTACATCATGACCAATGCCAATCGCCAGCAATTCAACGGCACGGCGGCGTTCAACCATGCTGATTACATCGCGCAGGTGCTTTTCGAGGTAATTCGCGGGGTTCACGGATAAGGTGCTGTCATCGACAGGCGCGCCATCCGAGATGACCATCAAAATTTTGCGGGCTTCGGGGCGGGCCAACATCCGCTTATGCGCCCATTCCAGCGCCTCGCCATCGATGTTTTCTTTCAAAAGGCCTTCTTTCATCATCAAGCCCAAATTGTCGCGCACCCGCCGCCATGGGGCATCTGCTGATTTATAGATGATGTGGCGCAGATCATTCAGACGACCGGGTTGCTGCGCGCGGCCTTGTGCCAGCCATTCTTCGCGCGCGCGGCCGCCTTTCCACGCCCGCGTGGTAAAGCCCAAGATTTCGACCTTTACATCGCAGCGCTCTAGCGTGCGCGCCAGAACATCGGCGCAGATTGCCGCGATGGAAATGGGCCGCCCGCGCATCGAGCCTGAATTGTCCAAAAGAAGCGTGACCACCGTGTCGCGGAATTCGGTATCCTTTTCCACCTTAAAGGACAAAGGCGTTGTAGGATTGGCCACAACCCGCGCAAGGCGGCCTGCATCCAATATTCCTTCTTCGCGGTCAAACTCCCACGAGCGGTTTTGCTGTGCCTGAAGGCGGCGCTGGAGTTTATTTGCCAAGCGGCTGACCGCGCCTTTCAAAGGTTCCAACTGCTGATCAAGATAGGCGCGCAGGCGTTCAAGCTCTTGAGCTTCGGCCAAATCTTCGGCGGCAATTTCTTCGTCATGGGCGGTTGAGAATACGGTGTAATCTGGATCAGCATCCGAATGAGGGGGCGCTTGGGGCGGTTCAACGGGCGCGTCCCCATCGGGCAGCTCTTGTTCCTCGCCCTCCTCGGCATCGCCGTTTTCATCCATTTGCACCTGTGCCTGAGAGGCGTCCTGTTGTTCTTCTTGCGAACGCTCTGGGTCGGCATCGGCGCTGTCATCTTCCTGACTTTCGCTATCGCCTGTGCTGTCTGGTGTTTCTTCTTGATCCTGATCTTGATCGGCGCTGTCCTCATCCTCTTGGTCGTCCAATTGGTCGGGATCATCGCCCAGTTGGTCAGCATATCCCAGATCAGAGATGAATTGCCGCGCAACGCGCGAAAAGGCGGCTTGATCGTCCAGTGACCCTTTGAGGGCATCTAGGCTTTCGCCGCAGCGTTCTTCAATGAAGGGGCGCCACAGCTCTACGATATTTTGCGCCTCAGGGGGCAGCGGGCGGCCTGTTGCAATCTGGCGCAGCATATATCCCGCCGCGGTCGACAGCGGCGCATCGCTGCGCTCGGTGATCTCACCATAGGCCTTGCGCCGCGCCTCTGCGCCGATTTTTGCGTCAATATTCCCAGCTGTGCCAGGCATGACGCGGGCACCAATGGCTTCGCAACGTGCGGTTTCAATCGCCGTCATCAAATCGCGCGCAATAGGCCCCGTGGGTTCATATTTCGCGGCAATGCGGGGGTTGTGAAAGCGATGACGCAGTGCAAATGCATCAGCCGTGCCGCGCGCAAGCAGAACCTCATCACGGCTCATGCGGCGGCTGATTTGCGGCAGGCGGATCGTGTCATTGCTGGCGCCGGGCGGGTCAACCGAATAGCTGACCCCTAGATCGGGGTCATTGGCCAAAACCCGTGTCGCATCGGCAAGCGCCTTCTTGAACGGATCGGCTGGATTATCGGTGGGCTTGCCCATTGGGTGTCGGTCTTTCCTTAGCCAAGGCTGACGCTTGCAGCGCTTTCTGGCAATTCTTCATCAAAGCAGCGCTGATAAAACTCCGCCACAGTCTGGCGCTCTAGCTCGTCACATTTGTTGAGGAAGGACAAACGGAACGCATAGCCCGTATCGCGGAAAATCTCGGCATTCTGCGCCCAATTGATGACGGTGCGCGGGCTCATCACAGTCGACAATTCGCCGTTCATAAAGGCCGTGCGCGTGAGGTCCGCAACTGTGACCATCTGGCTGACCGTTTTGCGCCCCTCTGCCGTGTTGTAATGGGGGGCCTTTGACAGAACGATTGCGGCTTCGGCATCATGGCTGAGATAGTTCAAGGTCGCCACGAGGCTCCAACGGTCCATCTGCGCTTGGTTGATCTGCTGCGTGCCGTGATAAAGACCTGTGGTGTCGCCCAGACCGACAGTGTTTGCCGTTGCGAAAAGACGGAAATATTTATGCGGCTGAATGATCTCGTTTTGATCAAGCAGGGTGAGCTTTCCATCATGCTCGAGCACGCGCTGGATCACGAACATCACATCAGCGCGGCCCGCATCATATTCGTCAAACACGATGGTGACAGGATTGCGCAAAGCCCAAGGAAGGATACCCTCGTGGAATTCGGTCACCTGCTTACCATCGCGTAGTTTGATGGCGTCTTTGCCGATGAGGTCAATACGGCTGATATGGCTGTCTAGGTTCACGCGCACGGCGGGCCAGTTCAGGCGGGCGGCGACCTGTTCGATATGGGTCGATTTCCCTGTGCCGTGATAGCCTTGGATCATCACGCGGCGATTGTGCGAAAACCCCGCCAAAATCGCCAATGTCGTGTCGCGATCAAATTTATAGGTCGAGTCGATCTCAGGCACACGATCAGTCGCGTCAGCAAAGCCTTTAACCTTCATATCACTGTCGATGCCAAAGACATCCCGCACCGAAATTTCTTCGGTGGGTTTTGCATCCATTGCCAAGCTGCCATCTGCCATATCGTAAAACCTCGGGGGAGTTAAAATGCGTCACCTGTGGTGGTGCAACATATCGCGCCGCGCCGCAAGGGGAAGGGGCGTAGGAATTTTGTCTCCGATTTGGGGCTATTTCTGCCAAAATACACGCTTAACGCGAAAGACAGGTCACCTTTGCCGTAATCGCCTGCGCAAGCCGCGCTAAGGTCTCGCCGCGCAGCGGTTCCTCTCGGATCACACGGGGCAGGGCAGGCAGCCCTGCCGCCGCAAGCGTTGTGTTGATATCGGCAGCAGGCGTGACAGCCCCCCCGCGATAAAGCCCCAAAAGCCCGCCTGTGGCATCAAGAACGGGCCCGCCCAACTCGGTTTGCGAGGGGGTTGGATAGGCGGGGCCTGCGTCCTCCAAGGGTCGCAAGGTGGCCGCTGAAAGCCTGCCCTCATGGGCAAATCCAGCGATATACTGCGCCGATCCCATCCGCGAGGCTGCGGTAAATTCAGCCAGATCTGGTGGGGTCAGCGGGGTGTCTGGCGCAATCACCACAATCCCAAGGGCGCTGTCGCGGTAAATCTCCCGCGCGGCAATCGCATCATTGAGGCGCAGGGTGGGGCAGGTTTGCGGCAGGCTTGCATCGGTTAGGACATGGCCAGTGTCCGTCACAAAAACGCCTGAGCGTTGCGCAAGGGGGCTTGGCTCTGTTTCCGATGCATTCAGCGCGGGTGATGTGCCGCTTTGTGCGGTGTCACGCTCTAACACGCCCTCTAATGCCAAGAAATTTTCCTCAATCTGCGGCATCAGCTGTGCGATGGGGGTATATTCAGCAGCGGGGCCGCGGATGATCAGACCCTTAATCGCGCCGCCCTCTAAGCGGGCAAAACCCGTAGTAAAGCGTGCCGCATCACTGGCGGCAATATCAAAACGGCCCCGCAGCATATCGCGCAAGCCCCCTTCGGGCATGATGTCGGCATTCGTTACAATCTCGAACAAAGACTGCAGCCGCGCCTGATCCCCCTCGCCGGAGATCAGCACGACCTCGACCCCGCGCGCATCTGTCGGGGCAAAGACCGCGAAAGGGGGGGCATAGGCCGCGAATTCCAAATATCCCATGGGCAAGAGTGCTGCGATGCCCGCGCGGGTGTCCGTGATCCGCTCTAGCCCAAGTTCCCCCAAATCTGCTTGCCATTGCGCGATCAAATCTGACCGTTCGGCGGTGGTTAATACCCCCGTTTCGGGCCAGTCATTCCTGCGCTGCCATGCCGCCATGGCCGCCCGCGTGCCCGCGCCAAATACCCCATCAATCGCCCCATCATAAAGCCCGAACCATTGTAGCGCGCGCTGTAGATCATCGCGCGCGGCGGGATCAAGATCTGCTTCGCCTGCGCGCGCTTGGGCAAGGGTTTCTCGCGGTGGCGCATCTGTTTGGGGCGTGGTTACGGGGGCGGCTTTTGGTTCCACGGGTGTTTGCGATGGTTTTTCAGGCGCGTCTTGTGGCGCGATCTCGGGCAAAGGTTCAATTGCGATCACCTGCGGTGCTGTGGCTTGGGCCGCAATAGGCCAGAATTGGCGCGTATAATTTTGCGGCGTTTGCATATAGCTGTCGCTAGGGATTTGACCCGAGGCCCGTAGATCGCGCAGGCGTTCCTGTGCGACCTCGCGCGGATAGGGGCCGAGGGCCAGTGCATATAGGCCCGTGCGCATCATGAACCCTGCCACCCCCATGGTGGCGCTGTGGCTTTCATAGACGCGCAGACGCGATTGCGCCGTAACCAGATCAGGATGCGCTTCGATTTGCACCCAAACCAAATCTGTTTGGGCCTGCGCTTGGGCCTGTGGCGCGTGGCCAATCAGACTGGCGCATAGAATGGCCAAAGAGATCACAATTGCCGCCCGCAACCGCGCAGTCTGACCCGCCCGAATCCTGTGATTTTGCATACTGCCCTAATCCGTAACCTTAAGGGTGATTTTGTTCAGGTTATCCGCGAAACGGACGGGATGCACCCCGTTTTCACCAATAATTTCGTAAATTTCCCATCGCGCAGCTCATAAGCTGTGATTGACCCTCGGCATCCTGCGTCCTATGTGGTCGACAACTTTCGTTAAGCCCAAGGAACGATCAATGTCGCGCATGGAAAAGCCCCGCAGTTTCCAAGAGATCATCCTGCGTCTTCAAACCTATTGGGCGCAGAAAGGCTGTGCCGTGATGCAGCCCTATGACATGGAGGTCGGGGCGGGAACCTTTCACCCTGCCACAACCTTGCGTAGCTTAGGCTCGCGGCCTTGGGCGGCAGCTTATGTGCAGCCCTCGCGCCGCCCCACCGATGGCCGGTATGGGGAGAACCCTAACCGCTTGCAGCATTATTATCAGTATCAGGTGCTGATCAAACCAAGCCCGCCCAATTTGCAAGATCTCTATCTTGGTAGCCTTGAGGCCATCGGGATTGATATGGCGATGCATGACATTCGCTTTGTGGAGGACGACTGGGAAAGTCCGACTTTGGGCGCTTGGGGCCTTGGTTGGGAAGTTTGGTGTGATGGCATGGAGGTCAGCCAATTCACCTATTTCCAACAGGTGGGCGGGCATGATTGCCACCCTGTGTCGGGCGAGTTGACCTATGGTCTTGAGCGTCTGGCGATGTATGTTCTGGGCGTGGATCATGTGATGGAGATGCCGTTTAATGATCCAGATGCACCGATTGCGTTGAAATATGGGGATGTGTTCCGTCAGACCGAGGAAGAATATTCCCGCTTCAACTTTGACACGGCCAACACAGACATTCTTTTGCGTCAGTTCGAAGAGGCAGAAGCGGAATGCCAGCGCATCCTTGCCGCAGAAAATATTGATCCCAAAACAGGCAAGCGGATCATCATGGCGCATCCCGCTTATGATCAATGCATCAAGGCAAGCCACATGTTCAACCTGTTGGATGCCCGTGGGGTCATTTCGGTGACGGAGCGGCAGGGTTACATTGGTCGCGTGCGCGCATTGGCGAAACTGTGCGCTGACGCTTTCGTGCAAACTGAGGCGGGCGGATTTGAGGCGGGGCAGCACGCATGAGCAATAAACGTGTGGGTCGTTTTGTGGTGGCGGCGATTGCCCTTTCGGCTTTGGCGGCAGGGGCGGGAATGTGGTATGCGCAGACCCGCGCCTATTATGCCCCTGTCATGCCCGATGATCCGCGCGGGCAGATCACGCTCAGCGTTGATGGCGCGCCCACGCCTTTGGCCATTTCCAACTTCGATGGCATTGACAGCAACAGCTCGCCCATTCGGTTCCGCGCTTGTTTTGATCTTGAGGCAGGCCAAGAGGCGCTGATTTCGGCAGCGGAACCTTATGAGGGGGCAACGCCCTTGATCGCGCCATCTTGGTTCCAATGTTTTGACGCCGAGGCGATTGGTGCCGCCCTAGAGGCGGGGCGCGCAACCGCCTATTTGGGCGCGCGCGATTTTGTCTATGGGGTCGATATCGTGGTTGCCTTGGATGACGTAGGGCAGGGCCATGCTTGGCGGCAGATCAACCCGTGCGGCGAAGCGGCCTTTAATGGGGATCCTGTGCCAGAAGGGTGCCCCCCTGTCCCTGAGGGGATGCAATGACCGAAACCCTCACCGAACTTGAACAGCTGCAAGCCGAGTTTGATCGGTTCCGCCGCCGCGCGCGCCGTAATGCGCGCAAGGCGCAGGCGGATGGGCTGTTGATGGGCGTTGTGTCGATGCTGACCCCGCGTGATGTGGTCTGCGATTGTGGGGCGAATGTGGGGGATGTGACCGCACAGCTTGCCGCGTCAGGCGCCCATGTTCACGCATTTGATCCTGATCCCTATTGTACTGATACGTTGAAGAAACGCTTTGCCGATGCGCCAAACGTGACCATTCACGAAGCGACACTTGGCACGCGCGAAGGCACGATCCAATTGATGCGGGCTGTCAATTTTGACGAAAACCCAAAAGGCGCATCCGTCAAATCCACTGTCTTGGAAGGCGGGCGGATGATTGATCAGGATCTGGGGCACGCGATAGATGTGCGCCTGTTGGATTTCCCGGCCTTTTTGCGTGATCTCATCGCAGAGGATGGCGAAATTGCCTTTGTCAAAATGGATGTCGAGGGCGCTGAGCTTGACCTTCTCGAAGCGATGGAGGCGGCGGGCCTGTTTGACAAAATCCGCCTGACTGTGGCTGAAACCCATGAAAATAAATTCAAAGAGCTTCGCCCCCGTTTCCGCGCTTTGCGCGAACGCCTGAGCGAGGCCTATCCGATCACCCGCGTCAACCTTGATTGGATCTAACGCGACCGCAATAGGACGAAATCTATGCCCGATCTTCTGCTGGAACTGTTTTCCGAAGAAATCCCTGCCCGCATGCAAGCCAAAGCGGCCGAGGATTTGAAATCGCTTGTCACCAATGGTCTGGTTGAGGCGGGGCTGACCTATGCATCCGCGGCAAGTTTCGCGACCCCCCGCCGCCTGTGTTTGGTGGTGGACGGGCTGAGCGCCAATTCCCCAACCACAACAGAAGAACGCAAAGGCCCGCGCGTGGATGCGCCAGAGGCCGCGATCGAAGGGTTCTTGCGCGGCGCAGGCGTGTCACGCGATGCGCTTGAGACACGCGAAGATAAGAAGGGCGAGATTTATGTCGCCCGTATCACCCATCAGGGGCGTGATGCTGCAGATATTATTGCGGAATTGGTGCCATCAGTCATTCGCAATTTCCAATGGCCGAAATCCATGCGCTGGGGGGCAGGGTCTTTGCGTTGGGTGCGGCCTTTGCATTCTATCCTATGCCTCTTGACCGATGAGGCGGGCGCAGGCGTTGTGCCCTTCGAAGTTGATGATATTGTGGCGGGTGACAAAACGCGTGGCCATCGCTTCATGGCCCCTGATGCCTTTGCTGTCAGCAGTTTTGAGGATTATGAAGCCAAGCTGAAACGTGCCCATGTGATCTTGCGCGCTGATGAACGCGCAGATGCCATTTGGCACGAGGCCAGTCAAATGGCCTTCGCCGCGGGGTTGGAATTGGTCGAAGATCGCGGCCTTTTGGCCGAGGTGGCGGGCCTTGTGGAATGGCCCGTTGTTTTGATGGGCGAGATTGGCGCGGATTTCTTGAACCTGCCACCAGAGGTTTTGCAGACCTCGATGAAAGAGCATCAGAAATTCTTTTCTGTGAAGAACCCCAAGACAGGGCGGATTGAGCGCTTTGTGACTGTGGCCAACCGCATCACCGCAGATGAGGGTGCGACCATTTTGGCGGGCAATCAAAAGGTGCTTTCTGCGCGTCTGTCAGATGCGAAATTCTTTTGGGAAAATGATTTGCGCGTTGCCAAATCGGATATCACCCAATGGACGCAAAGCCTTGAGAATGTGACCTTTCAGGCGAAACTTGGCTCGCAGGCCGCGCGGATTGAACGGATCGCGGAGTTGGCGGCGGAACTGGCCCCCATTGTGGGGGCGGACGCAGATCAGGCGCGCCAAGCGGCCAAAATTGCCAAAGCGGATTTGTCCTCTGAGATGGTCTATGAATTCCCTGAATTGCAAGGTCTGATGGGGCGCTATTACGCCGCTGAGGCAGGCTATGCGCCTGAAATTGCAGCGGTTGCGCAGGAACATTACCAACCCCTTGGCCCGTCAGATGATGTGCCAAACGCGCCTTTGTCCGTTGCCGTGGCCTTGGCCGATAAGATCGACACGCTGACGGGCTTCTGGGCGATTGATGAGAAACCAACAGGCAGCAAAGACCCCTACGCGCTGCGCCGTGCGGCCTTGGGGGTGATTAGGCTGGTGTTGGATAATGGGGTGCGGGGGGTTCTTGAGGCAAGCCTTTGGAATTCTGTTGTGACAAACTCCATTCAGGCTGAATGGATATCTGGTCTGCAAAACCCGAATCCCCAGGAAGTGCAATATCTGCAACAAAATGGTTTTCCCGAGTTCAGTAGAGAGTTTTGGGCGACTCATAACCGTCAACAGACACGCGATATCGCCGACGACCTCCTTTCGTTCTTCCATGACCGCCTCAAGGTGCATTTGCGCGATGAGGGCATTCGCCATGATGTGATTGATGCCTGCCTGTCGATGGCGGGCAATGATGATTTGGCCTTGGTCGTGGCGCGGGCGCGCGCCGTGCAGGCGGTGCTGTCGACCGATGATGGTGAAAATCTGATCCAAGGCTATCGCCGTGCCAACAACATCCTGACGCAAGCAGAGGCTAAGGATGGGGTGGAATATCGGTTTGGTGCAGATATGAAATTTGCAGAAACCGATGAAGAACGCGCGCTTTTCGCGGCCCTTGCCGCGGCGCGGGACGCGGCCAACCCCGCCCTAGCGTCTGAGGATTTTGCGACCGCCATGGCCGCTTTGGCCGCGCTGCGCGGGCCGATTGATGCCTTTTTCGAAAAGGTGCAGGTCAATGCGGATAGTGAAATAGTGCGGCGCAATCGTCTGAACTTGCTGCATGAAATCGTGGAAACTTGTGGCAAGGTCGCCGATTTGTCGCGCATAGAGGGGTAATGCTGCATCGCGGCGCTTTACAGATCGCGTTATGATTGTATCTTAGTGTCTTGGCCAGTTTCGGCTAAGAGTAAGAATTGCAAATGAAAAATCGCCCCGACTATACGCTGATCACCGCCACGGCGGATATGCACACAGCCACCCATGGCAATCGCGCCAAATGCTTGCAGCGTTTGGTGCGCTTGGGTTTGCCCGTGCCTTTGACAGCGGCCTTGTCCTTTGATGCTGTGCGCCAAATCGCGCAAGGGGTGGTTCCTGATCTGGCCCCGCTTTGGGCCGAGTTTGGCCCTCATGCCTTGGTTTCTGTGCGCTCCAGCAGCCAAGCTGCGGATTGGGGCGGGCCTGGCACGGTGCTAAATATCGGGATGAATGACGAATCGGCTGAGCATTTGGCCAAGGTTCATGGGCGCAGCGCAGCAGATCAGCTTTATGTCAATTTCATCCGCGCCTATGCGGTGGATGTCTTGCGTCTGGATGCCGATGAATTTGAGGGGCCGCTGACCCCACGGATTGCCAAAGAGCATTTCGAGGATGAAGCGGAGGAGGCCTTTCCCCAAGACCCCGCCGTGCAGTTGCGCGAGGTTCTGCGCTCTATGGCGCGGGCGTGGGAGGGGACAACCGCGCGGCTGTTGCGGCAGGCGCAAGGCGCACCTGCTGATGCGGGGCTTGGTCTTGTGGTGCAGCGCATGGCACTGGGTGTCGGTGAGGGCGTTTCGGGCTCTGGCATCGTTCAGATGATCGACCCCGACACGGGAGACGCCGATGTGATCGGTCGTTTCGTGCCGCAGGCGCAGGGCCGGGTGGCATTGCGTGATGATGATGCGCTCTACATCCGAAGTGATGCGCGTGGCCATTCCCTTCAAGATGCGGCGCCAGAGGCCTATCATGACTTGATCGCTGCGGGCGCTTTGATGCGCGAGAAATTACGCGAAGAAATGCAGATTGAATTCACCTTGATGAATGGTCAGCTGAACATTCTTGATGCGGTGCGTGCGCCCCGTTCTGCGCGCGCGGCAGTCGCAACAGTGGTCAATTTGGCCAATGATGGCGTTATTTCGCGCGGCGAGGCTTTGTCGCGGATACCGCCCTTTTCCTTGGGGCAATTGTTGCACCGTCAGGTGGATGCAGAGGCCCCGCGTGATGTTTTGGGGCGTGGTATTGCTGCCGCACCTGGGGCTGCGACCGGCAAGATTGTCTTTTCGTCTACCGCGGCCCAGGCCTTGGCCGCGCAGGGTGAAGCCACAATTTTGGTCAAGCGCGAAACCAGTTCCGAAGATGTGCGTGGGATGCACGCCGCGCAGGCCGTTTTGACCGAGCGGGGTGGTATGACCAGCCATGCCGCCGTGATTGCACGCGGGCTTGGTTTGCCCTGTGTGACAGGCGCAAGCAGCCTGCAACTGGATATGCGCAAGAAAACGCTCACCACCGCAGGGCGGCGCGTGTTCCATGAGGGGGATGTGATTACTGTTGATGGCTCCTCTGGTGATATTTTGGTGGGGGCGGCCAAGATGATCGAGCCTGCTGTTGGCGGGGCCTTTGCCACGCTGATCCAATGGGCCGATGAAATTCGCGATATTGGCATTCGCGTCAATGCGGACACAGTTGAGGATGTGGAAACTGCGCAGCAATTCGGTGTTGACGGGATCGGATTGTGCCGCACAGAGCATATGTTCTTTGATCCAAATCGCCTGACTTTGATGCGCGAAATGATTTTTGCCGAAACCGAAAGTGACCGCGCGGCAGCCTTGGATCGATTATTGCCGATGCAACGGGGGGATTTCACCGAGCTGTTTAAACGGATGCAGGGCAAGCCCGTGTGTATCCGACTGTTTGATCCGCCTTTGCACGAATTCTTGCCCTCAGATCGCGATGGCATTCGCGCCTTGGCCGAAGCGTTGGATTTGCCCGTAAGCCGCGTGGCCGCACGCATTGAATCGTTGCAAGAATATAACCCAATGCTGGGGATGCGCGGCGTGCGTCTTGGTATCACCGTGCCTGAGATTTATGACATGCAGGCCCGTGCGATTTTTGAGGCAACCATTGCCGCGAGCGAGGGGAAAAATCCCGTTGTTCCCGAAATCATGATCCCGCTTGTTTCGGCCAAGCGCGAGGTTGAGTTGGTAAAATCACGGGTGGATGCGGTCGCCGCCGCCGTTGCCGCCCAAAACGGCAAAAGTTTCACCTATCGCCTTGGGGTGATGGTTGAGACGCCGCGCGCAGCGTTGCGGGCGGGTGAGATCGCTGAATCTTCGTCCTTTTTGTCATTTGGAACCAATGACTTAACCCAAATGACCTATGGTTTGTCGCGCGATGATGCGGGGCGCTTTATGTCGGCCTATGTTCAGCAAGGTGTGTTTGTGGAAGACCCGTTCACCCGCTTGGACACGGAAGGGGTGGGTGAATTGCTGCTCATCGGCGCAGAACGTGGGCGCGCTGTCCGCCCCGAAGTGACCCTCTCCATCTGTGGGGAGCATGGCGGTGATCCAGATTCGATCCGCTTTTCGCGGATTGCAGGTTTCGACTATGTGTCTTGTTCACCTTTCCGTGTTCCCTTGGCCAAGCTGTCGGCGGCACAATGGGTGTTGGAGGATGAGACTCTCCCCGCAAAGCGTTGATATTGCGTTGTGTCTGCCATCTGATTTGCCAAGGCCTCCGTCTAAATGATGCGGTGTGCTGCGCGTCAAACACAAAAACGCGGGTCAAGTTGTCGGTTTTAGAAAACCGGCAAAGCGTTGATATTGCGTTGTGTCTGCCATCTGATTTGCCAAGGCCTCCGTCTAAATGATGCGGTGTGCTGCGCGTCAAACACAAAAACGCGGGTCAAGTTGTCGGTTTTAGAAAACCGTGCTAGTGGCTCTGTCGCATTCTGATCAATGGATTGCGACATTGGGGATCAACCCCAAGGAGCAGAGGTAATGGGTTTCAAACAGGCATGCGCTGCGATTGCGGCCTCCTTGTTATTTATGTCACATGCCGCCTTGGCGGAAACGTCCTCAATCTATGATGGGGATTATCCCGTTGTTATGTCATCTTCGCAGCCGCAAGCCGGTTCGATGGAATTGCGCCTATCGTCTTTGATGTTTGATGAGCGCGCTGCGTTGCGCGGCATCAGCCCCTCACAAGTTGCCCGTTTGGGTGCGGCTGTGCGCTCCCCCTTTGGTCGAAATGGGGCGCCGCGTCAGATTTATAACGAAGCCCAATTGATGTCCTTGCCCCGTCCACGCAGTAACGCGCAGCATCGATGCCTCACCGAGGCGCTTTATTTCGAGGCGCGTGGTGAACCGATCCGCGGTCAATATGCGGTGGTCGAAGTGATTTTGAACCGCGTGGATAACGACAATTATCCAGATAACATTTGCGATGTCGTCTACCAAAACGCGCATCGGCACTTGGCCTGCCAATTCACCTATGCCTGTGATGGCATCCCCGAGAATGTGACGGATCGTGCCACATGGGACCGCCTGTCGCGCATCGC
>Ga0181573_10002690_pt1 | contig 16341 bp, 10 predicted proteins | sample 101ome_25_FD_148643 | JGI IMG/M metagenome (GOLD analysis project Ga0181573, IMG submission 148643) | Coastal salt marsh microbial communities from the Groves Creek Marsh, Skidaway Island, Georgia - 101409BT metaG (spades assembly) | ecosystem: Environmental > Aquatic > Marine > Intertidal zone... | reverse complement strand
TCGCCCCCCCGTCCCTCCCCCCCCCCCTCCTTTTCCTAGTGGGGATAGACGGAGGCTGTGCGTGGGTGAGTGGAGAGGGGTGCTCGCGACGACGACGATTGAGACGGGTAGGACCGGGGTCCACATTCCAGGTTAGGGTCCTCCCTTGGTGACGGAGGTTCGATACACGTCGTGCGGGGGGAAAGGGGAAAAAGGGTATTTCAATGTCCTTTGTTTTGGCCTTGGGCCGGGCGGCCCTGCGTGGCGGGAGCTTCGTGGCCCCCGTGCGCGCCTTGGGCACGTCGGGGGCTGCGCGTCAGTCGGTCCCCCAGGCGGAACCGACGCTGGACTTCCAGGGCGCCTCTCACATAGGCGTAGGGGATGACACTCTGGACGTGGAGAGGGAGGAGGAGCGCAGGGCTGCTGGGCGTGGGACTGGGCCGTCGGGGGGCGAAGTCGCCGTGGTCAAGGTTGTTGGTGCGGCTCCCAGCGTGGTCGTTTTGGACCCGAGGGACGGTGGTGCGACTCACAGCAGCTTTGACTTGGATGGCCCTGGGGGCATCTTTGGGGCTTTCGCCCGTCGGGGGTCGGGGTTGGAGGTCGGGATGGCGGGGTGGCGAAAGAACGCAGCCAGCCACGTATCCAAGGCCAAGCATGCAGGGAAGGTCACCAAAAAATTGCAGGCCAGGATGCAGGCCCTGATCAGGCACCAGGAGAAGATGTCGTGTGGGGGCCGCAACGACAACCACCCCGTGAACCAGTACAAGGAGAAGAAGGGGCGCGGCGGAGGGGTTAGGGTCGTGAGTGCCCGACCGTTCAAGGGGATTCCCAGGAAGACCAAGGATCACGCGGCCAGTCGGGAAGAATTGGATTTGAACGACGTCCTCCTCGCCCGTCGCTTCCCCTCGACAGGCGGCCGGGGAGACTGGGGACAAGCCTCCTGACCGACAACATTGTTCATAAAATACAAGCCCTAGAACTTATGTCCCTCTGGGAACCTGTGCCCCAGGGTGGTGGTCCCCTGTGGAGGTGTGGCCGAGCGCGTTTCCCGCGCTGGTGCCCCGACGCTTAGGCGGCGCTCCGAGCGACCCTGCCAGAGGCGAGAAAGAAAGCGCGTCGACGACCGAATCGATCTCTCCCCACTGTCCTGTAGTTTGTTGGTTGTTGTTCGGTCAAGCTGCACGTTGCAATAATTCCGGCAATCATTTCCTTGCGAGTTTTCCCGGGGGATTTACCCCATTACATCATGGATCATTGAACAATGATCGGAGCATACCCCGGAGTGCACTGGTCTCGGCCCGCCTCCTCGCCGACAGAGCAGAGTGTGTTGGTCCTCAGGTGCGATGCGAGTAGCACGTGCGCGGCCCCGCTCATCTTGAGTTGAGGGCGATGTCGGCGATACCCAAGGTGAGACGGCTGCAGGCGGTGATGCAGGACAGGAACGCCAAGGGATTTTTGGAGGCTGCCGAGGCTGCCGCACGCGAGGTGAGGGAGCTGGCGTGTGGCTCCGGTGCCAAGATTAACGCGGACCGGGCCTTCGTGGCTGCCGGCGTGATCCCGGTGCTTGTGAGCGTGCTGGAGGGTGTATCTGTCAGGTTCAAGGCCGCCGAGGAAGCTGCGTGGGTGCTCCGGGACATTGCCACAAATTCAGACGCATTCCGTGATAAGATGGTGGAGGCTGGAGTGGTTCCCGCCCTGGTCAGGGTATTGAACGAGGCCGACCCCGCCTCCGAGATCGCCGAGCACGCCGCGGCGGCTGTCGCTAATATTGCGGATGGGTCCAACGCGCGTGCGAATCGCGCGGTCGTGGCCGGGTTCGTGCCCGCCCTCGTCAGGGTGCTGAGGGAAGCCCCTCCAGAGTCGATGGCGACTGAGCAGGCGGCGTGGGCGCTCGGCCACCTCGCGCTCCACACAGACCACGTCAAGGTAGACAAAGAACCGGAGACGGCTGCGCGGCGGCGGTGGAAACGGGGCAAGGCCATGGTGAGCATGCTGCAGGGCAACATGCCAGCCCGGGGTAGAAATGAGGGTGATGCTGAGGGTGCAGAGCTGGTAGAAATTGTGGTCCCCAAGACTCGCGCGGACCGGGTGGTGGACGAGGGTGCAGTGCCGTTGCTACTAAAGGTGTTACGGGAGTCGTCTACGGGCTCGTATGCAGCGGCCGAGGCCGCGGGGGCGCTCGCCAGCATCGCGCATGGGCCAGAGGTGCATGCCAACCTTGTCATCGTTGGGCTGGTCGGGTTGCTGACTTCAGAACCCCCCGGGTCATGCGCGGCCGAGGTTGCTGGGAGGACGCTGTGGAATATAATGAAGGCGCATCCAGACGGTCCTTTTTTGGACCGGGTCTGTCTTTTTGGGGCGCTACCGGCGCTGGTGCGGGTACTCGAGGGAGCCCCCCCAGGGTCAGGCGCCGCCGAGGAGGCGGCCGGAGTGCTGGAGCTGCTCGCCAAGGCTCCCTCGATCGGCTCCCCTCGCCATGGATCAAACTCCCGCGTGGAACATGCGCTGTCCTCGGGCGCCCTGCCGGCGCTCCTGCGCGCCCTCTGCGAGGGCGCCAATGACACTGCCAAACAATCCAACGCGCGGAAGGCCGCCGCCAGCGCCCTGCTGCAGGTGGCCACCTCCGCCTCGGGAAAAAAACACATGCGGGAAGGCCGAAACGTTTCTGTCAAGCTCTGGGCGGCCAAGGATAGGTTCAGCGACGACTCTGGCCTCGTCGACGCCATCGACCTCGTCCTCAAGCGGCTGTGATCCCCAGCATCCATCATGCACGAATGAACAGAATATATGCGACGTTTGAATCTTGAAACCATTTTCTCCATTGAAATCCGTAATGTCTTTTCCCCAATCATTTCCGGGCTCACATTGTAGGGCTTGTAGATTGCATTGCATTTCCGAGGGGCAAAATTTTTCGTTTTTTTGTTTTTCGGCCCCGGGCCAACGCCAATCATGGGATTGATATTCCAACTTCTGAGCCCTGGGGCCCCGGGGCCACCCCGGGCAGTGGTGGTTTCCATCGGGGAGGGCGGGCGGAGGGGGCAGAGAGAGAGCGTAGAGGGTGCGCCGGGTTGGGTTGGGTGGTGTGAGCGGGGAGGGTCACGACGAGCCTTTCTGGGGAGGCGTTGTTGCTGGCGGTGACGGTGCTCGTGGGTTTGGTGTTGGTTTCGTGCGTGTTGGGGAGGGGGAGTGCTGCGAGTCAGGCGGTGCGGCGTCGGCGGAGTGGCAAGGGGGGTCAAGGCACGGCGGCGGCCGGGCGGGAGGTCAAGCGTCAGAGTCAGCCGCTGTTGCAGTTGGCGCGCGTGCGGAGGCGTGGGGCGGGGGTGTACTAAGACACAAAGGGAATCCGGGGTACCGGCGGGGAGGGCGGCGGTGCATTGTAGGGCAACAGGGACTAGGACGACAGAGAAGCAAAGATGGGCAAGAACATGAGCGTCAAGGATGCCATCGCCGAGTTCGAGAAGCGCACGGAGAACAAGGAGCGATACCCGGATGGGCCGTACAAGGCGGACTCGTGCCTGGAGGTGGACCTGTACGGAATGTACCCGCCGGTGGCCAAGATGGACGCGACCCTTGCGACGTTGAAGAAGTGCGAGCGGCTGTCGCTGAGCACCAACAACATCGATAAGATTTCGTCCCTCTCCGGGCTGGACAACCTTAAGATCCTCTCCCTGGGCCGTAACGTGATCAAGAAGATTGAGAACCTGGACGGGGTGGCCGACACCCTCGAGGAGCTCTGGCTTTCGTACAACATGATTGACAAACTGACGGGGCTCGCCGGGTGCGACTCCCTCAAAATTCTGCACATGGGTCAGAACAACGTCAAGTCGTGGGAGGAAATCGAAAAACTCGCCCAGTGCGACAAGCTCGAGGAGATCCTCTTCATCGGGTGCCCCATTTGGAAGGATAATCAGGAGGGCAATGCCTGGCGCCTTGGCTGCCTCAAGCGCCTCCCCAAGCTCAAGAAGATCGACGGCGTCCCCGTTGACGATGACGAGCGTGACGAGGCGGCAAACATGTAACTCCGGTGCCGCATGTCACATCTATAATATATCTAAGTCACATCTACACCAGTGTACCTTCACGTCCGCACTGGTCCGTGCCCACGTCGTTCCCTCCCTCCCTCCCTCTCTCTCAGCCAGCATATCTGTGCATGCCTGCCTCGCGCCATTTTCATGATCCATCTCCATGTGTCTCTGCCTGTGTGCGTCCATCTGTCTCGGTCTGTCCGAGTGTCAAATATTGAGACAATGAATGTGACCGTGCTTTTTTGCTGTTATTTGCCCATGTGACATGACCCCCATGACCATCGACGCATCCAACTGCCGACACCCCACACACTCAGGGCAGCACCGAGGGAGGGTGGTGGGGGGGGGGCAACGGTCAAGGGTATGGGTCTAGTATGATGTTGGCTGTGTTGCCCGGCGTGGGAGCAGGGCACGAAGGCGGTGCGGCGAGGGCCGAGGCCGGGCGCCTGCTGCGAGCAGCAGTGAGGTCCGGGGACCTGGACGCCATTCGCCGATGCCTCGTCTCGACCAACAGGTGCCCAGCATCATCCTTCGTCGACTCAGTCGACCGCGAGGAGCGAACGTCTCTGATGCTCGCGTGTTCTGGCGGGGAAGCAGGCGCCAAGTACTTCTCCGACGACTCTGAGTCGCAGTTGAAGGCAGTGAGAATGTTGCTGGCGGCCGGGGCCAACGTCGGGGCGGCCGACCGCAAGGGGAACACCGCCGTCCACCGGGTAGCGTCTGCAGGTCTTTATCGTATCCTCGTGCACCTTACCCCGGGTGATGCCGCCGTTCACTGCCGCGCGTCGAACCTTGCGGGCCGCACGCCGCTGCACGCTGCTGCCTACGGCGGACACGCGGCTGTGGTCAGGTGCCTCCTAACCAAGGGCGCGGACCCCAGCGCTGCAAGCGCAAGGGACGGCAGGACCCCATTGCACGACGCTGCGCTAAAGGAGCGACCGGCGGTGGTGGAGCTGCTGTTGAATGGCGGGGCTGATCCAAACGCCAGAGACGAGGCCGGGAACCCTCCCCTGGCGCAGGCTCAGGGCACTGGACCCAGGGCAGAGCTTGTGCGTCGGCTTCTGGGTGGGACGGCCGCGTTCGAGCCGGGGCTAGCTGCGGCGTTTCCGCCGGCATTTCGCAAGGCAGCGAGGGAGCTCAAGCTGCTGAGCGTATCTGACAGGGGCGGGCCGTTCGGGCGGCTGGACAAGGGAACACTCGACGCCATCATCCGGCACATGGCCTTTCCGTTGTCTTCATGGACATGATGACAAATCTACAATCGATATAATTGTTTCACGACGCTGTGTCCGCTGCAGCGGCGCCTTCTGTCCCCGCCCCGTCGGCCACAAACATGTGGGGCTGGGCAGCGTCAAAGACCCAGCGGCGCACGGTGGGCTTCCCGTTGCCCGTCTCGCCCAGGGCCAAGGTGAGAGCAGGTCCGTCTGTGTTGCAGTTGAGGCATGAGGTGTGCGCGGTCTGGTTCTCCTTACCGCAATTGGGGCACCGCCAGAGCCTGAAAAACTTCATGCGCGGATTCTTCCCCCCTAGGCACACGCTCTCGCTGCAGGCCACACCCGCGCTGTATCCCCACAGGTCCACTGCCCCCGTCCCACAGTCCACCAGGTAAAGGTCCATGCGGTCATGACAGTTGCCCGCGCAGTTGAGGGTCTGGGCGGACTCACTAGTGTCGCCGGGGACGGCTGCGGCCAGGTATGAAGCACATGACTCGCTCGGCCGGTGGTCCGTGTGGATCTCGACAGCGATGTGCGCCTGGCTACCCATCCGCTTCAGGTAACCTGTGACGTTCTCAAAGAGGGCCTGGTGGCAGTACCCGCAGTACAGCTTCAGGCTGGCGGGCAGCTTTAGCTCGTCCAGCATATTGACCCGCAGCGGAACGTCCCTCGCGCTGATCACCCGATGCATCCGCGCGCCGTGGCGGCTCCAACGACTCCCTTCCAGGGCCACGGGATTGCCACTGAGCACCAGCTCCTCCAATGCGGGCGCGCAGTCCCCCAGCAGCACCTCCAGGCTCATCCGGTCGCGCCCATTTACCCGCACGAATCGCCCCGTGATGTCGCTGTGCGCCAGGTTCAGGTACTTGAGGCACGGGAGCGGCTCCCCGCCCGCCTCCAGCACGGGCCTCCTCGCTCTTTCCTTCGCTGCGCGTGCGGACGCATCCTGCTCCTCCTCACCCACCTCGCCATCCTCATCTGACGAATCCATGTCGCTCAACGCACTCGCCCCACTGTCCTCGCTGTCACTATCCTCGTCGCTACCGACCCTGTTCATTCCCGCGTCTATGGAAAGCTCCTCCCCCGCCTCCACCAGTTTGTGCCCAAACGCCATGAGAAGCTCCACGTCCCCCAGCTGCGTTCTGCTCAAATTTACCGTGGTCAGCATCTGCAGGGGGGACAGGTACAGCCCCGTCCTCGGCCTGCCTCCCCGACCGAATGGAAACGTGCACCCGTCCACACAAAGGTTCTCAAGCTGCAGGCACCCCGCGATAGCAATCCCGAGGGGCACGCGCGCGTCGCCCCTGCCCCCCCCGCGCCCCATGGCATCCATGTGAGCCCCCAGCTCCGCCTCGGGGTCCCTCGACACTGCCCCCAAGCAACACCCGAGCCCAACATCCTCATTCAAATGCGCCAGCCGCACATCCATCCCCTCGCCCCCGTCCACCGCATCGGACCCGACCAGCTCCAGCAGCCGTTCCTTGGCCGCATCGCACGTGCCGCACATCCGCAAGTCCAGCGTCCTCAGGTGCAGAGCCCTGCGCCCCGAGAGCACCCTCCGCACCTGGCAAAAGCACATGCGACCCTGGGACGCCCCCCTCTTTCTGCCGGACTCCCCTGCCTCGTAGGGCGCCATCAGCCCGTACGCGTCCGCGTCCAGTTCGCGCCAGAAAGACACGCCCACGTCGAGCGCGGCCGCACGCCACAGCCGACTCACGCGCAGCACCTCCAGCAGGTCACACCCATCCAAAAGGTCGCACACGAGTCCCAGACTCTGAGGGTCAAGGTCGCATTCCGCGACCTCGCCCCTGACAGGGACCTGCTGTGCTCCCCGCCCGGCCCTCGCTTCCGCACACTTGGCGTCCTCGGCGTCCATCGGCGCAACAATTGACACACCCTCCTCGCCATCCTCACTCCCCTCCGCCATCGAACACGACCCTGCCTCCACACCCTTCTCCTCCATCCCCACAACACTTTCTCACGCAAATCAGTCCCCAACCAGCTCACCCAAACCAAGCCCCGCGAAAATCCCGCTCGATCCCACACCCCAACGAACGATCGTTGTGGCCGATGTTGGCGGCCGCCGCGCTTCGACGTGGGCTGCGTTTCCCCATCTGGCAACAGAGGATGTCCCGGTTTCAAATTTCTACGATTTAAATCCCAATACAACGGCACGACCGAACCCAAGGCATGCGCAGGGCTTGCATGTTGTTCCTGTCTTGCCACTTGCCTCCCGGGAGAGAGGGAGGCCTCCTGATACGTGCGGGTCGGTCCCCTCCTCCTCCTCCTCCTGCTCCTGCTCCTCCTCACGCGCCGTCCCAGAAGTGGCGAGCGGCTCTGGGAATGAGTTCGAGTGCGTATCCGCCTTCCTGGACGACGAGCATGGGGAGGCCGTGAAAGTGCCGTTGGAGGACCTTGCGGATGGACGCAAAGTCGACGGGGTCAAGGGCAGTGGCGTGACCTGGGGTGGCGCAGGGGTCCCCTGCGAGACAGTCGAATCCTAGACTGACGACGAGGGCCGTGCACGACTCCGGTTTACGGGCCGCAAGCGCGCCTTCCAACAGGGCACAGTACGCCTCTCCCGTGCACCCGGGAGGAAGCGGGACCGTCCAGGTGCGCGCAGGTCCCTCTGCGCTGCTGTCCACGTAGGGGTAGTCCTGGGGGGCGTGCAGGGAGAGAAAGGTGCTCGAGTGCCCCGCGCCGTCGTCTTGGGCGCGCTCGTCGCCCAAGAGCAGGGCGGCGCTGCCGTCGCCAGCGTGATAGTCTACGTCCACGAGCATTGGGCTGAACCCCTTGGACGCGAGCATCTTTACCGCCAGCACCGCATGGTTCACAAAGCAGTACCCGCCGTACTGGTCTGCGCTCGCGTGGTGCCCTGGATACACCGTGAGGGCGTACGCGAATTTCGGGAGCATTCCCTGCGTGTTTGAGACGTGGTCCACGGCGGCTCGCACGACGTCGCAGTCGTCGATCATCTGCAAGTACGTGTCCTCGTACACGGGAGTGAATGTGTCGGTTGCATGGTACGCCAGTTTCCGCGCCCATGACGCCGTGGGCCCAGGGCGGGAGCGCACGAAAAAGTTGGGAACCACTCCACTCCTGTCCTTGGTCTCATCGCTCGCGAAACTCGCCTCGGGCGACGGCGCCGCGCGCCACTCCTGCCAAACCGTTTGGTGAAATGATACGCGTGCTGCTGAGATCACCCCGAGCTGCACCGCCTCGCCGAGTGCCTCATCGTCCCCCTCCTTCTCGTTCCTTCGCACAGGCACTACGACACGCACTGCCCCCGCCCCAGCCAACTCGGAAAACACCAATGCATTCCTAAGTTCCGGTTGATTCACGTCCAATCTCTGCTTCGTCACTTTCCCACACGCTGCGCGCTCAGAGACAACCACCACGCTCTCATAGGAAGACCCCACCTCCATTTGTCCCCACGACCCTACACCCTGGAGAGAGGGGCCCGAATCCTCAATCCTCGAGAGTGCCCGACTCCCAAGTTCACTGCGTCATCCATCCATCAACCATGCACGGCATCGTCGTGCATGTCTCGGATGGATGCACACGGGGCACTCGAGGCCGGAATCCAGCGAAAACTCAATGAAACGGAAGGTGCAGGAACGAGGCGCCGAGTTCATTCCTTCATTGAATGCTTGGACGCCTTGAGCACGCGCATCCATTCATTCATTGATTGAATGCTTGCTCGCCTTGGAAGTTTGAGAACGTGACCCGAATTCCGCGATGGACGCGCCGATGCGCAGCGCGTCGGAGAGTTCCGACGCATCTTCTATGGCGTCGTCTTCTTCGTTGTCCGACTCCCCCGGGATTCCATTTGCGGTGGTGCAGGTGCGCGAGTTGAGGCACGAGGTGTCCGTGGTGGCGTGGAATCCGGCCATCGACTTGGTGGCGTTGGGGACCCCTGCAGGTCGCACCCTCAGCTGCCTGCGCCCGTTGTCATGGGAGAAAGTATGGGAGATCGGACCGTTTCCGGAGGGACAAGGGCCGACGGCATGCTGCTGGCGTCCGGACGGAAGGGCGCTGGCGTACGGAGACGAGAAAGGCCAAGTCCACATTCTGAGTGCCGAGGACGGGACGGCGCTGTGCGTTTCATGGCACCCGCCTCACGTCGGCCCCGTTCGCAGCTTGGATTGGGGCGGGGAGCGGTGGGCCGACGAGAGTTTTGCGGTGGGAAATCCGCTGTTTGAAGCGGATGCCCTGGTGAGGATGTTTGGCCCGGACGGGGCCCACGACTACGACGACCGAGTCCCGCAGATGTTCCCCAAACTTTTGCTGGAAGCGGTCGGGACGGGGCCCACCGCCGTGCGGCAGGTCGCCGAGGGGGCCCCTGCGGTGTCCACTGCAGGCGGCGTGAGTGACAAGGTGGGGGACGGCGGTCAGGCAAATGAGAGTGAGGCAGAGGCGAGGCGGAGGTGGGCACCGGCCAAGGGCATGAGGCTGTTTTGGGACGCGTGCCCTTCAACCGCATCGGTGCTCGTGTCGGGAGGTGAGGACGGGCACGTTGGGATGTCGATGTTCGGGGTCTACGCCGTGGCGCGCGTGGACGTCAGGAAGCGCCTGGCGGTGCCGTCGTCCTCGCCTCACTCGTCCAATGCTGCAGTGACCGTCGAGGCGGTGAAACTCGCGCAGAGCTTGGCGTGCGTGTCGTGTGGGATTGCAGACCGGGGGGCGGGCAAGAGGTGGCTGGCTCCGGTGCGCATGGATGCGCTGAGGGTTCGGGAGAAGGAGCTGGCGTGTGGCACACACATGGCGCTGAGGGGGAGGACGCTGGCGGGGTACCTTGCATTCCATGCACGTCAGGCGACGGCGTTGGTGGAGCTTGTGCACGAGGAACTGAATAAGGTGCTGGTGGCGCCGTTGGCTGTACTGGCGGAGGACCACGGGGACTATGCGCCAGGGGCGGGTCCGGGGTCGGGGACGTGGGCTCACGTGTGCGGGCTCCTGGGAGCTCTCTGTGTCGTGGGTGCGATGCCAATGTCCGTGCGCACGTTCCTGACGACGGCTTCGCAGGAAGACAAGGTGAAGCGGCTGGGGCGTAAATTGACGCAGCACCTCGCCGACCTGCAGGGCGTCCTGCTGAACCGTCTCCAACCCGCGGCCGAGGCGCTGCTCTTTCAGATGTCTGAGTTGTCTGACTTTGCTTACTACGCTCAGGGGTTGGATGAGCTGGATGTTGAGCCTGAGGGGAAGAGTTTGTGTGACGGGCGGGAGCGTGTTTTGCGTGGCGCCCTGGAGGAGGCGACGCTGCTCGTCCAGACGATAGACCGCATCCAGGCTCTGACCACGAGGAGTGCACAGCGCACAACCAATTTTGTCCGGTGGCTGGCGCGGACGTCTGCCTTGGCAAATGCAGAGGAAGGGATCGCGCACGAGCAGCCCAAGCTAGCGCAGCCCGCGGGCGAACCGGCCGCAGACCACGCCAAGGTCATGGAGTTCTTGGATGACACGGCCCACGGGGGGCCCTTGGCTGATATCGGTGCTCATTTCAGGGGTCTGTCCATTGAGCAGCTGGAGGAGAATGTAGCCCCAAAGCTAGGCCTCGTGCAAGACCAGGGGAAGTCTGCCGTTGAAGTGCAGCGAGGAGTCGACGCGCCTGATTCCCCAATCTCCTTTTTCCCCCCATCGGATCTGGCGGAGGGGGCAAAGTTCGGGGACCTGCTGATGGGGGCCACCGGACGCCTACATGGCATGGCTAATTGGGTGATTGGGACCCTGATGAGCGCTGAGGCCTGCGGAGCTGACAAGGCTCTTGCAACGGGCGATGCACTGAAGAGTGTGCTCATGACGGCAGACGCCATGGAGTGCATGGGCCTGTGCCTGCAAAACGTGGCCCTGCGGGATCTTGAAAGCGCGGAGACGCCAACATGGGAGGGGGCCCACCTTTTCCCAGAACTGGAACGGCCCTTGGACGCAGAGGTCGCCGAAACCCTCGACAATGCGCGCAGACAGGCGCGTTTCAAGGGTCCGCATTTTTCCATCGCAGCCGCGCAGGTTAGTGCAGACACGTGCTGCGTGGTGCAATACAACGTGGATGACCCCGGATCTCGTCCTTCTTGGTGCGCCATCAAAATTCCCGAGGGACACAAGCTGCTTGGACTGCAGCTGTACAAGCCAGGTCTCTTGGCCCTGTCATACCAGAGCTCCAACGCTGCCGCCGACGCTGAAAATCCCACGAGCACTCTGCTCACGGTGCGCTATGGGGATATTGAATTTGTGCCGTTGCCCACGGGCGTGGGCGGCGAGTCTTTCCCTGCACTTGCAGTGCTGGCGCGGGATCTTGACGCCGCGGATCCAGCGGAGATTTGTGAAAATACGCGTGAGCTGGCCGTGAAGGTGGTTGGTTTCCACACGGGCCCCGAGCGTGGCATGGCGAGTGTGCTGTCTGACGAGGGCTTCCAGATCCACATCTTGGACATGGAAGATGAGGAAGACTCGGATGGGGAGGATGGCGAAGTGGAGTGATTGCCTGCCCTGGTTAATTGAATACATTATTTTGTGCACGCGTGGGTCATTTATCGGGCGTCGTGAGGCGCGCAAGCCTGTGGACCACCTGGCGAGGAGGCCGACTGTCGCCGGCACTGCTGGGGGGTCCGTTGCCGTGTGTGCTCACGCCGTGCGCATCCGCCAGGAGCTGTCTCTGACGGTACTGCGCCAGCTGGTTGATGGCCGAACAGGTGAAGTACCCGACGAGCCCAATCATGAAATACGACATGGCGAGTTTGGGCAGGCTTGTCTCGCTCTTCTCACTCGCCCCGGCGGGAGCTCCGACGGCCAAGGTTTCCCGAAGGGAATCTGTCTGGCGCAAGATTTTCTCTAGCATCGGCTTGGCAATGGGTGCGTGATGAGCGAGCCACGCCCTTGCACGCAGGTAAGAGTGCTCTGAGAAGAGGGTGACGAAGAAGCACGCCTGCATAAACACCTTGATGACGCCCTTCCCGAGTGCGGTCGCCACGAAAAACGTCCAGAAGGGCATCAGAAAGTGTCCGCAGCACACCCCGCACACGTCAAACAGGGCGTTGGGCCACGAGCTCAGCCAAAGCACCGCCCAGAACCCGTGGCGCTCGATGGTGGCCATCATGCTCGCCTTGACCCGGTCCACGAGTGCGGCGGCGGGGGGCTCAGCCAGGGACGGGGACGCAGGCGAAGATATCGAGTTCATGCTGGCCCTCCCCCGTTCACCGAAACCCTGCGCAGGACCCTGCCCCTTGCGCGGGGTGTCAGCAACCTTGACCTTCCTTCGCGCATCCAAGATGTCCCGCATGTCTTCGTTGGCCTTGCCCGCCAGCCGCGCGGCCCTCGAGAACGCAAACGGCGGGATCTCGCCAATGGCCGTCCCCAGTCCCCACAGCAGGCTCGCAGGGTAAACCTTCCACACGAGTGCCAAAAACGGGACAGGGTCAGTTCCCGCCACCGACCGGCACGCAAACGCAGTGTCCGAGTCCGCCCAGAACGTATTCATCCGCGCGTCAAAGTCCAGGGTGCCGCACCGCGCAGCGGCGGCGCAGCACGCAAAGATGTGCGGGAACAGAAACATGAGCCCCGAATGAAGGCCCGTCCCCAACCCAACGCTTGACAGCACCCCGAGCGTCACCCACCACACCACGAACCTCACATCCGCGTCGAGCTCGTCCAACCCCGCCACACGGTCCTCGGGCACCGCAAATCTGGCCAACACGACCCCAAGAACCGCCACCAGGTACCCCCTGTGCCTCCCCAGCCACTGCACGCCCGCGAGGGCAGCGTCCACGACCACCCCCCCAAACAGGGCCAACGTCGCCAGGGGCCTCCGGTAAAGCACCAGGGTGGCCACTTCGGCCTCCAGCTTCCGCGCCAGGTCCTTCCGCTCCGCCCACCTAGCCGCCGACCGCGGCGTGGGCCCCGCCCCGCCGCCGCCGGACCCCGCCAGCCTCGACCTCGGGCTCAGCAGCAGCGCCAGCCCACCCCCCGCCCCCCCACCCAAGCTGGCCACCGACCGCATCAACGACCCCGAAGACGACGACGCCAATCCGCCCCCGGAAAACCCAGTGCTCGTCACCGAATCGCCCTCTGCATCCGCCCACTCCTCCAGCTCCCGCTCAAACACGCCCGGACGCAACCGACGCAACCGAAACGGGACGTCCTCGTGGTCGTCCACCAACGTCCCGTCGCCACCCATTTTTCGAGGTCCCATGCACTACGCACAACGGCCGATCAACCCACACCTCTCCCGCCCCAAATCCTGCAAAAGGTGTGTGCGTAGGCGTAGGCGTAAGCGTAAGCCTAGGCGTGTGCGTGTACGCCTGTCCGTGTACGCGTACGTGTACGTGTGCGTAGGCGTGTGTGTTGTGTGAGGATGCGGTTGCGGTTGCGGTTGCGGTTGCGGTTGCGGGTGCGTGAGTGGCACCCCTACTTCTCCGAATGCGTCATTCGAAATCAAAAAAAACATGTCGCACATAAATTTGGCTGCGATTCGGCCCGTTTCATCCGCATCCACCGAATAAAAAATGGATTCGTCCGCGTCCTTCATTTCCTGTATTTAATTTGTATTCCTTGTCCAGAATATTTCTTCCCCGTCGGGCCCAAAGATTCGAAAATGGCGCGAGATCGCGAGAATAAAAGTGGCCCCCCTTTTTTTTGGCGCTTTGGAATCATTGCTTTTGTGCGAGTTCAGGATTGGATCAGAGAATGTATGGTGGGGCTTGAGGGCCAGGCGCAGATGGGCCTCTGAAAAAAGGGAACCTAGGGAGGCTGCGGGTGTGGGGACGGACTCCTGTGTGTGTTCACACTGAGATCTCCCTGGGACAAAGGGCGGGGGGGAAAGGGGGTCCGCGTGTCTTGTGTTGTGCGTGTGTTTGTGTGTGTGTGTGTGTGTGTGTGTGTGTGCGTGTGCCTTGACACGCATAGAAGGACACGATGGTGCTGACGAGTTTGAGGGTCGGTGCGGGGCAGGTGGTGAATGACCTGAAGGTGCTGAAGAACATCTGGCTGCACCCCCTGGCCGGAGAGGGCGCCGACCACGCGGAGCGGCTCGACCAGTTTTACAAGAACCAGGCGGAGCAGTACGATGGGTTCCGCAAGAACTTCCTGTGGGGCCGCCGGCCCATGCTGGCGGCGTGTGCCGCGCGGCTGACGGACCGGGACGACCCCATCTGGGTGGACCTGGGCGGGGGCACGGCAGAGAACATTGCGATGATGGAGGAGTTCATGCCCCTCGAGGACTTCAAGGAGATCTACGTGGTGGACTTGTGCCACAGCCTGTGCGAGGTGGCCAAGAAGAAAGTGATTGAGAAGGGGTGGACCAACGTGTTTGTGATTGAGGCCGATGCCACCAAGTTTGTGCTGCCGGACAACAAGAGGGCGACCCTCTGCACGTTTAGCTATTCGCTGTCCATGATCCCGCCCTTTATGGGCGCCGTGGACGCCGCCGTGTCGTACCTGGACGACGACGGGTTCGTGGGGGTGTGCGACTTTTACACGAGCGCCAAGTACGACCTCCCCATGCGGCAGCACGGGTACATGCGCCGCTGGTTCTGGCGCGCCGTCTTTGACCAGGATAACATCAACCTGACCCCGGAGATCCGCAACTACCTGGACCACGAGCTCGACCGTAGCTTCGAGTTCAACAGCCAAGGGAGCATCCCTTACGTGCCTTACCTGCGCGCGCCCTGGTACATGTGGATCGGCACCAAGAAGCAGGCTAGCAACCAGGTGGGCGCCGAGGTGCGCACCGAGCGGCCCCCGCTCTTTCCCCCGACGTTTCTCTACAACCAGTCGTGGGAGGACCCGGACCGGGACGTGCCCGTGCTGCAGATCAAGGAGGGCGACCGGCTGCTCACCCTGACAAGCGGCGGCTGCAACGCCCTCGACGAGGCCCTCCAGGGCGCAGACGTGGTGTCTGTGGACCTCAACCCGGCACAGTCGTACCTGCTGGAGCTCAAGCAGGTGGCCATCCGCACCCTCGAGTACGAAGACTTCTGGCTCCTCTTTGGCGAGGGACGCCACCCGGACATCAAGTCCATCTACCTGCGCAGACTGGCGCCGTTCCTGAGCGAGGGCGCCGCCCGCTTCTGGTCGAAGAAGCTCTACTACTTCAATGATGGGCTCTACTATCACGGGGGCATGGGCAAAGTGATCAAGGGCGCCGAGATCATGGCCAAGGTGATTGGCCTATCGGGCAAGATCAAGGCAATGTGCGAAGCGAAGACGCTCTCCGAGCAGCGCCGCGTGTGGGAGTCGATGTGGCCGGTGGCGTTCTGGCGCCGCACCCCGCGTCTGCTCAGCGACATGGTTGAGCGCATCGTGCGCCTGGTGCTCTTCAACAACGTCACCCTCTGGTACGGAGGCGGCATCCCCAAGCGCCAGGTCGACCACATTCTCTCGGACACGCACACCCTCACGGACTACGCGGCCAAGGTGTTTGACGGGGTCGCCCTGCACAGCCACCTGGCGACCGAGAACCACTTTTACCTGTGCTGCCTGCAGGGCCACTACACTCGGCAGTGCTGCCCCAAGTACCTCAAGGAGGAGGAGTTCGAGCGGCTGAAGGCGGGCGTTGTCGACAAGGTCGACAACCGCACGTGCTGGTTCGCGGACGCCCTCACTGACGGGATGTACGACAAGGTCATCCTCATGGACCACATGGACTGGCTTGACGACAAAGCAATTGAGACACTGTGCGAGCAGCTGGAGGAGCACGTCGTTCCCGGCGGGAAGATCATCTGGCGCTCGGGCGCCCTGAACCCGCACTACTGCGAGGCCATCGGGCGGCACGGGTTCGACGTCCAGGTGTGCGACCAGCACAATTTCAAGCGCGACACGCAGGCCATCTGCATTGACAAGGTCAACATGTACGCCAGCTTCTGGGTGGGCACCCGTCAGGGGGGGAGCCAGGGAGGTTCCAAACGCTCCAAGCGCTAAGCTCAGGGGCAAGCCAAGGTGGAATTGACGAGGAAGGCGGGGCATGCGGCCAGGTGAGGACATCGAGAGCGGGGGAGGAGGAACATCCCTCGGAAATCGGGCCTCCACGGCGGCAACGTATGGCCGCACGAACCCCACCATCCCTGGATTTCACCGTCGAGTTATAATTAATCTTTGCATGATGATGCACGCTCTGTTTGTTGGTCTTGCTT
>Ga0181573_10002689_pt1 | contig 16341 bp, 14 predicted proteins | sample 101ome_25_FD_148643 | JGI IMG/M metagenome (GOLD analysis project Ga0181573, IMG submission 148643) | Coastal salt marsh microbial communities from the Groves Creek Marsh, Skidaway Island, Georgia - 101409BT metaG (spades assembly) | ecosystem: Environmental > Aquatic > Marine > Intertidal zone... | reverse complement strand
TTTGGAATCCAGCAGGCGGTCGACGGCCTTCTCGTAGGCGTCGGGGGAATCGTCTACCGTGAAGGCCTCGACGGCATCCGGCTTGGGCGGCAGTCCGGTGAGATCGAAATGAAGGCGACGAATCAGCGTGCGTTTGTCGGCTTCGGGCGAGGGTTTCAGACCTTCGCGTTCGAGGCGGGCGAGGATGAAACGGTCGATGGCGTTGCGCGACCAGGCGGCGTTCCTCGTTTTGGGCGGCGTTGCCTTCTTGGGAGGAATGAAGAACCAGTGTCCCTGCCATTTGGCTCCCTGTTGGATCCAGGCATTGATGGTTTCAATCTGGAACGGCGTGAGCTTCTTCTTGGATTCCGGCGGGGGCATCCGGTCGTCGGGATTCGGGTGGATCAGGCGTGAGAACAGGTCGGAGTCTGAAGGGGAGCCCTGCGCGACGATGGGGTGGCCGTTTTTCGAATCGGTGAAGAGGCCGTCTTCGGTGTCGAGTCTCAGCCCGGCCTTGCGGGCATCGGCGTCGGGTCCGTGACAGGCGAAGCAGTTGGCCGAGAGGATGGGGCGGATGTCGCGGTTGAATTCGATGGGGCGCCTGGCCGCGGAACCGCTCAGCGGAATCGTGAGAATCAACGCCGCCGCGACGAGGAACTGTCCTGAAATTCGTTTCATGAATGGGATCAACGCCGATTCTATTTCAACTGGGGCCGGTCGCAACAGTTGATTGGGCGGTCATGATTCCCGTTCGAGCAGGGTGACGGTCTCCACGAAGCGGGAGAAGGGGAACATGTCGAAGGCGCGAACGTTCGCGGGGAGCCAGCCGAGCGTTCGCCAAAGGCGGAGGTTCTCGATGTGCGTTTCGAGGCAACAGGAGACATTGACGATGCGCGCGGGATTCCAGTCGGCGACGGCGCGGATGACTTGTTCGGAACATCCTGCCCGGGGCGGGTTGAGAATGACCGCGGAGGCGGGAGGCGGTTTGCTCGAGCGGACGAAATCGTCGGCGGACTGTTGATGGAACGCGGCGGCGCTCATGTCAACGCGTCGGGCGTTCTGCCGGGCCGATTCGATGGCTGCGGGATGGTTGTCCGCGCCGCTGATGCGCCGCGCCTTGTCTTTCGCGAGGACGGAATGCAGTCCGACGCCGCAATAAAGATCGACCAGTCCGGGGATGGTTTCGGAACCGAGCGCATTCTGCGCGGCCTGCGCGAGCGCCGGCGTCAGATGGAGGTTGGTCTGGAAGAAGGCGGAATGATGTTGGGCGATGTCGCGGTCGTTCAGTCGATGCGTCAGTGATTCCGCGCCGCGCTGGATGCCTTTGGAGGGAACGGCGACGCCGATCAGTTCGGGCATTTCCTCGAGCAGCGTTTCGCACAGGTTGGCGTGATCTGCGGCGTGGGCTTTCTGCGCGGTCAAGGACAGGTGGCATGCTTCCCGGCCATGCGCGATGCGCAGGTCAAAGCCGTTGATGGCGGGGAAGGAGTTGGATTCAAGAATGCGACGGAACACGCGTTCGGCAAGTTCCTGAGCGAAGGCGGGGAGGATCCATTTCGTCTGCTCAAACGGAGCGGCGCCGGTCCGGGGATCGACGCCGCAGAGTTGCGGTTGGCTGTCGACGGGTTCGATGCTGAAGTGGGCCCGTCCGCGAAATCCGTCGAGCGTCGGGCATCGCTCAAGACCGGCGAATGCATCGTGCGTATTGACGTCGGTCAGGGCTTCGCGGACCCGGCGTTCCTTTGCCTTGGCATCCGCGTTGTATGCGGCGTTGCGATCTGAATCGGATGAGATGACGGATCGGGTCATTTCCCCGAGGGGATCTTTGATGGCGTTGCGGCCGCCCGGTAGACGCAGAACAATTCGTCGCCGACGCGTTTACGGGATTGCAGTTCGAATTGACGGGCGTCATGGAGTCGTTGGAATCCGGCGCCGTCGGAGATTGTGGAGGCGTCGCGTCCGCCAAGGACAACCGGGCAGATGGTCAGGTGCGCCTCGTCAACGAGTCCGGCGCGCAGCATGGCGTCGTTCAGTCTGCCGCCGCCTTCGCACAGGAGGCGACGGACGCCGTGTTGCTTGCGAAGCCACGTCGCCGCGCGCGCAAGATCCACCTCGGATCTGCCGAACTGCGCGATGGCGGCCCCAGCCTTCTCGAGGCGGGCGATGCGGCGCTTGGGCGCGTCCTCTGTCGTGAGCAAAACGATCGGCGAGAAATCGGTCTGAAAGATCGCGGCATTCGGATTCAGCGAGGCGGACCCGCTGACCACGATGCGGAGATTGTATTCTTTCAGCCCGTTTCGCAGACGCAGTCGTCGATGGCGGAGGCCGCCGGGGCCGAGATCCACCGGGTGAGCGTCCACGGTGCGCGCCCCGGACATGACGGCATCGGCGGTGGCGCGCAGGGCGAGGAGGTGGTCGTGATCGGCCTTGCTGCCGAAAGACGACAGGGAGCCATCGGCCGTGGCGATCTTGCCGTCCGCGGTCATCGCCATGTTGATGAGCACGTCAGGTCTCATTCGATCAGCATGGCGTCGCCGTAGCTGAAGAAGCGATACTCCTTCCGCAGGGCTTCGGCGTAGGCGTCGAGGATGAATTGGCGTCCATCGGTCTGCCCGGGGGAGGCGAAGGCGCTGATCAGCATCAACAGCGTCGATTTGGGCAGGTGGAAATTGGTGATCAGGGCATCCACGACTTTGAAGACGGAGGGGGGGCGGATGAAGATGTCCGTTCGTCCGGTGGCAGGATTCAGGGGCAGGCCGGAATCCCGGGCGACGCTTTCCAGAACGCGGACCGAGGTCGTTCCGACGGCGACGACCCGTCTTCCCTCGGATTTGGCGCGGTTGATCGCTGCCGTGGTCGCGTCGGAGAGCGCAAACCTCTCCGAGTGCATCTTGTGTTCGGAGAGGTTGTCGGTCTTCACCGGCAGAAAGGTGCCCAAGCCCACGTGCAGGGTGACTTCCGCAGTTTCGATTCCTTTGTTCCGCAAGGAATCCAGCAGTTCCGGAGTAAAATGCAGGCCGGCTGTCGGGGCGGCGACCGAGCCGGGCTCTCTGGCGAAGACGGTTTGGTAGCGGTTCTTGTCCGAATTGGCGGTATCGTTAAAGTCGCGCTTGATGTAGGGCGGAAGCGGCGGTTGGCCGATGGAATGGATGGATTCCAGGAAACTGTTCGTCCCGTGGAACTCCAGCAGGTATTGGCCGGCGTTATTCTTGTCGAGGACCTTGGCGGTGATGCCGGTCTCGCGGCCGTCGGGGGCCTGCAGGCGCAGTTCTGTGCCGGGTTTGGCGCGTTTTCCTGGTTTGAGCAGGCACCACCACTGCTTTGGGGAGGATTCTTCCAGCAGCAGGATTTCGATTTGAGCCCCGGTGTCCTTGGCGGCGTTGAGGCGGGCCGGGATGACCTTGGAATTGTTGATGATGAGCAGGTCGCCTTCCCGCAGCAGGGCGGGGAGATCGGCGAAGGCCCGATGTCGCCAGTCGCGCCGGGCGCGATCAAGGGCGAACAGCCTCGATCCAGCGCGGTTCGCGGCCGGCGCCTGGGCGATTCTTTCCGGGGGTAAGGAATAGTCGAAATCCGACAAATTCACGGGCGTTCTGTAACCCGAGCGGCGCTTGGCGCCCAGCAGATTTGTTTTGCTGGGGGACGGGGTGGGACGGAGTGGGGAATGGGTGGGCGGGCGAACTTTTATTCAAAATCGCCGAAAACCGACGGAAATAGCCATTTTTTGTTGGAACAAAAGTTTGACGGATTGGGGCGAAGTGGGGCATTATGTAGTGAAATGGGTTAAGTCGTCTCAACCCTGCGCCTTATGTCGTCGCCAGAACAAAACGCGCCATCGAATTTCACATCGACCTACGAGCATGGGGTCGATGAGAAGCGGCGCGTCCAGGTTCCCTCGAAATGGCGGCCGAAAGAGGCGGGGATGGAGTTCACGATGATCCAGTGGCCGAAGGGGGTGGGCGGGGCGGTTTATCTGTTGGTGTTGCCGCCATCCCAGGTCCAGGAGCTTTTGGAGGAGATCAAGCGGAAGCAGCGGGAGAAGGAGATCACACCCGATCAGGCGACGGCGATGCGTCGGATTGTGTTCGGGCAGGCCCAGACGGTGAAGTTGGACACCGCGGGGCGGATCACCCTGCCTGATGAGATGGCCCGGCTCGCTGAGATCGCCGTTGAATCAACAGCCGTGCTGGTTGGAACCGGCGAGCGTTTCGAGATTTGGAATCAGGAACGCCATGCGGCGAAGCGCGCCGAGGACAAGGCGCTGGAGGAAGAAGCGCTCAAACTATTCAGTCTATGAACTTTGCCAAACTATTCGCTGCGGGGCGGGGCCTGGCCGGCGGCAAGGGGCAGCCCAGCCCCTTCCGCATGAACCAACGTCTCCTGCCGAAATTCAACGAGGACCGCGTCAGTCGTTTCGAGCGCACGGCTGAGCCGCCCGCGACGCGGGTGGATTTGTTCCAGTCGACGCCGGAGCCGACGCCGGAGCGGGAGTTGGACCCGGCCGTGTTCGGCGGCGACGCTGAGGAGCGGGGCGGGTTGGAGGAAGTAGCGCAGCAGCCTGAGATTCCCCGGGAGGAGGCGCCGCGGGCGTTCTTCCAGCAGGCGGTGCGCAAGCGCAAGCCGACGCAGGCGAGGCTGCAGCAGGCGGAGTTGGAGTTGGAGCGCGTCCGGGTGGTCCGCAACGACCTGGAGGATTCGGATCTGGAGCTTGTGGCGGTGGCGGCGAAGCGGCGGAAGGCGCGGGGCGGGGCTCCGACGGCCCGCGCGGCCGGCACGGTCTGGGGCTGGGTGACAGACAATCTGTTCAAATCGAATGCGGCCTGAACCTCAACGAGCGACGATCCATGCGACGTGACACATTGCATCCACAGGCCGGTCTTGATGTCGGAGGTATTGGCGGGGCTTCGTCCGGAGCCGGGCGGGCGGTTCGTCGATGGCACGGTCGGATGGGCTGGACACGCGGAAGCCATTTTGAAAGCGAGCGCTCCGACCGGATGGCTTCATGGTTTCGATCGCGACGACGCTGCGATTGAGGCCGCGACCCGGCGACTGGCCGGGTATGCGGGGCGCTTCGAGCTGCGCCGCGCAACCTACGACCGGATGGGTGAATGGGTCCCGTCCGGTTCGTGTGACGGGATCTTGTTGGACCTGGGTGTGAGCAGTCCGCAGCTCGATGTTGGCGAGCGCGGGTTCAGCTTCATGCAGGACGGGGCATTGGACATGCGGATGGATCGGCGGCAGTCAGAGACGGCCGCCGATGTGGTGAACGGGGCTGATGTGGATGAATTGACCCGGATTTTCCGGGACCTCGGCGGGGAAAAACGCGCAAGGCAGTTCGCGCGCGCGATCGATCGGGAACGAGCCATGCGGCGAATTGAGACGACAAGACAGTTGGCGGATTTGATTGAGCGGCAGGCGCCCCGCGGAGGGCGACGCGCGCATCCGGCGACCAAGGCGTTCATGGGGCTGAGGCTGGCGGTGAATGATGAGATGGGCTCGCTGCGGCGCGGCCTGCCCGCGGCGTTGCAGGCGCTCAAGCCGGGCGGGCGGCTGGCGGTCATCACCTTCCATTCCCTCGAGGATCGCATCGTGAAGCTCTGGGGGCGCGAGGCGGAGCGCGCGTATGAATTTGACGGCGACGTGGATGTGCCGGAGCTGCGGCGTCCGCGGGATCCGGCCCTGAAGCGGGTCAATCGGAAGGCGATGGCGCCGGGCGAGGCCGAACTGAATGAGAATCCGCGCGCCCGCAGCGCGCAACTGAGAGTGTTTGAAAAGCTATGAAAGAGACGGACGACATGCCGTTGGACGAGAGGTCGGCGCCGGCGCCCGGGGTGCATATCGGCGCGGCGCTGAGGGTGTTTTGTTTCTGTGTCTTCATCGGCGCTGTCAGCGTGGGCTACCTCTACCAGAAGAATCAGCTTGAAACCCTTGGGCGGGAGATCCGCGCCAAGGAGAAGGAATTGGACCGGTTGAAGAAGCTCAACGAGCTCAATCGGGACAAGTTGGCCAGAATGCAGACCCATCGTTACCTCGATATGAAGGTGAAGCAGTTGCGTCTGGGGCTGGTGGAACCGAGAGAAGAGCAGATACTGCGCCTGGAGGAGGCGTCGTATGCCTCCGCTCCCCGCGGTGCGGCGCGTCGTTATGTGCGCCGGAGCGCGGGGGCGGAGGTGGCTCAAACCCTGAGATGAGACGACGAACGACCGAGCGCGGATGATCAAGGAATTCCAATCAGGCAGACTGACATTGCTGGCATGCCTGCTGGTCGGGGCCTTCTGCGCCCTGGGGTTCCGACTCGCCGACCTGCAGGTTCGGCAGCATGCGGAGTTGACGTCGGAGGCCGAGGACAACACCAAGCGCAGCGCGCTGCGGGCTCCGCGGCGCGGCGAGATCCTGGACATCCAGGGCAACCCGATGGCGGCCAGTGTGTTTGTCAAGACGGTCTGCGCCGATCCGACCCTGATAGGAGACTACCATGTCGACACCGCGCGCCTTCTTGCGCCGTTGCTCCAGATGCGCGAGTCGGAGCTGGCGGAAAAGTTGAGGCCGAGAATTCTCCGATATGCGACGAACGGCGATCCGGTGTTCAACCAGTATGTGGTGCTGAAGCGCAAGGTTCGCAACGAGACCTGGGAGCGCATTCGGAGCGCCATGACCAATGTGGCGTCGCACGTCCCGGTCAAGGAACTGCCGCGCAAGGAGCGCCGTTTCTACTACAATCTTCGGCATGCAGCGGTCTTTGCCGACCGTCGGGAGGATCAACTGCGGGTGTATCCGAACGGGGGGCTGGCGGCCCATGTGTTGGGCTACGTCCGGACGGATGAGGACAGGACCAGCCTGGAGACCCGGGGGCAGTATGGCGTGGAGAGCGAGTTCGACCGCTACCTCGATGGCACCAAGGGGTTCCGCGAGTACGAGCGCGACAGCCGCGGGAACGAACTGGTGACCTATCGTCGGGCCGACTATGAACCGACGCCGGGAATGAACGTCGTTCTCACGATCGATTCCGGACTGCAGTACATCGTGGAAACGGAATTGATCGAGGCCTGGAAGAAGCACACGCCGCTGAGTGTGTCGGCCGTGGCGGTGCGGCCCAAGACCGGTGAGATACTTGCGATGGCGACCCTCCCGAACTTCGATCCGCATCACCCCGGGGATTTCCAGCTGGACACCCTGCGCAACCGGATCGTGGCCGATTCCTACGAGCCGGGCTCCACCTTCAAGATCGTGGTTGTCGCCGGGGCGTTGAATGACGGGACGGTGACGCTCAACGACCGGTTTGACTGTGAGCAGGGGCTGTTTCGCTACAAGGGGGTGAACCTGCACGACCATCACGGCTACGGGATGCTCTCGGTCGAGGAAATCATCACCAAGTCCTCGAACATCGGCTCCGCGAAGATCGGCCTGAAAATGGGCGGCGCCCGCCTGCAGAAATACATCAGGGACTTCGGTTTCGGAACCCGGAGCGGTATCCAGTTGCCGGGGGAGATCGCCGGCATCGTCAATCCCATGAAGAAGTGGAGCGGCATCTCCATCACGCGCATTCCGATGGGCCACGAGATCGGCGTCACCGCCCTCCAGTTGGTGATGGCCATGAGCGCGATTGCGAACGACGGCAAGCTCATGAAGCCGATGCTCATCGACCGGATCGAGAACAGCGATGGAGAGGTGGTCCCGCCCTACTTCTTTCCGACGGAAATCCGTCAAACCATCAGTCCCAAGACGGCCAAGCTCATGGTGCAGGCATTGAAGACAGTTCCCCGGAAGGGCGGCACGGCGCCGCAGGCCGCGTTGGAGCTCCATACCGTGGCCGGCAAGACTGGCACCGCCCAGAAGCCGGTCCTGGTCAATGGGAAGTATCGCTACGTGAAGGGCAAATACTTCGCGTCGTTCTGCGGCTTCTTTCCCGCGGACGATCCGGAGATCTGCATCCTGGTCGTTTTCGACGAACCGAAGAACGGATACTACGGCGGCACGGTGGCTGGCCCGGTCTTTCAACGGATTGCCCGCCGGGCCGCGAAGTACATGAACATTCCGCCCGAGCCGGAACTGCTTGAGCGCCTCGAACTCACCGGACTGAAGAACGCGCCCCTGACGGCGCGCAGGAATTGACGGTCGCCATGAAACTCAAACAAATCATTGCCGAAATGGGGGAGGCCGACGCCGTCGACCTGATCGATCGCGACATCTCCGGGATTGCCTACGACTCGCGGCGCGTGACGCCGGGCATGATCTTTGTCGCGATCCCGGGGCGCAATGTGGACGGGCACGAATACATCTCGCGGGCCATCAACCAGGGCGCCGCCGCGGTCATCTGCGAGAACGACGCCGTCCCGAGTTCGCGCGCCGACATCATCCGGGTTCCGAACACGCGCGTGGCCCTGGCCCGCACGGCCGCGGCGTTTTATGCGCATCCGAGCGACCAGTTGGAGGTCGTCGGGGTGACGGGCACGAACGGCAAGACCACGGTGTCGTTCATGACCAAGCACATTCTCGAGCGCGCCGGCAAGGCGGCCGGCCTGCTGGGAACGGTGCGCTATGAGATCGGGGAACGGACGATCCCGGCGCAGCGCACGACCCCGGAGGCGTTGGAGATCCAGCAGATGATGAGGCAGATGCTGCGGTCCGGGTGTTCCGCCTGCGTGATGGAGGCCAGTTCCCACGGTCTCGAGCAGAACCGCGTGGACCAGGTGGAGTTCAACGTCGGCGTGTTCACCAATCTGACCGCCGAACATCTCGATTTTCATGGCAGCCTCGAATCGTACTTTGCGGCCAAGCGAAGGTTGTTCGAATCGCTTCGGACGGGCCAGAAGGCCGGCGTCGGGGTCGCGAACATCGACGACGCGCACGGCGCCCGTCTGGTCCGGGAGATGGAGGGCCTCAGTTTTGTCACCTACGGGCGCGCGGCCCATGCGGATCTCCGCTTGGAGGAAGTCTCGGTCTCCGCGGAGGGGACGAGTTTCGGGTTTGTCGCGCGGGGAGTCACGCACGTCTGCCGGTTGCCGTTGATCGGGCGCTACAACGCGGACAATGCGTTGGCCGCCATCGGCGCGGCGATGGCCTTGGGAGCGCCGGTCGCGGAGGCGGCCGAGGCGCTGGCCACGCTGCCGGTCGTTCCGGGGCGCCTGGAGCCGGTCGAGGCCGGTCAGGACTTCAAGGTCTACGTCGATTATGCGCACACGGATGACGCCCTGGCCAAGGCGTTGGAGACCGTCCGGGAGGTCACGCCGGGGCGGGTGATTCTGCTCTTCGGTTGCGGCGGCGATCGGGACGCCGGCAAGCGGCGGCGCATGGGCGAGGTCGCGGCGCGGATGTCCGATCTGACGCTGATCACGAGCGACAATCCGCGGAGCGAGGATCCCGAGCGGATCGCCAACGAGATTCTGGACGGATTCACAGCGGTCCGGACCGAGGGCGTCAGCCTGGAACTCGATCGCGCGCGGGCCATTGAGGAAACCGTCTGGATGGCTCAACCCGGCGACTCGGTGGTCATCGCGGGCAAGGGCCACGAAACCTACCAGGAATTTGAGAATACGGTTGTTCCCTTTGACGACCGGATTCACGCGCGGGAGGCCTTGGAGCGCGAGAGCCACAGGATGTGACCGGAAAAATGGAGCCAAGAACATTGAAATTTGCCGTTGAAAGCTGTCCCGACGCGATGTTGGAGGGCGATGACGGCGCTGTGTTCCGGCAGATCGTCACCGATTCCCGCAAGGTGGACAAGGGCGACCTCTTCCTGGCGCTGAAGGGGGAACGTTTCGATGGTCATGATTTTGCGCGGGAAACCCTGGAACGCGGGGCGGTCGGGGTCGTGGTGGATCGCCGGTGGCGCGAACAGAACCCGGATCCCGCGCCGGCCATCGTGGTCGAGGATACGACCCAGGCGTTGAATCGGATTGCGGCCAGCTATCGCCGGGACTTCGATCTGCCGATCGTTGCGATCGTCGGATCCAACGGCAAGACCACCACAAAGGAACTGGTCGCCTCCGTGCTGCGGCAGGAACGGCGGACCCTGTGGAGCCGGGCCAGTTTCAACAATCACATTGGCGTTCCTTTGACCCTGCTGAATCTCGATTCTGAGCGGCAGGTTGCGGCGCTGGAGGTGGGTTCCAACCATCCGGGCGAACTGCGGGGGCTGCTGGAGGCCATCTCCCCGCGTTACGGCATTCTGACAAACATCGGCCGCGAACATCTCGAACATTTCGGCGATCTCGACGGAGTCGCGGAGGAGGAAGGCACTCTGGCCGAATTGCTCCCCCCCGAGGGGAGGCTCTTCGTGAACGGGGACACGCCATTGATTGACCGAATTGTGGCCCGGTCGGTCGCCGAGGTGATTCGCATCGGCCTCGAGCCGGGAAATGACTGGCGCGCCCTGGATGTGCGTCCGGAACCCGGAGGGGTGACCTTCACGGTGGCGGGGCCGGACGAGCGCTATGGCGGGGAATACCGGGTGAATCTGCTCGGGCGGCACCAGGCGTTGAACGCGCTGTTTGCCATCGTGATGGGGGCGGAGACCGGCGTTTCCCCGGAGGCCGTCCGCCGGGGCGTGGCCGAGTGCCAGCCCGCGCCGATGCGCATGGAGCCGAGGGAGCGCGACGGGGTGACGGTGATCAACGACGCCTACAACGCCAACGCGGACTCCACCGCGGCGGCCTTGGGCGCCCTCGCGGAAATGAACTGCGCCGGTCGTCGGGTGGTTGCGCTGGGCGACATGGCGGAACTGGGGGAGCACAGCGCCGCTGCCCACGCCGAGATCGGAGCCCGCGCCGCCGACAGCGGAATCGATGCGCTCCTTTGCGTCGGGGACGCCGTGCGGACCACGGCGGAAACCGCGCGCGACGCGGGCCTCCAAGAGGCGCGTCATTTTGAGGATTGGACCGAACTGGCGGAGGCTGCCCGGGGCATGGCCCGGGCGGGCGATGTCTTCCTGATCAAGGCGTCGCGGGCCGCCCGATTGGAGCGCGTCGCCGAAGCCCTCCTGAACAACGAACCGTGAATACCATCCGCGCGCGACAATCCGGAAGACAAGGCCGCAGCGCGACAAGAGTCAGACTGAGTGATCTATCATTTTTCACAATTGATACTGGACGCCTCGAAGGGGACGGACTGGGAAGGGCTGGCCTCGCCGCTCAATGTGTTTCGCTACATCACCGTCCGCACGGCCGGCGCGGCGGTGACCGCCTTCCTGATGAGTCTGTGGCTGGGGCCCAAGGTCATCGTCTGGCTGAAGAAGCTCAAGTTCGGCCAGAACTACACGGACAAGGCCGCGGAAGCGGGGGACTTCGAGAACCGGGTTCTCTGCAAGAAGGGCACGCCAACGATGGGCGGATTGCTCATTGTCCTCACGCTCGACATCACGGCCCTGCTCTGGGCGCGTCCGAACACCCTGGTGTTGCTGACGCTGCTCTCGATGGTCGGGCTCGCGGCGTTGGGCTTCTACGACGATTTCATCAAGATCACCCAGCAGTCGGGGAAGGGGGCGACCTCGCGTGTGAAGTTGATCGTGCAGTTCGGGCTGGCCTTCTTCATTGGGTTCTACCTCTGGTCCAACGCGGAGACGCGCGTGTTGGTGACCGAGATCATGGCGCCGTTCTACAAGTATCCGATCCTCACGGGCGCGACGGGCGCGGGCATTCTGCTGACCGCGTTCACCATCGTGGGCAGTTCCAATGCGGTGAATCTGACCGACGGATTGGATGGTCTGGCCACCGGTTGCACGCTGCTGGTCTCGGTTGTCTTTCTCGTGCTGACCTACGTGGCCGGCAACGTCAACTGGGCGGAGTATCTCCAGATTCCGTATGTCCGCGGGGCCGGCGAGTTGACGGTGTTCTGCGGCGCGATGGTGGGCGCGGGGCTGGGTTTCCTTTGGTTCAATTGTCATCCGGCGCAGATGTTCATGGGCGACACCGGCTCGCTGGCGTTGGGCGGGGCGCTGGGAATCATCGCCGTCCTGATTCATCAACCCTTCGTCCTCTTCATCGCGGGCGGCGTCTTCGTGGCGGAGGCCGTTTCGGTCATGCTGCAGACCGGTTGGTTCAAATACACGAGAAAGCGTTTCGGCGAGGGACGGCGCATCTTCCTCATGGCGCCCCTGCATCATCATTTCGAGAAGAAGGGCTGGTACGAATCGCAGGTGGTCACGCGCTTCTATATCGCGGGTGTGCTTTGCGCGGTCATCGCCCTCAGCACGTTGAAGATCCGGTGAGAATCTGACCGATGCAAGACCTCAGGAACAAAGCGGTTTGTGTTGTCGGGCTGGGCGCCAGCGGTTGCGCCGCGGCCCGGTTGCTCGCGGCGGAGGGCGCGCGCGTCGTCGCCGTGGACGAGGCCGACCACGACGACCTCCGGCGCCGCGCCGCGGAGTTGGGCGCGCTTGGGGTGGAGACGATGCCGGGACGGACGAGTCCGCCGGAGGGCGCATTTGACCTGGCGGTGGTGAGTCCGGGAGTCCCGAGGGAATCGCCCCTCATTGCGGGGCTTCCGGGATCGGTCCGCATCATCAGTGAACTGGAGCTGGGCTACGTCCGCACGGTCTGCCGGAATGTGGCCATCACCGGGACCAACGGGAAGACGACCGTCACCGAACTGGTGGAAAGCATTCTGGCGGAATCGGGGAGTCGGGCCGAAGCCGCCGGGAACATCGGGCGGCCCCTTTGCGAGGTTGCGCCGCGAAGCCGCGATCTGGATTGCGTCGTTCTCGAGGCGAGTTCGTTTCAACTCGAAGGCATCGAGACCTTCCGCCCCACGGCGGCGGCGCTGCTCAACATTACCCCGGATCATCTTGATCGCCATGGCGATATCGACGCCTATGCGCGGGCCAAGGCGAGGATTTTTGAGAATCAGGAGAGTTTCGACCGGGCCATCGTGCAGAGCGAGGCGCTGGCGAAGCTGCAGGCGCTGGGGGTGAGGATCGCCGCGAAGACTGCAACCTTCAGCGCCGCCGATCGAGGCGCCGACATCAGTCTCGATCGAGGATTGATCATCAGCCGGCTTCCGGACTGGTCGGGACCGCTTTTCGACATGGCGGAATGCCGTCTCCCCGGACCGCACAACGCCGAAAACGTCATGGCGGCCCTGGCCATCGGGCGTTCCTTGAAGGTCCCCCTGGAGCAGATGCGGCGGGCAATCCGCAACTTCACGCCGGCGGCTCATCGCTTCGAAATGATCGGGGAACGCGAGGGGGTCCGGTTTATCAATGACTCGAAGTCCACCAATCCCGATTCCCTGGAGAAGGCGCTCCTGGCGACTGGAAACGGCGGCGGCAAACCCAACGTCCTGTTGATCGCCGGGGGATCGGACAAGGGCCTGGATTACTATTCGCTCGGGCCGTTGCTCGCGCGGCGAGTCAAGCGGGCGCTGTTGATTGGCGAGGTTCGCGACCGGCTTCGGGCCTCCTGGAGTCTGTTTGCGCCCTGCGAGTTGCGCGCCTCCCTCGAAGAAGCCTTTGAAACGGCGACGGCGCTTGCGGAGTCCGGTGACATTGTCCTGCTTTCGCCGGGGTGCGCCAGTTTCGACCAATTTGAAAACTACAGGCAGCGCGGTGAACTTTTCCGTCAAATGGCCAAGGCCCAACCGGCGCTCCAAGAGCCCGTAGCGGCGATCTGAATCCTCATTCCAGCAGAACCCCACGAACCCCAGAACAGCCCATGCAGAACCAGCGAACATCCACCATGAGCACGCCCAATCCCTTGATGCCCCAAGGGGCGCTACAGGGCGCCTCCTCCACCGCCAAGCAGAAGACCGTGGCCATGATCTTCACGATCGTGGCCCTGCACGTCGCGGTGATCGTCGTCGTCCTGATGCAGGGATGCAAACGCGAGGACTCCGTCAACTATTCCCAGATGACCGACCCCGCGATGCAGCCCGAGTACGATCCGGACGACGGATTCCACAGTGTTGAGAACCCGCCCCCGGGTGGCGAGGCCGCCGGAGCGGGAGCAGGAACCGGAGCCGCGACTGCCACGGCGACCGCGGTGATTCCGCCGCGCGATCCCGCCGCCGGTTCCGGGGGAAGGGCCACCCCGGTTGTCGGAGGCGACACCAGCGCCCCCGCCTCGCCGCCGGCTTCCCCGCCCGCGGAACTCCCCGCGACCCCGGACGGCTCCGTCGTTCCGGCCCGGAGCACGACCCCCGCCTCCGCGGCGCCGCCCGCCGCCGCGCCGCCGCCCGCCGCCGCGGCGGGCACGACCTACACGATCCGCTCCGGCGACAGCTTTTACCGGATCGCCAAACGTTTCGGCATCTCGTTCCGTGACATTGAGCGCGCCAATCCTTCGGTTGACCCGAACCGGTTGCGCATCGGGCAGGTGGTGCAGATTCCGGCTGCGCCGCGCGCCGCTGCGGCGTCCACGGCGTCCGCTTCCGCGTCCACGGCCGCCTCGCCGGGAGCCGAGGTCGCGTCCGTTTACACGGTTCAGCCGGGCGACAATCTCACCAAGATCGCGGATCGGCATCGCACGACGGTGGGCCGGATCAAGGCCGCGAACGGTCTGCGCAGCGACCGGATCAAGATCGGCCAGAAGCTGAACATTCCGGCGCCCTGATCGATGCGGGCCTCCTTTCACACCCTGGTTTTCTGCGTGGGCGCCCTGTTGGTGCTGGGCATGGTGATGCTTTACAGCGCCAGCATGGCGCAGGAGGGCGCGGGGCTGCTGGTTTCCCAATTGAAGTGGGGCGCGCTGGGAATGATCGCGTGCCTGGGCTGCGCCTCCTTGGACTACCAGGCGCTCAAGCGTTTTCACATCCCGGTCATTCTTGCGGTCGTGGCGGCGCTGGCGTTGATCCTTGTGTTGACGCCGCAGTTGGGGAAGACCATCAACGGCTCGCAGCGTTGGTTCAAGTTCGGCGGGCAGCCCTCCGAGTTTGCCAAGGTGGCGTTGATCATCCTGCTGGCGTGGTACGGCGAGGTCAACATGCGCCGCATGGAGAACTTCTGGCGCGGGCTCGCGATTCCGGGGCTTGCGGTCGGGCTTTTCGTGGGGCTCGTCTTTCTGGAGCCCGACTGGGGCACGGCCATCCTGCTGGCGGCGTTGGGCGGTTCCATGCTGTTGCTGGCGGGCGTCCGTTGGCTGCATGTGCTGCCCCCGATCCTGGCCGGCGTGGCCGTGGTCAGCTTCATGCTATGGGAGAACCCGGTCCGACGCGAACGCGTCATGGCTTTCCTCCACCCCGAGGAGTACAAGGAAACCGTGGGCTTCCAGACCTACCAGGCCAAACTGGCGCTCGGTTCCGGCGGCCTCACCGGGCGGGGGTTGGGCAATGGCCGGCAGAAACGCGGCTTCGTGCCGGAGCATCACACCGATTTCATCCTGTCCGTGATCGGCGAGGAACTGGGCCTGGTGGCGACCCTTGCGGTGGTGGCCGGGTTCGCCGCCATCGTGATCTGCGGGGCGAACATCGCGCGCGGCGCCCCTGACGATTTTGGCAGACTGCTGGCCTCGGGGATCACCCTCCTCTTCGGGCTGCAGGCCTTCATCAACATCGGCGTGGTCACCGGCAGCCTGCCGAACAAGGGCATCTCCCTGCCGTTCATCAGTTACGGCGGCTCAAACCTGCTGGCCATGATGACCTGCGCCGGGCTGCTGTTTGCCGTGGCCCGGACCGCCGCCTCGTGTTCGCCCGCGGAGCGCAGACTCGCTGGAACGGAGAACATTTTCGCGACCGAAACCGCATGAACGAGCAGGAAGTCCAAGCCAGACCGTTGGTCGCCATCGCCTGTGGCGGGACGGGCGGTCATCTGTTTCCCGGGGTTGCCGTGGGACAGGAACTGACGGCGCTCGGCTGCGATGTCCTGCTGATTGTCTCCGAGAAGGCGATTGACCGGCGCGCGACGCAGGGCGTCGCGGGCATGGCTGTCACGAGCGTCCCGGCGGTGGGGCTGGGGCGCAATCCCGTCCGTTTCCTTGCAGGACTCTGGAAATCGAGACGGGCGATCCTGAAGCGCTTTCGCGAACGCCCGCCAGCGGCCGTTCTGGGAATGGGCGGCTTCACGAGCGCGGCGCCGATCCTCGCGGGGCGGGCGGTCGGAGCCCGCACATTTCTGCATGAATCCAACACGATTCCCGGTCGGGCCAACCGTTGGCTGTCCCGAATGGTCGATGAGGCATTCGTCTGGTTCCCGGAGACCAATGACCGCTTGAGTGGAACCGGAGGGCTCGTGGTGGGCACGCCGGTCCGGACTTGTTTCCGGTCGGGAGACGCCGGGGACGCGCGGGAGGAACTGAAACTCGACCGGGACCTTCCCACGCTGACGGTCACCGGCGGAAGTCAGGGGGCGCGGGCGATCAACCGCGCGATTGTGGAAATCGCGCCGCGATTGCGCGCCGCCGTGAAGGGGCTTCAGATCCTGCATCTCGCCGGGAG
>Ga0181573_10002688_pt1 | contig 16344 bp, 14 predicted proteins | sample 101ome_25_FD_148643 | JGI IMG/M metagenome (GOLD analysis project Ga0181573, IMG submission 148643) | Coastal salt marsh microbial communities from the Groves Creek Marsh, Skidaway Island, Georgia - 101409BT metaG (spades assembly) | ecosystem: Environmental > Aquatic > Marine > Intertidal zone... | reverse complement strand
CAGGCGCCAGCGCGCGCGGAACGCCTCGAGGCACGGGTAGCCCTTGAAGCGCGTCGCGATCACCTCGACGGTGAACGGCGTCGAGTCGTAGGGCTCGCGGTACTCGTCGTAGCGGTTGGTGAACTCTTCGTCGCTGATGTAGACGCCCTTGGCGACCAGCTCCTGCCGCAGCGCCTCCCGCACCGCGACCTCCTGCATGGCGCGCTCGAGGTCGTGCACGAACAGGCCCTTCTTGACGAAGTCGAAGGCCTCCTCGGTGCCCCACTCGAGGTCATTGACCCGCAGCACCGTCTCTGCGGGCAGCCCGTGCGACGCGTAGCGGATGTCGCTCCAGCTGCGCAGCCCCTTCTGCACGAACTGGCGCATCATGTTGACCCAGAACTCGGGCAGCTGCTTGGGGTTGCCCTCCTCGTCGACGCCCTCGGTCGCCTTCTCGAGCTGGCTGATGAACTCAGGCCCCTGCTCGCTCTGCGTCTGCGCCTTGATCGCCTCCTTGGTGATCTCGGGCCAGTCCTTCGGCGAGCCGGGGAAGAACACGCGGTCGAACAGGATCGACTCCTTGCGCTGCTCCATGAAGGTCTCGCGGCTCAGCCCGTACTGCGTGCGGACCACCTCCCAGAAGTCGACGCCCGGGTTCTTGGTCGTGAACTCCTGCTGCATCGGAGCGAGGTTCTGCATGACCTCCTCCTCGGTGACCACGAACTCCTCTGCTTTGCGCTGCCCCGTGTTCACCTGCTTCATGATCTCCTCGAGGATGAAGAAGTTGGCGACCTTGGCCTCGACCAGCTTGCCGCCGGCGAGGTAGACGCACTCGCGCATGACGACCAGCGGATCGAGCTGCGTGCCGTTGACCTTGAGGGTCCGCATCAGCTTCGAGCGCTCGTCGACCAGCTGGTCGTTCAGCTTGCCGACCTCCTGCTCGAGCTGCTTGACCTGCTCCTGAGCGTTCTGGGCAGCGAGTTCCGGGAGGGCGAACGCAGAGGCCGCGGCGAGCGCGGCGACGACGACGGAGGCGCGATACATGATGGAGATACCGATCGGAGGAAACGGGGCGAACAGCTTAGCTGTTGACCCGGACTTGACCACCCGAGGCGGCCGATTGTGACTATCGGTGCGCGGAGACGAGGGACCGAACCCAACCCTCCCAGAAAGCCCGGGCACGGCGCGCCACGGCGTGACCGAATCCCGACCGGGGAGCTAGTGTCGCCCCGAAGCGCCCGTAGCATGGGCGCTGGGCCCATGAGCTACGACCCCCGCACGATCGCCTTCGCGGCCGAGATCCTCTACCCGCCGCACCAGCTCCGGGCCGACCTGGTCCAGAACGTTCACAACGCGCTCTATCAGCAGCCTCAGCTGGGCTACCAGAACTTCCAGGTGGCGCCAGACGGGATCCACCTGAGCAACCTGCCGCAGGCGCCAGGCCAGGTGTCCTCGGCGAGCTTCCGCTTCGACCGGATGATCCTGCGAGAAGAGATGCGCGGCGTGACGGTCGAGGACTTCGCGACGCGCGCGGTGAACGTCGCGACGACGGCGCTCCAGACCCTTGGCATCCCGAGCACGCTGGCGCAGACGTTCGTGGTCCGCTCGCTGGTCGCGCCGCGCCACTTCCAGGACGGCCGCGAGTTCCTGTCCCAGCGCCTGATGCCCCGGCTCGCCGAAGAGGGCGCGACGTTCGAGCGGCCGATGGCCTCGCTCGGCGTCCGCTACGTGTTCCCGCCCCACGAGAGCCAGACCGAGACCTTCCAGGTGCGGGTCGAGACGTGGCCGCAGGACAACCGCTCGATCTGGGTCGAGAACACCAGCAGCTTCCCGAACGCGCTGCCGGTCGCCGACATGCCGCGCTTGGCAGACCAGCTCGCGGCGACCTACCAGTTCGTGACCGGGCCCGTCTGCACGCTCCTCTCGAGGCTGGACACGCCGTGACGCGCGCCGGGACGACGCTGCTCACGGTCGCGCTGTTCGCCGCGTGCGGGCGCGGCGAGGTCGCGGCAGAACGCGAGGACGGCCGCCTGATCGAGGTCGACGGCATCGCGGTCACGTTCGACGAGCTGCAGCCCTACTACGACTGGCTCACCGAGTACCGACCCGGGCTCGGCGTCCGCACCAAGTACGTCTGGGCCATGCGCGAACACGTGCTGCCGCTCAAGCTCGCCGAGCGCGAGTTCGCGTCGCAGCGCGCCGAGCAGCTGGAGCTGGCGTCCGGCCTGTGCTCGGTCGCGACGAATATCCGCGAGCTCGAGCAGCGCGCTGCGCTGGTCACGGACAAGTCGCGCAGCAACCTGACGCGCCAGTCGGCGCTGCTGCCCGTGGCGATGTTCCTGTTCGACGAGCTGACGCTCAACGCCGTCAGCCAGCCGATCGCGCTGCCGCACGGCTACTTCGTGGTCAGCGCGTACGATCGCCACGAGTCCCCGCTGGTCATGGCCGACTACGTCGACGCCCTGCAGGTGGGGTTCATCACCCACACGGCGCGCGAGTGGCAGCAGTACTGGACCCGCAAGCGCGCCGAGATCGGGGCGCGGGTCACCTTCGTGCACCCCGACTACCGCGACGACATGCCGGAGTGGCTGCAGCCGCCGGCGCCCGAGAAGCCATGAACGCCCTGATCCGGACCCTCTCGCTGACGGGGCTGCTCGTCGTGACCGCTGCGCCTCCCGGGCGCTGCCAGGAGCCCGCCACGCCCGCGCGCCAGCAGAAGCTCTCGGAGTGGCCCGAGCTGAAGAAGGCCGATCGCGACCGCGCCCGCGCGGTCGCCAAGCAGCTGGCCAAGAAGCAGGAGAAGCTCCGCACAGCCGCCGTCGACAAGCTCGCGGCGATGGGCGCCGGCGTCGCTGTGGTGCTGATCCCGCTCGTCAGCGACCGCCCCCAGAACCACAACGACCGGCTGTTCGAGGTCCTGGACCAGGTGACCGACGGCCGACACGCCGCCGTGCTCGCGCGCGAGTCGCAGCGCAAGAGCGTCGCGTGGCGCCGCTACCTGACGCGAAGGCTCGCGGGGCTCCGCGACCCAGACCTGCTGCCGCTGCTCCGCAAGCACGTCGAGGACAAGGACGCAGACATCGCCTTCTACGCGTCGCTCGGCGCGCTCGCGCTCGGCGAGAGCGCCGGCCTGGACACCGTGCTCGAGGCGACGCGCGAGCGCTGGAGCGAGCAGCGCGCCCTGATCGCCGCGACGCTGACGCCCGCTCGCTCCGCCGCGGTCAGCCTGAAGGTCTGGGAGCGGATCGGCAGCGCGCGCCCGACCGACAAGATGGCGGGGCTCCGGCTGCTGCGCTACCTCGCGACGACGGACCAGAAGATGCTCCTGCGCAGCTACCTCGAGTCGTCCGACTTCGCCGTCAAGAAGGCGGCGATCAACACCACGCGCGTGCTGCACGGCGAGCAGCCGCTCGAGAAGCTCTCGAGCTTCCAGGCCATCAACCTCGCCAAGCAGTGGCTGCAAAAGCTGTGAGGAGCCGCTCGTGAACCGGAACTTCATCAGGCTCGCCTCGCTCCTCGTCGCCGCGTGCGTCACCGCCACAGCGCCGCTCGCCGCGCAGAAGCGCAAGGACAAGTGGAAGGTCGACCCCTACACCAAGAACGACCCGAAGCGGATGGCCGCGGCCGGCTACCTCAACTACGGCCCGTTCGACTTCGGGACCATCGCGGCCGACAAGGTGTCGTCCGAGGACGTGGCAGCGCTCCTCGAATACGTCAACATCATCTGGATCGAGACCAAGCACTTCCGGATCGGCCTCGACCTCCCCCAGTGGCAGGTTCCGACCGAGGCCGCCACCAAGAAGAAGCTGCGCGCCGAGCTGACCGAGCTCCAGAAGGTCCTCCCGAAGGTCAACCCGAAGACGCGCCGACTCGACCCCTGGCTCCGCGCGCACCTCACGGCCTACCGGATGGAGAAGCTCTACGCCGAGACGATGGCGCTGTTCGGCGTCACCGACGAGAGCTTCCCCCAGGACCCGGCGAAGGTCCTGATCGGCCCGAAGGACACCTACATGGGCTACGGCCCCTACCTCGGGATGCGCGACAAGTTCCTGCTGCTGGTCACCGAGAAGGAGTCGACCCACCGCCAGTACCTCAAGAAGTTCGTGGGGCGCGACTCGAAGTTCCCCCAGCGCTGGCACTTCACGGACGCCAGCTCGCTGCTGTTCGCGTGCCCGACCGAGTCGGACGACTTCCCGCTCAAACACGACACCGCCCTGCACTGCGCGCTCGCGTTCAACGTCAGCCAGAACCTGCTCGACGGCTTCCGCTACTACGCCTACGACGTCCCGGTCTGGATCAAGGAGGGCTTCGGCCACTGGAACAGCCGCCGGATCGACGGCAAGTGGTCGAGCTTCGACCAGAACGAGGGCTCGGTCGCCGACGTCAAGCAGCTCGACAAGTGGCGGCCCTACGCCAAGAGCCTGCTCGGCAAGACCGGCAAGTGGGCGCCGTTCCCGACGGTCGCCGGGTGGCGCGACTTCGGCGCGATCGCCTTCAACGACCACGTGATGGTGTTCTCGCGCATGGACTACCTGATGTCGTTCGGCCCGACCAAGTGGCAGACCTTCCTGCGGACGGTCAAGGGGCGCGTCGACGACCAGTGGCGACCCGACCAGCGAGACCTCGTCGGCGCGACGCGCGAGGGGCTGAAGGAGGCCTACGGGCTGACGTTCCTGAACTTCGACGACCGCTGGAAGGCCTGGGTCAAGGAGACCTACCCGTCGAAGTGAGGCGGCGCCGGCGCGCTGTTCAGCTCGGGTCCCAGAGGATCGCGTGGTAGACGGGTAGCAGCGACAGCAGCGAGCTGCGCACCCAGGCCTCGGCCTCGTGCCCCATCTCCAGCGCGTCCTCCTTGGGCAGCTGACGCTGCACGTGCAGCCAGTGGTCACCGGGCGTGTAGTGCTGCATCAGCTCCTTGACGGCGCCGGGGGTGATGGACGCGCACCAGTGGTCTGCGCGCCAGTCGTGCAGCTTGAGGTTGAAGCCGCCCGGCAGCGCCTTGAGCTTGGCGCAGAAGTCGTCGAGCGCCGCGGGGTCGTTCAGCAGCTGCTTCTTCAGGTGCTCACCGTCCCACCACGCCTGCGGGTGGATGCGCAGCGCGGCCTCGACGATCTCGTCGTCGAGGCACACCTCGAGCACGGTCTGGATGTAGTGCGTCTCCGCGTCCTTGCCGAGCGCGTCGCCGAAGAACGTCGCGAGCTTCTTGCGCTCCTTGGCGCCGCGGCAGAGGTAGGCGCGCTGCTCCCGGACCCGGTAGCTGTTGAACGTGTAGGGGTGGTGCAGACCGGCCTGCGCGCCGAGGTCGGTGCCGAGCGCCTTGGCCTCCACCTTCACCTTGTCGGCGATCGCCTTGAGCTTGCGCCGGACGCTGAGCCGCAGCGCGTTGTACTCGGGGTCGTCCTGACGGTGGCGCTCGTACGCCTTGAAGTCACGCTCGAGGAAGGCTTCGGTCATCCCGCACGAGCGTAGGAAACCCCCACCCCGAAGCCAGCGCGCTGGAACGCCGTCATCGCGCGACCTACGCTCCTCCCATGCGACCCCATGCCGCGCTCCTCGCGGTGGCCCTGACCGGCTGCACGTCGACCGTGCTGACCGAGCCGATCGTCCACGTCTCGCCCTACCTCGCCCTCTACCGGCTCCGCGGGGACACGAAGATGCAGTCCGAGCAGCCGCCCGGGTCCGGCGTGATCGCAGACAACGCCGCGCTCCCGCTGAGCTCCTTCGGGCACGACCGGACGCGCGAGGACGTCGGCGTGCGCGTCGACATCGGCGACGGCTTCGGCGGCCTCCGCGCCGACTATTACAAGCTCGACATGAACACCGCCCGCAGCGGTGTGCTGACCCAGGACTGGGGCGACCTGCTGACGGCGGACCTTGCCAGCATCCGCGCCGAGATGGACGAGCTCCGGCTGGGCTACGTCGAACCGCTCGCAGACACGACCGTGCCGTGGCGCGGCGAGGACCTGCAGCTGCGGCTCGGCGCCGGCGGCGTCTTCGCGACCCGGCGGATGAAGATGCGCGGCCGCGAAGCGACCAACGTTGCGACCCAGAACCTCGAGTTCTCTGGTGACCAGGTCTACGCCGCGATCCGCGCGCAGGCCACGTGGCAGGACATCACGCTCGACCTCGACTACGCGGTCTCGCCCGAGTCGTTCGTGATCGGCGGCGACGTCGAGGACCTCTCGCAGGACTTCGAGGCCCGCGTCAGCTACCAGCTCCCGCACCGCGACATCCGGTTCTTCGCCGGGTGGCGCTACAGCGAGCTCGCCGCGAGCGGCAGCGCCGGAGGCATCGCGGGCTCCTACCAGTTCGAGAACGACCTCGTCATCGACGGCGTCCAGCTCGGCGTCGTGGTGACGTTCTGAGTCAGCGCAGGCGTCCGCCCGGCGATCAGGAGAGCCCGAGCTCCTTGAGCCGCCGGTAGAACGTGCTCCGGGCCATGCCGAGCTGCCGCGCAGCGGCCAGCTTGTCCCCGTCGGCGTGGCGCAGCGCCTGCTCGATCGCGTCGCGCTCGGCCGCGACGCGATGGTCCCGCAAGTCGCGGATCGGCGTCACCACGGCGCCGCGCGAGCCGCGGGCTGCCTCGCCGCCGCCGCGCTGGACGGGCTTCGGCCGCAGGCCGGGCGCCCCGCCGCGCATCCGCGCGGGCAGGTCCTCGAGCTGGACGATGTCGCCGACGTCGAGCGCGAAGGCCGCTTCGATCACGTTCTCCAGCTCGCGCACGTTGCCTGGCCACGAGTAGGCGAGCATGCACTCGATCGCCGCCTGGGAGAAGCCGCGCACCGGGTGGTCGCCGCGGTCGTGCCGTCGATTGCAGACTTCGAGGAAGTGCGCGGCCAAGGCCGAGAGGTCGCCGAGGCGCTCGCGCAGCGGCGGGAGCTGCAGCGTCACGACCTCGAGCCGGTAGTAGAGGTCCTCGCGGAACTCGCCCTCCTGCACCAGCTCCAGCAGGTCGCGGTTGGTCGCCGCGATGATGCGCACGTCGACGATGCGCGGCTTGTTGGCGCCGACCGGGCGGACTTCGCCGCGCTGCAGCACGCGCAGCAGCTTGACCTGGACGCTCAGCGAGGTCTCGGCGATCTCGTCGAGGAAGATCGTGCCGCCGTCCGCGGCGCGGAACAGCCCCTCGCTGCTGGAGTCCGCGCCCGTGAAGGCCCCCTTCTCGTAGCCGAACAGCTCGCTCTCGATGAGCTCGGGCGCGATCGCGCCGCAGTGCAGCGGGATGAAGGGACCGCTGCGGTGCTTGCCGTCGAAGTGCAGCGCCCGCGCGACCAGCTCCTTGCCCGTCCCGCTCTCGCCGTAGATCAGGACGGTGGAGCGCTTGTGGCGGAGGCTGTCGACGCGCGACGAGACCTGCGCGACGGCCTCGGAGTCGCCGACGAAGTCGGTCATGCGGTAGGCGGGCCCCGCGGCCGCCGACTCGAGTGACGGCGGCGGCGCAGCGAGCGCGCGGTCGGCCAGGTGTCGCACGATCGCGGCGGGGCCGGTGACGTCCTGGAGCGCGACCACCGCGCCGCCGCCTGCGTCCTGCCGCACGCCGACGCGCAGGTCGACCGCAGCCCCCCCGTCGATCGTGACGGTGACGGTCGCCTGGCTCGCGCCCTCGTCGAGGACGCGCGCGACCGCGTCGCCGAGCTCGCCGCACTGCGCGAGCGCCGCGCCGACCGACAGCGCCGGCGGCGCGGCGGCGTGCCACGCCTCGACGGACCGGACGAGCCGATCGGGCCCGAGGGTGACGACGACGAGCGCGCCTGCGCCTTGCTGGCCGCACAGCCGCCGCAGCTCCGCGAGCGAGGCCTCCGCCTCGGCGGCGCGCCGCTGGGCCCGCGCGAGCGCGGCGCGCAGGCCGACGTTCTCCCGGTCGAGGCGCGAGCGCGCGCCTTCGAGCCGGAGCATCACCCGGAGGCGCGCGACCAGCTCTTCCCGGTCGACCGGCTTCTGGATGTAGTCGACGGCGCCGAGCTTGAACGCCGCGAGCTTGTCCGACTCCGCGCTCATCTTGCCGGTGAGGAAGAGGACCGGGACGAACGCCGTGAGCGGGTCGTGCTTGAGCCTGCGGCAGACCTCGAAGCCGTCGATCCCGGGCATCACGACGTCGAGCAGGATCAGGTCGTAGGCGCCGCGCATCGCCCGCTCGATCGCTTCGAGTCCGCCGGCGGCCGACTCCACCTCGAACTCCGTCTCGCGCAGATACAGCTCGATCAGCCGGATGTTCTGCGGCGTGTCGTCCACGACGAGAATGCGCGCCATCGCCGCCCAACATACGCTGTCGTGATGCAACAGCAACCGCGCCTGCCGCTGTGGTTCCTGGCCGCCAACTGGGTGTTGGTCGTCGCCGCCTTCGCAACGGGCGTTCACCTCGGACGCGCGCGGGCGAGCGAGCTCCCCGAGCCGCAGCGCACCGCGCTGGAGATCGTCTACCACGAGGTGCTCGCGTCGTACATCGAGCCGGTCGACGAACACGAACTGGTCGAGCGCGCGATCGCGGGCATGGTCGACGGGCTCGACGACTACAGCCGCTACATCCCGCCGACCGGCGTCGCGGGCTTCGACGAGTCGAGCAGCGGCAACTACTCCGGCGTCGGCGCGGTGATCACCGAGCTCGGCGACGAGGTAGTGGTGCACTTCCCGTTCGAGGACAGCCCCGCCGAGCGCGCGGGTCTGCTACCTGGCGACGTGATCCTGGCCGTCGACGACGAGGTCGTCGACACCGCAGAGGAGCGCCGGGACATCGCCGCGCTCGTGCGTGGCCGCGCCGCCACGAGGGTCCGCCTCTCGATCCGCCGTGGCGACGAGGAGCGGACGCTCATCGTGACCCGGGGCGATGTGCAGCGCGCTTGCGTGAAGTGGGCCCACTACCTCGACGCCGAGCTGGGACTGGGCTACGTCTACCTCGCCGACTTCCACCCGACGGCCACAGCGCAGCTGTCCGGGGCGATCCGGTCGCTCGAAGCCGAGCGCGCGCTCCGCGGGCTCGTGCTAGACCTCCGCTTCGACGGCGGCGGCAGCCTCGACCAGTGCCTCGAGATCGCGCGGCTCTTCCTGTCGGGCGGCGTGATCGCGACGCAGCACCGCCGCAGCGGCGGCGACGAGGTCTACGAGGCGACGCCCGGCGGCGCCCGCTGGCCCGACCTGCCCCTCGTGCTGCTCGTCAACGAACAGTCGGCGAGCGCGAGCGAGGTCCTGGCAGGCGCGCTGCAGGACCACGGCCGCGCGGTCGTCGTCGGCGCGCGCACGCACGGCAAGGGCTACGTCAACACCGTCTACTCCTGGAAGGACCAGGACTTCAGGCTGAAGCTCACGACCGGCAGCTACCGCACGCCGAGCGGCCGCAACATCGAGCGGAACCACGCCACCGGCGGCAACCCCGCCGACCCGGAGAACGGCGGCATCGCACCCGACGTCGCGGCCCCGGTCGACGACGCGACCAACAGCAGGCTCTACCGCAGCCTGCACGAGATCCCCGTACCCGAGCGCTACGCCGCCGCGTTCGCGCGGCTGGCTGCGCGGCACGGCCTCGACGTGCCTTCGCCGCCGCGCACCGCGGACGACCCGCAGCTCGCCGCAGCCCTGGAGCAGCTGCGCGGAGCGCCGCGCTGACGGCTGGATCACGGCTGCGCCTGCGGCCATGCTTGCGGCGTGGGCCAGCTCATCCTCGGCATCGAAACCAGCTGCGACGAGACCGCCGCGGCGGTCGTCGAGGACGGACACCGCGTGCGCAGCAACGTGATCCACTCGCAGGTCGAGCTCCACCGGCGGTGGCGGGGCGTCGTGCCCGAGGTCGCGAGCCGCTCGCACACCGAGCGGATCCTGCCGATCGTCGACCAGGCGCTCGCCGACGCTCGCGTGACGCCTGCAGACCTCGACGCCGTCGCCGTCACCCACCGGCCGGGCATGGTCGGCTGCCTGCTCGTCGGCATGGCGGCCGCCAAGGCGATCTCTTGGCGGTTCGACAAGCCGCTCGTCGGAGTCGACCACGTCCAGGCCCACGTCCACACCGGGCTGCTCGCGCGCCCGGAGATGCCGCTCCCCGCGCTGTGCCTGGTCGCGTCCGGTGGACACACGGCCCTCTACAAGCTGACCGGGCCCGGCGACAGCGAGCGCCTCGGCACGACCCGCGACGACGCCGCAGGCGAAGCCCTCGACAAGGGCGCTGCGCTGCTGGGCCTGCCGTACCCCGGCGGCCCGTCGATCGAGGCCGCGGGGCAAGCGGGCGACCGGGCGGCGCATCGCTTCCCCCGCACCCTGCTCGGGCCGGACTCGCTCGACTTCTCGTTCTCCGGCCTGAAGACGGCGCTGCTCTACCACCTCGAACCGCCGGGGGGACCGGGCCGCAAAGCCCCGCCGACCGAGCGCGAGGTCCAGGACCTCGCGGCGTCCTACCAGGAAGCCGTCGTCGACGTGCTCGTCACCAAGCTGCGGCGGGCTGCCCAGCAGCACGCGTTCCGCTCGCTCTGCATCGGCGGCGGCGTCGCCAAGAACGCGCGCCTCCGCGAGCGCCTCGGCGACGACCCGCACCTGCGCGCGCTCGAGCTCGTGCTGCCCCCGCTCGCCCTGTGCGCCGACAACGGCGCGATGATCGCAGGGCTCGGCTCGATCCTCCTGGCGCGGGGCGAGGTCGCGTCGCTCGACCTGGACGCGGTGGCGACGTCCCGGACCAACGCCAAAGCGCCCGGGCGCAGGCGGAGGCAGCCGTGAACCAGGGCCACGAACAGCAGCTGCGCACCTTGCTAGAGGCCGTCCAAAGCGGCGAGCGCACGATCGAGGACGCGCTGACCGCGCTGCGCGTCGCGCCAGCGCCGGCGCCGACGCCGGGGGTGCCCGACGGCGAGCTGGGCTTCGCGACGGTCGACCACGACCGGCGCCGCCGCTGCGGCTTCCCGGAGGTGGTCTTCTGCCCCAGCAAATCGCCGTCCGACACCGCCGCGATCGCGCAGGAGATCTTGACGCGCTCCGACCGGGTGCTGCTGACGCGCGCCGACGCCGCGCAGGTCGAGGCGGTGCGCGCGGCGATCCCGCGCGCCGTGCACCATGAGCGCGCCCGCTGCATCACGGTGACCCCGGCCGAGCAGGCGCTGCGCGGCGAGGTCGCGGTGGTGAGCGCGGGCACCGCGGACCTGCCGGTGGCCGACGAGGCCGCCGTCACGCTGCAGTTCGCCGGCGACCGCGTGCGCCGCTACACCGACGTGGGCGTGGCGGGCATCCACCGACTGCTCGCCCGCGTCGACGAGATCCGCCGCGCGCGCGCGGTCGTCGTGGTCGCGGGCATGGAGGGCGCGCTGCCGAGCGTCGTAGCCGGGCTGGTGGAGCGACCGGTCATCGCGGTCCCGACCAGCGTCGGCTACGGCGCGTCCTTCGCCGGCCTGTCCGCGCTGCTGACGATGCTCAACAGCTGCGCAGCCGGCATCGCCGTGGTCAACATTGACAACGGCTTCGGAGCGGGCTACCTAGCCTCGCAGATCAACCGCCCACCCGACGAGACGCCAGCACCTTGAGCCCAAACGCCAGCACCGTTCGCCCGCCCGCCCGACTCGTGCTCGAGGACGGCACGGTGCTCGTAGGTCGAGGCTTCGGCTCCGCCCAGGACGCCTTCGGCGAGCTGGTCTTCAACACGTCGATGACGGGCTACCAGGAGATCCTGACCGACCCCTCCTACCGCGGCCAGACCGTGCTGCTGACGCAGCCGCACATCGGCAACTACGGCGTGTCGGGCGAAGACGAGGAGTCAGCGAAGCTCTGGCTCTCGGCCCTCGTGGTGCGCGAGGCCTGCAGCAGAGCCAGCAACTTCCGCTCCGGCAGCGAGCTGCACGATTACCTCGACCAGCACGGCGTGCCCGGCATCGAGGGCCTCGACACGCGCGCGCTCACGCGCCGGGTCCGGGACCACGGCGAGCAGCGCGTGCTCGTGACCCGCGACATGGAGTCGAGCGAGGCGGAGCTGGTCGCCAAGGTGAAGGCGTCCCCGCGAGTAGGCGACGTCGACCACGTGCTGAAGGTCACCACCGCCGAGGCGCACACCTGGGACCGCGGCTACGAATCGGACTTCAGCGCCAAGCCGCCCTACCTCGGCGGAGCTCCGAAGCGCCATCGCATCGTCGCCTACGACTTCGGCGCCAAGCGCAACATCCTGCGGTCGCTCACGACGTGCGGCCTCGACGTCACGGTCGTGCCCGCGGACACGCCGGCGGAGGCCGTGCTCGAACGTCAGCCCGACGGGGTCTTCCTCAGCAACGGCCCAGGAGACCCGCAGGTGTGCGCCTACGGCGTCGAGGCGGCGAAGAAGCTCGTCCAGGCGGTGCCGGTCTTCGGCATCTGCCTGGGCCACCAGATCCTCGCCCAGACCTTCGGCGGCAAGACCTACAAGATGCCGTTCGGCCACCACGGCGGCAACCAGCCGGTCATCGACCTGACCACCGACAAGGTGGAGATCACCTCGCAGAACCACAGCTACGCGGTCGACGGCGACTCGCTCCCGGACGCCGTGGTCGTCACGCACAAGAACCTCAACGACGACACCGTCGAGGGGCTGCGCCACAAGGAGCTGCCGGTGTTCTCCGTGCAGTACCACCCAGAAGCTGCGCCGGGTCCGCACGACGCGCTCTACCTGTTCAAGCGGTTCGTCGAGCTGCTCGACGGCACGCACGCGTGACCCGCCGGACCGGGCAGGACGCGTGATCGAGCAGACCGTCGCGCAGCATGACAGCGGCCGGCGGCTGGACGCGGTCGCGCGCGAGGCCGCCGGCCTCTCACAGAAGCAGGCCCGCCGGCTCTGCTCCATCGGCGCCGTCGCCGTCAACGGGGTGCGGCGCGAGGGGACCACCCGGCTACGGACCGGGGACATCGTCGAGCTCGACGAGCAGCTCACGCAGTGGTCGCTGCGGCTGGGCGTGCCCGTGGCCTACGCGGACGAAGACGTGCTGGTGCTGCACAAGCCCCCGGGCCTCGCGGTGCACGGCGGGCCGCTGGTCGATCGCTCCGTCGCCCAGGCCATCCAGGAGGTCCTGCCGCAAGGCGGCCTCGCGCACCGCCTCGACCGCGACGCGTCGGGGCTGCTGCTCGTCGGCGTCACGCCCGACGCGCTGCGCGCGCTCGGCGCCGCCATGGAGGCAGGCGGCGTCCACCGCGGCTACGAGGCCGTTGCCGTCGGCGAGCTCGCCGACGACCGCAGGACCGTCGACCTGCCGCTGCGGGTGACCGACGAGCCGCGCGGCGACCTGCCGAAGACCGTCGTCGCCGAGGACGGCCAGGCGAGCGTCTCCCACGTGACGGTGCTGGCTCGGCGCGCCGGGTTCAGCCTCGTGCGCGTCGACCTCGAGACCGGTCGCACGCACCAGATCCGCGCGCACATGCGCGCGATCGGACACCCGCTCCTGGGCGACGCGCGCTACGGCGCGGCCCAGATCAACGCCCGCGCGCGTCAGACCTTCGGCGTGCAGCGCGCCCTGCTGCACGCCGCCGAGCTGCGGTTCCCGCGCCCTGCCGACGGCGTCGAGGTCGTCCTGCGCGCCAAGGCCGAGCCGGACATCGCCCGGCTGTTCCGACCGCGCCGCTGAGCGAACGGACAGGCTCAGGTGCTAGGGCCGGCTCAGGTAGCCTGCTCGGCGAGCGCCGCCTGCACCTTGGCGACGACCTCGTCCGCGCCGCACTCGACCTTCTCGAGCCCCTTGCGGACCAGGAACTCCACCCGGCCGTCCGCCGCGTTGCGCCCGACGAAGACCTGCACCGGCAGCCCGATGAGCTCGTGGTCCTTGAACTTCGCGCCCGGCGACATCGCGCGGTCGTCGAGGCACACCTCGACTCCTGCCTCGGACAGCTCGCGGTAGAGCCGCTCGGCGAGCTCCACCTGCTCGGACCGCTTCTTGTCGAGGAACGCCACGACGCACTCGAAAGGCGCGATCGGCGCCGGCCAGACGATGCCCTTGTCGTCGTGGTGCTGCTCCACCGCGGCGGCGGGCGTGCGGGAGACGCCGATGCCGTAGCAGCCCATCACGAACGGCGTCGGCTTGCCGTTCTGGGCCATGAAGGTCGCGCCCATCGCCTCGGAGTACTTGGTGCCGAGCTTGAAGATGTGGCCCACCTCGATGCCGCGCGCCTGCTCGAGCGGCGCGCCGGTCTCAGGGTCGCCCTCGCCGGCGCGCGCGAGCCTCAGGTCGTGGAAGGCCGGCTCGCGGGCGTCGCGGCCGAGGTTGACGTTGAGGCAGTGGAAGCCCGTCTCGTTGCAGCCGGTCAGCAGGTTGACGCGGCCCTTCAACGACTTGTCGGCGAGCAGCGGCACCTCGTCGGGGAGCCCGACCGGCCCGGCGAAGCCGGTCTCGGCGCCGGTCGCCGCCTGGATCTGCTCGTCCGTCGCCAGCTCGACGTGCAGCGCGTCGAGCGCGTTGACCAGCTTGACCTCGTTGATCTCCAGGTCACCGCGCTGCATCACCGCGACGATCTGCTCCGACTCGGCGAAGGTCGCCTTGTAGAGCACCGTCTTGGCCATCCTGCCCGCCGGCCACTCGGAGAAGAACTCCTCCAGCTGGGCGACGGTCTTCACGCCGGGCGTCTCGTGCTTCTCGAGCGGCGCGACCTCGCCGCCGTCCGGCGCCGCGGGCAGCCGGCTGCTCGCCTTCTCGACGTTGGCCGCGTAGCCGCTCTCGCGACAGAACAGGATCGCGTCCTCTCCGCTGTCCGCGATGACCATGAACTCCTCGCTGCCCGCACCGCCGATCGCGCCCGAGTCGGCCTGGACCACGGTGTAGTCCACGCCGCAGCGCTCGAAGATCCTGCAGTAGGCGTCGCGCATCTTCTGGTAGGCGACGTCGAGGCCCTGCTTGTCGGCGTCGAACGAGTAGGCGTCCATCATGATGAACTCCCGCCCGCGCATGAGCCCGAACCGCGGCCGGATCTCGTCCCGGAACTTGTCCTGGATCTGGTAGCAGTTGACCGGCATCTGCTTGTAGCTGTTGACCTGGGCGCTCACGAAGTCGGTCATCACCTCCTCGTGCGTCGGGCCCAGACACATGTCGGAGCCCTTGCGGTCCTTCAGCGTGAACATGATCCCGTCGCTCACGTAGCGATCCCACCGGCCGCTCGCCTGCCACAGCTCCTTGGGCTGGATGATCGGCAGCATGACCTCGTTGGCGCCCTCCCGGTCCAGCTCCTCGCGCACGATCTGCGCGAACTTCTTCACCACGCGCCACATCAGCGGCGCATACGTGTAGACGCCAGCGGCCGTCTTGACGATGAAGCCGGCGCGCGCGAGCAGCTTGTGGCTCGGGATCTCGGCGTCGGAGGGGTCCTCGCGGAGCGTCTGGATCAGGATCTGGCTGAGGCGCATGAGGCCGAGCAGCGTAGCGCCGCGCCGATCCTACCGGTAGGTCAGCGCGGCAACGGCCGCGCGCGCAGGTCCTGGATCCACCTCCGACCCTTGTCGCTGGGCTCGAACAGATCGACCAGCCGATCGGTCACGTCCACCGTCACGACGCCGTCCCGTCGCGCGAGGTTGACCTTCTCCAGCCGGACGACGCCAGCAGAAGCGCAAAGGCCCGCGAGCTGGGGGGCGACGACCTCGAGGATGTCGTCGACGTCCGCGCCGTCGAACGCCTGCGCGTGGAAGCGTTGCTGCTGGGCTACGGTGCGCGCCTCGAGCGCGGCCATCTCCGCCTCGTCTTGCCGGTCCTCTGCCGCGTTGTGGGCCTCGCGCAGCTCCCGCATCCGGGCCGCGAACAGCGGACCGTTGGCGTAGGCGACGGCGACCGCCCGACCGTCGTAGGTGCCGACGCGGTCCCCCGGGCGCGCCGCGCTCGGCTCCAGCGGGGGCGCGCCGCAGGCCCAGGGCACCAGCACCAGCAGCCACATCGCGAGCCTCGTCGTCACGGCGCGGAGGCTAGCACGACGGAGCGCATTCGCCGAACCGCCGCAGCCATCGACGCTTCGGACGGGCGCTGAGACGCATTACGCCATCACGCACAAGCCGATTCATACAAGTATGTTATGATCGTGCAATCGCCTCGTTTCGGATCCATGCGCACCTGCCTCTCGATCTTGTCCCTCGCGGGCTTGTTGTCCGCGCAAGCTGGCCTCACCGTCCAGACGACTGCGCCCGCCGCCTACGGCAAGCTCGGCGTGTTCGACCCGGTGCGCGTGACGTTCGCGCAGGCGGTCGATCCGGCGACCGTCACGACGCAGAGCGTCGGAGTCTTCGGTTCGTGGACGGGAGTCGTCAGCGGGACGGTGCAGCTCGACGCCACCCATACAGTGGTCACGTTCCAGCCCAAGCTGCCGCTGCTGCTCGGGGACTGCCTGCGCGTCGACCTGCGCGACACGATCACCGCCGCCAACGGCGACGCGCTGCTCGGCGGCTACCACTTCGAGCTGTCGGTC